>Ga0314772_1000006_pt1 | contig 344327 bp, 320 predicted proteins | sample MetaGCBIW2018_FD_204520 | JGI IMG/M metagenome (GOLD analysis project Ga0314772, IMG submission 204520) | Cryopeg brine microbial communities from Beaufort Sea near Barrow, Alaska, United States - CBIW 2018 | ecosystem: Environmental > Aquatic > Marine > Coastal | place: USA: Alaska... | reverse complement strand
GGCTTGCGCTTCACATCAGCGGGAGGCGAATTCTACAGCGTTTAGAAACACTGTCAAGCTCATCCTGCAACCGCATTTGCTACCACCACCCAACTCACCAACACGACTCAAACACTGCCTTGTCAGCTCGGCGCATTCTACGCAACTTTCGCTGCGTTACAACCCTTCTTTTTAAGCTAACTGCTTGTTTTACAAGCCGTTTTCAGAAAGGTCTGTGCCGGAAGAGGGGCGAATTATAGGCCGCTCAGCTCAGCCGTCAATGGCTAATTCAAACTGTGGTGCATTTAAATCTAACAGGATCAAAATCTTGCCTTACTAGATGCACCTCAAGCCTTGGGTATGACTGCATAAAGGAGGGAAATGAACAGCCTTGGAGCCCGCATTCTCAGGCCTATCACTGCTGCGGCATAAGCCCGACAAAGACTTGCGCGCGCATCTGCTCACCGCCGCCGCCATGCATAGGGCAAGCATCCATATCATCCAACCCGCCGCCAACCTCATATCCTGCTCCAGACGCACTAGCTGAGTGGCCACATAAAAAACTGTACCCGGCACCCTCCCGCCATGCTTCGGCTCAGGCAGGACTAACGAAATGATCAACTGTTTATGTGTACGGATAGCCGGATATGTAGCACACCGGGATGACCCGCCCGCCGAACTCAATCCTTTTGTTTAAATAGCTTATATATGCGCCATCAATACAGAGCCTCGTTAAATGGCAGGGAGCCACTTGCCAAACTGGCCGCACTTCAAAAGGTGGCATTTTACTGTCTTGCCGATCTGCAGATGCCAGGTACTCTTGACATTAACCGACACCGTCACCCATGGCGTTGGCTGCACCAATATCGCCACACCTGACCTTAGAAACCGACTCTCATGCTAAAAATCCACAGCCTGCACAAGAGCTATTCAACACCCCAAGGCCCGCTGCCGGTACTGCAGGGAATTGATCTAGACGTAACCCGCGGCAGTAGCCTAGCGCTGATGGGGGAGTCCGGCAGCGGCAAGAGCACCTTACTTCACTTGATCGCCGGGCTCGACCAAGCCGATTCCGGCAGCATTCAGGTGGCTGGGCAATATCTGGGACAACTCAGCGAAAGCCAGTTGGCGGGCTGGCGGCGCAGCGGCATTGGCTTGATCTTTCAGCAATTCAACCTAATTTCCAGCCTGTCGGTGGCGGACAACCTGGCGTTCCAGGCGCGCCTGGCTGGCCGCCATGATCCGCACTGGCAGGCCGAATTGACCCAGCGTCTGGGCCTCACGCAGCTGCTTGAGCGTTACCCGGAACAGCTCTCCGGCGGCCAGCAGCAGCGGGTTGCCCTGGGCCGCGCATTGGCCGCGCGCCCGGCGCTGGTGTTGGCCGACGAGCCTACCGGCAGTCTGGACGAGGCCAGCAGTGACGAGGTGTTGGAACTGCTGCTGGAATTGCTCGGCGAACAGGCCACCACCTTATTGATGGTCACCCACAGCCCGCGCGTGGCTGCGCGCCTGCAACGCCGAGTGACTTTGAGTAACGGCCGCCTGGCACCAGCGGAAGGCCACTAAGATGGCGGTTTTTTACTGGACGCTGCACAGCCTGGGCAGCCACTGGCGCCGGCATCCGCTGCAATTTTTCAGCTTGCTCACCGGGCTGTGGCTGGCTACCGGATTGTGGACCGGCGTGCAGGCGCTCAACAGTCAGGCCCGCGACAGCTATGCCCGGGCCAGCCAGTTGATCACCGGCGACGGGCAATACCGGATCGAAGCACGCAACGCCGGCCGTTTTGCTCAGCAGTATTTCGTCGACCTGCGCCTGGCTGGCTGGCCGGTATCACCTATTCTGCAAGGCCCGCTGCAGCTGCAGGGGCATGCCGAACAACGCTTGCAACTGATCGGCATCGAACCGCTGAGCCTGCCGCGCACCACCGCACTGGCCGGGCAGGCGCTGAGCCAACTCGACCTGAGCGCTTTTCTCGGGCAACCGGGGCGCACCTGGATCGCCAGCGACACCCTGAACAGCCTGGCGCTGACCGAGGGCGCCCAACCGAGTAGCGTTAACGGCCAGCTGCTGCCGCCGCTGGAAGCGCACCCGCAATTGGCGCCCGGCGTGCTGCTGGTGGATATCGGCGTGGCGCAGCGCGTGCTGGATGCGCCGCTGCAAGTCTCGCACCTATTACTCAGCAACGCCTTCGACCAAGCGTCCGAGGCGCGCTTGCCGCCGCCGCTTGATACCCTGCTGCGCATCAGCCAAGTTGAGGACGATGCCGACCTGGCCCGGCTCACCGACAGCTTTCATCTCAACCTCACGGCCCTGGGATTTCTGGCCTTCGTCGTCGGGCTATTTATCGTCAATGCCGCCATCGGCCTGGCACTGGAGCAGCGCCGCGCCCTGCTCCGGACCTTGCGCGCCTGCGGTGTGAGCGCGCGCGTTCTGCTCGCCGCGCTGACCTTGGAACTCTGCGCCCTGGCCACACTCGGTGGCGTGCTGGGCATTCTCAGCGGCTATGGCCTGGCCAGTCTTTTGCTGCCAGATGTCGCGGCCAGCCTGCGCGGGCTATACGGCGCCGAAGTCGCCGGGCAACTCAATCTGAGTCCCACCTGGTGGCTGAGCGGGCTGGCGATCAGTCTGCTCGGCGCCCTGGCCGCCGGCGCCAGCAGTCTGTTGCGGGCGGCGCGACTGCCGCTGTTGGCCCTGGCCCAGCCACACGCCTGGTATCAAGCCCAGGCGCGTTGGCTGCGCCGCCAGGCCTGGCTGGCCGGCGCGCTGCTATTAGTGGCGCTGCTCGCGCTGTTGCTCGGCGATAGTCTGCTGGCCGGCTTCGTGCTGCTCGCCGGGCTGTTGCTGGCGGCGGCGTTATGCTTGCCGGTCGGTATCAGTGGGCTCCTGGAATGGCTACTGCCCTATTGCCGCTCGCCGCTGGCCCAGTGGTTTGTCTCTGACAGTCGTCAACAGCTGCCGCGGCTGTCGCTGGCGTTGATGGCCTTGCTGTTGGCGCTGGCGGCGAATATCGGCGTGGGCAGTATGACCGAAGGCTTTCGCCTGACCTTCAATGGCTGGTTGGAGCAACGATTGGCGGCGCAGCTGTACCTCAAACCGGCAGATGCCGAGCAGGCCCGCGCCGTCGAACGCTGGCTGGCCGAGCAACCGACCGTCGATGCCGTACTGCCCCGCTGGCGGCTCGATCTGCCGGTGCGCGGCTGGCCGAGCGAGCTGAGCGGGGTGATCGATCACCCCACCGTTCGTCAGCACTGGCCGCTGCTTGAGACCCTGCCCGGCGCCTGGGAGCGGCTCGCCGACGGCTCGGCGCTGATGCTCAGCGAACAACTCGGCCGGCGCCTGGCCTTGAGCCTCGGCGATACGCTGACCCTGAATACGCCCCAGGGCGACTGGACCCTGGCGGTCGCCGCCCTCTATGCCGATTACGGCAACCCCAAGGGCCAGCTGCTGGTCAATTCGCGCGGCTTGCAACAACACTGGCCGGGGCTGAGCCCAGACAACTACAACCTGCATTTAGATCCCGCCGACGCACCTGCACTGAAACACGCCCTGCAGGAAAAATTCAATTTGACTGACCGCCAGCTGATCGACCAGAGCGCGCTCAAAGCCTGGTCGACCCAGGTATTCGAGCGCACATTCGCCGCCACCGCCGCGCTGAATGGCCTGACCTTGGGGGTGGCTGGAATCGCCTTATTTATTAGCCTGCTGACCCTGAGCCAAAGCCGACTAGGCCAGTTGGCGCCGCTTTGGGCGCTGGGTGTGGGCCGGCGTCAGCTGCTTTGGCTGAGCCTCGGGCAGACTCTGCTGCTGGCGCTAGTCACCCTACTGCTGGCCATTCCTCTAGGTTTGTTGCTGGCCTGGTGCCTGGTGGCGGTCATTAATGTGCAAGCATTTGGCTGGCGTTTGCCGCTGCATATTTTCCCCTGGCTGCTCCTGCAGGCCGCACTCACAGCCTTGTTCGCCACACTACTGGCCGCCGCCTGGCCGCTATGGCAGCTGTATCGCGTCAGCCCGGCCGAACTATTGAGAACCTTCGCCCATGAAGACTAACCGGCTCGCCAATAATCAAGATTCCAGCCGCCGGGCCGCGAAAAGCCACCTCAACCAGTGGGTGTGCGCATGGGTTCGGCAGTGTTTGGCGGTCTTTAATCGCGCTCGTGACGCACAGCCGCAGCGGTTTAAGGCCCGGCAGCTATATCTCGGGGATGCCGCTCGCGACGTGCGGCAACGACCGTTTAATGCCCGGCTACTGTGGCTCACTGCTGCCGCGCGCGATGCCCGGCTGCGACCGTTTAATGCCCAGCGGATATGGCTCGCTGATGCCGCGTACGGCGCCCGGCAATGGCCGTGTAGTGCCCGGCTGCTGTGGCTCGGCCTGGCCGCGTTACTTACCGCCTGCGACGCGCAAACCCCGCCACCTCAGGGATTTGCCGGACTCGGCAGCAGCGCCGAGGGCTTCGCCCAAGTCCGTCCGGGACGCACCTTCAGCTTCCCCAAGGACCATGGCGCGCACCCGGCATACCGCATTGAGTGGTGGTACGTCACCGCCAATCTGGAAGATCAGCAAGGCCGCCACTGGGGCGTGCAATGGACGCTGTTTCGCAATGCCCTGCAGCCCGCCGAGGCACCCGGCTGGAGCAATGCGACCGTCTGGATGGGCCATGCCGGTCTGACCGGTCCTTTCGGCCATCGCTATGCCGAAACTCTGGCCCGCGGCGGGATCGGCCAAGCGGGCGTGAATGCCGCGCCCTTCAAAGCCTGGATCGATAACTGGCAGCTCAGCGGGCAATTTTGCGACCCACATTGCGCGGAAATCGACACGCCTAAACCGAGCGCCGCAACCACGCCAACCGCCACGCCAAAACTAGGCGCCGCGCCCATGCTAACCGCTACGTCCAACCCGAGTCCCATAAGCACGCCAGCTACCACGCCCGAACTGAGCGCCGCATCCCAATCAACTGACACGGCCGCCACGACCGACACGCTTAAACCGCGCGCGGCAACAGTCCCGACCGAACACGCCCCGCCCACCACACAGGCTCAACCGCCTCAACAAACCGAATTACAGCTCAACGCCAGCGGGTCGGACTTTGCCTATCAATTGCAGCTGAGCAGCGATCAAGCCTTGGTACTGCAGGGCGATCAGGGCTTCAGCCAGAAATCCGGGCAAGGCCAAGCGTCCTACTACTATAGCCAGCCGTTTCTGCAGGCCCGAGGCAGTATCGAGCTGGACGGCAAAACCTATAAAGTCACCGGCCAGGGCTGGCTGGACCGGGAATGGAGCAGCCAGCCGTTGGCCGCCGATCAACAGGGTTGGGACTGGTTTTCATTGCATCTGGCCAGCGGGGAAAAAATCATGCTGTTCCAGCTGCGCCACGCCGATGGCCGGCACTACCGCGCCGGCACCTGGATCAGCGCAACCGGCGAGACTCAGGCCCTGAGCGGCGAGGATTTTCAACTGACGCCCCTGGCCCACAGCACGCTGGCCGGACGCCGACTGCCGACGCGCTGGGCCTTGAGCATTCCGGGCAAACAGCTGGAATTGCGCAGCGAACCCCTGCAGGAAAACGCCTGGATGGACACCCGCTTTCCCTACTGGGAAGGACCGATCCGCCTGAGCGGCAGCCAGCCTGGGGTGGGTTATCTGGAAATGACCGGTTATTGAGCGCTTATCGGCACGGGCGGGCGTAGTGTAGGCGTTGCGAAAAACGCCACTCGTATCGCCTAACCGCCGGGCGCCAAAACCCATGCAAAAGCACGGTTCGGCGGTTCGCCACGAATTGCTGGCGCTAGACTGTATGAACCCTGTCGCACCTTGGAGGCACCGCCATGAGACTCGCTAACGACCACGCAAACGGCGTCACGCCATTGCCCGCCACTGCACCCATCCATTTCGCCGTGGCTGAGTGCGCGCTGGGTTCGCTGCTAGTGGCACAAAGCCCACGCGGAATTTGCGCCATTTTGCTCGGCGATGATCCCGCCGCGCTGACCGATGATCTGCAGCAGCGCTTCCCCACCGCTCAGCAGCTGAGCGACGACAGCGATTTCGAACAGCGAGTGGCGCAGGTCGCACGCTTCGTTGAAGCGCCGGGTAGCGATCTCGATCTGCCGCTGGACCTGCGCGGCAGCGCCTTTCAGCAACGCGTCTGGCGAGCCTTGCAGACTATTGCCCCCGGCTCGACGGCAAGCTACCGCACAGTCGCCGAACAGATCGGCGCGCCGAACGCGGCGCGCGCGGTAGCCGGGGCCTGCGCCGCCAACCCGTTGGCAGTGGCGATCCCTTGCCACCGCGTGCTTCGCCAGGACGGCGGCCTGTCGGGTTACCGCTGGGGCGTGGAACGCAAGCGGGCGTTACTGGCCAGCGAGGCACATTGCGGCTAGCCGGCCAAACCCACATAGATGTTTTGCACGTCGTCGTGGGCGTCGATGGCGTCCAGAAAGGCTTCCACCTCTTCCAGTTCGGCATCGCTCAAACTGACGGTATTTTTTGGCCGATAACCCAGTTTCGCGCTGAGCACGCTAAAACCCTGGGCCGGCAGTGCGCGGCACACCGCGTCCATGTCGGTGGGATCGGTGAGAAACAAGGTGGCACCGTTGTCGGCCGGCTCACAATCCTGGGCACCGGCCTCGATGGCCGCCTCTTCCGGATCGACATCAGCCGCCTCGGCAGTCGCCTCGATCATGCCCTGATAATCAAAATCCCAGGCCACTGAACCGGTGGCGCCGAGCTGACCCTTGCGAAACAGCACCCGGATTTCCGAGACGGTGCGGTTGATATTGTCAGTCAGACACTCGACGATCAACGGCACCCGATGTGGGGCAAAACCTTCGTAAGTGAGCCGTTCAAAGTGCACCCCGGCGTCCAGCAGACCGGCGCCTTTCTTGATCGCCCGCTCCCAATTATCCCGTGGCATGGAGGCCTTTTTGGCCTGTTCAATGACCAGGCGCAGATGGGGGTTCATGTCCGGATCTGCACCGGAGCGCGCGGCCATCATGATGTCCTTGGACAGTTTGCCGAACACCCGCCCCTTGGTGTTCGAGGCCGCTTCTTTATTCTTTACTTTCCACTGTGCGCCCATGCTGATTCTCTTCGGGAGTGTTCTGTCGGTTTCGCGACGTGACCGCTAAGCCTTGCAAACCGAGCCCGGCAGCGGGCGAAACCAACAGTGAGAGTGATTAAAAACCCCGCGCCCCGGCAAATACAGAAGGCCTGACACGCGGTATCTGCCGCATCGCCGGCGGCGCGGGTTATTGTGCCCGGGCTGACGCCCGGCAATTTTCCGGTGGATGGTATACACCACATGACGCCACACCGGCAAAAATCACGCGCTCATACCAATATGAGCCACGGCTGTTGGCGGCTATGTCCCGGTACCAGGCAATCCGCTTTCATTTTATTCAAAGGCCGTTCAGGTAGCCCTTTACATGACCCCACAATCGCCCTTTGCGTTACTCGGCAAGAAACGCTTCTTGCCGTTTTTTCTGACCCAGGCCCTCGGCGCCTTCAATGACAACCTCTATAAACAGTCGCTGATTCTGGCCATTTTGTTCAAGCTGAGCCTGGACGAAAACCTCGATCTCTTGATCAATCTTTGCGCGCTGCTGTTTATTTTGCCGTTTTTTTTATTCTCAGCACTCGGCGGGCAGTTCGGCGAGAAGTACGCCAAAGATGCCTTGATTCGTCTGCTCAAGCTGGCCGAGATCGTCATTATGGCTGTCGGGGCCACCGGCCTGTTGCTGGGCAATCTACCGCTACTCTTGTTTGCCTTATTCGCCATGGGCAGCCAGTCCGCGCTGTTCGGACCGGTGAAATATTCGATCCTGCCCCAGCACCTCAAGGAGCAGGAGCTAATGGGCGGTAATGCGCTGGTGGAGATGGGTACCTTTTTGGCAATTCTGATCGGCACCCTCGGCGCCGGACTGATGATGTCCAGCGCTTCCTATGCGCCGCGGGTGGCGACGGCAATCTTATTGGTAGCCGCTGCCGGCTATTTGCTCAGCCGGGGGATTCCACGGGCCGCCGCCGCACTGCCGAGCCTGCAAGTGGATTGGCATATTTTCCGGCAATCCGCGGCCATCCTGCGCCTCGGGCTGGGTCAGCAGCGCGCGGTATCCCACGCGATGATCGGCATTTCCTGGTTCTGGTTTATCGGCGCGGTCTACCTGACGCAAATTCCGGCCTACGCCCAGCGCTGGTTAAACGGCGACGAAACGGTGGTGAGCCTGATTCTGCTGGTGTTCTCGATCGGCATCGGGCTGGGTTCGCTGCTCTGTGCGCGCCTTTCCAGGGGCAAAATCGAGCCCGGCTTGGTGCCCTTCGGCGCCCTGGGCCTTACGTTGTTCGGCCTACTACTGGGCTGGCATTCAGGCGGGTTCCCCTCAGGTTTGCATGACTGGCTAAGCGTGCTCGGGCAAGGCCAGGCCTGGTGGGTGCTGCTCGACATTCTCGGTCTCGGCCTGTTCGGCGGCCTCTATATCGTGCCGCTATACGCATTGATCCAATCACGCACTCAGGCTCAGGAACGGGCCCGGGTGATCGCCGCGAACAATATTCTTAACGCACTGTTTATGGTGGTCTCGGCCCTGGTCTCCATGCTGGCATTGAGCCTGGCCGAGCTGTCGATTCCGCAGCTGTTTGTGCTGGTGGCGCTGCTGAATATTGCCCTCAACGCCTTTATCTTGCTGCGTGTACCCGAGTTCGGCAGGCGCTTTCGCGGCTGGCTGCGCGGGCACTGACCGGCCCGGTGCAATTAAACGAGCGCCCTGTATTCGTTATGGGTTGCTTGTGAACCAGTGGGTTTCAAGCCCGCCAAGGCCCCCATTTAGCGACGATTGGGGGCCATATACAGAATCTGCCGAGTGCTGGATGCCATCCGGCATCCAGCCATGCGGCGCTTTCGCGCCAATTAGCGTGGGTCCACGACCCCGGCGGTGTTGTCCAGCAGGCTTTTGGTAGCCGTTTGCAGAAACGCTTCGAGCTGTTGCTGCAGCAGCGGCGCGCTGTCGCCAGGCACGCGCTGCGCCTTGGGATCGGCACCCAACTGATAATCGTACAGGCGCGGAGCAAAACCTTTGGGCTGAATCAAAATGCGCGTCGGAGTGACGATGGCCACGGTCTGGTCGCCGCCTGACGGCTTGATCACGCCGATGCCCTGATCGCCTGGCGGCAGATTGAGCAGGTCGCGGCCCCAGCATTGATGGCGCACTTCGCCGCCTAGCCGGCCCATGATGGTCGGCACGATGTCGATCTGGGTGCCGGCCGTATGGCTGACTGCGCCGGAAATATCCTGGATACCCGGTGCAATCAGCAACAGCGGCACATTGAAGCGAAACAGATCCATCTCGGTCAATTGCTCGTCACTGCCGAAGCCATGGTCGCCGACCACTACAAACAACGTCTCCTTGAAGTACGGCTCCTTGCGGGCTTTCTCGAAGAACTGGCCGAGCGCCCAGTCTGCATAACGCATGGCGGTTAGGTGCTCATCGGCCGAGCCATGGCCAGTCACCGCTTCCACCGGCAGATCCGCCGGCAAGGCATAGGGCGTGTGGTTGGATAGGCTTTGCAGCAGCGCATAAAAGGGTTTTTTACCCGGTTTGCCATAATTGTTCGCTAGCTCGGCGGCGCCACGGTCGAACATGTCTTGGTCGGACACGCCCCAGGTAGCGTCCATAAACACCGGATCGACGAAGTCTTCGCGGCCAATAAAGTTGGTCATGCCCTGATTGCTAAAGAAACCCGACTGGTTGTCCCACTGAAAGTTGCCGTTGTAGACGTATAGGTTGTCGTAGCCACGAGCACTAAGCAGTTGCGGCAAGCCGGAGAACAGATGCGCGCCCTCGGGGGTGCGCATCAGGTATTCAAAGCTCGGCAAATTGGGAAAACACGCCATGCTGGCGAACATGCCTTGATGGGTGTGTGTGCCGTTGGAGAAGAAACGGTCGAACAGCAGTCCTTCTTTGGCCAGTTTGTCGAAGTTCGGGGTGATATTGCTCGGCGAGCCCAGCGCGCCCACAAAGTGGCCTGCGAAGCTTTCCATCAGAATCACCACCACGTTGCGAATCGGCAGCGTACCTTCGGCCGGCGGCGTGAAATCGCGGCGAATCGCGGCCGTGTCGGCGTCTACCAACTGGTCGTTGGGCGTTAGGAGCATCTTGCGCACGCTTTTGAGGGCCTGCGCATCGCTCATGGTCGACTGCCAGGCGTTGTCGCGGTGCGAGCCGAAACTGGCCTGAGCGGCCGACACCAAGGTTAGGGTGCCATTGAGGCCCAACTGATTGGCGAACATCGACTCAGTGGTGTAAGCATCGCCCCAGCGCAGCGGCGGGCCTTGACTGACGTGCCCGCGGGCCGCTACTACCGCTACCAGCAGGCAGACCACAAAGGTGCCGATGCGCCAGTACCAGGCCGGCGCAGCGGGTGCGGCACCGGACGGTGGCACTGCGTGCAGGCGCGGCCGGCTGAGCAGATCCAGCCCCTTGAACAACATAGCCAACAGCCCGGTGACGACGGCCCAGGCAAGCAGATAGCGGCCGACCGGAAAACCGTTCCAAAGCATGCTCATGACTGTGCTGGGGTCTTCCTGGAAGTACTGGAAGACCAGGCTATTAAGGCGCTGGTGAAACTCGCGGTAGAAGTCCATCTCGGCTAGCCCGAGAAACAGCGTGATGCTGGCGAATGCGGTCAACCAAAGCCGATGCAAGCGTCGTGCGGCCATGGCACGCACGCTGAGCAGGGACAGCAGCAGCGGAATACAGGCATAGACCACCACCCGCAAGTCGAAACGCAGGCCGTTATAAAAGGCCTCGACGAACACCGAGGCTGGCGAGTCGCCGATCAGCTCACGGTTGTAGACCAGCAAGGCCACGCGCAGCAGCGTATAGAGCAGCAACAATGCGAACCCGCTCAACAGGGTGAACATCAGATGACTTTTTATGCTCGGGCGAAATAATCGCGATAAGGACGCGGGGTTACTCGGGGCAGCCGGGGCGGACATAAGGGAGGAGATCCATTTGCAAAGGAGCGAGTTCGAAGATAAATGCGCGGCGAAGCCGATGGTAGGGCAGCCTGCGATTACGCTTGCAGTAGAGCCATACACGCGGGTCGCTGAACCAGACACAACAGCGAAGAGCGGCTCAGCCATTTCGCATCACACAGCCGAGTCTACGGATAGCTATTCAGGTAGCGGCGCAGTTTCGCGAAACTCATGTGAAAGTTCTGTCGCGCAGCAGACACATAACTACACCCACAGGCACTGTGCACATAACCGGCTTTCGCCGTGCAAACCCTTTACTGGCTGCACGGCTGAGTTTCAGGGCTCCCGGCGCGGCCAGGCCTCCAGTAGCGCCTTGAACAGCGTGGCCAGGGGAATGGCGAAAAACACTCCCCAGAACCCCCACAAGCCGCCGAACAGCAAGACTGCACAGATAATTGCCACCGGGTGCAGGTTCACCGCCTCGGAGAACAACACCGGCACCAACACGTTCCCGTCCAGGGTTTGGATAACTCCGTAGATCAGCATCAGGTAAAGAAACTGATCGCTCCAGCCCCACTGGAACAGCCCGATCAGTGCCACAGGCACTGTCACCACCACCGCGCCTATATACGGCACCACCACCGAAAGCCCCACCAGCGCAGCCAGCAGGATGGCGTAATTCAGTCCCAACGCGGCAAAGGTAATGTAGGACACCACACCTACGATGATGATTTCGATCACCTTGCCGCGGATGTAATTGGCGATCTGCCGGTTCATTTCCGCGGCCACATGGGTGATCAGCGCACGCTCATCCGGTAGATAGCCGCGAAACCAGCGGCCAATTAACTCACGGTCCTTGAGAAAGAAGAACACTAGAATCGGCACCAGCACCAAGTAGATCATGATGGTCGCTAGCAAGGGCACACTGGCCAAGGAGAAGGTCAGCACCCATTGGCCGAAGTTACCGACTTCACCGCGCAGCATAGTAGTCGCCTGCACCACCTGCCCGTTGGTGATCAGGTTTGGGTAGCGCTCCGGCAACAGCAAAAACAACGTCTGCCATTCACCGAGCATGCGCGGAAACTCTTTGAACAAGGTGCTCACCTGCTGCCAGAGCAGCGGTACCAGCACCAACAGGCACAAGGCCAGTGCCCCCACAAACAAGATAAATACCAGCCATACTGCGGCAATATGCGGCAGATGCAAACGCTCCAGAGCACTCACCAAGCCCTGCATCAAAAACGCCAGCACCAACCCAATCAGCGCCGGCGCCAACATGCCACCGAGGCCCAGCACCACCGCAAAGCCCACAATCAGCAGCACTGCCAGAACCACAGCCTGCTCATCGGAAAAATAGCGGTACAGCCAGTTGCGCAACACCTTGATCATCGATAGTCCTTAACTCTTACATTCAAAAAGGCTGGAAACAGCCACCACCGAGTAAACGGCACTGAAACGATACTTATCGAATCATCAGTTATAAAAGAATACCTGTCAGGCCTTGCGCAACCAGTAGCAATACACGCCATTCGCGATCTGTTCATGCACCAAACTGTGCCCGGATAGACTGACAAAGGAGCGAAAGTCACGCTGGGAACCGGCGTCGGTGGCGGTAATTTTTAGCACCGCGCCACTGGCCAAACGATTCAGTTCGAGCTTGGCCTTGAGCAGTGGCAGCGGACAGGTCAGACCGCTGGCATCCAGTTCGGCGTCGAAGGCCCAGACGCAGGCGGATTCAGTCATCAGGGAGTCTCCAGAAAAGGCCGACAGGATACCCAAGACTGCACAACTCTGGCCAGCCGACCGACTCGCCAGCTAAAGTAACGGCCTCACTTGTTAAGAGACTGTGCATGAACCTACTGCGCCCCCTCCTGCTGACGCTTGGCTGCCTGTTTGCCCTGCCCGCCTCAGCCAGCAATGATCTGCCGTCGCTGGGCGACGCCAGCTCGGCCATTGTCTCGCCCGAACAAGAGCACCAACTGGGCCGCGCCTGGTTGAGCATGCTGCGCGGTCAGGTCAGCCAGCTGTCTGACCCACAACTCAAGGACTATGTCGAAAGCAGCGTCTATCGCTTGGCCGAAACCAGTCAGCTGCAGGACCGGCGCTTGGAATTCGTGCTGCTCAACAGCCCGCAACTGAATGCCTTCGCCGCGCCCGGTGGGATTATCGGGGTTAACGGCGGGTTGTTTCTGTATGCCCAAACTGAAAATGAATATGCCTCGGTGCTAGCTCACGAACTGGCCCACCTGTCGCAACGCCATTTTGCCCGTGGCCTGGAAGCTCAACAGCGTATGCAGATTCCGCTGATGGCGGCGATGCTGGCCGGTATCGTTGCGGCGGCGGCGGGCGCCGGGGATGTAGGGATCGCTACGATTGCCTCGACCCAGGCGGCGGCCATTCAGGAGCAGCGACGGTTTTCCCGGCAAAACGAGCAAGAGGCCGACCGCATCGGCCTGGTCAATCTGGAGAAAGCCGGTTATGACCCGCGCGGCATGCCGAGCATGTTCGAACGCCTGATGCGCCAGTATCGCTATGACCGCAAGCCACCGGAGTTTCTGCTGACCCACCCGATTTCCGAATCGCGGATCGCCGACACCCGCAACCGCGCCGCACAATTTCCGGTTGGCGGCATCGAAGACAGCCTGCGGTATCAGCTGATGCGGACCCGCGTGCAGCTAATGTACGAAGACACCCCAGGACTGGCTGCAAAGCGCTTTCGGGCACAGCTCGAAGAACATCCGCAGTTGGACGCCGCACGCTATGGCTTGGCCCTGGCGCAAATCAAGGACCGCAAGCTCGACGAGGCCGGCGCCAGCCTGCAGCCGTTGCTGGCCAAGGCGCCCGATGAAATCGTCTATAACCTTGCGCAGGTCGACGTGGATATCACCGCCAATCGCCTTGATCTGGCGCAGCAACGGGTCGAGCGGTTGCTGAGTTTGTATCCGGACAACTACCCACTGCGCCAAGCTCGCGCCAACCTACTGCTCAAGCAGAACCGCATTCCGCAAGCCGAGCAGGCGCTGGACTCTCTGCTCAAGAGTCGCCCGAAAGACCCAGATATCTGGTACCTGGTCGCTGAAGTGCGCGGCCTGGCAGGCAATACCATCGGGTTGCATGAGGCGCGCGCGGAGTTCTTCGCCCTGGTCGGCGACTACGACCAAGCCATTGAGCAGCTGGATTTTGCCAAGCGCCGCGTGCGTAACAACTTCCCCTTGGCCGCACGCATCGACGCCCGTCAGAAAGTGCTGATGGAAGACCAGCGCCTGCTGCAAGAAATGATGAATTGAGCGCACGTTGCTCGAACCTCGCCGGCTTATTCAGCCGCGCCATTTATTCACCCGGGCCATGGTTGCGCGCGAATGTTTGCTCGCCCATGGCCGCGACCTGCCCGTCGATCAGCGCCTCGAAGGGCTTGAGCAGGGCGGCAAAAGAGGTCGGCGCCTCAAGCACCTCCAGCGCACTCGTAATCGCCTCGATGGTCGACAAGGCATCGGCCTGCGGCGCCTTGCGCAACCGATAGCGCGACGCCAGCCCAGCGGGCAAACCGACCCGCGGCAACGCCGCCAGCAGCGGATTGCAATGCAGCAGTTTGCGCGCCTTGCGCCAGGTGCCGTCCGGCACCACCAACAACAGCGGTTGCCCGCCGGCCTGCACGGCGAAGTCGGGCAAGCTCTGCGCGCCCTCCCCCGGAAACAACAGGCAGGCTTGATAACCGGCTGGCGCCAGCAGCGTCGGCAACTCGGTGAAGCACTCGCCCACCCGCAGCTGGGCATTGCGCAAACCCAACGCCGCCAGCCGCGCCGTATTCAATGCGTGTTTGACCTCCGAAGGATGTTGCAGGATCAGCACCCGGGTGCGGCTGTCCAGCAAGGGAATCAGCGCACACAAGCAATGACTGAGCGGGCGTACGCAACGCGCGCAGTGGGGACGTGACATCCAATTTTTTCCTTGGCCGCGGCGTGCCGAGATGCCGAGATCCTGCATGGCTACGCGGTAGTCCGGTAGCGCGATAGAACAGCCGAGCGACGCGGCTGGCTTACAGACATTCGCCCAGGCAGCGCGCCAGCTGCTGCGCGCGCGTGTCCATGAGGATATAAGGGCCCAGCGTGTTGGTGACAAACCCAAAGGCCACTTGCCGCTCGGGATCAGCAAAGCCGATGGAGCCACCCGCGCCCGGATGACCAAACGCCTGAGGGCCCAAACCATAGGTGGCATTGGCCTGCTGCGGCTGGTCGAGCATGCAGCCCAGGCCGAAACGGGTCGAGGTCAGCAGTGTTTTGTCCTGGCCCACACCGTGCTCGCGGGTCATTTCGGCCAGCAGCGCGGCGTCCAGCAGACGGCCATCGAGCAAGCCCGCATAGAAACCGGCCAGGCTGCGCGCATTGCCATGGCCGTTTGCCGCCGGCTGCTGCATGCGTCGCCATTCGGGCTTGTTGGTGCTGGTCATGATCGACGGCGGATTGGTAAACGCCCGAGTACTCATCGCGGCCGGCTCGCTCATCACCACTTTAAGCAGGCGCTGTGCTGCCGCATCGCCCATCACGCCCTTGCCGCGGACAATATGCGCCACCCGGTGAAATTCGGCGTCATCCAGGCCGACATGAAAATCCAGCCCCAGCGGTAGCGCGGTGCGCGTCACGATGGACTCGCCGGGGCTGCAGCCATCGGCCCGGCGCAACAGTTCGCCGACCAGCCAACCGTAGGTGAGCGCCGCATAACCCTGGCCCTCGCCCGGCGTCCACCAGGGTTGTTCGGCGGCCAAGCTGGCGGTCATGGCTGACCAGTCGTACAGCGCGGCGGCCGGCAGCAGCTCACGCAAGGCCGGTAGTCCCGCCTGATGGCAGAGCAGCTGGCGCAGGGTAATCGCGCCCTTGCCCGCTGCGGCGAATTCCGGCCAGAGGTCAGCCACCGGCGCATCCAGTTGCAGCTTGCCTTCACCGACCAGTTGCAGCGCCGCTACGGCGGCAAAGGTTTTGGTGCAGGAAAACAGATTGAGCAGCGTGTCGGTGTGCCATGGCTGCTCGCCCTCGCGGTCGGCACTGCCGGCCCAGAGGTCGAGCACCGTCTCACCGCCGATCTGGACGCACAACGCGGCGCCGCGTTCCTGAGGGTTTTCGAACAGCGCAGCAAATGCCTCGGCTACTGCTTCGAATTGGAGGTCGAAATGGCCCTGAATCTGCATGCATGGATCCTTAGGTAACGGGTACATCGTCTTAGCGTTTAGGGGCCGGTTCTGCTGGTACCTTGAGCGGCGCCAGCAGAGCCTTGCCCAGGCCCAGGTTGGTTTTGCGTACCGCTTCGACAAAGCCGCTAAAAGGTCGATCGGTGATGCCAACCAACCCCAGATGGCCATTTTCACCATCCAGCAAACGCCCGGTAACCGGTTGATCCAGGTACTGGAACCAGTGCGCACCAACGATCATCGGCTCGGCCAGGGCCTGTTCGATGAAGTGCGCATAAGCCGGACCGCGCTGCGCTTCTTTATAGACCTCGATGAGCCCGCCCCAGAACGGGCCGCGATCGCGGGAGCCAAAATTGAATTCACCAATCAACACCGGCTTGTCCAGCGCGCGCAGAGCGGCGAAGTCGTGACCCTGCTGAGGTTCACGCGTGTAGAAGTTGAAACTCAGCACGTCGCAATACTGCGCACAGGCCGCCACTGCCTCGGGTGTGCTGATGGCGAAGCGGCCACCGAGCAGCAAGTGGTTGGGCGCATGCCAGTCCAGCGAGTCGGCAATGGTCTTGAAATAGGTGTCGGCAAACAGGCGTTGGAAACGCTGGAAATCTACCTCAATGGCCGGGTATTCGGCGCTGGGCAGCGGCGCTTCGAAGCCCGGATCTTCCAGTAATTCCCAAGCCGGCAGCTCAATGCCCCAGGCCTCGGCCAGGCCCTGCTGGTTGCGATACTTGTCGCGCAGTTGCTTGAGAAAGGCGCGCTTGGCCGGCACATCGGTGGTCGAGCGCAGGGTGCCATAGGCCAGCGCATAGCGGCCGCGCGGACCGGCTTCAGGATGCGCCCAGGCCAGCTCATTATCGGCAAAATAGCCGAGCAGCCAGGGATCATCGCGGTGATCGCGGGCTGCAATGGCCACCGCGCGTTCGGTCGCCATGGCGAATCGCGGATCGAACGGATCGGGCATGCCGCCCCACCAATCCAGGCCGGTGCTGATGGTCTGGTAATCGCCGCTAATCGACAGCGGCACGGTATAGGGCAGCCGTTTGGCCGCGCCTAAAGCCGGCTCGCTCCAGTTGCCCAGGGTATTGAAGCCCCAGGCCTGCAGGCGATCCAGGGTCTGAGTGGTCCAGCGCTGGACATCGAACGCGGCGCAGGCCGGCTGGCTCGCGGCCGGCGCGGCCATGACCGCCACCGGCGCCGAGCTATCAGCGGTTGCGCTGGGCTCTGTGAGTTCTGTGAGTTCTGTGAGTTCTGTGAGTTCTGTGGGTTCTGCGGTCGCGATGGACGCTGCGGGCGCTAACGGCGTTGACGTTTGGTTGTCTGCGCTGGATTGCGCCGGTTGCGCCGGTTGCGCGCCGGCATCGACTTTGGCTGGTTCCAGGCAACTTGCCGGGGCATAGGTGCGCTGCAGGTTGGCGCGGTAAAAATCGTACCAGCGGCCATGGTCAAACCCGCGGCCCTTGGTTGCGCCCGTATCGCGGCGGCTGTCGCTGCTGCCGTAATGGACGGCCAATGGCTCGTCGGCGCTGGGTAGCGCGCTGAACATTTGCTCGCGACCTTCGACATAGGTCTGGCTCTGATTGGCGGTCACCGCGTTCACACCCAGGGAAAAGAACGGATTCCCTTCAGGCGTGACCAGATACCAGCGGCCGTCCTGTTTTTCGGTGCGAAAGAAACCCCTGGCGTCGAACGTCGGGCCATTGCGCCAGCCGCCGAACTGATCCTGCGCGGGACGCTCGGCCAACCACTTGTCTAGCTGAGTCTGCTCCTTGACCGCGGCGGCTTTCAGTTGCTCGATACTCTTGACCTTCTCCGGCCATTGCCCGCGGCTGAACTGGCCAAACTCATCGACTATGTCGGTATAAGCGGCCTGCTGGGCTGCATCACCCGCACGCACACCAAAACGCCCGAGCAGAATGCTCTGCGGGGAATGCGGCTGGCTCATCGACAGGCTGACCGCCGTGACCTGGCTGGCATCCAGCTCGCCTTCAACCGTGGTCGCCAACAGTACCGACTGCCCGTCATGGGCCCACGGCATCGGCGGCCCAGCGCGCATGCCCAGCGCTTTCGGCGAGCTGGCCTGCAGCGGCACCAGCAGGATCTGCGCCGGCCCGGCGGGCAGGTCGATGCGGCTGGTCTGGGCCCGACCGTCGAGGCTTTCGATCCGTACCTCGAGGGTTAGCGCCCAGTCCATGGCGTTTTGCAGGTGCAGAGTCATGGCACCAGCCTGCGACCAGTCCCAGACGCCGCTTTGCGGAGTCAGACGCAAGCTCGGCCGCTCGGCGGCATTGAAGGTAACCCGGCGCAGCAGCTCATCCTGGGCACTCATTTCTCCGGCTAACTGCGGCAGGAGGGCGTCCACAGTGCTCACCTGCACCGCATCGGTGGGGCTTACAAAATTGAACAGATTCTGCTGGCCGGCCGGCGCAGCAAAAAGCGGCGCGGCAAACCAAGGACTCAACACGGAGCACAGCAGGGTAACGACTACAGCGGGCAGGGCGCGACGCATCATGTACAAACTCTCCTAAACAACCAGCAGGTAGACTCCCTTGCTCGCCGAATAATTCACGGCCAGCAATTGTCCTAACTATTTTTCAGCCTGAGTGACGTTCGCGGCCTTACGTGATCTCGCGGCGAAACGGCGGCAGCGCATTGAGAATCGCCTTGCCATAGCGCTGGGTAACCACCCGCCGATCCAGCAGGGTAATGGTGCCGCGATCTTCTTCGGTGCGCAGCAAACGCCCGCAGGCTTGCACCAACCGCAGCGAAGCGTCAGGCACGGTGATTTCCATAAAGGGATTACCGCCACGCGCCTCGATCCACTCGGCCAGCGCCGCCTCGACCGGGTCGTCCGGTACGGCGAAGGGAATCTTGGCGATTACCACATGCTCGCAATACGCACCCGGCAGGTCGACACCCTCGGCAAAACTGGCCAGGCCGAACAGCACGCTGTCCAACCCCTCGTCGACCCGCGCCTTGTGCTTGTTCAGGGTCTCCTGTTTGGACAGATTGCCCTGAATAAACACCCGCTGACGCCAGTCGGACTCCAGGCCGTCGAACACATCCTGCATCTGCCGGCGCGAGGAGAACAGCACCAGGGTGCCGCGCGAGCCGGCCACCAGTGCCGGCAATTCGCGGATGATCGCCGCGGTATGCGCCGGCGCATCCCGTGGATCGGCTTTCAGGTCCGGCACCCGCAACACGCCGGCATCGGCATGTTCAAAGGGGCTCGGCACCACGGTGGTCACCGCCACGCTCGGCAGCCCGGCGCGCATCCGGTAACGATCGAAACTGCCCAGCGCGGTCAGAGTGGCCGAGGTCACCAAGGCGCCGTAGGCGACGTTCCACAAATTGCGCCGCAGGGTTTCGGCGGCCAGGATCGGGCTGGCATTGACTTCGATATCGAACAGACCCGTGCCGTCGGCCAGGGTCAGCCAGCGCGCCATCGGTGGACTGTCTTGGGGATCTTCGGCGGTAAAGGCCGTCCACAACTCCCAGCTGCCGTGGGCGCGGGCCAGCAAACTGCCGAACAACGGGTACCATTCCTCGGCCTGGTGACTGGCAATGCCGTTGGTGGTTTCGCCGTCCATGCTTTGCTTGAGCAACTCGGTCAGGCGGGTGAACAGATCATCGAGTTTGGCAAAGCCCTTCTTCAACTCGATGCCCATCTCGCGCATCTCCGCGGGCACCACGCCGCCGATAAAACGATGACGCGGTCGTTCGCGGCCCTGCATGTCTTCGCCGGCTTTGAAGTCGGCTAGCTGTTCGCAGGCGGCGAACATGAATTGCTGCTGGGTCTTGATCTCCCGCGCCAGCTCCGGCACCTGCTCGATCAGCCGGCCTAAATCGCCCGGTAGCGGGTGTTGGGCCAGCAGTTTGGCGAGGTTCTTGGCGGTCTGCTCCAGCCAGTCGGCGGTGGAACGCAGCCGGGTAAAGTGCGCGAAATGGCCGATGGCCTTATCCGGCAGGTGATGGCCTTCGTCGAAGATATACAAACTTTCGCGCGGGTCCGGCAGCACCGCGCCGCCGCCTAGGGCCAAGTCGGCCAGCACCATGTCGTGGTTGGTGACGATCACGTCGACCTTGCTCATGCCCTCGCGCGCCTTATAAAAGGCACACTGCTGAAAATTCGGGCAATGGCGGTTGGTGCACTGGCTGTGATCGGTGGTCAGGCGCGCCCACTGCGGATCTTCCAGGGCCTGCGGCCAGCTGTCACGATCGCCGTCCCATTGGTTGGCGGCGAGCTTTTCGATCATCGCGCTGAACAAGGCCTGGCTGCTCTCGTCCACGTCGATCTGAAAACCCTCTTCGGCGAACAATTGGGCCGTGGCGCCCTGCCCATCAGCTTCCTGCAACAGCAGGTCGAGCTTGGACAGGCACAGGTAGCGGCCACGGCCCTTGGCCAGGGCGAAGCTGAAATTCAGTCCGCTGTTGCGCATCACCTCTGGCAGGTCCTTGAAGACGATTTGTTCCTGCAGGGCCACGGTTGCCGTGGCAATCACCAGGCGTTTGCCGGCGGCCTTGGCGATGGGAATCGCCGCCAGGCTATAGGCCACGGTTTTGCCGGTACCGGTGCCGGCCTCGACTGCGACTACCGCGGGGTCGCTGGAACGCCGGCCCTCTTCATCGACCGTGATCGAGCCGAGCACCCGCGCAATCGCGGCGATCATCAACCGCTGGCCGTAACGCGGCTTTAGGCTTTTGGCTTCGAGAAAACGCGTGTAGGCGCCCTGAATCTGGGATTTGAGTTCGGTGCTGAGCATGCTGATCTGAGTACGAGAAGGCTGGATAGATTTTCAGTGTTGAAAAACGACCGGTATCATAACGCGCTAATCGATCCGCGGTCCTGCAGGATTTCCCCCTGCGTAACGCCGCTTACCTGACTGGAGCATTTGTTGAGATGACGCCCTTCGCTGCTGTTTATAGCCTGCACCTGCTGGCCGCCCTGATCTGGGTCGGCGGCATGTTCTTCGCCTGGATGATTCTGCGCCCCGCGGCGGTCACTGCACTGCAGGCGCCAGAGCGGCTCAAGCTATGGAGCGAGGTGCTGGGCCGCTTCTTTGTCTGGGTCTGGGTTTGCGTAGTGATGCTGCCGATTAGCGGGGTGGGCATGCTGCACCTGCGCTACGGCGGTTTCGAAGGCATGCCGCGCTATGTGCAGGTGATGATGGGCCTTTATATCGCCATGCTCGCGCTGTTTATCCGTGTGCAAGCGCTGCAATTACCCGAACTGCGCCGCGCGCTCCACGCTGAAGACTGGCCGGCCGGCGGTGCAGCCTTGCTGGGCATTCGTCGCCTGGTCGGCTTGAATCTGCTGTTGGGCCTGACCGTGAGCCTGATTGCCGCTGCCCGGCCGAGTTTCTAAGACGCCGCTTGGTCCGTTTCTGCGCCTGGCTGGGGCAACGCCAAGGCGTGGAATACGCCGAACAGCAACACCTGCAGCCGATCTCGCCAGGGCCGACCACGGCCTTGGAAGCGGCCATTAAACAGCAGCATTTCAAGTAGATGCACACAGCCGACGACGCCAGCCAGCAGCCACAAGCCCTGGGCAAAAGGCTCGGCAAAGGGTTGCAGCCAATTGGCCAACACGACCAGCCAGAACACCAGCGCCAGCAGCTTACCCAGCCAGAGAAATAACTTCATGCAGCCCCCCTAGTCGCATTTAATTTGGCGCACCTTAACCGCTTCGATAGACGCCGACCAGCTCTCCGCGAAATGCTCGGGCCTATCCGCAGCGACCCTATGCCCTAAAAAACGGCTAAGTATCCGATACGTGTTAGTACGCTGCGAAAAACGGCTGAAAGCCGGCTGGAAACAGTGCCATCGCTGGCTAGGCTGCATCACCACGAACCCAGTGACAACGGGGCTTTCAGACCTTGCAACGGTTAAGGGCGGCAGGCTGAGGCTCAGCCACTATTCTATCAATCCAGCACGGCAACAGCGCCTAACCAATCACGGTGCTAGTCTGCGCCGCCCTGATCGAGGATTTTCGATGACTGAAAACATTGCCACCCTTACACCGCAGCAAGCCCTTGCGGCCTTGCTTGAGCGCCATGCACCGCAGCGTTTACTGCTGCTCGGCGCCAGCAGCCTGCCGGCGCTGGACGCCTTTCAGGCCGCGCACCCAGACTGCCTAATGGCCCAGGCCGGCCCCGGCGAGCTGCCGGCGGATCTGGCCGGGCAACGCTTTGACCTGGTTTTGATGGTCGATTGCCTGGAGCACTTGCCGAAAAAAACCGGCCTGCAGCTGCTTGGCGGCATCCGCAACCTCAACGCTAGCAAAATCGCCGTACTGGTCGACCTGAGTGCCTGCGACTGGCAGCCCACCGATTTTTTCGCCCTGGCCCTGCAGGCCAGTGAATGTTTCCAGCGCGGCGAACAGACCCTCAGCCTGTTCACCTACGACTTGCTGGACTACAAGCAAGTGCCCGACTGGTTGAACGCAAGGTACTGGGCTAACCCGGAAAATTTCGGCAAATACTGGTGGTAACCGCATGAGCACGCCTCTCGACTCGCCCTGCCCCTGTGGCAGCGGCGCCACGTTGGCCGCTTGCTGCGGCCCGTATCACGCCGGCGGTGCCGCGCCCAGCGCAGAAGCCCTGATGCGCTCGCGTTATAGCGCCTATGTACTGGGACTTATCGATTACCTGATCGACACCACCCTGCCGGCTCAGCAGGGCGGGCTGGACCGCGCCGCCATCGCCGCCTGGAGCGCCGAAAGCAGCTGGCTCGGCCTGCAGGTACAACAGGTAGAGCGCGTTACTAATAATAGTAGTGCTGCGCAGAACAGCGCGAGCAGTAGAGCCGGCAGTGCTGCAGGCAATATCGCGAGCAATAGCGCTGTTAGTGATACGGGTAGTTGTGGTGCGGGCAGCCATGCCTGCAGTGACGGTGCGCCCGAGCATGCTTGGGTGCGCTTCACGGTACGTTGGCACGATGGGCAAACCGAGCATGCCCATGCCGAACGCTCGGCATTCGTCACACATGCCGGGCGCTGGTATTTTATCGACTCCAGCGCACCCCTCAAGGCCGGGCGCAACGACCCCTGCCCCTGCGCCAGCGGACAAAAATTCAAGAAATGCTGCGCGGCATTTATTTAGGCTCTGTCATTATTTTGGATGGGCCCTGGTGCAGCCTCGATAGCTGTCGTCTCGGGGCGAGATGTATCCGCGATCATTTTCAGCCGAGAAATTCGCGGATAAATCCGCCCTTACCCACGCACTACGCCAACCAGCCTGCTGCGTCTACTCATTGTTACGCAGGCTCAGGTGCGCAATATCCGGCACCACTGCAACGGCTGGCTGCTTGCGCTCGCTCATATCGCTGCCCACAGGAGCCAGACTGAACTGCGTCAGATCGATCGCCCGCGGCGGCGTTGCCGGCCGCGCGTCCTGCAAATCGGCGCCCACCGCGGCGATACTCAAGTCCGGCGCATCCACCGCGGCAAAAGCCGCCATATAAGCATCGCGCGGCACGACCTTGAGCCGGGCACCCTTGAGCCCAGCGTTGGCCGCAGCCACCGGGAGCACCCCCGACTGCATCGCAATCGATCGCTGCGGCTCGGCGTCAGGCGGCGGTAACAACTCGATCTCCTCGATACCCTCGTCGTCCTTGGCTTCTGCAAACCGCTCAATAGCTTCTTTTTGAATAGGCACGCTCGCCTTATCCGCCTTATTCACTTCATTCGCCGCGGCGGCTGTTATGCCGGTGGCGGCCTCCAGCGGCTCACTAGCGGCGAGCGCCCGAACCTCCACCAGCGCTCCAGCACGCGCCAGGGTGGCGCGATACTTCTCTGCAGCGATGGCCTCCAGATTACTTTTGAGCACGATCTGCCGCCCGGAAAATAGCAAGGCCATGCGCGGGGCATCGGCCTGGAACAGCTTGCTCAAATTAGCTTGCACCCGTTCCAGCTGAGCGCCAGGTAACACCTGACCATTAAAGACAATTTCGTAGCGGCTCATGGTCATCTTCCTGTCCGATTCAGCGTCCAGTATGGCGCAGGTTTTCCTCTGACCATTCGTTTGCTGACGGTTTGTCGACAGCAATCACCAGAGGAGTGCCGGCAGTTCACGGTTGCAGCCCAGCCCTCGCTGGTTAAAATGGCCCTTCAAGCGGAGTAGTGAAATGTTTGATCAGGCAAAAATGATAAAAATACTGAGCCTTTTTGTGTTTTGCGGCCTGCTTTCCGGCCTGACAGGCTGTTCCAGCGGGATCACCGGGAGCTTCAAAGACCCGCAGGTTCACTTGGTCAAGGTGGATTTGGTCAAAGCCCGGCTACTAGAGCAGGAGTTTATCCTGCGGTTTCGCATCGACAATCCCAACGCCACCGATCTGCGGGTACGCGGGCTGATCTACAGCCTGTACCTAAACGACGTGAAACTGACCGAAGGTGAGCACAGCGATTGGTTCAGCGTGCCGGCTTACGGCCAGCGGGTGTTTGTGGTGCCGGTGCGCACCAACCTCTGGCGGCATGCCCGACAAATCGTCAAAGCGCTGGAAAGTCCCGATCAGCCAATCCGTTATCGCCTGGTCGGTGAAGTAAAAACCGGTCTATTGTTTGGCCGTAACGTGCACGTGGCACGAAATGGCGAGATAATTCCGGGCGATTTTATTCCGGAGTAATACCCATGAATCACGAATCTCACGTCCACGGTCCTGACTGTAACCATGCGGAGCATGACCAGGCCCACGCTCACCAGGGTCACGTACACGGCCCGGACTGCAATCACAGTCAGGAGCCGCTGCGCAATGCCCTGAAAGATGTCGGTCGCAATGATCCCTGCCCGTGCGGCAGCGCGAAGAAATTCAAGAAATGCCATGGCGCCTGATGCACTGATGAATACCCCAATTCTCTGGCTGCTCGCGGCGCTGATCGTGCTGCCGCTGGCCGCTTATGCGCTGTTTTTGTGGCGGCGCCTGTGGGCGCTGCAGCAGGCGCAAAAGACCGCAGCCCAGCAACAGCAACAACGCCTGGGCAACGATCTGCGGGTTCTAGCCAGCAGTCTATTGGATGAGCAACTGCCCTTGATCGAAGGCGCGATCCGCATCAAGGTGTTGCTCGACCACTACGCGCTCAACCTCAGCCAGAACCCGCATTGCCAGGTGTTTCACCTTATTTTCGAGGCCACCGCCCACGTGCCCACGCATGCCGCCTGGCAGGCGCTGGAAAAGCTCAAGCGGCGCCAGCACGAAGCCTGCTTCCAAGAACTGGAACTGCAGCACAAGGCCGCCGCTCGCACCGCCGCCCGCTGGTTGCTCGACGAAGGTTTGCCACGCCCTTAAGCCCATCGCTACACCGGGCGGCCTCAAGATATGGCCGCCCCGCCTCGCGGCACAACGCCGTTGTCCAGCGTGGCGTCGTCATCAGTGGCGCACATCTAGCTTGACCCGATTTCTTTTTATCAGCCTTACGCCAGACCCGCTCAAGGAGCCCGTCGAATGCGCTCGCGCCTGTTTCGCCCTTCGTTCCACCTCGTTGTTGGCGCCACTCTGGGCCTGTTCGGCTTAACGGGTTGCCAGTCCTTTCTCGACAGTCACCAGCATAACTTGCCGCCCGATACCGGCACCGTAAGCCTGCAGGGCATAGCTGTGGGCGCGAGCATCCGCCGCAACGCACAGGGCATGCCGCTGATTGAAACCAGCAGCTTCCACGACGCGCTGTTTGCCTTGGGCTATGTGCATGCCAGCGACCGATTGAGCCAGATGATCGGCATGCGCCTGCTGGCCGAGGGCCGCCTGGCGGAAATGGCTGGCCCAGACGCACTGGACATGGACCGCTTGCTGCGCAGCGTGAACCTGCGGCGCAGTGCCGATCAGCTGTACCAGAGCGCCTCGCCGCGGCTGAAAAAAATCTTCGCGGTATATGCCCGCGGCGTGAATGCTTACCTATTCCGCTACCGCGACCACTTGCCTGCGGACCTGGCCGAATCCGGCTATAAACCCGCCTACTGGACGGCGCAGGATTCGGTGCTGATATTCTGCCTGCTGAATTTCGGCATGACGGTGAACCTGCAGGAAGAAATCGCCGCGCTGGTTCTGGCGCAAAAAGTCGGCGCCGATACGCTGGCCTGGCTGACCCCCACCTACCCCGACGAGCCGCTGCCGTTCGAGGAGGCGGCAAAACTGTCGGCTATCCACGGGCAAATCCAAGGCTTGAGCGCCATCAGCGCAGCCACTCGGCAACTGGCCAAGCGGGGTGTACTCGGCGGCACTACTGCCAGTAACTGGGCCATTGCCCCAGCGCTCAGCCGCAGCGGAAAAAGTCTGCTGACCAACGCCATCGACGGGCCACAGGCGCCGCTTTCGCTGTGGCATTCCGTGCAGATTCGCTCGCCCAAATACTCGGTCGCGGGCGTCTCGATTGCCGGCGTGCCAGCGGTGCTCGCCGGCTTCAACGGCAAGCTGGCCTGGGGCATGAGCGCGGTGATGGGCGACAGCCAGGACCTGTTTGTCGAGCAGATCAAAACGGCTGGCGACGGATTGCTGTTCCTGGCCGATGGCAAGTGGTTGCCGGCACGCAAACGTCACGAGACGTTCTTTATCAAGGGCCAGCGACCGATTCGCGAACGGGTGTTCGAAACCCGCCACGGCCCGCTGCTCAATTCCGCGCTGGGCGAGCGCGCCCAGCCTCGGCAACCCCTGCAGATTGCCAGCGGGTATGGTTTGGCGCTGCAAAGCGCCGCGCTGGATGAGGATCAAAGCCTGGATGGTTTTTTTGCACTGTCGCGCGCCCAGTCGGTGGACCAGGCCTTCGAGGCTACCCGCACGATCAGCGCCATGGCGCTGAATCTAGTGTTTGCCGACGCTCAACAGATCGGCTGGCAGATAACCGGACGCTTCCCCAATCGCCGCGCCGGGATCGGCCTGCTGCCCTCCCCTGGCTGGGACAGCCAGTACGATTGGGACGGCTACGCCGATTCGATGCTGTATCCCTATGACCAGGACCCGACCCAAGGCTGGCTGGGCACGGCCCAGCAACGCACGGTTGCCCAAGGTTATGGCATGCAGCTGTCCAACTCCTGGCAGGGTCCAGAGCGTGCCGAGCGCATCGCCGAACTGGCCGGTCGCGGCAAACACGACACGCCGAGCATGCTCGCCATGCAGTCCGACCGAAAATCCCTGCTGGCCGGCAAGCTGCAGACCATGCTGAGCGCACCCGGCATGCAGCAACCGCTGCAGCAGGCCATCAATGCCCTGCCTGGCGCCTCGCGGGGCAACGCCCGCAAGGCGCTGCGCCGTCTACTGGCCTTTGATGGCCAGCTGAACGCAACCTCGGGCGATGCCGCGCTTTATGCAGCGTTTCTGGACGAAAGCGCCCGGCAGACCTTTCTCGATGAACTGGGGCCCGAGGAAAGCCCGGCCTGGATCGCCCTGGTGGATAGCGCCAAGTTGTCCTATTCGGCCCAGGTTGACCATTTGCTCGGCCGCGATGACAGCCCCTTCTGGAACGATCTGCGCACTGCGCAACAGGAAGACAAACCGACTATTTTGGCCCGCAGCCTGGCCGCCGCGGTGACCCTGGCCGAAAGCCGCCAGGGCAGTGCTAACCCACCCGACAACAGGGCCGAAACCCTCGACAACGGCTCGCTTGCGAGCATGCGCATCGTCGTCGACTTCGGCCGCGCCGAACCCATGATCGGCCTCAGCCGTACCGGCCAAACCAGCCAGCACACCACCGACGGCATCGACGCCGGAAACACTGGCCACTACTTGAGCGTCCCATTCCAGTCGCAGAACCTGGAACAGGTCTACGGGAGCAAACGACTGCGGCTATTGCCCGGTAAATAAGCATCGTTCGTCGCAGGTTGTTGAACCAACCAGCGATAACCTGCTCATACCTAGCGGACTTAAGCAATTTTCAGGGCGCCTTCTTCGGCGCCTTTTTTTTGTTTTAAATTTTTGCTTTATTCGCACGCATTTCTCTACCGGCCTTGGCTTTCCTTGTCCGGCCTGGCGCTGCCAGAGTCCAGCAGCAGCAACTGCGCATGGGCGGTTTTGCGGGAGTATTTCTGCCTACCTGTCGCACCATCGCCCAAGACACGGCAGAATCAAGCTGCAATGCACTTTAAGGAATCGAGCATGGACACCCTGCAAGCCAGCATCATCGTCGATCTCAACGTCGTTCCGGCCTTCGCCGGCCAGGCCGCCCTCGCCGCCGAAGTCGAGCGACGCATCCTCTTTATCCAGGATTGCCTACGCCACGCAGAGCTCAAGACGCTGGTGCTGGGTATCAGCGGCGGGGTCGATTCACTGGTCGCCGGACGCCTAGCGCAACTCGCGGTCAGCGCGCTGCGTGAACAGAGTGGCGATGCGGCCTACCACTTTATCGCCGTGCGCCTGCCTTACCATCAACAGCAGGACGAAGCGGACGCCCAGGCCGCGTTGAATTTCATCAATGCCGATGAAGTGCACACAGTCAATATCGCCGATGCAGTCAATGCTCTCGCCGGCCAGACCCACGCATTGGGTGTCTTGTCGCCGGCCAAACGTGATTTCGCCATGGGCAATATCAAGGCGCGCATGCGCATGCTTGCCCAGTACGCCATCGCCAACGCCCACAACGGCATGGTCATTGGCACCGACCATGCGGCAGAAGCGGTGATGGGCTTTTTCACAAAATTCGGCGACGGCGCCTGCGATTTGGCGCCCCTCAGCGGCCTGGTCAAACATCAGGTGCGCGGCATTGCCCAGCATCTCGGCGCGCCGGATGAGTTGGTGTTCAAGGTGCCGACCGCAGATTTGGAAGAACTCAAGCCGGGCAAACCAGACGAAGAGGCGTATGGCGTGACCTATGCCGAAATCGACGGCTTTTTGCATGGTCAGCAGGTCAGCGAGCAGGCGCGACAACGCATCACACACGCCTACGCCAACACTAAGCACAAACGCCGGCCACCTCTGGCGCCTTGAGCCGTTTTCGCATAAGGCCCGGTTTGCTACAAACCTGCAACGGCCATTACAGCGCGCGCAATCCGATCCAAAAATAATCGCCTTTAGCCCTTTCGGCTCTGCGCATAAGAGCACGCCACATCCAGTATTGACCCAGACATATAAAGAATCATCTGGAGGCTGAACTCAAACCCCAGGCACCACTCTGATTTGGTGCATCGTTTGATTTTTCTAGGCGCCTTTTTATAAAAGGCGCCTTTTTTTTGGTTTTTTAGCTAACGACCCTTACACCATCGGGTCTGGCGGTGGCTCATCCGGCAAAGTTGGGCTGCCGGGCTCTGTCGGCTGCTCGGGCGGTGGCACGCCAGGCTCGGCAGGCGTATCAGGCCCAGGCTGGCCGGGAATCCCGCCCGCCCGCAACGGCGTCTCGTGCAGCACGTCATCCAGCCTCGTGAGTTCCAAACGTGGCCACACCTTGGCGCAAGGCTGACGCAGCCCAGAACCGCCCAGGGCTGAACTCATACGAACCGGTTCATTATTCATCACGCTCCCTCCACACTTGAGCGGCCCGCAGCGGGCCAAGGTTCAAGCAGTAGAGTAGGCGAGTAGCGAGAGAATTCCATTTTCTTGCCGCGCACGACGCTCGTGCGACGAACATTCATTAAGTGCACGAAGAACAGTCATTCGCTATTTTCCCTATGCCAAAATCATGTAACCACCTGAAAAACGGAGGGTTACATGCTTGCAAGGGATGGCGCAGAAAACCCGAAAGAGGTCTATTCGGGCACTTACCGTGGACTACCGGAGCATTGCTGACAACGTGCGGCCAGGCAGAGCAACAACGCTCAGGCGTTTACTGGCGTAACTCAGGTTCTAGGCAAGGTCACGCCGCGCTGGCCCTGGTATTTGCCGCCGCGGTCCTTATAGGACACTTCACACTCCTCGTCCGACTCGAAAAACAGCATCTGCGCAACGCCTTCGTTGGCGTAGATTTTCGCCGGCAAGGTGGTGGTGTTGGAAAACTCCAGAGTGACGTGACCTTCCCACTCGGGTTCCAGCGGTGTCACATTGACGATAATGCCGCAGCGCGCGTAGGTGCTTTTACCTAGACAAATGGTCAATACATTGCGCGGAATACGAAAATATTCAACAGTGCGCGCCAAAGCGAAGGAGTTGGGCGGAATGATGCAGACGTCGCTGGTGACATCGACAAAACTCTGCTCATCGAAGTTTTTCGGATCAACCGTGGCCGAGTTGATATTGGTAAACACCTTGAATTCGGCTGCGCAGCGCACGTCGTAACCGTAGCTGGAAACCCCGTAGGAGATCAGTCGATTGGCGCCTTCACCGCGCACCTGGCGCTCGACGAACGGCTCGATCATGCCGTGTTCTTGGGCCATGCGGCGAATCCACTTATCGGGTTTGATGCTCATGGCGGGCGTCCTGAATGGTAAGTTTAAAAGGGCAAAAGTAAAAAAGTGCAGGCATCTTACCGGGGCCAGCAGCACGGTTCAAAGAAGGCCGTCAGGCGAAAAGACCGCCACTCTCACCGCCAGTCGAGAATCATCTATGTTCAGGAAAAAAATATGCACATGGCTCGCGCTACCTGAAAAAAACGAGTAAGGTAGCGCCACTGTGTTGCTTGTGTCACCGAGAATCGAAATTGATGTTAGATCTATATCCAACTATCACCGCGAATCCCTCTACTCTTTGCACTCAGTCTCGTTCAGGGTTTTTCCTGAACTGTCCTCAAACTTTGTACAAGGAGCTACTCCATGTCTAATCGCCAAACCGGTACCGTCAAGTGGTTCAATGATGAAAAAGGCTTCGGCTTTATCACTCCAGAATCCGGCGAAGATCTGTTCGTGCACTTCCGTGCCATTCAGAGCGAAGGCTTCAAGAGCCTGAAAGAAGGCCAAACTGTTTCCTTCGTGGCTGCCAAAGGCCAGAAAGGTATGCAGGCTGAAGAAGTTCAGGTGGTTTAAATACCCCTGTTCTGATTGAGCAAAAAACCTCGCCTCAGGGCGGGGTTTTTTATGCCTGTAATTTGAGCATCGATAAGCCCCTGAATCAGCTAGCCATCTTCCCCAACCGGATAGGCCGACCTGCGCGTCAGCCCTTGTCGGGCAAGACGCGAAGGCAAGGCTATTCTGCTTAGTCTTCAGAAACTTTAATGGTCGGCATTGCCGCCGCTGTAGTGCCCTGCAGCTGGATGCGCGCTCCGACCCGGCGTGCCAGTTCTTGATAGACCATGGAAATCTGGCATTCGGGTTCGGCGATAACCGTGGGCGTGCCGCCATCGGCCTGCTCGCGAATCATCATCGACAGCGGCATTGATGCCAGCAGGTCAACGCCAAACTGAGTCGCCAGTTTCTCGCCGCCGCCTTCGCCGAACAAATGCTCGGCATGCCCGCAGTTCGAGCAGATATGCACCGCCATATTCTCGACCACGCCCAGCACCGGAATGTTGACCTTGCGAAACATTTGCACGCCTTTCTTGGCGTCCAGCAATGCCAGATCCTGCGGGGTGGTAACGATCACCGCACCCGCCACCGGCACTTTCTGCGCCAGGGTCAGCTGGATATCGCCGGTGCCCGGCGGCATATCGACCACCAGATAATCCAGATCGCCCCAAGCCGTCTGCGTCACCAACTGCAGCAAGGCACCCGACACCATCGGCCCGCGCCAGACCATCGGCGTGTTGTCATCGGTGAGAAAGGCCATGGACATGACTTCCACCCCGTGGGCCTTAATGGGAATGAAGCTTTTTTGCTCCTTGATCTGCGGCCGAGTGCCCTCCGGGATGCCGAACATGATGCCCTGACTCGGGCCGTAAATATCCGCATCCAAAATGCCAACCTTGGCGCCTTCGCGGGCCAAGGCCAACGCCAGGTTGGCAGCAGTGGTGGACTTGCCCACCCCACCTTTGCCAGAAGCCACGGCAATCACGTTTTTCACATTGGCCAACGCCGGCAGCTGATCCTGGGCTTTATGCGCGGCGATCACGCATTCGACCTCGACATTGGCGGTGCTCACCCCTTCCAGCGACTCCAGGGCCATGCTCAGCAGCTGCGCCCAGCCTGCCTTGAATAAGCCGGCGGCATAGCCTAGCTCCAGCGTGACGCCGACACGATCGCCATCGATGCGGATATCGCGCACACAACCGGCACTGACCGGGTCTTGCTCAAGGTGTGGATCGAGGTACTGACGCAGAGTGGCTTCAACCGTCGCGCGGGTAAGGGTGCTCATAAGAACGACTCCAAAAGACCAAATAAAACAGGCGGTCATGCTAACCGACTGACCTTCTTACAGGGGCAGACGTGAAAAATAAGCGCTGCACCTATATAGTTGCCGACCTTTCTCGGATTACCAGTGCAGCCGATCCCCATGTCCCACGCCCGTAAGATTCTCGTCACCAGCGCCCTGCCCTATGCCAATGGCTCGATCCATCTGGGCCACATGCTTGAGTATATCCAGACCGATATTTGGGTGCGCTTTCAGAAGCACATCGGTAATGACTGTATTTATGTCTGCGCAGACGACGCTCACGGCTCGGCCATCATGCTGCATGCACAGAAGGAAGGAATCAGCCCGGAACAGCTCATCGCCAACGTCAAGGCCGAGCACAGTGCTGACTTCGCCAGTTTTCTGGTGGACTTCGACAATTTCCACTCGACCCATTCGCCCGAAAACCGCGAGCTCTCCAGCCTGATCTACGGCCGCCTGCGCGACGCCGGGCATATCGCCACGCGCTCGGTGACCCAGTACTTCGACCCGGAAAAGGGCATGTTTCTGGCCGACCGTTTCATCAAGGGCACCTGCCCGAAATGCGCCGCCGAGGACCAGTACGGCGACAACTGCGAAAAATGCGGCGCCACCTACGCGCCCACCGATCTGAAAGACCCGAAGTCGGCGATTTCCGGCGCAGTCCCGGTGCTCAAAGACTCCCAGCATTTCTTCTTCAAGCTGCCTGAGTTCGAGGCCATGCTGAAAAGCTGGACCCGCGGCGGCGCCCTACAGGACGCAGTGGCCAACAAGATCGCCGAGTGGCTGGATGCCGGCTTGCAAGAATGGGACATCAGCCGCGATGCTCCCTACTTCGGCTTCGAGATTCCCGGCGAGCCAGGCAAGTATTTCTACGTCTGGCTGGACGCACCTGTTGGCTACATGGCCAGTTTCCAGAACCTCTGCGCGCGCCGCCCGGAACTGGACTTCGACGCCTACTGGGCCAAGGATTCAACCGCCGAGCTGTACCATTTTATCGGCAAGGACATCATCAATTTCCATGCCCTGTTCTGGCCGGCGATGCTCGAAGGTGCAGGCTTTCGCAAGCCCACTGCGCTCAACGTGCATGGCTACCTGACGGTCAACGGGCAAAAGATGTCCAAATCCCGCGGCACCTTTATCAAAGCGCGCACTTACTTGGATCATCTGTCGCCGCAATACCTGCGGTATTACTACGCGGCCAAGCTCGGCCGTGGCGTCGACGACCTGGACCTGAACCTCGAAGACTTCGTGCAGAAGGTCAACTCCGACCTGATCGGCAAAGTGGTCAATATCGCCAGCCGCTGCGCCGGCTTTATCCATAAAGGTAACGCCGGTGTACTGGTTGCGGGCAATGCCGAACCGGAGCTGAGCGAGGCATTTCTAGCCGCCGCGCCGAGCATTCGCGACGCTTACGAAAGCCGCGATTTCGCCCGAGCCATGCGCGAAATCATGGGCCTGGCCGATCGCGCCAACGCCTGGATCGCTGCCAAGGCGCCTTGGGCCATGGCCAAGCGCGACGGCGAGCAGGACGAGGTGCAGGCCGTCTGCGCCCTGGGCATCAACCTGTTTCGCCAGCTGATGATTTTTCTCAAGCCGGTACTGCCACTGCTGGCCGCCGACGCTGAAGCCTTTCTGAATGTCACGCCGCTGACCTGGGATGACCATAAAACCTCGCTGGCCGATCACCAACTTAACGCCTTCAAACCGCTGATGACCCGCATCGACCCGGCTGCTGTGGCCGCCATCAGCGCCGCCTCGAAAAGCGACCTCGATATAAAAGCGACTGACACCGCACCCGGAACGGCTGCACTGCAAGGCGCGCCCGCCGCAGCAAAAAACGCGGAGAAAGGCGCTAAAACCGCTGCCGTAACGGCCACCCTGGGCGGCTCCCCGGTAGCCCAACACGCCGCGCAGGCCTCTTCCGAAACCGCAGCGCTGGACGGTTCGCCGTCTGCTCAACCAGGTAACGGTGAACTGAGCAAAGAGCCGCTGGCCGCCGAAATCGACTTTGATGCCTTCGCCGCCGTCGATCTGCGGGTCGCGCTGATCGTCAAAGCCGAACACGTCGAGGGCGCCGACAAGCTGCTGCGTCTGACCCTGGATATCGGCGACGAGCAACGCAACGTCTTCGCCGGCATCAAGAGCGCCTATCCAGACCCTAGCCAACTGCAAGGACGCCTGACCGTGCTGGTGGCCAACCTCAAGCCGCGCAAGATGCGTTTTGGCATGAGCGAAGGCATGGTCATGGCCGCCGGCCCCGGCGGCGCGGACATCTACCTGCTCAGCCCGGACGACGGCGCCAAACCGGGCCAGCGCATCAAGTAGGCCGCCTTGCCCAAGGCGTTTCGTCCGCTGGGTTGCATGCCGTTGCCAGGCAACCCAGCGGCCTAATATTGTGCGAAAAAACCGCGCGCTACGCTAAACGCAGCAGCGCGCTACCCGGCGCTTGGCTGCGGGTTGTCGCATCACCGCGGCATCGGGATCTGAACGCATAGAATAAGCACGCCCCCTTTTCCACCCATACAACCGCCCGCCTGGCCGCTGGGCGGTTGTATGGGTCTGGCTGCGTCCCGGATAATGACTGACTCTGGACTCGTCACTCGACAACCGCGGCTATTGGCATGACTGAATTTCTTCTCACTATTATCGGCGCCGCACTGGTCAACAACCTGTTGCTGAGCCTGCCGCTGGGCATCGACGTGCTGCTGCGCGCACCCGCGGCCCGAGACCGGCTGCAGGCGCTGGGCCTGGCGACCAGCAGCCTGATGCTGCTGGCCGTGCCGCTGAACCATCTGTTTTATCAACAGGTTCTGCTGCCGCTGGAAGTGGGTTATCTGCGCCTGTTAGTTTTTTTGCCGCTCGGCGCCGCGCTGATCATCCCGGTGCTGGCGGTACTGGCGCGCATCCGTCCCAACCTGCCCTGGAGCGGCCTGGCGCCGCTGCTGCTGATCAATAGCGCAGTGCTCGGCCTGACCCTGCTCAGCGCCGAACTCAGCCTCATGCAGACCCTGGCCTTGAGCCTCGGCGGCGGCCTGGGCTTCTGGCTGGCGCTGCTGCTCTTCGCCGACTTACTCGAACGCATCGATCAATACAGCGTGCCGGCGCCTTTTCGCGGCGCGCCCATTCTGCTGATCAGCGCCGGCCTGATGGGCCTGGCCTTGCTCGGCTTTGGCGGGTTGGAGCACAGCGGATGAACCTGATTGCCACACCGCTGGCCCACACACAACTGATCCAGCACATCGATGCGCTACTGCCGCAAACCCAATGCGGCAAGTGCGGTCACCCCGGCTGCAAGCCCTATGCACAAGGCATCGCCGCTGGCGAAGCACTCAACAAATGCCCGCCGGGTGGCACCGAAACCATTGCCGCGCTGGCCAGCCTGCTAAATCGGCCAGTGTTGCCGCTGGAACTCGAACGCGGTTCGGCGCCCGCCCAGGTGGCCTATATCCGCGAGGCCGAGTGCATCGGCTGCACCAAGTGCATTCAGGCCTGCCCGGTGGATGCGATTCTCGGCGCGGCCAAGCTGATGCACACGGTGCTGATCGATGAGTGCACCGGCTGCGATCTATGCGTGGCGCCCTGTCCGGTGGACTGCATCGAGATGCATCCGCTGCCAACGCGACTTTCTGCGCCAGCCGTAGTCCCGCTGGTCGGCGGACTGGCCAGAAGCGCCGATCAACAGCGCGCCCGCGCCGCCAGACGCGACCAGGCCCGTGAGCGCTTCGAACAGCGCGCCGCGCGCCTGCGGCGCGAGGACACCCAGAAAGCTGCCGAACGCCTGGCTCACGTACAACGCACGACTCAGGCCCGTGACGCCACGCGCACCGCGGCCGATACCCATACGAATATGCAGACCGCCAGCAATGCCCGCGACCCCGCGCAGTCCGCCATCGCGCGGGTCAAAGCGCAACAGGCGGCCCGCGCGCTGAGCAACGCCCAGGGCACGCCACCGACTCTGTCCGGGAGCCAGTCGGGCAGCGACGACGCAGCGCTGAAAAAATCCAGAATCGATGCCGCGATGACCCGCGCGCAACTGAACAAGGCCCGCAAGGCCTTCGGTTATCCGCCTACAGCCGCCCAGCACGCGCAACTCGCCCAGCTCTATCAGACCCTCGAACAGGCCGAGCGCCGGCTGGCCACCGGACAGGACACACATGCCTCGCGCTGAAACGGCGCTCGGCCCGGACCCACGCATCCAACGGGCCATGGGCCTGGTATTGCTCGCCACGCTGCCGGGCATTCTGGTGCTGCTCTGGCTGTACGGCTGGGGCACGCTGATCACCCTGCTGCTGGCCAACCTCACCGCCTTGAGCTGCGAAGCCGTGCTGCTCAAACTGCGCCGACGCGCACTGCCCAGCGCGTTGCTGGACGGCAGCGCGCTGGTCAGCGCGACCCTGCTGGCGCTCGCCCTGCCGCCTTACTCGCCCTGGTGGCTGACGCTGATTGCCACTGCCTTTGCCATGGTCTTCGGCAAGCACCTGTATGGCGGTCTGGGCAAAAACCCGTTCAATCCGGCCATGCTCGGTTATGCCCTGGTTTTGCTGTCGTTTCCGGTGCAGATGAACCAATGGCCGGCTCCGCACACCTTGGGATGGCTCGCCGGTTTGCAGCAGATCTTCGGTTTTGCCGACCTCACCGATCTCGCCGGCAGCGCGCTGCCAGATGCCTGGAGCCAGGCGACAGCGCTGGATGTGCTGCGCGTGAATAACCGCCTGACCATCGACGAGCTGTTCGCCAGCCACGCGGCTTTCGGCTGGGCGGGCGGGCGCGGCGCGGAGCTGGTCAACCTGGCGTTTCTGCTCGGCGGCCTGTTCTTGCTGCAACGCCGGCTGTACAGCTGGCACGCGCCGCTGGGCATGCTCGGCGGCCTGTTCGTGATGAGCCTACTGTTCTGGAACGGCAGCGGCTCGGACTCCCACGGCTCGCCGCTGTTCCAGCTGTTTTCTGGCGCCAGCATGCTCGGCGCTTTTTTCATCGTCACCGAACCAATTTCCGGCGCCAGCAGCGTCCGCGGCCGCCTGCTGTTCGGCGTAGGCGTGGGCGTGCTGACCTATGTGATTCGCACCCGGGGCGGTTATCCAGACGGCCTGGCCTTCGCGGTTTTACTGTTGAACCTGGCGGTGCCGGCGCTGGACCGCTACGGCCAAGCCCCTACCCAGAAGGCCGCGACATGAAGCGGCGGCATGCACGACTGGCCTGGCTGCAGCATGCTGGGCGCTTCTTTCACCGCACGCGCCGTCATTCTAGCGGCCCAGAGTCTCCCGCATCACCCGAGTTCCCCGAGTCGCCCGCATCACCCGAGTCGCCTGGTTCGCCTGGTTCGCCACCAGCTTCGACTTCGACTTCGACTTCGACGCTGGGCAGTGCGCTGCTGCTGGTGTTGCTGGCCGTACTGGGCATCGGGCTGACCAGCCTGCTGCAGCGCTGCAGCGCGCCACGAATCGCCGCAGAGCAACAGGCCGCTCAGGAGCGCGCGCTGCTCGCGGTGCTGCCGCCGGGCAGCTTCGACAATCAGCCGCTAGTTCAGCCGCTGGCGCTGACTGCGGAACCGCTGGCCAGCACGGCCGCGCTGCTCGGCTACCAACCGCCACGCCCGGCCTTTATCGCCAGCCGCGACGGCCAACCTAGCGCGGTGATCCTGCAGGTGCGCGTGCCAAAAGGCTATGCCGGGCCGATCCAGTTGCTGATCGGCATCTCCGTCGACGGCCGGGTGCTGGGCATCAGCGTGCGGGAGCACCATGAAACCCCTGGGCTGGGCGCTCGCATCGAGCCGCAATACAGTGACTGGCTGCTTGGCTTTAACGGCAAATCCCGGCGTTCACCCACCGATGCCGGCTGGGCGGTGCAACGCGATAACGGCACATTCGACCAGATGGCCGGCGCCACCATCACCTCGCGGGCCATGGTCAAGGCCGTGCATCAGGCCCTGCAATACGTCGATGGGCAGCGCGCGCAGCTCTTTGGCTCGGCGCAGCAGCCTTCCGCAGCACCGCCTGCCGACGACGACGCAGCGGCCGAATCTGCCGCGCACGATTCAGGCACGACTCAGGAAGATACCCATGACTGAAACGCCAAACCGAGCCGTGCTGGACGATCGCCGACGACCCAACCCGTGCCGCCGCGCCGCGCTCCCCGGAAGATACCCATGACTGAAACACCGAACCCGACCGCGCTGGACGATCGCCAACGACCCAACCCGCGCTGCCGCGCCGCCTTCACCGGAAGACGCCCATGACTGAATTGCCAAATTCGGCCGTGCTTGGCGGCCGCAACCCAGCCTCACTGGCCGGCCTCGGATTGCTGAGCCTGACGCCGCTGCTGGGCGCCAGCGACTCGCTGATCAAGGCGCTCGGTCTGGCGCTGGCGACTCTGGCGTTGCTTACGCTGTTCTGCGCGCTGCGCGCCCTACTGCACCCCTGGCTGACACCGCGCAGCCGAATGCCGGCGACCATCCTGCTGGCCGCCACCTTGACCAGTTGCGCCGAACTGGGCATCCAGGCGCTGAGCGTCGAACTGCACCAGGCCCTGGGCATTTACCTGGCGCTGCTGGCGATGCATTGCCTACTGATTGAACACAGCGGCGCGCTCAACGACTACGGAATGCTCCGCGCTGGCGCTCGTGGTTTTCTCCTGGCAGGCGCCGCGAGTGGGCTGTTGCTGCTGTTTGGCCTGCTACGTGAACTGCTGGGCGCCGGCACCCTGTTCGGCCAGCTGGATTGGCTGTTCGGCCCTGTCGCGGCCGACTGGTCGATTCGGCTGTTTGCCCAGTCCGCAGGCTGGGGTCTGGCCGGCCTAGCGCCAGCGGCGTTTATGCTACTGGGCCTGTGCCTGGCGGCGAAGAACGCAATGCGCCGGCCCGATGCGCTCCACCCCGAATCGTCCGCATCGCCCGACACGCGCTTACTCAGCGACAGTCCGCCGCCCCAGGAAACGCCTCTGCCATGAATGCCGCCAAACGCCACGAAATCTTCCGTCGCCTGCGCGAAGACACGCCCGAACCCAAGACCGAGCTGGTCTATGCCTCATCATTCGAGCTGCTGATCGCGGTCATACTCTCTGCCCAGGCCACCGACGTCGGCGTCAACAAGGCCACCGCCAAGCTGTTCCCGCTGGCCAATACGCCGGCGACTATTTATGCCCTGGGCGTCGCAGGGTTGTCCGAGTACATAAAGACGATTGGCCTGTACAACGGCAAGGCGAAGAACATCATCGAGACCTGCCGCCTGTTGCTCGAACGCCACGACGGTGAGGTGCCGCAGACCCGCGAGGCGCTGCAAGCGTTGCCCGGTGTCGGCCGCAAGACCGCCAATGTGGTGCTCAACACCGCCTTTCGGCAATTGAGCATGGCGGTGGACACGCATATTTTTCGGGTCAGCAACCGCACCGGCCTCGCCCCCGGCAAGAATGTGCTGGAAGTGGAACATCAGTTGATGAAGTGGGTGCCCAAGGAGTTTCTGTTGGACGCGCACCACTGGCTGATCCTGCATGGACGTTATGTATGCCAGGCCCGCAAGCCGCGTTGCGGCAGTTGTCGCATCGAAGACTTGTGCGAATACCCAGCAAAGACCTCGGACGATTGAGCGGCTGATAATTTTGTATCGAACCGATTGAAAAAATCTTTTTTACCCGCTCCAAATTTGTCGCTATAAGGTGCGCAAATGGCCCCCGTAGCCTGGAGTAGTGTTATGAGCAGTCACAAAGACGAAATTGAACTGGATACGCCGGAGTCAGACGATATGTCAGAGTCAGAAGACTCGGCAGACGAGGCGCAGCCGGTCGAAGTTGCCAAAACCAACCTGACCAAGCGGCGCATCATCGACAATCTTCTGGAAGAGCGCCGCCTGAGCAAACTAATGGCCGAATACGACTTCGATCTTTGACTTTAAAGCAGCCCTAAAAAAGCCCAGCAAAAATGCGGGGCTTTTTTATGCTGCCGCTATTAAGTCGCTCTAAACAGAGAGACGACGCGACGCTGGTGGCGCGTCCTCAGTCGCCGCGCGACGGCGACAGGAGCTCGATCTTGTAGCCATCGGGGTCTTCGACAAAGGCCAGAATACTGCTGCCGTGCTTCATCGGGCCGGGTTCACGAGTGACCTTGCCGCCACGGCTACGGATGTCTTCGCAGGCCTGGTAGACGTCTTCCACTTCTAGGGCGATATGTCCGTAGCCCGTGCCCAACTCGTAGCTGTCTACGCCCCAGTTCTGGGTCAGTTCCAGCACGCTGTTGTGCGCTTCGTCGCCATAGCCGACGAAGGCCAGGGTGAACTGACCGTCCGGATAATCTTTACGCCGCAGCAGGGTCATGCCCAGCACGTCGGTATAAAAGGCGATGGATTTATCCATATCGCCGACCCGCAGCATGGTGTGCAGCAATTTCATCAGGTTTCTCCTCAGTGGATGTAGCAGGGCAATATCTGCGTTAACGATTATTCGCCTGGGTGCTTTGCTGGTGCAGACCGCACCGGCGCCAACCCATAAAGGCTGCCAAGCCTATTGCGCAACTTTTACGGACGCGGCTGGCGACCGGTAGAAAGCACAACCCCGGCACGTGGCCGGGGTTATTGGTAGAGCTCGTTCAAAGCCTAGCAGAGCCTGCGCACAGGCTGCGCAGCGTCGCCCTGCTGGCTTGAACGCAGGCTTACAGCAGCTTGCGGCCCTTGTTGGCGGCGATGCGCATGCGCAGGGCATTGAGCTTGATAAAGCCCGCCGCATCCTGCTGATTGTAGGCGCCGCCATCTTCTTCAAACGTGGCGATACTGGCGTCGAACAGCGAATCGTCGGACTTGCGACCGATGACCGTGACACCGCCCTTGTACAGCTTCAAGCGGACCACGCCGTTCACATGAGCCTGGGAGGCGTCGATCATCTGTTGCAGCAGCAGGCGCTCAGGACTCCACCAGAAACCGTTGTAGATTAGGCTGGCGTACTTGGGCATCAGCTCGTCTTTGAGGTGCGCCACTTCGCGGTCCAGGGTGATCGACTCGATCGCCCGGTGCGCACGCAGCATGATGGTACCGCCCGGCGTTTCGTAGCAACCGCGGGACTTCATGCCCACATAGCGGTTTTCGACGATATCCAGTCGGCCAATGCCATTCTCGCCGCCGATCTTGTTCAGCGTCGCCAGCACCGTGGCCGGCGTCATATCGACCCCATCGAGGGCGACGATGTCGCCGTTGCGGTAGCTCAGCTCGAGGTAAGTGGCTACATCGGGCGCCGCTTCTGGCGAGACGGTCCACTTCCACATGTCTTCTTCGTGCTCAGCCCAGGTGTCTTCCAGCACGCCGCCTTCATAGGAGATGTGCAGCAGGTTGGCATCCATGGAATAGGGCGATTTTTTCTTGCCGTGACGCTCGATGGGAATGCCATGCTTCTCGGCGTAATCCATCAGTTTTTCACGGGACATCAGATCCCATTCGCGCCAAGGGGCGATGACTTTCACGCCTGGTTTGAGCGCATAGGCGCCCAGTTCGAAGCGCACCTGATCGTTACCCTTGCCGGTGGCGCCATGGGAAATAGCGTCGGCGCCGGTTTGGTTGGCGATCTCGATCAAGCGCTTGGCGATCAGCGGGCGGGCGATGGAGGTGCCCAGCAAGTATTCGCCTTCATAGACTGTATTGGCGCGAAACATTGGGAAGACGAAATCCCGGACGAACTCTTCGCGCAGGTCGTCGATGTAGATTTCCTTGACGCCCATGGCCTGCGCCTTGAGACGGGCCGGCTCGACTTCTTCGCCCTGGCCGAGGTCAGCGGTGAAGGTCACCACCTCGCAGTTATAGGTGTCTTGCAGCCATTTGAGAATAACCGAGGTGTCGAGGCCACCGGAATATGCCAGTACGACCTTGTTTACGTCCGCCATGCCATCACTCCACGGGGTTGTTCGGAAAACCGCTGATTCTACCGGCCGCGTCCGCGCATTTACAGGGCCGCGTCCGGGGTTTTACGCAAGCGCGACAACCACAGACGACCAAGCGACGCATTTGCCAGCCCTGGCAATGGCCGCCCGCCGACTCAGGAGCTCGCGTCCGGCGTAGCGGCAGCGACCGCAGGAGCGGCTGGATTGGCGGCCACTGGCACGGGGCGGCGTTCCAGATGCAGGGTCACTCGGCGGTTTTTGGCACGATTGCGGGCGCTGCTGTTGGGCACTAGTGGGTAGCGCTCGCCATGAAAGCGCAGGGTGATCTGCTCTTCGGGCACGCCGTTGCTTTGCAAATACGCCATCACCGCCAAGCCACGCCGGCGCGACAGTTCACGGTTAGTCAGTCGGTCGCCGCTGTTATCGGCATGGCCGTCCAGGGTCACGCGATTAACGCTGGGATCGGCCTGAATAAACTGCACGATGGTCTTCAGTCGGTTCTGGGCGGCGGCGTCCAGTTCGGCGCCACCGCCCGGAAAACCGATTTGTGCTTGCTTGATTTGCTCGAAATTTACCGGCAGCAATGCGGCCGTGCACGTCAAATACTTGCTGTAGGCCTTAGCAAATCTTGCTGGCAGCAGGCGCACCTCCAGGACTTCTCCGCCTTGACGGGTGTGATGACGAATCAGCGGGCTGCGCCCATCCAGCAGGCCCGTGAGCAAACGCGCAGCCTGCAACTGCGAACTATTGAACGGCACCTCGCCGTCGCCGATGCTGACCCGCCCCAGGTTGATATCGCCGCGCCCCGGCTGCCAGGGCGCGGCCGCCGCCAGCAGTGTGGCGCTGCCGGTGCCCAGCCAGTGCTCGCCGACTCGCAGGCGAAACCTCGCTTGCTCGCCAGCGCGGCGCACGAACTCGCCCGCACCAAAGTCGGTGATGGCTTGGCCCAGGCGGCACTCGAACTGATCACCTTCAATGGTCCACTGGATATTTTCCAAGCGCGTCTGAAAGGTGATGGCCGCCAGCTGAGAACTCAGCGACAGGCTGACCACCGCGCATGACAGGCAGGACAATAAAAGAAAAGGCTTGCGCACGGCAGGCTCCACGAGCGATTACGGCATTCCCCTAGGTATCGGGCGACCGGCCGAAAACTTGATCGCAATCCTCAGTATCACTCGGTTGTTGGGGCGCACCGGCTGTCAAAGCGAGTGCCCAAACTTGGCTTTTCCGGTAGCATTCGGGCACGTTTCACCCGCCTGGAATACCCCCATGTCCGACCGCCTGACCCTGCTGCGTCCCGACGACTGGCATATTCACCTGCGCGACGGTGCCGTGTTGCGCCATACCGTCGCCGACGTGGCGCGCACTTTTGGCCGCGCGATTGTCATGCCCAACCTGGTGCCGCCGGTGCGCAACGCCGCCGAAGCCGACGCCTATCGCCAGCGGATTCTCGCCGTGCGCCCGGCCGGTAGCCAGTTCGAGCCGCTGATGGTGCTGTACCTCACCGACCAGACCTGCGCCGAGGATATACGCACGGCCAAGGCCTGCGGTTTTATCCACGCCGCCAAGCTGTATCCGGCCGGCGCGACCACCAACTCCGACTCGGGCGTCACCCAGATCGAGAAGATTTTCCCGGCCCTGGAAGCCATGGCCGACGTCGGTCTGCCGCTGCTGGTGCACGGCGAAGTCACCCGCGCCGAGGTCGACGTATTCGACCGCGAGAAGGCCTTTATCGACGAGCAGCTCAGCCGAGTGGTCGAGCGCTTTCCAACCCTGAAAGTGGTGTTCGAACACATCACCACCCGCGAGGCCGTGCAGTTTGTCGAGGCCGCCCCGGCCAATGTCGGCGCCACCATCACCGCTCATCACCTCTTGTACAACCGCAACCATATGCTGGTCGGCGGCATTCGCCCGCACCTGTATTGCCTGCCGATTCTCAAACGCAATGTGCACCAGGAAGCCTTGCTGGATGCCGCCACCGGCGTCAACGCGAAGTTTTTTCTCGGCACCGACTCGGCGCCCCATGCCCAGCACGCCAAGGAGGCGGCCTGCGGCTGCGCCGGTTGCTACAGCGCCTTCGCCGCTATCGAGCTGTATGCCGAAGCCTTCGAGCAGCGCGGTGCCCTGCACCAGTTGCAGGCCTTCGCCAGCGAGCGCGGCCCGGACTTCTATGGCCTGCCACGCAATACCGATCACATCACCCTGGTCCGTGAAGAATGGACTGCCCCGACCTGTTTGCCGTTTGGCGAGCAGACCGTAATACCGCTGCGCGCCGGTGAACCACTGCGCTGGCGCCTGCTGGAGACACCCTTGTGAGCGAAGAGTATTACCACGACGACGAAGAGCGCGGCCCTTCGCGCTATCCCATGGCGGATCGCTTTCGCGGCTACCTGCCGGTGGTTATCGACGTCGAAACCGGCGGTTTCAACTGCGCCACCGACGCCTTGCTGGAAATCGCCGCGGTGACCCTGGGCATGGACGAATCGGGACTGGTTTACCCCGAGCACAGCTATTTCTTTCGGGTTGAGCCATTCGTCGGCGCCAATATCGAAGCGGCAGCCCTGGAATTCACCGGCATCAAGCTCGACCATCCGCTGCGCATGGCGGTCAGCGAAGAAGCCGCACTCACCGAGATTTTTCGCGGCGTGCGCAAGGCGCTCAAAGCCAACGGTTGTAAACGCGCCATCCTGGTCGGACACAACAGCAGCTTCGATCTGGGCTTTTTGAATGCCGCCGTGGCTCGCCTGGACATGAAGCGCAACCCCTTCCACCCCTTCTCCAGCTTCGACACCGCCACCCTGGCCGGCCTCGCCTATGGCCAAACGGTGCTGGCCAAAGCCTGCCAGGCCGCCGGCATCGACTTCGATGGCCGCGAAGCGCACTCGGCGCGCTACGATACTGATAAAACCACCGAACTGTTCTGCGGCATCGTCAACCGCTGGAAGGAAATGGGCGGCTGGCGGGACTGAGACAGTTAAGCCCACGCTGCCTTTGCGCAGTTAGCACACCCAAAAAATCCGGCCTAGGCCGGATTTTTTTCATCAGCTGTGCCCCCCCCCCCTTACAGCAGGGGCGAATGCCTGACGCGGCAGCCGGCTAGAGCGTGCTGGCGTTTTCTGCCAGGTAGGCGGCAACGCCTTCGGGCGAGGCAGTCATGCCCTTGTCGCCTTTTTTCCAGTTGGCCGGGCAGACTTCGCCATGCTCTTCAGTGAACTGCAAGGCATCAACCAGACGCAGCAGCTCGTCCATGTTGCGGCCCAGTGGCAGGTCGTTGACGATTTGCGAGCGCACCACGCCGTGCAAGTCGATCAAGAACGCACCACGGTAGGCCACGCCGCCCTCAGACTCGACGTCATAGGCCTTGCAGATAGCGTGATTGATGTCGGCGGCCAAGGTGTACTTAACCGGGCCGATACCGCCTTTATCTACCGGGGTATTACGCCAAGCGTTGTGGGTGAAGTGCGAGTCGATGGACACGCCGATCACTTCGACGTTGCGCGCCTGGAACTCGGGAATACGGTGATCCAGTGCGATCAGCTCGGACGGACAGACGAAGGTGAAGTCCAGCGGGTAGAAAAATACCAGCCCGTATTTTCCATTGATCGCCGAAGACAGGCTGAAACTGTCCACGATCTCGCCGTTACCCAGCACGGCGGCTACGTCGAAATCCGGGGCTTTTTTGCCTACTAGTACGCTCATTCGCTTTCTCCTGATGACAAGTGGGGGTCATGCGTGAATATGGCGTGGACGCGGGACGCTACTTTTTTGGGCGGCCTCGCGATAACCACTGCGTATTGCCACCGTACCGCGGCGCCATGCTAAGACCAACTACACAATGATTTTTGATCATACACTGGCTTTTTGACCTTCCCCAGCGCCTTTAAGCCGAGCACACGCTTAGATAATTGGCTTTGAGCATCAGGATTTTAAGGTCTAAAAAATCTCAAACCAGAACATATCTAAGCTTTGACAATCATTCGCATTAAGATTATTGTTTTGTACTATCAGCCCGCCGCTACCGAGAATCCGCGTATGTACGTATGCCTGTGCCAAGGAGTCACCGACAGCCAGATCCGCACTGCAATCAACGAAGGTTGCTGCAGTTACCGTGATGTCCGTATGGCCCTCGGCGTAGCCAGCCAATGCGGCAAATGTGCTTGCCTGGCCAAGCAAGTGGTACGGGAAACCTTGAGTGATGCGTACAGCAGCCAACTCGCCTCGGCCGGCCCTGCCCTTTTTGTCGCGGCCTGACGTTCAATGCGCCGACCTCACTGTTATTACCCGCTGAAAACGGGTCCAGCACTCTGAATTGGTGCATGCAAACGCCAGCATTTGACAGTCGCAAGTCACCCGGCCAATATTTCAGGTTCTTTATTCTCTTTGAATGGCAGGCCCTGACATGAAAGGCGACAAGCAAGTCATCCAGCACCTGAACAAGATCCTCGGCAACGAACTGGTCGCGATCAACCAGTACTTTCTGCATGCCCGGATGTATCAAGATTGGGGGCTGAAAAAGCTCGGCGATCACGAATACCACGAATCCATCGACGAGATGAAACACGCAGATTCGCTGATCAAGCGCATCCTGTTTCTTGAAGGCCTGCCCAATGTGCAAGACTTGGGCAAGATTCTGATCGGCGAAAACACCCTAGAAATGCTCAAGTGCGACCTGACCATCGAGCACCAGGCGCATGTCGACTTGAAAGCGGCAATTGCTTACTGCGAAAGCATCGGTGACTACGCCAGCCGTGAACTGCTCGACGAAATCCTCTGCTCCGAAGAAGATCATATCGACTGGCTGGAGACGCAGATCGGCCTGATCGACAAGATCGGCCTGCAGAATTACCTGCAATCGCAAATGGACGACTGACGCAAACTGCGCAGACACAAAAAACCCCGCCGCGGCGGGGTTTTGTTCTGACGTATGCCTGACGGGATTAAGCGTCAGTTTTTTGCATGGCGGCTGTCAGTAGGGTCTGCAGTTCACCATTTTCGAACATCTCGACGATGATGTCGCAACCGCCAACCAGCTCGCCTTTGACCCAGAGCTGTGGGAAGGTCGGCCAGTTGCCGTATTTCGGCAAGTTGGTGCGAATGTCTGGATTTTGCAGGATATCGACGTACGCAAACTTCTCGCCACAGGCCATTACCGCCTGGGCAGTTTTGGCCGAGAAGCCACACTGTGGCGCATTCGGCGAGCCTTTCATGTACAGCAGCACCGTGTTGCTGGCGATCTGCTCTTTGATAGTTTCGATGATTTCCATGGGGCACCTCGGCTGAACTATTCCGACTCAGGGGGTCGGCACAATGGCAGCATTGTACTGAAAAGCCGAGTGCAATGCTCAGGTTTGGCCATCTGCACCCAAGCCAAGCATGCCCCCGCACGTTAGGCCAACACAGACCGGCCCAGATCACTCTTATCGCTCCCTACTGGCTTCGTGCATCAACCTAGGCCTGGTCAACGCCAACCGCTCGCGGCGACCCAACGCATTGGTAAGCGGCGACAATTCCTTATAAGATCGGCGCTTCCCTATTTTGTCGCCCCGTGCGGCCCTCCAGCCGCAGGTTCCGTCTATTATTTTCGTCAATTAGGCTTCGGACCTGCGCCATTGTTGCAAGAAGGTGATTTTTAATGAGTGCACGGCACTTTCTCTCGCTGATGGATTGCACCCCTCAAGAGCTGCACAGCCTGATTCGGCGCGGCATCGAACTCAAAGACCTGCGCAATCGCGGCGTTTTGTTCGAACCGCTGAAAAACCGCGTATTGGGCATGATTTTCGAAAAAGCCTCGACCCGTACACGCCTGTCGTTCGAGGCCGGGATGATTCAACTCGGTGGCCAGGCCATTTTCCTCTCGCCACGCGACACCCAACTGGGCCGCGGCGAGCCCATCGGCGATGCGGCCATCGTGATGTCCAGGATGCTCGACGCGGTAATGATGCGCACCTTCGCCCACGCCACCTTGAGCGAATTCGCCGCCTCTTCGCGGGTGCCGGTGATCAACGGTTTGTCCGATGACCTGCATCCCTGCCAGTTGCTGGCCGACATGCAGACCTTTCTCGAGCATCGCGGCAGCATCCAAGGCAAGACCGTGGCCTGGATCGGTGACGGCAATAACATGTGCAACAGCTATATCGAAGCCGCCGTGCAATTTGATTTCCAGTTGCGTGTGGCCTGCCCCGCGGGTTTCGAGCCCAACCCCGAATTCGTCGCCCAGGCCCAGGGCCGTCTGAGCATCGTCCGCGATCCGCGCGAGGCAGTGGCTGGCGCTCATCTGGTGGGTACCGATGTGTGGGCCTCGATGGGCCAGGAAGAAGAAATTGCCGAACGTCTCACCCTCTTCCATCCTTACCAGGTGACGCGCGAGTTGCTCGACCTGGCCGACCCGCAGGTGCTGTTTATGCATTGCCTGCCCGCTCACCGTGGCGAAGAAATCAGCCTCGACCTGCTCGACGATCCTCGCTCCGTGGCTTGGGATCAGGCTGAAAACCGCCTGCACGCGCAAAAAGCGCTGCTGGAGTTTCTCATCGACCCTGCGTACCACCACGCATGAGCCAGCCGCTGCTGCTTAATCTGCGCAACCTGAGCTGTGGCTACCATGAGCAGAAGGTAGTGCAGAACCTTAATCTGCACCTGAACGCCGGCGATATTGGCTGCCTGCTCGGCCCTTCCGGCTGCGGCAAGACCACCACGCTGCGGGCCATTGCCGGGTTCGAGCCGGTGCTGGCCGGAGAAATCCAGCTGGCCGATCAGGTCATCTCCCGCGCCGGCTTTACCCTGGCCGCAGAAAAACGCCGGATCGGCATGGTGTTTCAGGACTACGCACTATTCCCGCATTTGAATGTGGCGCAGAACGTCGCCTTCGGCATTCGTCAGCATCCCGAGCGTGAGCGAATCACCGCCGAACTGCTGGAGCTGGTCAAGCTCAACACCCTGGCCAAGCGCTATCCCCATGAGTTGTCCGGCGGGCAACAGCAGCGCGTGGCGCTGGCTCGGGCGCTGGCCCCGGAGCCGCGCCTGCTGCTGCTCGACGAGCCCTTTTCCAACCTCGATGGCGAGTTGCGCCGGCGCCTCAGCCAGGAAGTGCGCGAGATCCTCAAGGCCCGCGGCACCAGCGCCATTCTGGTCACTCACGACCAGGAAGAAGCCTTCGCCGTCAGCGATCACATCGGGGTCTTCAATGAAGGCCGGCTGCAGCAGTGGGACACGCCTTACAACCTCTACCACGAGCCGCTCACCCCTTTCGTCGCCAGCTTTATCGGCCAGGGCTATTTTATTCGCGGCCTGCTGCTAAGCCCGGACTCGGTGCAGACCGAGCTGGGCCTGATCAGCGGCAACCGCGCCTATACCTGGGCAATCGGCAGCGCCGTGGATGTATTGCTGCGTCCCGACGATATCGTCTATGCCCCGGACAGTTCGCTGACCGCGCGGATTATCGGCAAGACCTTCTTCGGCGCTACCACCCTGTATCGCTTGCAACTGGCCACCGGCAGTCAGCTGGAATCGATCTTCCCCAGCCATGCCGATCACCGGGTCGGCGAGGACGTGGGCATTCGCATCGCCGCCGATCACCTAGTAGTCTTTGCAGTGCCCGGCAGTATCGAAGCCCAGGCTCACCTTTCCGAGTCCGGCGTGCGCCGCTACAACAGCGCCCTATAACGCCGCCCTCGCCGACCTGGCTTTTAACCCCTAATGGGTTAATGGCAAACCGTGGAGTTGAGCCCACTAAGGCCCACTTTTAGCGGCGGTGGGCTGAAGCGCTCCCTACACAAGCACTGCGCCAATTAACCATTCAACGCCAACATAGCCCTACTCTTGGCGCTGCTTGGCTAGTCGTCGCTGCGCACTCGCTGCACCGCATCCAACCAGCCGGCGTAAAGCGTGCGGCGGTGCGCAGCGTCCATGCGCGGCACAAATGTCTGCTGGCGCTGCCACTGACTGGCGATGGCGTCGAGGTCGCGAAACAGCCCGGCGTGCAGACCCGCCAGATAGGCCACCCCGAGCGCCGTGGTTTCAGTGACCTGCGGGCGCTCCACGCGAACCCCGAGAATGTCAGCGAGAAACTGCATCAGCCAGTTGTTCTCTACCATCCCGCCATCCACCCGCAGCGCGCTGGGCTCGGCGGCGCCGTCCTGGCCCATGGCGATCAGCAGGTCGCGGGTCTGGTAGCAGACCGCCTGCAAACCGGCGGTGACGATTTCCTTGATCCCCGTGTCGCGCGTCAGGCCAAAAATGGCCCCGCGCGCCTTCGGGTCCCAGTACGGCGCGCCCAACCCGGTAAAGGCCGGCACCAAGTACACGCCGCAGGCATCATCGGTCTGTTCGGCCAGCGCCTCGCTGTCGCGGGCATGGCTGATCAGTTTGATGCCATCGCGCAGCCATTGCAGCGCCGCGCCGGCGACGAAGATGCTGCCTTCCAGCGCGTAGGTAACCTGGCCATCGAGGCGATAGGCGACCGTGGTCAGCAGGCGATGCTTTGAAACCACCGCGGTGGCGCCGGTGTTCTGGATCATGAAACACCCGGTGCCGTAGGTGCTTTTGACCATGCCCGGCTGGAAGCAGGCCTGGCCGATGAGCGCGGCCTGCTGATCGCCAGCCATGCCCAAAATATTGATGCTGGCGCCCAACAGGTGCGCCTCGCTGCTGCCAAAATCGGCAGCGCAATCGAGCACCTCGGGCAGCAGACTAACGGGAATATCGAACAACGCCAGCAGCTCTGCGTCCCACTGCTGGGTATGAATATTGAACAACAGGGTGCGCGAGGCATTGGTCGCGTCGGTCTTGTGCGAGCGCCCACCGGTCAGGCGCCACAACAGAAAGCTGTCCACGGTGCCAAAACGCAACTCGCCGCGCTCGGCCCGTTGCCGGGCACCGGCCACGTTATCCAGAATCCAGCGCAGCTTGCTGGCTGAAAAATACGGATCGATCAGCAAGCCGGTCTTGGCGCTGACCCGCGCCTCGTGTCCGGCGGACTTGAGTTCGGCGCAGTAATCGGCGGTACGTCGGTCCTGCCAGACAATCGCCGGATAAATCGGCGTGCCGCTGGCAGCCTCCCAGACCAAGGTGGTTTCGCGCTGATTGGTGATGCCGATGGCAGCGATATGGCTGGCCTCCAAGCCGCCTTGCGCGATGGCCTCGCGGCAGACGGCCAGCGTGCTCTGCCAGAGGTCCTCGCCCGCGTGCTCAACCCAGCCATCCTGGGGAAACGACTGGGCGAATTCCTGCTGGGCACACGCCACCGGCAAGCCCTGGGCATTGAAGACAATGGCTCGGCTGCTGGTGGTGCCTTGGTCGATGGCGAGCACGTACTGGAGCATCGGGGCGTCCTGATTGTTTTTTGCTGATACCTTGGCTCAAGCACGACCAATGGCGGCGAAGTGCGCCTGAGTGTGCTGGGCCAGCACCTCGGCGCTCAGTTCGACCTCCAGACCGCGGCGCCCAGCGCTGACGAACAGGCTGGAAAATTGCCGGGCCGAGTCGTCGATAAAGGTGCGCAGGCGTTTTTTCTGGCCCAGCGGGCTGATGCCGCCGAGCAGGTATCCGCTGGAACGCTGCGCCGCGTGCGGGTCGGCCATCTCGACTTTTTTCACCGCGGCCGCCTGAGCCAGGGCTTTCAGGTCCAGGTTGCCGGCCACCGGGACCACGGCTACCAACAACTCACCTTTTTCGCTGGTCACCAACAGGGTCTTGAATACCTGCGCGGGGTCCAAGCCGAGCTTTTGCACTGTTTCCAGTCCGTAGGCCGTCGCAGTGGGCGCATGGCTGTAACTGTGCAGTCGATATTCGGCATGGGCTTTTTTCAGCAGCGCGATGGCAGGGGTCATGTTCGTAGGCGAAAATCATCTGATAAGGTCAATGCACCTTAGCCGAAAAATGACCCGCGCAGTATGCTCGACCTGACCCGCACACCGGGTTAACGCTGCATCGGCACCCGTCACGCCATCGCCCACGCCCGGCTCACGCAGCGCGGGTAAAGACGATCATCCTCATGAGGTTCGCCATGCGTCTACACCCCACCCCGGTTGCCGAAATCTATGACCTAGCCGTGATCGGCGGCGGCATCAATGGCGTGGGCATCGCGGCCGATGCGGCCGGGCGCGGGCTGTCGGTGTTTCTCTGCGAAATGGACGACCTGGCGCAATACACCTCTTCGGCCAGCAGCAAGCTGATCCACGGCGGTCTGCGCTATCTGGAACACTATGAATTTCGCCTGGTGCGCGAGGCGCTGGCCGAGCGCGAAGTGCTGCTGGCCAAGGCTGCGCACATCATCAAGCCGATGCGTTTTGTGCTGCCTCACAGGCCCCACCTGCGCCCGGCCTGGATGATTCGCCTGGGGCTGTTTTTGTACGATAACCTGGGGAAACGCAAGACCTTGCCGGCCTCGCGCAGCCTGCGTTTTGGCGCTGACAGCCCGCTGAAAGCCGAGATCAGCCGCGGTTTCGAATATTCCGATTGCTGGGTCGACGACGCCCGCCTGGTGGTGCTCAACGCCATGGCGGCCCGGGAGCACGGCGCCCATGTGCACACCCGCACCCGCTGTGTCAGCGCTCGGCGCAGCAAGAGTTTGTGGCATATCCACCTGGAGCGTGCCGATGGCAGCTTGATCTCGATCCGCGCCCGCGGCCTGGTAAACGCCGCCGGCCCCTGGGTGGCGCAGGTGATTCAGGACGACCTCAAGCAACCATCGCCCTATGCCGTTCGCCTGATCAAAGGCAGCCATATCGTGGTGCCGCGCCTCTACGGGGGCGAACAGGCCTATATCCTGCAAAACGAGGACCGGCGCATCGTCTTCGTCATGCCCTATCTGCAGCGCTTCACCCTGATCGGCACCACCGACAGCGAATACGCCGGCGATCCAGCCAAGGTGGTCATCAGCGCAGAGGAGATCGAGTATTTGCTCGGCGTGGTCAACGGCCATTTCAAAGAGCAACTGAGTCCCGTAGACATCCTGCACAGTTTTTCCGGCGTGCGTCCGCTGTGCGATGACGAGTCTGATGATCCGTCCGCGGTGACCCGCGACTACACCCTGGCGCTCTCCGGCAAGCCCGGCGAGGCGCCCCTGCTCTCAGTGTTCGGCGGCAAATTAACCACGTACCGCAAGCTGGCCGAGGCAGCCCTGGCCCAGCTCGCGCCCTTCTACAAACAGATGCGGCCGAGCTGGACCCATAGCGCGCCACTGCCCGGCGGCGAGCAGCTACAAAATCCCACCGTGCTGGCCGCAGCGCTGGTGGCTCGCCTCAGTTGGCTACCGGCCCAGTTGGCCGAACGCTGGGCCTGCACCTATGGCAGTCGGACTTGGGCATTGCTGGAGGGTGTGGACAGCCTCGACGACTTGGGCGAACACCTCGGCGGCGGGCTCTATGGCAAGGAAGTCGACTATTTATGCCGCGAAGAATGGGCCATGGACGCCGCCGATATTCTCTGGCGGCGCACCAAGCTGGGCCTGTTTATGACGCCCAGCGAACAGGCGCGGCTCACTCGCTACCTGCAGAGCAAATGCCCGCAGCGCCCGTACGATGCCCACCTAGCCTGAACCCACAAGAGCCAGGTTCTAGCGCAACGCCCAGTGCTCACGCTGATGCTGGGCGCGCAAATACAGCAGCACCGCCGCCAGCAGTGGCGCCTTGAACGCCGCCTGAAAACGGTGGGCCAGCCGGGGAATCAGCTTCAGCTCACTGCCCTTGATATACGCAGTCACATGCACGCCGTGGATGACCGGCAACAAGGGGTCGGCTGTGCCATGTATCACCAAGGTCGGCACCCGCAAGCGATTGAGCAGCTCGACGCGACTCGGTTCGGCCGGAATCGCCAGTAATTGCCATCAAAGTTGGCGCCGCGCGACTGGCCGAAGCTGAAGCACCGAGGCATGCCGACGACGAAGCCAGCTTTGCCCAATTGCAAGCGCCGCGACAAGGAAACCCACTTCCAGCGCCAAGCGTTTCTGCTTGATCACGAGCTGCCGAACGTCTACTTCCACCTCACCACCGCCTACGCCATCCTCCGTCACAACGGCGTGGCTATTGGCAAACGTGACGTGCTCGGCACTTGCTAAGCAGTCGACCGCTAGTTGTCCACGCGCACGCTAGCGGTCATCCCTGCACTGAGCCGTAAACCCGGTGGCACGGATCGCAGTTTGATCCGTACCGGGATGCGCTGAGCCAGGCGAACCCAGTTGAACGTCGGCTCGACATCCGCGAGCAGTTGGCCGTCCGGGCTGGCATTGCGGTCAGTGATGCCGCGACTGATGCTCTGCACTTCGCCCTCCAGCGGCTCACCGGTGCTCATCAACCAGACTTCGACCCGCGCCCCAATGCGAATCTGCGGCAGCTTGGTTTCCTCGAAATAGGCCTGCACGTAGAAAGATGCGTCATCCACCAACGCCATCACCGGCTGCCCAGCACTGACATAGTTACCCTGGGCCAGACGCAGGTTAGTGATCTGCCCGGCACGTGGGGCGCGCAACTCGCTGCGCGCCAGATTGAGTTCGGCCAAACGCACCATTGCCTGAGCCTCGCGATACTGACCGCGGGCAATCTGCGCGCTGATCTGTGCATTGTCGCGGCCCTCGGCACTGATCACCCGTGGCCCGAGACGGGCGCGCCGCGCCGCCTCATGCTCGCGCAAACGCAACTCCTGCTGGCGGGTCTCGGCCACTGCCTGGGCCTGCTGCAACGCGGCCTCGAAGCGTTCACGGTCGATGCTTATTAACAGGTCGCCGCGCTCAACCTGTTGATTGTCCTGTACCGCCAGGGCTATCACTGCACCGGAAACATCCGGGGCGATGGTCACCACATCTGCGCGAATCCGCGCATCACGGGTCCAGGGCGAATACAGGTAGTACTGCCACAGCCAGGAACCAGCCCACAGCGCCAGCACGACCATGGCCAGAGTGACGCCGACACGAATCGTCGAACGCATAAAATTTCTCCTTTAATGCCCTAACAACGCAACTACAGCGGCGAGGACGCAAACGTACAAGGCACAGTCGAATAACGCTTCGTGCCATATCCAGCGGGACACCCCGGCCCGCTGCAAACCCAGGCGCAGCAAACCGGTCAGGCCCAGCGCCAGCAACCCATAAATCAGCATCGGGCTGAGTAGAACCCCACCCAGCGACCATTCACGCAATCCCATAGCCCTCTCCTTGCTGAAGGCACCAATACCGCCAGCTGTTTTGCAATTGCAGCGCCGCCGCCTGTGCTAACCGCCGGTCGATGCTCGGCACTGACTCGCGCAGGGCCTGCAACAGCTGCGCCACCGCTGGGTCTAGGGCAGCGGCCTGTTCGGGCGCAGGACCCTTTAGTAGGAGCTGCTCGAAACGGCGCAAAAAGCGCTCCTCAGCCACGCCTAAAGGTATTTCGGCAGCAGCCAGACACGCTCGCAAATGCAGCAGTTCGTCACCCAGATCAAGGCTGGCGATACCATCATCCCAACGACTGCGGGAACGGCTGGGCAACGCCGGATAGTGGCGAGCTAATAACAGCAGGCGGTCGGCGATGCGCCCGCCAAACCAGTTGTCCGCACCGTCTAGGCTGCGTCGGGTCAGCCGCGCCAGATCGCCCAAGGTCGCCTTGAGCAAGCGCCGCACATGCCACACAGGATCGCGCAGACCGATCAGATGGAACGCCATGACCGCACAGCCGACGCCGATCAATATGGACTGCGCCTCGTTGAGGAAGAACGTTACGTTGTAGTGCATGTTGTTCTGCGGCGCGCAGAGCACGATGAAGTGCAGGCTGAAGGACGTTGCCGTCGCCCCCAGCACCGGGTTTGCCATGCCCAGCGCGGCAAAAAACAACGGCACACCGAGGGCCAGGCAAAGCATGGCAAAGCCATTGATTTGCGGCAGCAGCAGTTGGCCAACAAAGAATGCCAGAGGCAAGGCGATGAAGATCCCACGCAGAAACATCATGCCGATCTGCGCTGCATTTTCTCGGCTGGCGAACAGGCTGCAAACCACACTGGCGAGCAGCAACGCGCCACTGGCGGCGGTCCAGCCAGTGGCCAGCCAGAATGCCGAGAGAACGAGAAAGGTCAGGGCGCTGCGCGCGCCATAGACCACTGCGGTCTGCCAGTCGCGGTGCCAGGACAGCGCAGCCGGAGCATCAAGCGGTGCTTCACCCCGCTCCACCGCGTTGAGTGCCTGAGCGGCCATCTGTACACGCAGTAACAGCACCGCCAGCCGTTCCAGGCAAAACTGCTGCTCAGCCGTCAGTTGCGGCTCACGGGCAGCCTCGCGCAGGTGCTCGCCAAGCGCCGACACGTCGCCGGTCAACTCGCCTTCAAGATGCCCGCGCACCGCATCTAGCCAGGGCAACAGCGCTCGGCTTTGATCTGCATCGAGCTGACGCCATTGGCGTTCCACGCCTCGTGCCAAGCGCAGTACGCTGAGCAAATCACGGCTGAGCACCCGCAGCGCCATGGCGCGTTGGCGGCCACGACTGCCTTCGAACCAGGCGTGCTCGCGCTGCGCGTCCACCGCGACGATACGCCCCAATACCTCCAGCAAGCCCTGCCTGGCCTCGGGTTCGCCGCGCAACGCCAGGCTCGCCGCATTGATCCCAGCCCGCCAGGCTACCCGCGCTTGCTGCGCCAGTTGCCGCTCAACCCGCTGCGGCCAAAGCAAAGCACTGACCAACGTGGCGCAGAGAATGCCCAGGGAAATTTCCGTACAACGCGCGACGGCCTGGTCGAACACCGTCAGTGGCTGGTCGATCGCCGGCAGACCAATGATTGCCACCGTGTAACCGGCCAGCACGAATGAGTATGCCCACGCGCTGCGTAACATGGTCGACGCCGCCGTACACAAGGCTAACCACAGTGCCACAGCGCCTAGGAACAGCCAGGGTGTTTGGGCGAACAGGGCCATCAGCAACACCGACATCAGCGTGCCGACGAAGGTGCCGAGCAGCCGTGCCAACCCTTTCTGCACCACCATACCGGACAGCGGCTGGGCGACAATAAAGGCGGTCATCAGTGCCCACTGCGGTTGTTCGAGACCGAAACGTAAGGCGCACCAAAGTGCCAGACCACCGCCCAGTAAGGTTTTGATAGCGAACTGAACAGCGTGAGGGCTGGGCGCAACGAAGGCCAGCAAGGAAGCGCGCATGGTAATTACCAGTAGGGACTCAGTAAGACAGTAGCGGAATGTCGTTAGAGAGCCTACAGAGCAGACTAACTATTAGCCTGCTAATAATAATCCATCTCATACGCGCAGAACATGCCAACGTCTAAATTCCAAGGCGTCGCCCTGAGCGCACATCCGACGATGCGTTGATGGCGCACGAACGGCGATGCAATATCGCTGTGCAGCCGCTGCCCATGACAGGCTCAAGCCACCAAGCCATAGCCGGTCCGCCACTGTTTGCGGCTGCTTGCCGGCTGACTCCAGCAACCCATCTAAAAAGCTCGCGACAGGGATGATCAACGCAGCCGGGCGCTACGCTCATCCAAATTGCCCATCATCTGCCAGCCGCCGCATGCAACCGCGCCCACTGCCCATCACCACGATGGGCCTGCAGGTACGGTAAAACTGCAGCCAACAGCGGCTCCTTGAACGCGTCCTGAAAACGATGGGCCAGGCCGGGAATCAGCTTCAGCTTGCTGCCTTTGATATGTGCAGCCACATGCACGCCGTGCATCATCGGCAGCAGCGGATCGGCGGTGCCATGCACCACCAGAGTCGGCACCCGCAAGCGGTTGAGCAGCTCGACGCGGCTCGGTTCGGCCAGAATCGCCAACAGCTGGCGCTCCACGCCCTGCGGATTGAAGGCCCGATCGTAGGACTGCGCGGCCTGCTGCAACAAGGCTTGGCGCTTATCGACAACCTGTGGGCTGCCAAGCGCAGCAAGCAGATCGGCCTGCTGTTCGATCGCCAACGCGCGGCTGTCTGCCTCACGTCGGGCCAGCAATGCCAGCAGCGCCGGGCTGGGCGCCGGCAAGCCCTGGGCGCTGGAGCTGGTCATCAGCAGGGTCAGGCTCTGCACCCGCGCTGGCGCCAAGTCCGCCAAGTGTTGGGCGATCATGCCGCCCATGCTGACCCCGAGCAGATGAAAGCGCTCGATACCCAGCGCGTCCATCAACCCCAGCGCATCGGCGGCCATATCGCGCAGCCGATAAGGCGCCTCCACCGCTAATCCGAGCCGGTACCGCAGCACTTCGTAGGTAAGGTTTATGGCGGGCGCGCCATGGCTCCAGAGCGACAGCCCGACATCTCGATTATCAAAACGGATCACCCGAAAACCCTGTTCGCAGAGCGCCAGCAATACCTCGTCCGGCCAATGGATCAGCTGCCCGCCCAGGCCCATCACCAGTAGCAAAGTTGGATCGGAAGCGCGCCCGATGCTCTGATAGGCCAGGCGCAATTCGCCCACCGCCGCCAGCGCGGTCGGACCCTGAACATCGCAGCGCGAAGCCGATACCGATACCGGTGACGCCGGTGACGCCGGTGACGCCGGTGACGCCGCAGACAACGGTGCCGTCAGCACTGCAACAGGCGAAACCGCTGAAACGGCCGGCAACGACCAAAAGCCGCAGAGCAAAGCGGCCAACACAAAAAACGCGCGCATATGAAACACCAACACACAGAACCCCAGTAGGGCGCGAGTGTGATGATATTCAGGCGAGCGCGCTGCCACACAATGATGACAATTTGATGAAAGTCGCCCAACGGTCGTGATGTTTCAAAGACGTCGCTGCAGCCCTGCCCCACAGCGCCTAAGGCCTGCGTTGCCACGCGAGGATCCTAAAGCGAACGGCATTTTTTAAGTGAACAGCATTGCGCCCATCTGCGGGGCTTTTGGTTTGGCTCTGTACCCGTTAACGGTTGCATGGTCTGGAAGCCCCGTAGTCACTGTCTTTTGGTGATACAGCCGAGCCAGTAATGGCGCGGCTTGCAGCGTTCTCTCACGATCTCCCAGCACGTAACTGGTACATAGCCTTCTTTAAGTGAACAGCATTGCGCCCAGCAGCGCGGCTTTTGGTTTGCCCGAACGCCCAACGCGAATTCCGCATGTTCTGCATGTTCTGCATGTTCTGCATGCGCTGCAAATACAGAGGCAGAGGCAGAGGCGGCGTGGGGGAATAACCGTTTGCCAGCCCTGGGACGTCGATGGCAATCAGCGCGCCAGAGCGGTTCCGGCCTTCCCGCCTGCGCGGGAAGGCCGGTCGCTGTACGTCAGGCTCTCAGGCCAACTGGCTGCGCAGTTGCTGGGCGGCGGCGACCATATTGCTCAGCGCCGCTTCGGTTTCCGGCCAGCCACGGGTTTTCAGGCCGCAATCCGGGTTGACCCACAGCCGCTCGGCGGGAATGCGCTGCACCGCCTTGACCAGCAACTTGAGCATTTCCCGGGTGTCCGGCACCCGTGGCGAGTGGATGTCGTAAACGCCCGGGCCGATGTCATTGGGGTAGGCGAAGTCCTCGAAGGCCTGCAGCAATTCCATGTCCGAACGCGAAGTTTCGATGGTGATGACGTCCGCATCCATACTGGCGATCGACTCGATCACGTCGTTGAACTCGCTGTAGCACATGTGCGTATGAATCTGCGTTTCGTCGCGCACCCCCGAGGCGCATAAGCGGAAGGCTTCGGTAGCCCACTCCAGGTAGTGCGCCCACTGCGCCTTGCGCAGCGGCAGGCCCTCGCGAAAGGCCGCTTCGTCGATCTGCACGATCTTGATCCCGGCGGCTTCCAGGTCGACCACCTCGTCGCGAATCGCCAGGGCCAACTGGCGCGCCTGCATCTCTCGGCTGACATCCTCGCGCGGGAACGACCACATCAGCATGGTCACCGGACCGGTCAGCATGCCTTTCATCACCTTATCGGTCAGGCCTTGCGCGTAGCGAATCCACTCCACGGTCATGGCCTGCGGGCGACTCAGGTCGCCGACGATCAGCGCCGGTTTGACGCAGCGCGAGCCATAACTCTGCACCCAGCCGAAGCGGGTGAAGGCGTAGCCGTCCAGCTGCTCGGCGAAGTACTCGACCATGTCGTTGCGCTCGGCTTCACCGTGCACCAGTACATCCAGGCCCAGACGTTCCTGCACCGCGACGGCATGGCGAATTTCACTGTGCATGGCCTCAGTGTATTCGGCTTTGGACAAGCCGCCGCGCTTGAACGCCTGACGAGCCAGGCGGATCGACGCGGTTTGCGGGAAGGAGCCAATGGTCGTGGTCGGGAACGCCGGCAGTTTCAGCCGCGCGGCTTGCAGCTCGATGCGCGTGGCAAAGGGCGACTGGCGCTGACTGTCGGCGGTTTGGATAGCCGCGAGGCGCGCCTGCACCTGCGGATTATGAATGCGCGGCGACTGCGCCCGGCTGGTTTGCACAGCCCGGCTAGCGGCCAAGGCGCGCTGCACGGCGGGGTCTTGCGGGGTATTCAGGGCGGCGCTGAGCACGGCGATTTCGGCGCATTTTTGCACGGCGAAGGCTAGCCAGCTGTGCAGCTCGGGGTCCAACTGGTCTTCCCGGCTCAGATCGACTGGGCTGTGCAGCAATGAGCAGGAGCCGGCCAGCCACAAGTTGTCGCCAAAGCGCTGCTGCGCCAGCTGCAATTGCTCAAGAGCGTGTTCCAGATCGCAGCGCCAGATGTTGCGGCCATTGACCAAGCCCAAGGACAGCACCTTATACGTCGGCAGACGATCGAGCACCGCCGCCAGCTGCTCCGGCGCGCGCACCAGATCGATATGCAAGCCCTGCACCGGCAACGCCACGGCCAGCCCGAGATTGTCTTCCAAGCCACTGAAGTAGGTCGCCAGCAGCTTTTTCAACGGCGAATATTGCAGGATGTGGTAGGCGCGCTCGAAGGCGTTTTTCCATTCCTGCGGCAGGTCGAGGGTCAGAATCGGCTCGTCGATCTGCACCCACTCCACGCCCTGCGCCGCTAGCCGGCCAAGGATTTCGGCATACAGCGGCAGCAGCCGATCGAGCAGTTCGAGCTTGTCGAAACCCTCGCTGGCCGCGGCGTCGACCTTGGCCTTGCCCAGCCACAGATAAGTCAGCGGGCCAATCAGCACCGGCTTGACCTTGTAACCCAGGGCGTGCGCCTCCGTGACTTCTTCGAACAGCTGCTCCCAGCTCAACTGGAAGCGCTGGTCTTCAGTGAACTCCGGCACCAGGTAGTGATAGTTGGTATCGAACCATTTGGTCAGCTCTTGTGCGTGAGCACCCTTGGCCTGCTCGCCGGCGCAGCACGGGCTGGCGCCACGAGCCATGGCAAACAGCGTGTCGAGGGTCGGCAAGCCCTGGGCGTCTTGCGCAGAAGCGAAGCGTTCGGGAATCACCCCGAAGGTTAGCGAGTGGGTCAGCACCTGGTCGTACCAGGCAAAATCGCCGACCGGCAGCAGCTCGATGCCGGCGTCGTGCTGCACCTGCCAATGCGCGGCGCGCAACTCACGCCCGACCTTTTCCAGACCGGCCTGATCGAGATCGCCTTTCCAGTAAGCTTCCTGGGCTTTCTTCAGCTCGCGGTCGGCGCCAATGCGCGGAAAACCAAGATTGTGGGCCAAGGCCATGATGCTATTCCTTCCAGTAAATGATGGGCCTATTGTCGACACCCGCAGCAACATGAGACAAACTCATTTTTTTACTGCAGAACTACAATTTAATTCATATTGATTGCTTTATCCCGAGGCTTTTATGCTGGAAATTCGTCATCTAAAAACCCTTCACGCCCTGCGCGAGGCGGACAGCCTGGTGGAAGCCGCCGAGCGCCTGCACCTGACCCAGTCCGCGTTGTCGCATCAGTTCAAGGAACTGGAAGAGCGCATCGGCCTGCAGCTATTTGTGCGCAAGAGCAAGCCGGTGCGCTTCACCAGCGCCGGGCTGCGTTTGCTGCAAATGTGCGATGCAGTGCTGCCGCTGCTGCGCGGCACCGAGCGCGATCTGGCGCGACTGGTCGGCGGCACTGCTGGCCGCCTGCACATGGCCATCGAGTGTCACAGCTGCTTTCAGTGGCTGATGCCGACCATCGACCAGTTCCGCGACGCTTGGCCCGAGGTCGAACTGGATCTGGCCTCGGGCTTCTCCTTCGCTCCGCTGCCGGCCCTGGCCCGTGGCGATCTGGACCTGGTAGTGACCAGCGACCCACTGGAATTGGCCGGTATCACCTATGTGCCGCTGTTCACCTACCAGGCCATGCTCGCCGTGGCCAACCAGCACCCGCTGGCCAGCAAGCCTTATATAGTGCCCGCCGACCTGGCCAGCGAGACACTGATCAGCTACCCGGTGGAACGCGACCGGCTGGACATTTTCACCCGCTTCCTCGAGCCGGCCGATATCGAGCCGGCCCAGGTGCGCACCTCGGAGCTGACGGTGATGATGATGCAGTTGGTGGCCAGCGGCCGCGGCGTGTGCGGCCTGCCCAACTGGGCGCTGCACGAATACAGCTCGCGCGGATATGTAACGGCCAAACGCCTGGGCGACAAGGGCCTGTTCGCCACGCTGTACGCCGGCGTGCGCAGCGACATGCTCGATGCGCCCTATATGCGCGACTTCCTGCTCACCGCCAAGGACACCTCCTTTGCCAATCTGGAAGGGGTCAGCGCCGCGCGCTAAGTCATGCCGCACGCCACGTCATATAGATGCCATGCACGACCGCTAAGTAGCGACAATGCGCAACAAAACTCACTCCCGAATACCTCACAGCCTATGGCTATTTAGCCCTCGCGTTCGCTGGGTTGCGCATTGTCGCCACCCAAAAAACGACCGTGTCGTTTTTTGGAGAACGTCGAGTGATTGAGCACCTCATCTTCAAGGCTCAACCGGCAGAACCAGCGATACGCCAGGTTCAAATGAGCGTCCTTGCACTACCGCTGTTCTGAACGAATGCCGTAGCAATAGCCCACGATCAGCATGCGGATCATCAGTTCAGGATCATTCGACGGACGCCCAATCGGGCGATAGAAATCGGCAAGGTAATGGCGCAGATCGCTTAGATCGAGGCATCGATCAATGCTATGCAGGAGGTGATTTTCTGGGGTGTGATCTTCAAGCTTGAACGAATAAAACAGCCGCTCCTGCCCACTCGATAACTTCCCATCATGCTGCGTATCCTCCCGCCGGCCGACAACCCGATTTTGCCGCAGGCCAGACAGGAGAGCTACGTTTTCAACAGTATCGGCCAGAAGCGGTCATTCAGATGCGCCTATGGAGCAGCGGCGATGCACATCGATGGCAATGCAGAGGGTGGCATTCATCCTTATCTCACTTGCGCAGCAGACGCAGGCCATTCAAGACCACCAGCAAACTCACCCCCATATCCGCGAAGACAGCCATCCACATGGTGGCTTGTCCAGCCAGGGTGCACACGACGAAAACAGACTTGATCACCAGGGCCAATCCGATGTTCTGCATCAGGATGCTGGCGGTCTGCCGAGACAAGCGAATGAAGGCGGGAATCTTGCGCAGATCATCGTCCATGATCGCCACATCCGCCGTCTCGATGGCGGTATCGGTACCGGCCGCGGCCATGGCGAATCCTATATCGGCGCGGGCCAGTGCCGGGGCATCGTTGATACCGTCACCGACCATGCCCACGGTGCCCTTGTTCGCTAGCAAGGTTTCGATGACGTGGAGCTTGTCAGTCGGCATCAGGCTGCCGCGGGCCTCATCGATGCCGACCTGGGCGGCGATTGCTTCGGCCGTATGCGGGTTATCGCCCGTCAACATCAGTGTTTTCACACCTAGCGCGTGCAACTCGCTGATCGCGGCCCGGCTACTGTCCTTGACCGTATCCGCTACGGCGAACAGGGCGAGCGCGTGTGTCTCATTGGAAAGCATCACGACCGTTTTGCCCTGGCGTTCGAGGCGATCCAGCGTACTCTCGAGTGCGGGTGAGCAGAACCCCAGCTCTTCGAGCAGACGATGATTGCCCAAGTGGTAGCGGTGCCCCCCGATGGTTCCGCGCACACCTCGACCCGCCAAGGCCTCGAACACCTCAACTTCCTGCAATGGTACTGCGAGCTCCGCTGCTTTTTTAGCAATGGCCTGTGACACCGGGTGGTCCGAGCGACTGGCAAGGCTGGCCGCTGCAGAGCGGTATGCAGCAGGCACATCCGTGCCGAGGGGAAGAAAGTCGGTTTGTACCGGCTTGCCGTGGGTGATCGTTCCTGTCTTGTCCAAGGCCAGGTGCGTGATCTTGCGACCGCTTTCCAGATACACACCGCCCTTGATCAAGATGCCTTTACGGGCCGCCGCTGCCAGGCCGCTGACGATGGTGACCGGAGTTGAGATGACCAGCGCGCAAGGGCACGCCACCACAAGAAGGACCAAGGCACGGTAGATCCACTCATACCAGTCCCCGCTCATCAGCAGCGGCGGGACCAGAGCGACTGCCAGGGCAAACAGAAAGACGGCCGGCGTGTAGATTCTGGAGAACTGATCGACGAAGCGCTGGGTTGGCGCTCGGGTGACCTGCGCCTCTTCCACGGCGTGGATAATGCGGGCCAGCGTGGTATTGCTGGCCTCGGCAGTGACGCGAAACTCAAGGGAGCCGGCTTCATTGATCGTGCCGGCGAACACGGGGTCGCCAACGCCTTTATCCACCGGCAGGCTCTCGCCCGTGATGGGCGCTTGGTTGATGGTCGAGTTGCCTTTGACCACTTCACCATCAAGGCCTATGCGCTCGCCAGGGCGCACCCGTGCCAGGCTTCCCACCGCAACGTTGGCAGCATCGACCTCGATCCAGTTGCCGTCGGCCTGCTGAACTGTCGCTTTATCTGGCGCCAGATCTATCAAGCCGTGGATGGCGTTTCGGGCGCGGTCGAGGGACTTGGCTTCGATCAGCTCGGCTACAGCGAACAGGAACATGACCATGGCCGCTTCGGGCCACTGGCCGATCAGAATCGCCCCCGTCACGGCAATGCTCATCAGCGCATTGATGTTGAGGTTACGGTTTTTCAGTGCGATCCAACCCTTTTTGTAGATATTCAGACCGCAAAGCAGAACGGCAGACAGGGCGATGACTGCGACGACCCATTCGGGGGCCAGTTGCGCGAAATGAATGACCTCCGCTGCGACCGCGGCCACTCCTGCCAGGCCCAGTTTCCACCCATGTTGTATCCCGGTCGGCTTGGTTTCAGTTGGAACACTGGCATCAGCTGCAATCTGTGGCGTGAAACCCAGCGTGCGAATGGCTTGCAGGGCTGCTTCCAAGCTCTCGGGCTCATGGCTGATGGTGAGCGTGCGCTGCAGGAGGTTGAATTGCAGTGCAGCGATGCCCGGCATCCCTGACAGCTTGTCGGTAATCAGCCGTTCCTCGGTTGGGCAGTCCATTTGCGTGATCAACACCCGAGTGTCTGTCATGTTGGCCAAAGGTTCGGCCTGCATGCCCAAAGAGGCGACGGCAGCAATGATCGACGCCGAGGGTAACGAGTCGTGCCAAACCCCAAGAGTACGTTTCAGGAGGTTGAATTCAAGATCAAGCACCTGGGGCATCTTCAGCAGCTTGCTGCGGATCAGTGCCTCTTCCGTGGGGCAGTCCATTTGCTCGATGCGAAAGAGACTCAGCCGACCTGCCCGGCCAGCCGTGCTGCGAGTCGTGGATGCTTCGCCTGCTGGGCCGCCGCAACTGGGCGTCGTTGTGTTCAAGCAACAAGCGCTTGGGCTTGCTGCTTTCGGTTCATCATCAGCACAACAGTTCGACATCTCATCACCTCCAGAAGTACAGGTTGTGAAGTGAGCACCCTGTAGCCACTATAGGGTCAAGGCCTAATCGGAGAGTGTCATGAAAATCGGCGAACTGGCGAAGCTGACAAACTGCCAGGTGGAAACCATCCGCTACTACGAGCGTGAGGGGCTGTTACCAGCCCCTGGGCGAAGCGAAGGGAATTACCGGCTTTATGGCCCCATGCACGTCGAGCGACTGACCTTCATCCGCAACTGCCGAACCCTCGACATGACGCTGGACGAGATTCGGCAGTTGCTCGGCTTGCGTGATCATCCGAAGGATAATTGCGAAGGCGTCAATGTGCTGATTGATGAGCACATCGACCATGTGGGCTCCCGTATCGCCAGCCTTCAGGCACTTCAAACGCAGCTGATGGAGTTGAGAAAGAGCTGCGCTGAAGGCAGAGAAATCGATCGGTGCAATATCCTTCGCCAGCTCAATGTCAGTGGCGGAGTAGTCGCAGATGAGGCCTCTTCACATGTCGGCAGAAGCCACAGGGAAGGATCACTGCGGTAAGGCGTTCTAGCCTGAGGGACGGGACTCGCTGGCGCACCCCACGTTAGTAGAGCGCACTCCGTATTCAGAATACGCACGTTACGGGCCCGGTTCGGCTGGCGGCTGCATCTTGGCCAGGGCGTCCTCATTGAACAACCAGCGAAACAGGTCACTGCCCCGGAAACGACCGTGTCGTTTTTTTAGAAAACGTCGAGTGATTGGGGACTTCGCTTTCAAGGCTCAACCGACAGAACCAACGATACGCCAAATTCAAATGGGCCTCCTCGCACAACCGCCGCTCTGAGCGAATGCCGTAGCAATAGCCCACGACCAGCATGCGAATAATCAGTTCAGGATCAATCGATGAACGCCCAATTGGGCTATGGAAACCTAATGGGCTAAAGTCCAGTTCCATCTACCTTGTCTGGCCACGGGTTTCCCCAAGAATCCTCACCGCATCTCGTGCTGGCGGTAAACCAAATACCCGTGCGTAATCGCGGCTGAACTGAGTAGCGCTTTCATAACCAACCTCGAACGCCGTGCTGGTGACACTTTTGGCGTTGGCCACCAGCAGCGTCCGGGCGTGAAGCAAGCGAACCCTTTTTTGATATTGCAACGGGCTCAGCGCGGTGACGGCTTTGAAGTGACGGTGAAAGGCTGACACGCTCATCACAGCCCGTTGTGCCAGTGTTTCCACCCGGATGGACTCGGCAAATTCCCGGCGAATGTACTGGATGGCCAAGCTGACCCGAGCCATGGCGCTATCCGGTGCCGCGATATCGCGCAGCATCCAGCCGTGGGGGCCTTGTAAAACACGGTACAGAATCTCCCGTTCGTAAACCGGCGCCAGGCCCGCAATTTCTTCAGGCCGGGCCATCAATCGCAGCATGCGTACCCAGGCATCCATCAAGTCAGGTGTCACCGCGGCTACCGAAAAGCCTGCATCCTTGTCGTAGTGTCCGATGGGTTTTGGCAGGTCGGCCAGTAACGTCGCCAGGACCGTCGGATCGAGTGTCAAGCTGACCGCCAGATAAGGTTCACCGGAAGAGGCAGGGTGTACTTGACCGACCGCGGGCAACTCGATGGACATGACGAAATAAGTAGCCGGGTCATAGCGAAGCGTGCGGTCTCCGATAGTCATCGATTTACTGCCTTGCAGGATCAGGTTGATCATTGGGTCGTAAACCGCGGCCAGTAGGTGCTCAGGGATTTCGCCCTGGACCATGGCTACGCGCGGGATGCCCGTTTCCGTGCGGCGGTTTTCGGCCCGACAAGCCAGCGCGCGAAGTTCATTCAGTTGATTTTTCATGGGTAGCATCTGAACCCAGGCGAATATACCTACGCAAGAAAAAAGCAGAAACAGGCAGGATTCGAGTAGAAACGGCTGCGCTCGCTACAACGTCGATGAGTACTGTGGTGACTCAACTCAGTGACATTGGAGCAAGCGAATGAGCGTTATCGTCATTACCGGCGGCAGCCGCGGCATCGGCGCCAGCACGGCCGAACATTGTGCCCGGCGCGGCATGGGGGTCATCCTGACCTACAAGAGCAATGCGGATTCAGCAACCGCTGTCGTCCGTCGTATCCAGGCATCGGGCGGCAAGGCCGTGGCGCTTGAACTGGACGTCGCCGAAGTGAGCGGTTTCGAGCGTTTCCGAGAAGCGCTGGTGCTCACCTTGCAGGCAACCTGGGGCGTGGCAACGCTCGGCGGCCTGGTGAACAACGCGGGATATGGCTTGTTCAATCCCCTGGAGTCGGTCACCGAGGCGCAGTTCGACGGTTTGTTCAACGTTCACCTCAAAGGTCCGTTTTTCCTGACCCAAGCCTTGCTGCCGTTGATGGACGATGGCGCCAGCATTGTCAACCTGACCAGCGCCACGACCCGCGTCGCCACGGCGGGAGTGGCGCCTTATGCGGCGTTCAAGGGCGGGCTCGACGTGCTGACCCGTTACATGGCCAAGGAGTTTGGCCCTCGGCGCATCCGTGCCAATGCAGTCTCGCCGGGTGCCATTCGTACCGAACTGGGTGGTGGTTTGAATGACGAGTTCGAGACTTTACTCGCGTCGCAAACCGCCCTTGGCCGGGTGGGCGAACCGGAGGACGTCGCTCGTGTGATCGCCATGCTGCTGTCCGAAGACGGACGCTGGATCAATGCTCAGACTATTGAAGTCGCGGGCGGCTATCTAATTTAAATCAGCATCTAAATCAGCATCTGAACAGCGAGGCATGGGCAATGCTTGATCATATTTTTATCTCGGTAAGCGACGTTAATCGCTCCATCCGTTTCTATACCGCAACACTGACCCCGCTGGGCATTGCCGGAAGGCTTGACTACGACGGCAAGGACGGTCCGCCAGGCCACCCGGATCTCAAAGGTTTCGGTGCCAATGGGCGGGTGTTTTTCTGGTTGCGCGAGGGCGTGGTGCAGAGGCCGGCGGTTCATGTCGGCTTCGTCGCGAACAGCCAGGCCGAGGTCAACGCAGCCTACGCGGCGGCCATGGAAAATGGTGCTATCGACAACGGTGCCCCTGGCGCACGTCTGCATTACGACCCGAATTACTACGCCGCCAATGTCCTTGACCCGGATGGTTACAGCCTCGAATTCGTCTACAAGAACTGGCAGCACGCCCAATGAATAAATTAATGATCTACGGGGCGACGGGCTATATCGGTCGCATGGCTGCCGAGCATGCCAAGGCGCTGGGGCTAGACGTTGTAATTGCTGGGCGCAATGGAGAAAGCTTGGAGTCGCTTGCTGCGCAACTGGGCGTGCCTTATCGAGTATTCACTGCTGATTCCCAGGCAGCCGAATCCCTGGACGGCATCGGCGTACTGCTGAATTTCGCTGGACCTTTCGCACAGACGGCCGACGCCTTGATGCAGGCCTGTATCAAGGCTGGGGTCGACTATCTGGACATAACGGCCGAGATCAATGTCTATCGACTGGCGGAGCGGCTGGGCGCTCAAGCTGCCGAGGCGGGGGTGATGCTGCTGCCCGGGGTCGGCTGGGACGTGGTGCCGACGGATTGCCTGGCAGTGCATGTCGCTCGCCGTGTACAGGCTCCGCAGTCGCTGAGGGTTGCGCTACAGATCGCGGGTTCCATGTCGCGGGGATCGGCCATGAGTGTCAGCGAAATCATTGGCGCGGGACTCCTGGCGCGAGTTGATGGACTCCTGATTGCAACACCCGATGCGCAGCCCCAGCACTTCGATTTTGGCGATGGCCCAGCACTGTGCGTGCCGTTGTCCTTCGGTGACCTGGTCACTGGCTGGCACTCCACCGGCATTGCGAACATTTCCATGTTCGTGAATATCACCGGCGATGCCTTCCCCGAAGGCGACCTGTCACAGCTTTCGGACGGCCCAAGCGCAGAACAGCGTGAGGCTCATCGCGCCCGTGCCGTGGCTGAAGTCATCGGGGCTGACGGCACCGTTGCGCGCTCAATGATCGAGACCGTCAACGGCTATACCTACACACCGTTGGCTGCTGTGGAGGCCGCACACCGGGTGTTGCGCGGTGAGCGGCAACCAGGCTTTGAAACGCCTGCGCGAGTGTTTGGCGGCGGATTCGCCGAGACTATTGCCGGGACGACCATCACTGATTTCTAGGTCGTTACGAGGTCTCGTCAATCGGGTGAGACAGGGCGAGGTTTGGCTCATTCAGCGCGTCATTTAAAAAGACCTGGATGCCAGGTTCCGCACCTCTAGAGCGCTAGCTGTTGGCAACTAATGCATTCGCCACGTAAGTCTTGCCTGAGGCAATGGGCGTTCTGAATCTGGCCGCATCGCGCGCCGGTGTCATCCCGAACAGGCGAGCATATTCACGGCTGAATTGCGATGCGCTTTCATAACCCACGGTGAAAGCGATTGAAGCGGCATCACGAGAATCGAACAGCAGCAACCAGCGAGCCCTGAGCAGGCGCAGACGCTTCTGATATTGGATGGGCGTCATGCCGGTGCGCGCGTTTCGAGCACCGAGCACCGAGTGACGTCAAACCGCGCGACGTGGGTCCAGCTGCATATTTTTCTTGGTGACAAACGCCGCTTTGTGCTCGGCTTTGTCGATCACCAACTCGCCCTGCGTGGTAAAGGCAATGCCTGCGGCGTTGGCTTCGTCGGTGTCGATGTGCATTTCCGTCACATAGCCTTCCTTGGCGCGAATCAGTGTGTTGGAAAAAGACACGCCGCGCCCGTTGCCACCCATTTTCACATCGACGTAATCGCCATCCTGCAGTCCCATGCGCGCCGCATCCTCCAGGCTCACATGTATATGCCGAGCGGCAATGATCAGGCCATTGGTTTCGAGCTCGCCCGCCGGGCCACGCAGTTTGATGACCGGGGTATGTTCCAGCTGCCCGGATGGCCGCACGGGCGCCTCGACGCCGAGCGCAAAGGTATCGGTTTTGGACACTTCAATCTGCGTTTGCGGGCGGGTCGGTCCGAGAATCCGCACATGTTGGAGTGAGCCTTTAGGGCCGATCACTTCGACGCTTTCTTCGGCGGCCCAGCCCTCGGGTTGCGACAGTTGGCGCATTTTCTTCAGCGTGTAGCCCTGGCCAAACAAGGCCTCCACGGCGGGCTGCGACAAATGCACATGACGGGCCGAGACAGCGACCGGAATATGCCAAGCCTCTTGCTCAAGAGCGTCCTGCGCTTTGTTCAGCACATGCTTGACCTCCTGGGCGATCATCAGCTGTTCGCAGGTCTGGGTGATCAGCACCTTCATGCGCGAATCAAAGGCCTGCACCTGCGGCGCTTCAAAGCCTTTCAGCCTGACCGCCTGGTTTTTGTCATCGTCCAGATACAGCCCCATAAACTGCAACGTGTCGCAAATGCGCCGGCGCATCGAGGCCGAGTTTTCGCCGATGCCGCCGGTAAAGGCGATCACGTCCAGCCCACCCATCGCAGCGGCGTAGGCACCGATATATTTGCGGGCGCGGTATGCATAGATATTGATGGCCAGCTGCGCGTCAAGGTCGCCTTGCGCCGCCCGGTGTTCGATCTCGCGCAGGTCTGCGCTACCCGCCAGGGCTTTCAGGCCGCTGTCGCTGTACAGGCGTTGCTCAATGGTCTGCGCGTCCAGCCCCAACTCACGAAACAGATAGGCAAACATGCCGGGGTCCACATCGCCGGAGCGGGTCCCCATCACCAGCCCTTCCAACGGCGTCATGCCCATGCTGGTATCAATCGAGAAGCCGCGATTGATCGCGCAGATGCTGGCGCCGCTGCCCAGGTGGCAACTGACGATCTGCAGCTCGGTGAGTGGCCGTTGCAGTTCCTGCGCCACGCGCAACGCCACATATTTATGCGAGGTGCCGTGAAAGCCATACCGACGCACGCCTTTGTCGCGCCATTCCTTAGGCACCGCATAGGTGTAGGCACGGTCCGGGATGGTGTGATGAAACGCGGTATCGAAGACCGCTATCTGCGGCACGCCCGCCCAGAGTTGCCGGCTGACCGTGATCGCCCGCAGATTGGCCGGATTATGCAAAGGGGCCAGCGGCGTGCACCCTTCGATATAACGCAGCACCGCATCGTCAATCAGCACCGCTTCTTCAAAGCGCCCACCGCCATGAGCCACACGATGGCCCACGGCATCGAAATGCTCATGAGCAAACTCGCTCAGTAGCGCTGGAACCGCCTGAATCGCCTGCTCGACGCTGACCGCCGGATGCGCTCGCTGCAGGCTGTCGCCCTGCTCGCCACCGACCCGGTAATGCAGGGTGCAGCCACCGTCCTGGAAGCCTTCAAATTCAACTTTAAAGACCCGGCTATCCTCAATATCCATATCAAACACGCCCAATTTGAGGCTGGAGCTGCCTGCATTGAAAACGATAATTTTCATCCGGTGTATGCCTCTGCTGGCCTAGATATCCAGGTGTTGGTTGAGTAATGGGGGATGGCATCGTGCAGCTTACCGACTATCCGGGACTGCCTGGCCTTTTGCCAGGTGCATGACCTTTTCCGCCAACCCGCTCAGTCGGACTACGCTTGATGAAAGCTACGGATTTTTCATCCAGGCCACCGAACTATGGGCGCCTTCGGGCAATCCGATGCCAAACACCCGGGCCTTTCCTCACGCAACCCAGCGGTGACTGACCTGAAACCCGTCCAGCCCAAACGTCCGCTGCGAATGGCCCTCTGGCTGTTGCTGGCGCTGCTGATCCTCGGCGGCATCCTGCTACTGGCTTATGAACTGCGCACCGCGCATTTTCAGGCCCAGTACCTTAGTCGCTATGCCGCAAGCCTCAGCTACCAGGTGCAGCCCGGCCCCAGTTCGGCAATCGTCTACCCGCAACAGGGCCCGTTCGATAAACGCCTGGGCTATGCCTCTTTGTCGGTGATGCTCGAACGGCTCAGCCAACGCGGTTTTTCTATCCTGCAACAAGCGCAGTTTTCCCAAGCCTTGCTGAACTACAGCCAACGCGGTTTATTTGTGCCCTACCAGGAGAAAATCCAGGCCGGCTTGGCTATCAGCGACTGCCGTGGCGCGCCGCTGTACCAGTTCCACTATCCGCAGCAGCTTTACAGTGCGTTCGCCGATATTCCGCCACTGGTGGTAAACAGCCTGCTGTTTATCGAAAACCGCGACTTGTTTGATCCGAGCCAGCCACAGATGAATCCGGCGCTGGACTGGCCGCGCTTTGCCAAGGCCGCACTGTCGCAAGTGAGCAAGGTGTTCGGCGGGCAGGACCAGGCCGCCGGCGGTAGCACCTTGGCCACCCAGTTGGAAAAATACCGGCATTCGGTGGATGGCCGCACGTTGTCGGCGACCGGCAAGCTGCGCCAAATCGCCTCCGCCAGCGTGCGCGCCTATCAGAGCGGGCCAGATACCCGCGTCGTGCGCCAACGCATCGTGCGCGACTACCTCAACAGCGTGCCGCTCTCCGCCGTGCCCGGGCATGGCGAAGTGCACGGCCTGGCCGAGGGCCTGCGGGTCTGGTATGGCGCCGACTTCACGGCCGTCAATCGGCTTCTGGATCCTGCGCACTCACCCCAGGCCAGCCCAGCCGAACGCGGACTGGCCCTGCGCCAAGTGCTCTCGCTGATGATCGCCCAACGCCGGCCCTCCTATTACCTGACCCGCGGCCGCCCGGCGCTGGCAAAACTGACCGACAGTCATATTCGCCTGCTGGGCAATGGCGGCCTGATTGATCCGCCGCTACGGGCCGCCGCCCTGGCGGCACAGCTCAGTTTTCGCGACTGGGTACAGAACCCCACCTTGCAACCGGTGGTCGGCAACAAGGCCATCAGCCTCACCCGGACGCGCTTATCCGCGCTGCTGAACAAGTCGCTGTATGACCTCGACCGCCTCGATCTAGCCGCCAGCACGCCCTTGCACGGGCAGTTGCAGCAGAAGGTCAGCCGCTACCTGCACCAGCTCGCCGAGCCGGCGTTCGCTGAACACATCGGCCTGTTCGGTGAGCGCTTACTGTCTGCCGAAAAAACCGGCGAAGTGCGCTACAGTTTTACCCTGTTCGAACGCACGGCCAGCGGCAGCCGGGTGCGCGTGCAGACCGATAACACTGATCAACCCTTCGACATCAACGAGGGCAGCAAGCTGGAACTGGGCTCCACCGCCAAACTGCGGGTGCTGGCCACCTATCTGGAAGTCATCGCCGAACTTCACCAACGGCATGCCGCAAAAAGCCCCGCCGAACTGCGCGCCGTGACGGTCGCCGAGGTAGATTATCTAACCCGCTGGGCCATTGCTTACTTGCTGCAAAACCCTCATGCAGCGTTGCCAGAGATGCTCGAGGCGGCGCTGGAACGAACCTATTCCGCCAACCCAGGCGAGCGCTTTTTCACCGGCGGCGGGCTGCACAGCTTTGGCAATTTTCGCCGCGAGGATAACGGTCGCATCCCGACTGTGCGCGTAGCACTGCGCGAGTCAATCAACCTGCCGTTTATCCGTCTGATGCGCGACCTGGTGCGCTACAGCACCTACCAGGCGCCCGGCAGCAGCGCCGAACTGCTCAAGGACGATAAAGACCCGCGCCGCCAGGAATATCTGCACCGCTTCGCCGATCGCGAAGGCACCACCTTTCTGCTGCGTTTTTGGCGCAAATACCAGGGCCAGCCAGCACAGCAACGCCTCGACACTTTTCTCGGCGGCCTGCGCCACACCTCGGTGCGCTTGGCGGCGGTGCACCGCTACCTGCTACCGGAAGTCGATGAAACAACTTTCGCCGCTTTCCTGCGCGCCTATCTGCCTAACGAGAAGCTCAGCGACAAGCGCATCGGCGAGCTATATCTGAACTACGGTCCCGGGGCCTACAGCCTCCCCGACCAGGGCTATATCGCCCGCGTCCACCCGCTGGAGCTATGGTTGCTCGGCTACCTGATCAAAAATCCCGAGGCGCGGTTTAGCGATGCGGTTGCCGCCAGCCGCAGTCAACGCCAGGAAGTCTATGGCTGGCTTTTTCGCAGCCGACACAAGAGCGCCCGCGACAGCCGGATCCGCATCATGCTGGAGGTCGAAGCCTTCCTCGACATCCACCGGCGCTGGCAGAAACACGGCTATCCGTTCGAATACTTGGTGCCGTCGCTGGCCACCGCCATTGGCAGTTCTGGCGACCGCCCGGCGGCACTGGCCGAACTGATGGGCATTATCCAGAACGACGGCATCCGCCAAGCCAGCGTGCGCATCGACCGTCTGCACTTCGCCGCCAACACGCCCTACGAAACCCTGCTCGCGTGCAACACCCTGGGCGAGCGACGGGTCATGCCCTCGGCAGTCGCCGCAGCTTTGCGCGGTGCGCTTTCGCAAGTGGTCGAAGGCGGCACTGCACGCCGCCTGCAAGGCAGCTTCAGCCTAGCCGACGGGAGCCTGTTGACCCTCGGCGGCAAAACCGGCACCGGCGATAACCGCATCCAAAGCGTCAGTGCCGGAGGACGGCTGCGCAGCTCGCGGGCGATAAATCGCACCGCCACCTTTGTGTTCTTTATTGGCCCGCGCCACTACGGCACCCTCACCGCCTTCGTGCCCGGGCGCGCCGCGGAAAAATTCACCTTCACCTCGGCCTTGCCGGTGCAGGTGCTCAAAGGCATGGCACCGATTCTTGCGCCCTACCTGGAACCCGGCCGCGCCAGTTTGTGCCTGCCGTTCCTGAGCGTGCCCGAGGCCAGTCGGCGCTGACACACGTTTGGCAAGCTATTCAGAACTCAGCTGCTGGTTGGCAGTCCGGGCGGCGTGCCGCTTGCTACGCCGATACTGATGCCTAAGCTTGGAATAAGACCGCGCCGACGATGGAAAACACTTCGCGATGTTCCAGCCGGCGCAGACCTTTTGCCGATGCTAGGGCTGCGGGCAGCGGATTAGCGATAGGCCTCGGCCAGCCGGCTGGCCGGTACACCGCGCCAATAGGCCCAGCGCAGACGCCACATCAGAAAGATCGTGCGCCACACGCCGCGGCTGTCCCACCGCCGCCCGGAGGTAATCACCTTAGCCCGCAGGCAGGCAGGCGCTGAAATCCTGCGCAAGCGCACTGACAGTTCGATGTCCTCCATCAGCGGTTGCTCGGCGAATCCGCCCAGTGCTTCGAAGGTGTCGCGCCGAACGAACATCGCCTGATCGCCGGTGGCGATGCCGGTCAGGCGCGAGCGGCGGTTCATCATAAAAGCCACCACCGGCAGCAACCAGGCACGCCCGCTGATGCGCACATCGAAGCGGCCCCATACCCGGTCCCTGGCCAGCGCCTGGGTCAGCAACTGATCGGCCTGCACCGGCAACTGGGTGTCGGCATGCAAAAACAGCAGCACCTCGCCGCGCGCCTGGGCGGCACCGGCGTTCATCTGCCGGGCACGCCCCGGGGCTGCTTGCAGCCATTCGACGCCGGCCCGGGGCAGTTGCGCGCTACCGTCGCTGCTGCCACCATCGACCACCAACACCTGCGCACCACGCGCCTGCAACGACGCCAGACGCGCGAACACCTCGGGCAGCTGAGCGGCCTCATTGAGAACTGGAATAATGATGCTGAGGGTCATGCACACGCCTTTTATCTGCCAAGCCCCGCGTCACCGCACCACGAGGCCCGTATGAAACCTGAAGATCTGCTCCTGCTGGTCACCCGCGAGATGCCTTACGGCAAATACCAGGGAAGGCTGTTTGCCGACCTGCCGGGGCGCTACCTGAACTGGTTCGCCCGGGTGGGTTTTCCCGCCGGCGAAACCGGTCGCCTGCTGGAGCTGATGCAGGAAATCGATCATAACGGCCTGTCGGCCTTGTTGACGCCTTTGCGCAAACCCGGCTCACCAGCTCCCGGCCGCAGCAGGTTTGAGGGTTCGCGAACGCCGCACATCCACCGCTTCGACTCCTGACTACCAAGGCGGATAGTCGGCTCAGCCCTTAGCTTGGGCTTTGCACAGCTTGATATACAGGGTCTCAACCTTGTCCCGCGCCCAGGGCGTTTTGCGTAAAAAAGTCAGACTCGACTTGATGCTCGGATCGCTTTTAAAACAGCGGATATCGATCCGCTCGGCCAAACCGTCCCAACCGTATTGAGCCACTAATTTGGTCAGGAGGGCCTCCAGGGTGACGCCATTTAGCGGGTTTTTCGACGAATCAGTCACAGGGCTTCTCGGTTATAGGCAAGGGTTGCGGGCAATGTGCGGGGCATCAAAAATAACTCACAAAAAAACAGTCCAGCAGCTTAGTGCAGCCTGGCCCGCAGGCCAAGGCGCCTGATCCCAAAACAGAATGCACACAAACGCCACGTCCGCTGGACGCAGCGCTTACAGCAACCGGGGGACAAGCAAAGCCCATTGACCGCAGTTTCGCACCTACCGAACGACCCCAATTCCGCCATCAATTCCACCCGCGCCGCCAAGCGATAGCAGCCGCGAGCAGTACTCATTTGACTCGCACAACCCGACCGATTCACCGCAGGCGCCGGCCTCAGCGGTGCCGCTGGGCGCCTCGGGGTTCCTCTCGGATTTGGCTTGCTAAACTTGATTATAGGTAGGGTGGCGTGATTCGCCGTCGAGTCAGCGATAGCGTTGACTCGAGCCATGCCCGGCCATTTCTGCGCTAGAAACGAGAAAGGAGGTGTGGCATGAACCGGCATTACTACATCAGCGACAATCTTGATGATCTGGAACAGCTCGAACGGGAACTGGAAGCCCAAGGCATCAGCACCGAGCAGATCCATGTACTGAGTGAACGCAGTGCTGAGTTGGAGCAGCACCACCTGCACAGCGTGCCTTCTTTGCTGAGAAAGGACGTGATGAAGTCCGGCGTCAATGGCGCCTTGATCGGCCTGGCTCTGGCCATACTGGTGTTAGCTATTGCCTATCTGGCGGGTTGGACCGACAGCGCTGCCGGCTGGCCTCCGTTTATTCTGCTGGCGGCCATCGTGCTGGGGTTTTGTACGTGGGAAGGTGGCTTTTTCGGGTTTCAGCAGCCCAACAGCCGTTTCCTCTCGTTCGAAGGTCATCTGCGCCAAGGCCAGCATGTGTTCTTCGTTGACCTGCAACCCCACGAGGAACCGCTACTGGAACAGCTCATGCCACGCTATCCGAAGCTGCAGCAGGCCGGCGTCGGGCCGGCGACGCCATACTGGCTGACGCGTTGGCAACACAGCTGGAACAGGTTCCGGCAGATGATCTAAGCCATAAAAAAACCCGCGCAGGAGCGCGGGCTTTCGAGTTTAGGACTGCAAGCGGCTTATTTTTCGGCGAAGGCTCGCTCGATAAGGTAGTCACCGGGTTCACCACGACGCGGTGAAATGCGCAGGCCGAAGCTGTCGAGCACAGCACTGGTATCGTCCAGCATGCTTGGGCTGCCGCAAATCATGGCACGGTCATCCTGCGGGTTCATCGGCGGTAAACCGATGTCGCTGAATAACTTGCCGCTGCGCATCAGGTCGGTCAGACGGCCTTGATTTTCGTACTCCTCGCGAGTGACCGTGGGGTAGTAGATGAGTTTTTCTTTGAGCGCCTCACCAAAAAATTCGTTCTGCGGCAGATGCTTAGTGATGAACTCGTGGTACGCCACCTCGTTCACATAGCGCACACCGTGGACCAGAATCACCTTCTCATAGCGCTCGTAGGTTTCTGGATCCTGGATCACGCTCATAAAGGGCGCCAGACCCGTGCCCGTGCTGAGCAAATACAGGTGCTTACCGGGCAGCAGATCATCCAACACCAAAGTGCCGGTGGGTTTGCGGCTGACCACTATTTCGTCGCCGATTTTCAAGTGCTGCAACTGCGAAGTCAGGGGGCCGTTTTGCACCTTGATGCTGAAAAACTCGAGGTGCTCTTCATAGTTCGGGCTGGCGATCGAATAAGCGCGCATCAGCGGACGGCCGGTTTCCTGCAGCAGGCCGATCATGACGAACTGGCCATTATCAAAGCGCAGGCCCGGGTTACGGGTGCACGTAAAGCTGAACAGGGTATCGTTCCAGTGATGCACGCTGAGTACATGCTCGACGTTCAGGTTGCTCATGTAGGGGCTCCTAAGTAGTTCGCCTGCGCCGAACGTGGACGCGATTGCGCAACATTCTAATGGCAGCGAAAATATCTGTTAAATGAATATTTAAGATATAGGTAATCGGTTATATAAATATGCGATTTACTCTTCGGCAACTCCAGGTCTTCGTCACCGTGGCCCAGCAAGAAAGCGTCTCCCGGGCCGCCAGTCTGCTGGCGCTTTCGCAGTCCGCAGCCAGCAACTCCATCGCCGAATTGGAGCGCCAATCCAGCTGCCAACTATTCGATCGCATCGGCAAACGCCTGAGCATCAATGCCTTGGGCCGACAATTGTTGCCACAAGCCTTGGCCTTGCTCGATCAAGCTAAGGAAATCGAAGATTTGCTAAAGGGTAAAACGGGCTTTGGCGCCTTGACGGTCGGCGCGACCCTGACCATCGGCAATTATCTGGCAACCTTGCTGATCGGCAATTTCATGCAGCGTCACCCCGAATGCAGGGTCAAGCTTCATGTGCAGAACACGGCGCATATTGTGCAACAGGTCGCTCAATACGACATTGATCTGGGTCTAATCGAGGGTGAGTGTCACCACCCGGATATCGATGTGCAGCCCTGGATGGAAGATGAGTTGGTGGTATTTTGCGCGCCGCAGCATCCGTTGGCCCGTTGCGGTCAGGCCAGTCTGGCGGAGCTCGCCAAGGAGGCCTGGATTCTGCGCGAAGAAGGATCTGGCACTCGCCTGGCCTTCGATCAGGCCATGCGCCATTGCTCAACGGCGCTGACCGTTCGCCTGGAGTTGGAACACACCGAGGCAATTAAACGCGCAGTGGAGTCGGGCCTTGGGATCGGTTGTGTTTCGCGGCTGGCGCTGCGTGATGCTTTTCGCCGCGGCAGCCTGGTGCCGCTGCTAACGCCCGAACTCGACCTGATCCGCCAGTTTTACTTTATTTGGCACCGGCAAAAATACCAGAGCGCGGCCATGCGCGAGTTTCTTCATCAATGTCGGGAGCTGACCGCTGGCGTGAGCCGCAGCGATCAGATCAGTCTGCCGCCCTTCGTTTAATGGCCGAGCGCGGTTCAGGCATAGAGATCGAGGCCCAGAACTTCCTGCGCATTCGCTTCGCCGAAACTGGCGGTGCTGGTGTAGCTCGCCAGCGCTTGGGCAGCGTGGCTAGTGAGCGCGTGATGCTGATAAGCGTTCTGCGCGCGGGGCGTCACGCTGTCGTTGGCGGGGTTGCTTGCCAGCACACGCCGCGCGGTGGCAATTGGGTCGGAATTCTGAGTGCTGGTTGCGTCGGCCGTGCGCGTCGACGGCTCACGACGCTGCTCAATCTCGCGCTGAACATCGCGAAACGGCGTAACCGCGGTGCCCGTGCGGGGCCCGCGGTGCAGGGTAGGAGAGGTGAATCCGTCGATCCGCATCAGTAGCTGCTCAGCCTGTTTGATCCAGTACGCATTAAACTAGCGATATTTAAGCAGGCAACACTCAAATAAACGAGTAAACGGGCCGCAATAGTTGCAAATTCACCTGCACATTTCGCGACGCTCAGCTCATATGCTCACGTTCGCATGCCCAACTCGGCATATTTTAATTATAAAGGCGGTCTACTCGTTCGGCGTAAGGCTGATGCGCTATGTTCCCTATAGCAAGTAAGCCTTGTGTTACCGAACGCCCAGCGCCTTACGGCCCCCCACCGTCTTTACGAGGCGTCTCGGTCTTACAAAACCGCTTTTGGGGTGGCTACTTTGTCGCGCAAATAAACCGGTTGCGCTTGGTCCGCCGCTACCGCGTCACCGCGCGCCCAAGCGAAGCCGGCCAGGCTCAGCAAGTCTTGGGCATGCGGCAGCAAGTCTGGGGCCTGGTCATACGGCGTCAGCGCAATGCGCGCGCCGAAGGTGCGCCAGCCAGTCCCGGCGCCAAACCAATCGCCAGTTGCCACTGCCGGAAAATCGGCCAATTCTGGCGCCAGCACCGCTTCCACACCGAGCAGGCGCATCTCGCCCTGGGCCTGGCGATAACAACCCCAATACACCTCATCCATGCGTGCATCGATGGCCGCTGCTACTTGCTCGGCGCCGTGCTCGCGCCATGCACGCTGGGCCAACAGCGCCAGATTGGAGATGGGTAACACCGGCCGCTCCAGAGCAAACGCCAGGCCTTGGACGACACCGACGGCGATCCGCACCCCGGTAAACGCGCCGGGACCACGGCCAAAGGCAATCGCGTCGATCGCTGACAGCGCCACGCCGGCCTCATCCAATAGCGTGCGAATCATCGGCAACACCCGCTGAGCGTGCTGGCGGGGAATCACCTCGTAATGGCTGAGCACCCGCCCCTCGTGCAACAAGGCAACGGAGCAGGCTTCGGTGGCAGTATCCAGGGCCAGCAGGGTGGTCATCGGCGGTTTCGCTCGGAAAAAGGCCGGGCAGTTTGACATTCTCCCCGCCCTAACGCACGGGGATTCCTGCCGCGGGATGCTGATGCCTGAACGCGACAACCCCCGAGCCGCTTAATGCGCTCGACTCACCGGCTCAGGCCGATACATTCACTGGCTGCCGCTGCCGGCCCGTAATGCCGTGTGAGAATACGAAAATAGTAACTGTGCGCAAAAAGCAAAATGGCCCGCAAGCGGGCCATTTTGCAACGGCGAGTGAGTCTTAGCTCAGCGCCGCGAGTACCTTGGCAGTAATTTCTTCAACCGAGCCGACCCCGACGATGCAGCTATACACCGGCGTGCCATTGGCCGCGCCCTGCTTCTGGTAGAAGTCGACCAGCGGCTTGGTTTGGGAATGGTAGACCGCCAAGCGATGACGCACGGTGGCTTCAACATCGTCTTCGCGCTGGATCAACGCTTCGCCGGTTTCATCGTCAATACCGGCGACCTGGGGCGGGTTGTGCTCGGTGTGGTAAACCCGCCCGGAAGCTGGATGCACACGACGACCGGCGATGCGGCTGACGATCTCTTCGTCTTCCACGGCGATTTCCACTACGTGGTCGATGCTGACCCCGGCTTCCAGCAGCGCTTCAGCCTGGGGAATGGTCCGGGGAAACCCGTCGAAGAGAAAGCCCTTGGCGCAGTCGGCTTGGGTGATGCGTTCTTTGACCAGGTTGATGATCAGGTCATCGGAAACCAGACCGCCGCTGTCCATGACACCTTTGGCCTTCAGGCCCAAGGGCGAACCCGCCTTGACGGCGGCGCGTAGCATGTCGCCGGTGGAAATTTGTGGAATACCGAATTTTTCGGTGATAAAGCGTGCCTGCGTACCTTTGCCGGCACCGGGCGCTCCTAGCAAAATCACTCGCATCGATGTGCTCCTAAAATTGGAATAATTATTAAAATAGAGACTAAAAAAACGATTGGACCGCCTACACAGGGCCAATTTTTAAAGGAATTCGTGCAGCGCTGAGCCGCTAAAAACGGGACGCGGCCGCCAAAAGGTTGCCCAAGATACACAGCGCACCCCTACCGCACAAGCCACCTAAAGTCGCACAAACCGCGACTTTAGCCGGCCTAACTGAAGGCTTAACCGGTGTTGCGCAAGCCCGCCGCGATGCCCGCAACACTCACTAGCAAGGCCTGTTCCAAAGGACTGTCGATGGGGTTTTCGCGCTGCCGGGAGCGGGCCAGCAGCTCTACCTGCAGCAGATGCAGGGGGTCCAGATAAGTATTGCGCACCGTGATGGCCTCAAGGGTTTCTGGGCTATGGGCCAACAATTGTGACTGCCCGGTCAAGCCCAGTACGGCGCTGCAGGCCTGCGACAATAAGTCACGCAATTGTTCGCCCAAAGGACGCAGATGTGGCTCCACCAGGCGTTCATCGTAGAGCCGGGCGATCGCTACGTCAGCCTTGGCCAAAACCATTTCCAGCATATCGATGCGGGTACGAAAGAACGGCCAGTGCTCGCGCATCTGCGCCAGCTGCTCGCCTTCGCCGCGCTCCAGCGCACGATTCAGGGCCTGCTCCCAGCCCAACCAGGCCGGCAGCATCAACCGCGTCTGGGTCCAGGCGAAGATCCAGGGAATCGCTCGCAGGCTCTCCACGCCGCCTTCACGACGTTTGGCTGGACGACTGCCCAACGGCAGGCGGCCGAGCTCCTGTTCCGGAGTCGCCTGGCGAAAATAGTCGACGAACTGCGGGTGCTCGCGCACCACGGCGCGGTAGGCATTCAGGCCGTCGGCAGACAGCTTGTCCATCAGTTCGCGCCAAGCCGGCTCTGGGCTTGGCGGCGGCTGCAAGGTGGCTTCCAGCACCGCCGCCAGATACAGATTGAGGTTCTGTTCGGCGATATCCGGCAGGCCGAATTTGAAGCGGATCATCTCGCCCTGCTCGGTGGTACGAAAGCGCCCGGCTACCGAACCCGGCGGTTGCGACAAAATGGCCGCATGGGCCGGACCGCCGCCGCGGCCAACGGTGCCACCACGGCCGTGAAACAGCAGCAGCTCAACCTGGTGTTCTTGGCAGATGCGCACCAGGGTTTCCTGGGCGCGGTACTGAGCCCAGGCGGCCGCCGTGGTGCCGGCATCCTTAGCCGAGTCCGAATAACCAATCATCACTTCCTGCGGGCCTTGCAGGCGCGCGCGGTAGCCCGGCAAGCCGAGCAGGCGGTCGATTGCCGGACCGGCGTTATCCAGATCGGCCAGGGTTTCGAACAGCGGCACCACGCGCATCGGCCGACGCACGCCGCATTCCTTGAGCAGCAGCTGCACGGCCAGAACGTCAGAGGCGCCGGCCGCCATGGAAATCACATAGGAGCCGAGCGAAGCGGCCGGCGCCGCAGCAATCTCGCGGCAGGTAGCCAGCACCTCGGCGGTATCCGCCGAAGGTTCGCAATACGCCGGCAGCAACGGCCGGCGATTCTCCAGTTCGCGCAGCAAAAAGGCGATGCGCGCGTCTTCGTCCCATTCGGCGTAGCGCCCCAGCCCCAGGTAATGGGTGATTTCGCTCAGCGCGGCGGTGTGCCGACTGGCATCCTGGCGAACGTCCAGGCGCAACAGGAACAGCCCGAAGGTCGCGGCGCGGCGCAGGGTGTCGAGCAACGGACCATTGGCGATGCTGCCCATGCCGCACTCATGCAGAGAGTTGAAGCACAGTTCCAGCGGCTCTTGCAGCTGACGATTGTCTTGCAGTACCGCGCTCGGCATCGGCAGATCGCTGGTCAGTGCATCGTGCGCCCAACTGCGGGTAGCCCGCAGGCGCTCGCGCAGCTGTTTAAGCAAGGCCCGGTAAGGTTCGGGACTGGCGCCGACGCGGGCGCGCAGTTGCGCATTGGCCTGCTGCATGGACAGTTCGGCAGCCAGTCGGTCGACATCGCGCAGGTACAGATCGGCGGCCATCCAGCGCGCCAGCAACAGCACCTCGCGGGTCACCGCCGCTGTAACATTCGGGTTGCCGTCACGGTCTCCGCCCATCCAGGACGCGAAACGCACGGGCGCAGCCTGCAGCGGCAGGCACAAGCCGGTCGCCGTTTGCAGCGCCTGATCGGCCTTGCGCAAAAAGTTCGGCACGGCCTGCCAGAGGGAATGTTCGATGACCGCAAAGCCCCACTTCGCCTCATCGACAGGCGAGGGCCGCACGCGACGAATTTCTTCGGTGTGCCAGGCTTCCGCAATCAGCCGCTGCAGGCATTGGCTGCTTTGCGCCCGTTCGGCAACCGACAGATCGCTATGATCCTGAACCACTAACTGCGCGGCGATGGCATCGTATTTTTGGATCAGGGTACGCCGGGCCACTTCGGTGGGGTGCGCGGTCAATACCAGCTCAATCTCTAGCCGACCCAGCTGTCGAGCCAGGGCCTCGGCCGAATGGCCGTCAGCCTGCAGCCGCGTCAGCAACTCGGGTAACACTCTTGCCTCGAACGGCTCAGGCTCCTCAGGGCCGCGGCGGCGCACACGGTGGTGCTGCTCGGCAATGTTGGCCAGGTTCAGAAACTGGTTGAAGGCCCGCGCCACAGGCAACAGTTCGTCCTCGCTAAGATCGTCCAAGCCGCTGGTGAGCTGCTCCGCGCCAGCGCTGGAACCGCTCCGTGCGGCTTTGGCGCCCTTGCGAATGCGCTCGATCTTGTCGAGAAACGCCGCACCACGCTGTTCGCTGATGGTGTTGCCCAGTAACTCGCCGAGCTGGTGGACGTCTTCACGCAGACGCACGTCTATTTTTGCCATGGCCGCTTGCTCCCTGTTTGCGCGTTAAGCTCATTCGCTTGAGTACCAAGAGTGCACAGCTGGCCAACTTCTGACAAGCACGCAACTCACTCCGCAACACGCTGAACAGGGCGCCACGCATCAGCGCACGCGCCCCAGCCCATCGCTATTCACCGGTTGAGCCGCGCGCCGGCTATCCAAGTTGCGATCCGCGCTTTAAGCTGGGGTTGCTGCGGGTCAGCCTTGAGTCACACGCAGCAGGCTTGACCCGCTATTACCTGACGCGCCGCAGCCAGCTGCCACTCGCCCACCATAAATGGACACAGTTCGAGGTTAGCCCATGAAAATTCGCGAATTAATCCGTCAGTGGGAACAAACCGCCACCGGCCGTTTGACCAAGAGTCCTTACCAGATTCATCTGGATCTTGAGTCTGCGGCACGCTTGGCCGCTCTCAGCGAGATGTACCCCAAACGCAGCACCGAAGCGCTGCTCGGTGAACTGATCGGCGTCGCCCTGGAAGACCTCGAAAGCAGCCTGCCTTACGTCAAGGGCAGCAAGGTGGTCGCCACCGATGAACTGGGCGATCCGCTTTACGAGGACATCGGCCCGACACCGCGCTTTCTCGCTCTCGCACGCAAGCACTTGCACGTGCTGAACCAGCAGCTCGATAGCCAGAACCATTGAGAACTATTGAGTACCTGAGAGTACGCCGAGCCGCTCTGCGCATTAGCGCCAGCCGGCTCTTGAGAGACATTGGCGCGTGGTTGAAGCGATGCCTGTGCGGGTCGTTGAGGTGCGGTGCAGCTGCATGAACAGAGTTCATGGCCGCCCCCAGCACCAATCCATAGCGACTGTAGCGTCTTAATTGAGCGCCGCAGGCGCCTTGGGTGTTTCCGCGCTGATGCAGCGCACGGCGCGTTTGCGCGAGTCGACTAGCACGCCAGTCAGGCCGCGCTGTTCCAGATCGAACATCACCAACACGTCATCGACACACTGCACCACCTGATCGGCCGGTTGGAGCGACACTTTGTAGTCTTCGCCCGGCACGGTCTTAAGCATGGTGAACTCATTTAGCAGCAGGGCATCTTGCGGCTTGGAAAAGTTCACATAGCCGTAATACCAGAGCACCATAACGGTACCGAGGATACTGACAACGGCCGTCCAAATCAGGGGAATAGGATTGCGCTCGCTCATAAGGCCTTCTCATTGATGGGTGTACTTAATGGGTTTAGTGCTGCGCGGCCGATGGCCGTGAGCCGAGCCTAAAGGATATTTGCGTAATCGGCTTCGATTCGATCCAGACTCAAGTGATTGAGAAAGTTGGAAAAACACATCCAGGCCGACAGCGCATTAAGGTCGCGAAACTGCGGCGGGAGAAATTTGGGCGGAGTCACCAGGCCTTCATCTACCAACTGGCGCAGGGTGCGCATATCTTCCAAGGTGGTTTTGCCGCAGAACAGCAATGGAATCTGCTCCAATTTGCCTTTACGCACCGCCAACTGGATGTAGTTGTAGATCAGGATAAAACCGCGCAAATAGGACAGATCCTTAGTGAAGGGCATACCGGTCGGCGTGGAGCCGCGAAACACCCGGCTGGCATTTGCATAGCTGTCTTCCGGGCTGAAATCCTGCTCGCGGTAGAAATCGAATATTTGCAGAAAATCTGCGCCCTCCTCGGCCATGTGGATAGCGCGGGTGCGATTGGTCAACTTGCGCAGGCGAGTCGGATAGGAGGCAAAGGTAATTACCTCCATTAGAATCGCCAGGCCCTCCTGGGTCACGGTAGACGACGGTGGCCCCTTAGAGAGAAAGGTGCAAATCGGCTGACTTTGCCCATTGAGAGTGGTGCCCACATGCACCAGCCCTTCGTGGACTTCCAATGCGCGCACATCTCGGTCATTGAACATGGCGTCGCTGCGGATCTTGATGTAATCAGCGCCAGCCGCTGCGTCAGCCAGAATGCCATCGGACTCGAACACTCGAATGGTGCTCTCCTCCTCGCCAAATACTTTGTTCAAGCGGTGCTGCAGCAAGTTGACGGTGTCCGTGGCATTCAGGATTTTCGGTTCGTCCTTGAGATCGCCGCGCCTGTCGATGTTGTTCAGAAAATCAGAGAACATCAGGCCCAGATCGGCGAGCGTCGGGTCGCCGGCATGGAAGGCGTCCGAGGCGGCGCCGTACAGCTCTTGGGATATCAGCCCGAAGTCGGGAGTGCCGCGCGCTTCGAGCATGCGAATGACCATCCGATATTCGCGACACATGCGCCGCATGATCTTGCCAACCGGATTGAACTGGCCCAACTGACGAGTGATATCGCGCTCGATATTCTGGAACTCGAGCTTTTTGGCGTCGGCATCGAAGGCCAGTGGACGCGCGGCATAATAGGCGCGATCAACCTTGGGCAGGACGCGGCCTTTGCCCTTGAGAAAATCGGCACGAATACCCTCATCCCACTTCACCGCATCCAGGATGCGGATCGGGGTCTGCGCCTCGACCAGGCGATCGGACAACCCGCGAATAATCAGTTGATACCCATCCAACGGTGTGTGACTGCTCATCCGACTCTCTTTCGACGCGACTACAAAGTCGCATAATACCTCTGCACACGCGCCAACACGACCATCACCCGGGATGCAACCGTCGTCTCGCATCGCGCGTACAACCGCTTGGCGTTCAGTGGGCGGCAGTCGGCGCCCGGACCAGCCGCAACCCTGCAATCAGCACGGCGAACACTGCGAGGCTGGCGCTGTACAGCACCAGCGCAGGAACGCCAAACAGCAGCGCCAACAGCGCCAGCCGCCAGCCCCAGCGCGCGGGAATGAGCGACGCCAGCAGCGCCGTGCCGAGCGCCGCCCAAGCTAAAATACGCAGGTGAATCAGCCAGCCTAGCCCATCGCGCAGCTGGCATTCCCAGCGCTCAGCATCGCTGACACAAGCTTGTACCCACTGGCTGTCTTCCATCAATCCGTAGCGCAGGCCATAACTGGCGGCAAACCACAGCGCCAAGCCCAGCAACAGCAGTGAGAGGGATAAAGTTGAACGGCGCGACATGCGGCTCTCCGATACACAAAAAACGGCGCTTAGCATAATCGCCCCGGTGCGCCATGCAAGGCAAAAGCGTCGTTCGCAGGCGCCCGTGAGGACTTTTCCGCGCGTTACCTCTTCAGGCTCCAGCCGCCGCCTAAGGCAACGGCCAACCGGTAAAAGCTAGACGCTGGCGCTTAGTCTGCGGCGCAATACTTTTGTTAGAACAAATAGCACCTAGCTGAGCGGGACTTGTCATACTTCGCTAGGCCACTGCGCCAGCCCCCTTGCGAAGGACTTTGAAATGCTCGGTTTTTTCCGTCTTGCTGGCTTATTTGGCGGTCTGCTGTTCAGTGTCTCGCTACAGGCAGCGGACATTGATGCCCGGAGTTACGGCTACCCGCTGCACAACCCATTCGAGGCGACTATCGCCACCACCCCGCCAGCACTGCGCCCTGTGCTGCCACAGGATGAGGATATCGATCAGGCCGACTATGCGCTCAGATTGCGCCCCGAACGCGAGTACGCACTGCCCGCTAACTTCTGGCCGGTGACCAAATTGCATTACCGCCTGGCGCAGCAGGCCGGTCCGGCGCCGCTGATGTTTATCATTGCCGGCACCGGCGCGCCTTACTCCAGCAGCCACGCCGAGTACCTCAAGCGCCTGTTCTACGGCGCCGGCTACCATGTGGTGCAGCTGTCTTCGCCGACCAGCTACGATTTTATGGCTGCCGCCTCACGCCACGCTACGCCGGGTATTTCCAGCGAAGACGCCGACGATCTGTATCGGGTTATGCAGGCCGTGCGCGCGCAGCACCCGAAACTGCCGATCACCGATTACTACCTCACCGGCTACAGCATGGGCGGCTTGCATGCGGCCTTCGTCAGCAAACTGGATGAAACGCGGCGCAGTTTCAATTTCAAGCGCGTACTGCTGCTCAATCCGCCGGTTAACCTCTACACCTCGGTGACTAACCTGGATCGACTGGTCCAGACCCAGGTGAAGGGCGTAGGCAACAACACCACGTTTTACGAGCTGGTGCTGGGCAAGCTGACGCGCTATTTCCGAACCAAGGGTTACGTTGATATCAACGAGGCTATGCTCTATGACTTCCAGCAGTCCAAACAGCAGCTGTCGAACGAGCAACTGGCCATGCTGATCGGCACCTCGTTTCGTTTTTCCGTGGCGGATATGGCCTTTACTTCAGATTTAATCAACCGTCGCGGCCTGATCATTCCGGTTGGCTACCCGATCAGCGAAGGCACCAGCCTGACGCGCTTCTTCAAACGGGCACTGCAATGCGATTTTGATTGCTACATAACTGAGCAGCTGATTCCCCTGTGGCGCACCACGCATGACGGCGGCGGCAGCGTGCTGCAGATGGTTAATCAGATCAGCCTGTATGCCTTGGAGGATTACTTGAAAAGCAGCAGCAAAATTGCGGTCATGCACAACGCCGACGATCTGATTCTCGGCGCTGGCGACCTCGGTTTTCTGCGCCGGACGATGGGCGACCGCCTGACCGTTTACCCCTATGGCGGGCACTGCGGTAATCTCAATTACCATGTCAATAGCGATGCCATGTTGGAGTTTTTCCGTGATTAAGCCCCTACTCATGGCCGCTTTGCTGCTTAGTTTTACGCTAGCCCAGGCCAACGAACGTACCCAGCCAGATGGTTTCAGCGATCCTCTGCAATATTTGAAGTTCAATCCTGGCCTGGACCAACGCGAATTCGAGCGTTCAAACCTAAACGCGCTGAATGTCTACGACCCATTAGAGTCGTGGAACCGCCGTGTGTACCATTTCAATTATCGCTTCGACGAGTGGGCCTTTTTGCCCCTGGTGCGCGGTTACCGGTATGTCACTCCGCAGTTGGTGCGCACCGGCGTAAGCAATTTTTTCAGCAACCTTGGCGAGGTCCCCAGCCTAGTTAACAGCCTGCTGCAATTGAAAGCTCAGCGCTCGATGCGTAGCACCGCCCGCCTGCTGTTCAACACACTGCTGGGCGTGGGCGGCCTGTGGGACCCAGCGACGCACTTTGGCCTGCCTAAGCAACGCGAAGATTTCGGCCAGACCTTGGGCTTTTACGGCGTGCCCGCCGGTCCTTATTTGATGCTGCCACTGCTCGGCCCGTCGAATTTTCGCGACACCGGCGGTTTGGTTGCCGATCTCGGCGTCGAGAATCAGATCAACTTTTTGGATGTCTCCGACTACAGTCGCCAACACCCGCAGGTCACTGCCCTGCAAGTGCTGGATCAGCGCGCCATTAACAATTTTCGCTATGGCCAGCTGAACTCGCCGTTTGAGTACGACAAGCTGCGCTACTTCTACACCGAAGCGCGCAAGCTGCAAATTGCCGATTAATCGCCCAGTTTCAGGCTAAAAGAGTGGCCTGAAGCAAACCGCGGCTAGCCGGCGTTGGCGCTCGTTGCCACCCTGCAACCGGGCGGCTGCTCCAGGCCAAGGAAGCGCACTAAGGCGCTTTTCTGCGCCATGGCATCCTGATAACCCAGCTCAATCAGCTCGTTGCAGTATCCAGGTTCGAACAACAGATAGCTGAGCACATCCGCGCCGCTGGCCTTGGTTGCGCCGGGACCGTGCAGGAACATGCGCAACGCCTTGGGCAACTGGTGACGATGGCGGGCGGCAATCTGCGACAGTGGCTGGCTGGGTGCGATCACCAGCACGTCTATCGGCTGAAGCCCAAGGCCGGGCGGATGCAAAGGCGGCGGCACCAAACCGCTCAAATGATTGAGCCGTTCGAGCAACTCGATATCGCCCTCCAGTCTGTCGACAAAGGTGCTGTTGAGCATATGTCCGCTAATCTGCGCCAAGCTCGGCGGCAGTCCGGTTTGCGATAGGCCGATCGCCGTATTCGCGTTGCTACCGCGTGGGTTGACGCTGACCCCGACTACCAGCACCCGCGTGGCGCCTAAGTGCAGGGCCGGGCTGATGGGCGCCGATTGGCGCAGCGCGCCATCGCCAAAATACTCGCGGTGCAGCTTCACCGGCGCAAAGATCAGCGGTATAGCTGAGCTCGCCATCAAATGATCCACTCCCAGCTGGGTGGGCATCCCCACACGATAATGGCGCGACCAAGGCTCGATGACCGGCCGCCCCTGATAAAAGGTCGCCGACTGACCGGACTCGTAGCCAAAGGCGGTGACCGCCACCGCATGCAATTGCCTTTGACGCACCGCGGCAGCAATCCCGCTGAAATCCAGCTCGCGGGCCAGTAGCGCGCGTAGCGGTGCTGCGTCAAGCAAGGCCACCGGCGCCTCTTTGCCCAAGCCCAACAAACTGTGCCCGACAAAGCGACTGGCCTGGCGCAGCACGCCAGACCAATCGCTGCGGTATACCTGATGGGTATGGAAGCCTCGCCAGATCGCCGTGAGGCGATGGATCGCCTGGCTAAAATGCAGCGCCCCACAAGCCAGACCGACGGCATTGATGGCCCCGGCTGAGGTACCGACGATGACCGGGAAAGGATTGTGCGCCGCATCAGGCAGCAGATCGGCGATCGCGGCCAGCACCCCTACCTGATACGCCGCGCGAGCGCCGCCGCCCGAGAGAATCAACCCGGTGACGGGCTGAACGGGGCAGTCGGCTGCACTCATAAACGAACTCCGCAATAAGGGTGGGGGTTTTCAAAAAACGACAATCAGCTAGCCCACTCCGATACAGCGGACGGATTGGGCTAAGCGGATAATTTGAACAATTGACGAATAGGCTCCGCCGACTGGAGGCCAGCCCGACTTAGCGGCGCTTACGGTACAGCTTGGGTTCACCCGGCGGGCGCGTCTTGAAGCGACGATGAGCCCACAGGTACTGCTCGGGGCATTGGCGGATCACTGTTTCAACCCACTGATTGATGCGCAGGCAGTCGGCTTGCGGTGACTCGCCAGGGAAATCCGCCAAGGGCGGATGAATAACCACCCGATAACCGCTGCCATCAGCCAGCCGCTGCTGAGTGAAGGGCACCACGCGCGCCCTGCCCAACCGGGCGAATTTGCTGGTAGCAGTGACAGTAGCCGCCGACACACCAAACAACGGCGCGAACAAGCTTTGCTTGGCGCCGTAGTCCTGATCCGGCGCATACCAAATGGCGCCGCCAGCACGCAGAATTTTCAACATGCCGCGCACGTCGTCACGCTCGACAGTGCCGACCAGTCGTTGCTCGCGGCCGCGGCGCTGCACGTAGTCGAACAGCGGGTTTTTGTGCGCGCGGTACATGCCATACATGCCGTGCTGTATGGCCAGCAGGGCACCGCCCATTTCTAAGGTGGTGAAATGCAGCGCCATCAGAATCACGCCTTGCCCCTCCGCCTGAGCCTGTTTGAGGTGCTCCAAACCCTCGACAGTGCCCAGCGTGCTAAGACGCTTAACCGGCCACCACCAGCTGATCGCCATCTCGAACAAGGTGATACCCATGGAAGCAAAGTTCTCCCGCAGCAAGTGCTCACGGGCCGCGGTGGACAACTCGGGTAGGCACAGCTGCAGATTACGAGCAACGATTGCGCGGCGCTTAGCGGCCAGGTGATACATCAGGCCACCTAGGCCGCGACCCAATGACACGATCCCGACAAAGGGCAGTTGGGCAAGTAACCAGAGCAGCCCCAAGCCCAGCCAAAGCGCCCAAAAGCGTGGATGCAGAAAATAGACGCGAAAACGCAGACGATCCATCAAAAGTTCCGTACAAAGGCAAAGGATGCGCATTCTACAGGACTGTGCCCAGCTTGCGGCCCGAGGCGGTGGGCGCTGACTTTATTGCAGGCAAAAAAAGTGGGCGGTGATTAGCCGCCCACTTTTTGTCCCGACTCCCTCCATTTCCAGCCCATCATCCTGATGAATCGCATCCTACGATGTCCTGACTGCCATCCTTGGCGGCCTGCACCTGTTCCTTGGTACGCGCTCGATAATAGTGATAACCGTAAGGTTCGCAACATATGAAATCTTGTTGGGAAATAATACATACAACTCTAACGCATATTATTTATTTATGCTTATCAGTACCTTAGTTAATAAAATACATAATAACGGCGGGATTGATGACCAACTTTCGGCCAATAACTTACTTACCCTGTAAGCGATTACTTACAAGGTCATGCACAAAAAACCCGGCCTGAGCCGGGTTTATCGAAGATCACCACCTGTTACTGCACGCTACTGAAACAGTGCCTCACTCGACAGGCCATTTTTTTCGAGAATTTCGCGCAAGCGCTTAAGTGCCTCGACTTGGATCTGGCGCACACGTTCACGGGTCAAACCAATTTCCCTACCCACTTCCTCCAAAGTGCAGCTTTCATGATTACGCAGACCAAAACGGCGTATCACTACTTCGCGCTGCTTATCCGTGAGTTCTGACAGCCATTGATCGATGCTTTGCGACAGATCATCATCTTGCAATAACTCGCAGGGATCAGTCGGGCGGTCATCGCTCAAGGTATCGAGCAAGGTCTTGTCCGAATCCAAGCCCAGTGAAACATCTACTGAAGAGACTCGCTCATTTAAACCGAGCATGCGCTTAACATCGCTCACCGGCTTTTCCAACAGGCTGGCGATCTCTTCTGCCGAAGGTTCATGGTCGAGCTTTTGCGTTAACTCGCGAGCTGCGCGCAGGTAGACATTAAGCTCTTTGACCACATGGATCGGTAAGCGGATGGTCCGCGTCTGATTCATGATGGCCCGCTCGATGGTTTGACGTATCCACCAGGTGGCATAAGTTGAGAACCGAAAGCCGCGCTCGGGGTCGAACTTCTCAACTGCACGAATCAGCCCCAGATTGCCCTCTTCGATCAAGTCCAACAGCGAAAGGCCACGGTTGACGTAGCGCCGAGCAATTTTGACCACCAGACGCAAATTGCTTTCGATCATGCGTTTGCGTCCAGCCGGATCGCCTTTCTGCGCCAAACGCGCAAAATGCACTTCTTCTTCCGGACTGAGCAGAGGTGAAAAACCGATTTCGTTGAGGTATAGCTGAGTAGCGTCCAACGCTCGGGTGTAGTCGATGTATTTGTGCTGTTTTGACGCTGGACTTTTGACTTTAATACGAGCGGAAGACTTAACAGCCTTCACACTTAAGACATCTAGCCCATTCAAGATGATCGCCGGATCTAACAGGAGTACATCGTCTTCTAAGTCAAACTCCGGCGCTTTTTTGTCGAGTGCCATTTTTATTATCCTATACTGAGTTCGACAGTGAGCTCTGACCTTATCTATAACTTTCTAGCATTAACAGAGCCCGCTCTTTCTACGCGATACAGCAGGCTAACGATACATCAACGACTGGGCAGGTAATCCAGAGGATCGACAGGTTTACCTTGACGGCGAATCTCAAAATGCAGTTTCACCCGATCAGTACCCGTGGAACCCATCTCGGCAATTGTCTGACCCACTTTTACCTGCTGTCCTTCTTTAACCAGAAGCCTACGATTATGACCATAAGCACTCACATAAGTGTCGCTGTGTTTAATAATTATCAATTCGCCATAACCGCGCAAGCCACTTCCGGCGTATACCACGGATCCATTAGACGCAGCCAAAATAGGCTGTCCTAATTCCCCAGCTAGATCAATTCCTTTATTCAAACTTCCGTTTGAGGAAAAACCCTCTATTACAACCCCAGTCGCGGGCCACGCCCAGCCTGATTCAGAGCGCTTCACCGGTTGCACGGGGGTAGTGGCTGCAGTCGCTGTAGTCAGCGCAGGCGGCGAACGCCTAGGCACTGTTTGTACCACTGCGCCGGACTGGGAAGTCGGCTTAACACTCCTTGTTGGGGTGGCGACCTGTCGCGACCTATTGGAGACTGAATAGAAGCGGATGATCTGTCCGGGACGAATCATATAAGGTGGTGCAACAGAATTACGTACGGCCAAGGCTTTCCAGTCCCAGCCAAAGCGAAAGGCGATGGCATACAGGGTATCGCCGCGTCGCACCCGATATTGCCCACTGGTGACCGCAGGTCTGTGGGCCGCGGCCCTGTAGTTGCGATCAGTCACATGCACCCCGCCAGGCGGCGAACTGACGCAACCAGCTAACAGCAGGCTGAGGCCCGCCACGCTTAACACACACAAAGTGCCGCTGCTACGAATCCACTGTTGAATAGCGGTGAGACTCACTACCTGCCCCTTTAGCCAACTGATTAGAGATGATTCTGGCTTAATTATTACGTATCCCCGCCGCAAGCTGACGCCGTCCAGCCAGCCACTCCAGACCGAGCACCAGTAACACCGCGCCGAGGGCCAACAACGCGGCCCATAAAATCTGCGGATCTTGCCCACTGATTTCGGCGAAACGCCCCGGCAGCAAGTTAGCCTGCAACAAGGGCACCTGTAGACCGTGGCTGTTGGTACTCCAGGTCAGAGTTTCTTTCCAGGGCCAGAGTTTGTTCAACGAGCCCAGCATCAAGCCGGTCAAAAAAGCCAAGCCCAGGTCGCGCCAACGCGCCAGTAGCCAACGCAGCACGCCCGCGAAACTGACGATACCCACCACACAGCCGCTGGCGAACAAAGCCAGCACAGCAATATCCAGGCTTTTAACCGCGCCCAGTATGAAAGGATACAAGCCCAGCAGCAGCAGGATAAAACTGCCGGAAATACCCGGCAAAATCATCGCACAGATAGCGAGTGCACCGGCCAGAAACAGGTTTAGCGGGTCTTGTCCCCATTGCGCAGGTGAGGCCACGGTAATCCAGTACGCGAAAGCTGCGCCGAGGATAAAACTGATCACCCGGGTCCAGTTCCAGCGCTGAATATCGCGGGCCACCAGATGAGAAGAAACCAAAATCAAACCGAAAAAAAACGACCAGGTTGCAATCGGTTGCTGCTCCAGCAGGTAGCTGATCAGCCGCGCCAAGCTGACCACGCTGGTCAGAATGCCAGCCATCAGCACGAGCAAAAAAGTGCCATTGGCAGCCTGCCAGGCCTCGCCAATGCGCCCACGCAGTAGTAAGCCCAGTGCCGCGGGTACGCTGGCAATGGAGCTCAGCAGCTCATCGTAAATGCCGCTGATAAAGGCCACGGTGCCACCGGAAACACCGGGCACCACATCGGCTGCGCCCATGGCGATGCCTTTGACATAGAGTAAAAGATGTTTTTTCATGGGCCCGTCCAGTCAAGCAATCAGGCCAAAGGCCCGTTGAGCAGCGGAACAAAACGTACCGCATCCAGCACACGACGCGAGAAACCTCGTTCTTCGCGAACAATCAATAGCAGCTGCTGTGTATCGTCAGTGCCGACCGGAATCACCAGCCGCCCACCCGGGGCCAGCTGATCCAGTAAAGCCTGTGGCACCTCGGCCGCCGCGGCGGTCACGATGATGCCATTATATGGCGCCAGCGCCGCCCAGCCTTCCCAGCCGTCACCCCAGCGAAAGACTACGTTGCGGATATTCAGCTCCAGCAGCCGCTCTTTGGCGCGTTCCTGCAAGGCCTGGATGCGCTCGACGGAAAACACCCGCTCCACCAACTTGGTCAGCACGGCGGTCTGGTAACCCGAGCCAGTGCCGATCTCTAGCACCTTGTCTAGCGGACCGGCTTCCAGCAGCAGCTCGCTCATGCGTGCCACCATATAAGGCTGCGAGATGGTCTGGTTATGCCCGATCGGCAGTGAGGTGTCCTCATAGGCGCGATGGCCAAAGGCCTCATCGACAAATAGATGGCGCGGGGTGCTGCGAATTACATCGAGCACCTGAACATTGCTCAGGCCTTCATCATGCAGCCGTTGAATCAGGCGCTCACGGGTGCGCTCGGAGGTCATGCCGATCCCTCTACGCTGGCGTTCGTCGTGCTCGCGACTCATCAGAGCAAGCCCTCCAGCCAGCTGTCGAGACCCTTGAAGGCCTCATGAAAGGTTCGGTCCAGCTGCAAAGGGGTAATCGACACATAGCCCTGCAGCACGGCATGAAAATCAGTGCCGGGGCCGCCATCTTCGACATCTCCGGCCGCTGCAATCCAGTAGCCTTGCTTGCCGCGCGGGTCGAGCACCTTGATCGGCGCCGCGGCGCGTTTACGGTGGCCCAGGCGCGTCAACTGGATACCGCGAATGTGCTCCAGCGGCAGATTGGGGATATTTACGTTGAGTACCGTGCGCGGCGGCAGGTCGAGGTGCTCATGGGCGGCCACTAGCTGCCGGGCGATATGCGCGGCGGTCGGCAGATGCTCGGGCGAGCGTGAAAGCAGCGAAAAAGCAAAGCCCGGTAAATCGAGAAAGCGCCCCTCCAACGCCGCCGCGACGGTGCCCGAATACAACACATCGTCGCCCAAGTTGGCGCCCAGATTGATGCCCGCTACCACCATATGCGGCGTTTCTGGCAGCAGGCCGTTAAGGCCCAGATGCACGCAGTCGGTGGGCGTGCCATTTAGGCTGATAAAGCCATTGGCCAGGGTGTGCGGGTGCAAGGGGCGATCCAGGGTCAGGGAGCTGCTGGCGCCACTTTTATCCTGGTCAGGGGCAATCACCAGGCACTCGGCATAATCGGCCAGTGCGCCGTACAGCGCCGCCAATCCGGGTGCCGTTACGCCGTCGTCATTAGAAATTAGAATTCGCATGGGGTATCCGTCGGTTCGGCCGGTAGCAGGTCGATCAGTTCGCGCACCAGGACGGTGGCAAAGCATCCAGCCGGCAAAACGAATTCTAGTTGCAGAATGTCCGGTTCGGGATAGTGCCACGTCAATCCGCCGATAGGCAGGCGCAGAATGCGTCGTTCCTGGGCCATACCCGCGCTGGCCAGCCAGTCGCAGAGCACCGGTTCCTGGGCGGCGACCGCCTGTTCCAACTGCTGGATCGCCCCGCTGGCGGGTGACTCGCCGGCCCCCCACAGCGCACCGGTGGGATGCAGGTCGAGAATGGCCAGCCGCGGGTCCGTGCATTCGGCTTCGCCTGCCGGGAAAAAACTGCGGCTGTCAGTGAAGGCCAGCAAGTCGCCGACCCGCGCCTGTTGCCAGCTGCCATCGGCCACCCGGGCGGCCAGGATCTGATTGAACAGATAACTACGCGCCGCCGAAAGCACTCGCGAGCGGATGTTGCGCTGCTCGGGCAACACCCCTCCCAGGGCGTAATGGCGCGCTTGGCCGAGGTTGCCGCCGGCATGACCAAAACGCTGCGGACCGAAATAATTCGGCACCCCCTGGGCGGCGATCTGTTGCAGTCGCGCGTCCAGCTCGGCTCGCTCGCCGCTCAACTGGGTCAGCCGCAAGGTGAAGCCATTAGCTGCATGGGCGCCGCGTTGCAGTTTGCGCAGGTGTCGCGCGCTTTTCAGAATGCGCAGGGAATCGCTCTGAGCGGCAGACAAATCCGGATCGGCTTTGCCCGGCAACTGAATGCTGAACCATTGCCGGGTCAGCGCCTGGCGATCCTTCAAGCCGGCGTAGCTTACGGTGCGCAACTGCACGCCGGCGGCGCGAGCCAGTTTGCGCGCCACTTCCTCGGTGTTCAGGCCACGTTTCTCGACCCACAGCCAGAGGTGCTCGCCCTCACCGCTCAACGGAATGTTCAGCACTTCATCGACCTGAAAGTCGTCGGCCGTCGCCTTTAGCACCGCGCGTCCTACTGGCGCGCCATAAGCCCGCGGGCCGAGCAGTTGGTCCGGCGTCGGCGCGTTCATCGGGCCACCAACAAGGCCACGGCATGCACGGCAATACCTTCTTCGCGGCCGGTAAAGCCGAGTTTTTCCGTGGTGGTGGCTTTGACATTGACCTGATCGAGTTGCACCTGCAGGTCGGCGGCAATCAGGGCGCGCATGGCCTCGATATGCGGCGCCATCTGCGGCGCCTGGGCGACAATGGTGGCGTCGACATTGCCCACCCGCCAGACTTTGGCCTGCACCAGCGCCAGCACCTGGCGCAGCAGCACGCGGCTGTCGGCGCCTTTGAACTGCGCATCGCTGTCCGGAAAATGCCGACCGATATCGCCCAATGCCGCCGCGCCCAACAGCGCATCGCACAGCGCATGCAGCAGCACGTCGCCATCGGAATGCGCCACCAGCCCGTAGCGATGGGCAATGCGCACGCCGCCGAGGGTCAGTCCGTCACCCGGGCCAAAACAATGCACGTCGTAACCGTGGCCAATACGCATAACCGCTAGTTCCTTAAAATCCGGCCGATAAAATTCAGGGCCAGATTCTACCTGCTTTGTAGGCCAGAGGCTCACGGCAGACCGCTTGATTGGCTTGATTGAAAATCGGGCGGCCTGCCTGCGAGGATTCTTCACGGGCGGCCCGCTATTAACTAAGACCACGTCCCCCGTTATGTATTGAAGACCGACTCCGTAGAGCGGGCTTCAGCCCAACGCCCCTGAACGCCACACTATTGGTGAGCTAGAGCCAATCCGACGTAAAGCACATCGCCGACAACTCAGCCCACTGACCGAGCGCTACCTGACTGATCACTGCCACCCACAGGGCAGTGGTCAGGCGAGCTGAGCGCCTGGGCATGATGGCGCAGGTGGTCGTCGATAAAGCTGGCGATAAAGAAATAGCTATGGTCGTAGCCCGGCTGCAGGCGCAGCGTCAGCGCCTGACCGGCCGCCTTGGCCGCGGCCTGCAGTGCCTCGGGTTTGAGCTGCAGTAAACGAAACTCATCGCGATCGCCCTGATCCACCAATATCGACAGCGACTGCGCGGACGTAGCCGCGCCGAGCAAGGCGCAGGCATCCCACTCGCGCCAGCGTGAACGGTCGGCGCCGAGGTAGCGGGAAAAAGCCTTTTCGCCCCACGGGCAATCCATTGGGTTGGTCATGGGCGCGAACGCCGACACCGACTGATAACGGCCCGGGTTACGCAACGCGCAGATCAGCGCGCCATGCCCACCCATGGAATGGCCACTAATACCGCGTTTGGCTGACACCGGAAAGTTCGCCTCGATCAGCGCCGGCAATTCCTGCACCACATAGTCGTGCATGCGGTAGTGCTCGGCCCATGGCTGCTCGCTGGCGTTCAGATAAAAGCCCGCACCCAGGCCGAAATCCCAGGCGGCCTGGGCATCGTCCGGCACCTGCGGCCCACGTGGGCTGGTGTCCGGCGCAACCAACACCAGGCCCAACTCGGCAGCCAGACGTTGGGCGCCGGCTTTTTGCATAAAGGTTTCGTCGTTGCAGGTCAGCCCGGCCAGCCAGTACAGCACCGGCAGTCGCGCGCCCTGCTCTGCCTGTGGCGGCAAGTAGACCGAGAACTGCATATCACAACCGAGCACGCTGGAGCTGTGCCGGTAGCGCTTGTGCCAGCCGCCAAAACTTTTTTGACAGGATAGATTTTCCAGGGGCATAGCCATCTCCGGGTCGTGAATAGGGAAACGTCGAATAGAGGCGAGAGCACCGTCGTGAAGATCGGCCTTCACCTACCCTCGTATGCCGCACACATCGAAGTAACGATGATCCAAAGAGTTAGCGTGAGGTCGTTCCTGTGCTCTGCGTAGAGCGCAGTCTTTTCGCCAACTCAGGAGGAGTGAGCACCCATTTGCCATGTGGTGTTGGGTGATCACTCCTGCGACTCAGCGCTCTTAGAAGTGGATAACCGAGCGGATGCTTTTGCCTTCGTGCATCAGGTCGAACGCCTTGTTGATATCTTCCAGGCCCATGGTGTGGGTGATGAAGGTATCCAGGGGGATTTCGCCGGTGCGGGCCATCTCTACATAACTGGGCAACTCGGTGCGACCGCGCACGCCGCCAAACGCCGAACCGCGCCAGACTCGCCCGGTTACCAGTTGGAAGGGCCGCGTGGTGATTTCTTCACCGGCGCCGGCCACGCCGATGATGATCGACTCGCCCCAACCCTTGTGGCAGCACTCCAGAGCCGAGCGCATCAAATTCACGTTGCCGATGCACTCGAAGGAGTAATCGACGCCGCCGTCGGTCAAGTCCACCAGCACTTCCTGGATCGGCCTGTCGTAGTCCTTAGGATTAATGCAATCAGTGGCACCCAATTGCCGGGCGATCTCGAACTTGGCCGGATTGATATCGATGGCGATGATCCGCCCGGCCTTGGCCTTGACCGCGCCGATGATCGCCGACAAGCCGATGCCGCCCAGGCCGAAAATAGCCACGCTGGCGCCCGCTTCGACCTTGGCGGTGTTGAGCACCGCACCGATCCCGGTGGTCACGCCGCAGCCGAGCAGGCAGACCTTCTCCAGCGGCGCGTCCTTGGCGATCTTGGCCAGGGAAATTTCCGGCAGCACGCTGTATTCGGAAAACGTCGAAGTGCCCATGTAATGGAAAATCGGCTTGCCCTGATAGGAAAAGCGACTGGTGCCGTCGGGCATCAAGCCCTTGCCCTGGGTGGCGCGGATCGCCTGGCAGAGGTTGGTCTTGCCCGACAGGCAGTATTTGCACTGCCGACATTCGGGCGTGTAGAGCGGAATCACATGATCGCCTACCGCCAACGAGGTCACGCCGGCGCCGATGGCCTCGACGATGGCGCCGCCTTCGTGGCCAAGGATGCTCGGGAAGATACCTTCTGGATCGGTGCCCGACAGGGTATAGGCGTCGGTGTGGCAGACACCGCTAGCGACCATGCGGATCAGCACTTCGCCGGCCTTGGGCGGCGCCACGTCCACTTCGACTATTTCCAGCGGTTGGTTGGCCGCAAAGGCGACGGCGGCGCGTGACTTGATCATGGCAAGACCTCTCAATGGCAGAAAACGACAAGCCATCAGTATAATTCATCTGCCCCGAGGGATAATCACTCAACCGAGGAAACATTATTGCCACACAGGGACAATTAATGAGTACGCACAGCTGGGAAGGTTTGGACGAATTCGTCGCGGTAGTGGAGTGCGGCAGTTTTCTGCGCGCCGCCGAACGGTTGCGATGTTCCTCCTCGCATATCAGCCGCCAGGTTGCCCGCCTGGAAGAACGCCTTCAGGCACGCCTGCTGTACCGCACCACTCGTCGCGTGTCGCTGACCGAAGCCGGTCAGACCTTTTTCAGCCGCTGCCAGCGGTTGATCGAGGAGCGCGACGAGGCCTTTGTGGCCATCAGCGACCTGCACAGCGCGCCCACTGGCCTGTTGCGCATGACCGCTGCGGTGACCTATGGCGAGCGGTTTATCGTGCCGCTGGTGAATGCTTTTATGACCCAGTACCCGCAGTTGCGGGTGGACATCGAACTGTCCAACCGCAGCCTGGATCTGGTGCAAGAAGGGTATGACCTGGCCATTCGCCTCGGCCGGCTGAGCGAGTCGAGCCTGATCGCCACCCGCATCGCCCCGCGTAGCCTTTACCTGTGCGCCTCGCCTGAATATTTGCAGCGTTACGGTAGACCGCACAGCCTGTCGGAACTGGCTGGGCACAATTGTTTGATCGGCACCAGCGACACCTGGATGCTGCAGACCATGGGCCGCGAGCAGCCCTTCAAACCCAGCGGCAACTGGCGCTGCAACAGCGGCCAGGCGGTACTGGACGCAGCGCTCAACGGCCTGGGATTGTGTCAACTGCCGGACTACTACGTGCTCGAACCGCTGCGTCGCGGCGCGCTGGTGTCGCTGCTGGAAGACAACCGACCGCCAGACTCGGCGGTCTGGGCAGTCTATCCACAACGCCGCTACCCGCTGCCCAAAGTACGGCTGCTGGTCGACTGCCTGAAGCGTGGCTTGGCCCTGCGCAGCGAATATGCCTGAAGAACCACCACAGAATGTGACAGCCCCGCTCAACACTTGAATGCTACGCCAGCCCTCGCCAACCGGGCCGCCGGCGTCATCAGGTACGGTGCCGAAGCGGCCCAATAAGCGCTTCTGGTGAGCGACCATCATCGAAACTGCAGCACGGCGCTTGACCTGCACCCTCACAAACCGGGACTCTTGAGTTCAGGCTCTGGTCAGGAGCCGTATTGACGGCGTCATATGACGCCATACAGAAGGAACATCACCATGCAAATTCTAGTCAACAGCGATAATCATATTGACGGCTCCGAAGCACTGACGCTAAAGGTGCAGGCCCATATCAAGCATAAGCTGCAACGTTTCGATGAACATCTGACCCGAATTGAAATCCATCTCAACGATGAGAACGCGCACAAGAAAAACCTTCAGGACAAGCGCTGCCAGGCTGAAGCCCGAGTCAAGGGACGCGACCCGATTTCCGTCACCCATAATGCCGACTCGGTGCAATTAGCTTACGAAGGCGCCGTGGAAAAACTCACCCATGCCCTCGATCACATCATTGGCAAGGCCCGCGAAGCACGGGTCAAGCAGGTCTTCACCGATGAGCCGAGCGCTGACGACGAGGCCGCCACCGAGCGTCTATCGAACATCAGCTAAACACCACCAGCATTGCACTGAATCCGGGCCTGGCGCCCGGATTTTTGCTTTTCAATGGGGCTGAACGCGCCATCCTTCCAGCGCAGCAGCAGCGGATGCGCGCGACTAGTCGTCGGCCGTGTGCCCGTCTTGGCAGCCGTTTTGCGCCCAGTGCTGGTCTAGCCATTGCAGGTCCTGAGCCTGAGTAATTTTCAGGTTGTCCGCCCGTCCTTCCACCATGCGCGGCGCCTGACCGGCCCACTCCAGCGCCGAGGCTTCGTCGGTGATCATCGCTCCCGCCGCCAGCGCCTGTTCCAGCGCCGCACGCAACCTACCCAGACGAAACATTTGCGGCGTGTAGGCGTGCCAGAGGGCCTGGCGATCGACGGTGTGCCGCACCCGGCCGCTCGCGTCGAGCCGTTTGAGCGTGTCGCGCACCGGAACACCCAGCAGGCCACCCACCGCATCTCCAGCCAGCGTGCCGAGCAGTTTGTCCAAATCGGTACGGGCCAGATTGGGCCGCGCGGCATCATGTACCAGCACCCAGTCCTGCGCCTGCGCGCCCAGTTCACCCAGGCGCAACAAGGCGTTCAACACCGAATCAGCGCGCTCGACGCCGCCGCTGGCACGTTCGATACGTGCATCGCTGGCGCAGGCCAGCGTCGCCCAGAAGGGATCGTCCACCGCCAGGCTGACCACCAGGCCGCGCAACTGCGGATGATCGAGAAAGCACGCCAGGCTGTGTTCGAGAATGCTCTTGCCGCACAGTTGCAGATATTGCTTGGGTCGATCGGCACCCATCCGCGCGCCGATGCCAGCCGCCGCAAGTACCGCCCAGAAAGCCGGCAAGCAAGGTACGTCCGGTGAAATAATGGCAGCAGATGAAACAGGCGCGCTCATTGCGCCAGCTGATAGAGGGTTTCGCCTTCTTTGAGCATGCCCAGCTCCTCGCGGGCGCGCTCTTCGACGGTTTCCATGCCCTGCTTGAGCTCCAGCACCTCGGCCACCAGGATGCGATTGCGCTCCAGCAGTCGCTCGTTTTCACCGCGCTGCTGGGCGATCTGCTGTTTCAAGTGAGTGGCTTGGGCCAGGCTGCCATCGCCCACCCACAGACGATACTGCAGGCCTGCCAGCACCAGACCGAGCACCAGTAATAACCAATAAGGGCTGCGCATGATATTGAACCGATTCGCGTTAGACAATTGCTCGTGGACCAGGCTCGTTTAGAGCGGGCTTACCAGAAACCGGCTAGCCGCCCCGCACCAATAATCAGGCAGCCAGCGCTGCCTGTTCCGATTTAGCCGCGGAACTCGGCACGGCCGTGGTACTTGGCCTGGGCTCCCAGCTGCTCTTCGATACGCAGCAACCGGTTGTACTTAGAAACCCGATCCGAGCGACACAGCGAGCCGGTCTTGATCTGGCCGGCAGCGGTGCCCACGGCCAAGTCAGCGATGGTCGAGTCTTCGGTTTCGCCGCTGCGGTGCGAGATCACCACGGTGTAACCGGCGGCCTTGGCCATCTGGATGGCTTCCAGGGTTTCGGTCAGGGTGCCGATCTGATTGAACTTGATCAGGATCGAATTGGCCACGCCTTGGTCGATGCCTTCCTGGAGAATCTTGGTGTTGGTGACGAACAAGTCATCGCCCACCAGCTGGATTTTTCCGCCGATCTTCTCGGTAAGAATCTTCCAGCCGGCCCAATCAGACTCGTCCATGCCATCTTCGACCGAGATGATCGGGTAGCGTTCGGTCAGGCCAGCCAGGTAATCGGCAAAACCGGCGGCGGCGAAGACCTTGCCCTCGCCCGCCAAGTTGTATTCACCGTTTTCGAAGAACTCACTGGCTGCGCAGTCCAGGGCCAGGGTCACGTCGCGACCCAGCATATAGCCGGCATTACCTACCGCCTCGCTGATAGCGGACAGCGCGTCTTCGTTGGACGCCAGGTTCGGCGCGAAGCCGCCTTCATCGCCCACCGATGTGCTCAGGCCGCGAGCCTTGAGGACGGCTTTAAGGTGGTGAAAGATCTCGGCGCCCATGCGCAGGCCTTCGCTGAAGGTCTCGGCACCCACCGGCTGAATCATGAATTCCTGGATGTCGATATTGTTATCGGCGTGCTCGCCGCCATTGATGATGTTCATCATCGGCACCGGCATGGAGTACTGGCCAGGCGTACCGTTCAGATTGGCGATGTGCGCATACAGCGGCACGTGCTGATCTTGTGCGGCCGCCTTGGCCGCAGCCAGGGACACCGCGAGAATGGCGTTGGCACCTAGGCTGGCTTTGTTCTCGGTGCCATCCAGAGCAATCATGGCGCGGTCCAACGCCTGTTGATCGAGCGGGTCGGTGCCGCACAGCAGGTCACGAATCGGTCCGTTGATATTGGCCACGGCTTGCAAGACGCCTTTGCCCAGATAACGACTGGTGTCGCCATCGCGCAGTTCCAATGCTTCGCGCGAACCGGTGGACGCGCCGGACGGCGCACACGCGCTGCCGACAATGCCGTTGTCGAGAATGACATCGGCTTCTACGGTGGGGTTGCCGCGGGAATCGAGAACTTCACGACCCTTGATGTCGACGATCTTTGCCATGGTGCGTAGCTCCAACAAATAAAAGAGGCGGTTCGAAGGCGAGACTCAGGCGGTCTCGATCGGCGCAAAGTTCTTGATCAGGTCATCCAACTGCTTGAGCTGAGTGAGAAAGGGTTCCAGCTTGTCCAGCCGCAGCGCGCAGGGACCGTCGCACTTGGCATTATCCGGATCCGGATGGGCTTCCAGAAACAAGCCCGCCAGGCCCTGGCTCAGCCCAGCCTTGGCCAGATCGGTGACCTGGCCACGCCGCCCGCCGGCAGAATCGGCGCGACCACCAGGCATCTGCAGGGCATGGGTCACGTCGAAAAATACCGGGTACTGAAACTGCTTCATGATGCCGAAGCCGAGCATGTCGACCACTAAATTGTTATAGCCGAAACTTGAGCCGCGCTCGCATAGAATCAGCTGATCGTTACCGGCCTCAACGCATTTGCTCAGGATGTGCTGCATTTCCTGGGGCGCGAGAAACTGCGCCTTCTTGATGTTGATCACCGCACCGGTCTTGGCCATGGCCACCACCAGATCGGTCTGGCGCGACAGAAAAGCCGGCAACTGGATGACCTCGCAGACGGCCGCAACAGTGGCCGCCTGCTGAGCTTCATGCACGTCGGTGATCAGCGGCACACCGAAGGCCGCTTTCACGTCCTCAAAGATGCGCATGCCTTCTTCCAGACCCGGCCCGCGGTAAGAACTGACCGAGGAGCGATTGGCCTTGTCGAAGCTGGCCTTGAACACATAGGGAATGCCGAGTTTGTCGGTAACCCGCACGTACTCTTCGCAGCAACGCATGGCCAGGTCGCGCGATTCCAGCACGTTGACCCCGCCAAACAGCACAAAGGGTTTGTCGTTGGCGATGTCAATGGCGCCGACCCGAATGACCTTCTGCGTGGGGATTGTCTGCGGCATGCTCAACCCTTGAGTGCGTGTTGTTTGAGAGCGGCCTTGACGAAGCCGCTGAACAGCGGATGACCTTCGCGCGGCGTGGAGGTGAACTCCGGGTGAAACTGGCAGGCCACAAACCATGGATGTTCGGGCGCTTCGATGACTTCCACCAGGGCGCCGTCGCTGGAGCGACCCGTCACTTTCAGGCCCGCGTCGATCAATTGTGGCAACAGCTTGTTATTCACCTCGTAGCGATGGCGGTGACGCTCGACAATCACGTCCTTGCCATAACAGTCATGGGCCAGTGAACCGTTGAGCAACTGACACTCCTGGCCGCCCAGGCGCATAGTGCCGCCCAGATCCGAAGCCTCGCTGCGGGTTTCAAGGCAGCCGGCGCCGTCTTCCCACTCGGTGATCAAGCCGACCACTGGATGTTCGCTATTCTTTTCAAATTCGGTGGAGTTGGCGTCGGCCCAGCCCAGTACATTGCGCGCGAATTCGATCACCGCAACCTGCATACCCAGACAGATGCCCAGGTAGGGAACCTTGTTTTCGCGGGCATATTGCACTGCGATAATTTTGCCTTCTACGCCGCGCAGGCCAAAACCGCCTGGCACCAGAATGGCGTCGGCGCCTTCGAGCAGCGCAGTGCCTTGCTGCTCTAGGTCTTCCGAATCGATGTAACGCAGATTAACCTTAGTGCGATTTTGGATACCCGCATGGCTCATCGCTTCGATCAGCGATTTGTAGGCGTCCAGCAATTCCATGTACTTGCCGACCATGGCAATGGTGACTTCGTGCTCAGGGTTGAGCTTGGCATCTACCACTCGATCCCACTCGGACAAATCAGCCCCGTCGCATTCCAGGCCAAAGCGCTCGACGACAAAATCGTCCAGGCCCTGGGCATGCAGGATTCCCGGGATTTTGTAGATGGTGTCGGCGTCTTCCAGAGAAATAACGGCGCGTTCTTCAACGTTTGTGAACAGCGAAATCTTGCGTCGTGAAGCCACATCGACCGGGTGATCGGAGCGGCAGATCAGTACGTCGGGCTGCAGGCCGATGGAACGCAGTTCCTTGACCGAGTGTTGAGTGGGCTTGGTTTTGGTTTCGCCGGCGGTGGCGATATAGGGCACTAGCGTCAGATGCATCAGCATGGCGCGCTTGGCACCGACTTCGACCCGCAACTGACGAATGGCTTCGAGGAAGGGTTGCGATTCGATGTCGCCGACCGTGCCGCCAATTTCTACCAGGGCCACGTCGGCATTATCAGCGCCTTTGATGATGCGCCGTTTGATTTCGTCGGTGATATGCGGAATCACCTGGATGGTCGCGCCGAGGTAGTCGCCACGGCGCTCCTTGCGCAACACATGTTCGTAGACCCGACCGGTGGTGAAGTTGTTGTTCTGGGTCATGGTGGTGTGGATAAAGCGTTCGTAATGGCCCAAATCGAGGTCGGTTTCGGCGCCATCGTGGGTGACAAACACCTCACCATGCTGAAACGGACTCATGGTGCCTGGGTCAACGTTGATATAGGGGTCCAGCTTGAGCATCGTGACCCGCAGGCCCCGCGCCTCCAGGATGGCCGCCAGTGAAGCCGAGGCGATACCCTTCCCCAGTGAAGAAACAACACCACCTGTGACGAAGATGTAGCGCGTCATGAAAAGCCCTAGAAGTCTGTATTTAAGCGGTCGATGCCGCTGGGGAAAGGGGGAATGGGTCGCAACCCACCCCACACCGGCCGCGGCATAAAACGCCGCAACCATGAAAAGCTGTAATTGCTGAAGAAACAGTTGAACGTAAACGATAGCGAGTGACTGCTGATTCGAGAAGAATCGGCAAAAGCACTATTAGACGGGAGCGTAGTCTACGGGAAAGGCCCTTTCAGCTCAAACCCTGGTCGTTCGTCGGCCCCAGCCAAATCAGTTGCCAGTGCTCGCACGTCGCGGCGCTCAGCTCGGGCAAGTTGGCCACGCCAATCAACCGGTCGCCACGGTAGAGCAAAGGCAAACGCGCACGCAGCATGCTCGGTACGCCGCGCTCGTTGAGCAGCCGTTTGAGCTGTCGATGACCGCGCTGCGCCAGCTGCAGAACCTCGCCGCCCTGGCGATAGCGCACGCGCAATTCGTCCATCGGTACTGACGCGCCGGGTTGAATGCGCAGTTGCACCCAGCCATTGTCTGGCAACTGCAGCCACTCGCTAGATCCGCCGACTGATCCAGCAGTGCCCAGTTCCAGCGAAAGACCCGACGGCGGTACGCTCGGGGTGTTCAGCCACGGTCCAGCCAGCCACCACAGTCGTCCATCGGCGCGGTGCAGCTCGCCCTGCCCCAGCCGCCAGATTGGTGTGGCCGCGATACCCGCATCGCGCAGATTTTCCCAGCCAGCCCAGTGGTTGCTGTCCGGCAAGGTCGTCAAGGGGCTCAACCAATGGCGCAGGGCATTGCGTTGACGAGCCGGCGACAGCGCCTGCAACGGCGCCAGCGCCAGCGAGGGCAAGCGCAGCCAGGCAAAGCCCGAGGGCGTTTGTTGCGCAGCAGCCAGATCCAGCTCGGCCAGCTCGTTGAGCAAGCCGTGCGCCTCGCCAAGGTGCGCCGCGCTGCGTGCCAGGCTGGTCGAGGCCTGCGGCCAGCGCGCGGTGAGCAGCGGCAGCACGCACTGGCGCAAATAATTGCGCGCGTAGTGGGTATCGGTATTGGAGGGATCCTCGACCCAGCTCAAACCCTGCGCCTGGGCATAGGCCGCCAGCTCGACCCGGGACACCGCTAGCAGCGGGCGCAGCAGCTGACCTCGACCCAGCGGGCGACTCGCCGGCATACCGGCCAGACCGCGCACTCCGGCGCCGCGCAACAGGCGAAACAGCAGGGTTTCGGCCTGATCGTCGCGGTGCTGGGCGGTCAGCAACAGCTCGCCGGCCCCCAGCGCCTCGCTGAAGGCGACATACCGCGCCTCACGCGCGGCACGCTCGAGGCTGGCCCCCGCCGCCACCTGCACATATTTCACCTGCAACGGCACACCGAGTTCTGCGCAGATCTGCTGGCAATGCGCCGGCCAATCCTCGGCCACGGCCTGCAGGCCGTGATGAATATGCACCGCGCTGAGCGCTGGCAGCGCCTGACGCCGGGCCAGACGCGCCAGCAAATGCAACAGTACCGTGGAGTCCAGTCCTCCGGAAAAAGCCACCCGCCACGCCGGCGCCGCGCGCCAAGGGGCCAGCACACCGAGCAGACGGATTTCGAGGTCCATGACCATACCGGCTAAAGGCTAAACCCCGTAGCTCATCAGGCGCGAATAGCGACGGGCGAGCAGCGCATCGGCATCGAATTCCTGCAGCATCGCCAACTGAGTCGTCAGGGTTTCGCGTACCGATTCAGCCGTCGCCGCGTGATTGCTGTGGGCGCCGCCTAGGGGCTCATCGATCACTTGGTCGACGATACCCAGGCCTTTCAGGCGCTCGGCGGTGATGCCCATGGCTTCGGCAGCATCCGGCGCCTTGTCGGCGGTTTTCCACAAAATCGAGGCGCAGCCTTCTGGCGAAATCACCGCGTAGGTCGAGTACTGCAGCATGTTCAGGCTGTCGCATACGCCAATGGCCAGTGCGCCGCCGGAGCCGCCCTCACCGATTACGGTGGCAATGATCGGGGTTTTCAGCCGGGACATTACCCGCAGGTTCCAGGCGATTGCTTCGCTCTGGCCGCGCTCTTCGGCGTCGATGCCCGGGTAGGCGCCCGGCGTGTCGATAAAGGTCAGGATTGGCAGCTTAAAGCGCTCGGCCATTTCCATCAGGCGGCAGGCCTTGCGGTAGCCTTCAGGACGCGGCATGCCGAAATTGCGTCGCACTTTCTCGCGCACTTCGCGGCCTTTCTGATGACCGATCACCATCACCGGCTGATCATTCAGGCGCGCCACACCACCGACCAGAGCGCAGTCGTCGGAGAAATGCCGGTCGCCGTGCAGTTCATCGAACTCGGTAAAAATGTGCTCGATATAATCCAGCGTATAAGGACGGCGCGGGTGGCGCGCCAGTTTGGCGATCTGCCAGCTGGTCAGGTTGCTGAAAATGCTGTGGGTGAGCGAGTCGCTCTTGTCCTGCAGGCGGGCAATTTCATCGCCCAGGTTCAGCGAGTTGTCGTTACCCACCAAACGCAGCTCTTCGATCTTGGTTTGCAGATCGGCGATCGGCTGTTCGAAATCCAGAAAATTCGGGTTCATAAGCATCCGTGTCGACGGCCAAACGGCCGGGCGGCTGATTCGGTTTAACGCCCCGCCTGAGTGGCGGAGCGCATACAGGTCGACACTAAACAGCATGTCGAGACTGAGGCACGGGAGCAAGCTCCCGGGTTATTTTAATGGCGTTCTAGTCTTAGCATTAACACTATGGCGAACGGGCCGCAGCCCGTGCTCGTTCTACTCTAAACAAACAATGCGGCGCACTAGCGGTAGTTCAAAAAGACGTTGTCGCGCCCGAACTGGTCACGTAGCGCTTGAATTAAGCTGTCGGCCGGGTCGATACGCCAACTGTCGCCAAACTGTAACAAGGCCCGCGCTTCGCTGCTGCGATAGTCCAGAGTAATCGGGCAAGCGCCTTTATGCTGGCCACACAAGTTAGCCAACCAGCGCAGCCGGTCACCTTTAAGGGCGTCACTGACGATGTTCAGGCGCAGACTTTCGGCCAGACCGGTGCGCGCCTCTTCCAGGCTCATCACCCGCTTAGCGCGCAAGCGCAGGCCACCGGAAAAATCGTCATGACTGACCTCGCCCTCGACCACCACCAGCGCATCGGTCTGCAGCAAGGCCTGGGCCGAGTTGAAGGCTTCGGCAAACAGTGAGGCTTCGATACGCCCAGAGCGATCATCCAGGGTGATAAAGCCCATCTTGTCACCCTTTTTATTCTTCATCACCCGCAGGTTGACGATCAACCCCGCCACCGTCTGCCCCTCGCGGGAGGGTTTCAGATCGACGATGCGCTGACGGGCAAAGCGACGTACCTCGCCCTCGTATTCGTCGATCGGATGCCCCGTCAGGTACAGCCCAAGGGTTTCCTTCTCGCCGCGCAGCCGCTGCTTGAGCGACAGTTCCTTGGCCTGACGATGATGGGCATACACGTCCGTGTCGGCTTCGGCAAACAGCCCACCGAACAGGTCGGCATGCCCACTATTGTGGCTGCGCGCGGTCTGCTCGGAGGCTTGAATCGCCTCTTCCATGGCGGCCAGCAGCACCGCGCGATTGCGGTCGATATTGGCCTGATAAGCCTTAAGCTCATCGTAAAAATACGGCCCCAGACGATCCAGTGCGCCGCTGCGAATCAGCGCATCGGTGGTGCGTTTATTGATGCGTTTTAAATCAACCCGCGCGCAAAAATCGAACAAATCCAGGAACGGGCCTTCCCGGCGCGACTCGACGATGGCCTCCACCGGCCCTTCGCCCACACCCTTGATGGCGCCCAAACCGTAGACGATACGTCCGTCGTCGTTGACCGTGAACTTGAATTCCGAGGTATTCACATCCGGCGCATCGAGACGCAGCTTCATGCTGCGGCACTCCTCGATCAGGGTCACCACCTTGTCGGTGTTGTGCATATCCGCCGACAATACCGCGGCCATAAAGGGCGCCGGGTAATGAGTTTTCAGCCAGGCTGTTTGGTAGGACACCAGGCCATAAGCGGCGGAGTGCGACTTGTTGAAACCGTAGCCGGCGAATTTTTCGACGAGGTCGAAGATATTCCCCGCCAACACCTCGTCGATCTGGTTATTGGCGCAGCCTTCGATAAAGCCGCCGCGCTGCTTGACCATCTCTTCGAGTTTTTTCTTACCCATGGCCCGGCGCAGCATGTCGGCTTGGCCTAAGGTATAGCCGGCCATCACCTGGGCGATCTGCATCACCTGTTCCTGGTACAGGATGATCCCGTAGGTCGGTAACAGGACGGGCTTCAAACCTTCGTACTGGTAGTCCGCATGCGGGTAGGCCAGTTCGGCGCGACCGTGTTTGCGGTTGATAAAGTCATCGACCATGCCCGATTGCAGCGGGCCGGGCCGAAACAGCGCGACCAGGGCGATCAGGTCTTCCAGGCAGTCGGGCTTGAGCTTTTTGATCAGCTCCTTCATGCCCCGCGACTCCAGCTGGAACACCGCGGTGGTCTCGGCTTTTTGCAGCAGGCTGTAGGTGGCCTTGTCGTCTAAGGGAATGGCTTCTATTTCGAGCGGCGGCTCGTCAACCTTGGCCCGCTCACGATTGATGGTGATCAGCGCCCAGTCGATGATGGTCAGGGTACGCAGGCCGAGGAAGTCGAACTTCACCAGCCCCACCTCCTCCACATCGTTCTTGTCGAACTGGGTGACCAGGCCGCCGCCCTCGGCGTCGCAATAGATGGGCGAAAAGTCGGTGAGCTGGGTCGGCGCGATCACCACACCGCCGGCGTGCTTGCCGACGTTGCGGGTGATGCCCTCAAGCTTCTTGGCCATCTCCCAGATTTCTGCAGCTTCCTCGTCGACCTTGAGAAAATCGCGCAGCCCTTCTTCTTGCTCGTAGGCTTTTTCCAGGGTCATGCCGACTTCGAAGGGGATCATCTTCGACAGCCGATCAGCCAGGCCGTAGGACTTGCCCTGGACCCGCGCCACATCGCGCACTACGGCCTTGGCGGCCATGGTGCCGAACGTAATGATCTGGCTGACCGCATTGCGCCCGTAGGTTTGCGCCACGTACTCGATGACCCGATCGCGGCCTTCCATGCAGAAGTCGATATCGAAGTCGGGCATGGAGACCCGCTCGGGATTGAGAAAGCGCTCGAACAGCAGGTCGTACTGCAACGGGTCCAGATCGGTGATTTTCTGCGCGTAGGCTACCAGCGAACCGGCACCTGAGCCCCGGCCGGGGCCAACCGGAATCCCGTTACGCTTGGCCCACTGGATAAAGTCCATGACGATCAGAAAATAGCCGGGAAAGCCCATCTGAATGATGATTTCCAGCTCGAAATTCAGTCGATCGATATAGCGCTGCCGGACTTGCGGGTAATCGGGCGTAGTTGCCTCGGGCCAGAGCACGGCCAGGCGGTCTTCCAAACCATCGAAGGAGACCTTGCGAAAGAACTCGTCCATGGTCATGCCGTCTGGCACCGGGAAGTTGGGCAGATAACTTTTACCCAGCTGCACTTCGATATTGCAGCGCTTGGCGATTTCGACGCTGTTTTCCAAGGCCTCGGGCAGATCGCTGAACAGCTCGGCCATTTGCTCTGGAGTTTTCAGATACTGCTGATCGCTGAAATTGCGCGGCCGGCGCGGATCATCCAGGGCGCGGCCTTCGCCGATGCAGACACGGGTTTCGTGGGCATCGAAATCGGCCTGTTTGAGAAAGCGCACATCATTGGTCGCCACCAGCGGCGCGTCACAGCGCTCGGCCAGGGCTACGGCCAGGTGCAGGTATTCTTCGTCGTTGACTCGGCTGGTGCGCTGCAGCTCCAGGTAAAAACGTTCAGGAAACACCGCCTGCCACTCGCGGCAACAGGCCTGCGCCTCCTGCGGATTACCAGCCAGCAAGGCCAGGCCGATCTCCCCTTCCTTGGCGCCGGACAGGGCAATTAGGCCTTCGGCGGACTGTTTGACCCACTCGCGCTCAATGACCACTTCGCCATTGTGCTGGCCTTCGGTAAAGCCGCGGGAGATCAGTTCGGTGAGGTGGCGATAGCCCTGGGTGTTCATCGCCAACAGGGTCAGCCGGCTGAGCGGGCCGTCTTGCTCCTTGCTGGCCAGCCACAGATCGGCGCCGCACACGGGCTTGATCCCGGCGCCCATGGCGGCCTTGTAGAATTTCACCAGCGAACAGAGGTTGCGCTGATCGGTGACAGCCACTGCCGGCATGCCCGCCGCGGCTGTCGCTTTGACCAGCGGTTTGACGCGGACCAGGCCGTCGATCAACGAGTATTCGGTGTGCAGACGCAGATGAACAAAAGTGGCAGACATGCTGTTCCTATTAAAACCCAACTACGACAAACGGCGGAGTGTACCGCAAAGCCCGCCGCGAGACGGGATGCACCGCCGCAATGGGCGCCTAGCTAGCCTTTTTCCAGCGGCGGGCGGGTATCGGTCAGTTCCGGGCTGCGCGCGTCCCAGACACCGGGGCTGAGCTTGCGCTGGATCTCCGGGTACTGGCTCGCATCGAAGGTCGGCAGCTTGCCGGCCTTGCGCTGGGCGTTGTAGTCCTTAGATAGCTTGAACGCCAGCTTCGATAACAGCAGGATGGCGATCAGGTTGGTGATGGCCATCATGCCCATGGACAGGTCCGCCAAATTCCAGACAAACGGCATCGGAGCCACTGCGCCGAACATCACCATGCCCAGCACCGCCAGGCGAAAGATCAGCAACCCCGTCGCATGATTGTGCTCAAGGAAAACCAGGCAATTTTCGGCGTAAAAGTAATTGGCCAGGATTGAGGTCAGGGCGAAAAACAGAATAATTACCGCCAGGAAATACCGACCCCAATCGCCTACATGGCTGGTCAACGCGTTTTGCACCAGCAAGATGCCTTCGCCGGGCTGCGGATCGGCCAACAGAATAATCGCGGCCGACGCGGTACAGATCAGCATGGTGTCGATAAACACCCCGGCCATCTGCACATAGCCTTGAGACGCCGGGTGCGGCGGATAAGGCGTAGCTGAGGCCGCCGCATTTGGCGCCGAGCCCATGCCGGCCTCGTTGGAGAACAGGCCGCGTTTGAAGCCGTTCATGATCGCCGCACCGATGCCGCCCGCCGCCGCCTCATGCAGGCCGAAAGCGCTCTTGAAGATCAGCGCCAGCACTGCAGGAATTTCGCTCAGATTCATCAGGATGATGACCACCGCCACCAGCAGATAGACCGCCGCCATAACCGGCACCACCAGCTCGGAGAACCGCGCGATGGCGCGCAGCCCGCCGAAGATGATCAACCCGGTGATGCCCACCAGCACAATGCCGCTGAGCCATAACGGCACGTCGAACGCACCAAGCATGGCGCCGCTAATGGTGTTGGCCTGCACCGAGCTAAACACAAATCCAAATGCCAGAATCAGCAGCAGCGAAAACAGCACGCCCATCCAGCGCGCGCCCAGGCCTCGTTCCATGTAATAGGCAGGGCCGCCGCGAAACTGGCCTTTTTCATCGCGAATCTTGAACAGCTGCGCCAGGGTTGCCTCAACAAAACCGGTGGCCATGCCGATCAGCGCAATCACCCACATCCAGAAGATCGCTCCCGGCCCGCCCAGGGTAATCGCCACTGCGACACCGGCGATATTACCGGTACCAACCCGCGCAGCCAGCGAGGTACACAGCGCCTGAAAGGAAGAAATACCCGACTCATCGGACTGGCGACTGCCCTTGAGCACGCTGAAGGCATGCCCGAAATGCCGAAACTGGAGCAAGCCCAAGCGCAGGGTGAAGTAGAGGCCGCTGCCGACCAGTAGCCAGATCAGCACCTTGCCCCAGACAAGACCGTTAAGTACATCGACGACCTGGGTGGCCATTGCTTGCATGCTCAATTCCTCTGCCGCCAAACACGGCCTGCGGTCGTTGGACCCTGGGCGATAGCCAGGGTTAGCCGCTCACTAATCAGGCAGATGAGCGGCGCAAAGTCTGCGGTGCTTGGAGACCGCGCGAAGGGGCGAAACTTTCCGCTATCGGGTGGGGGTTTGGCTTAGCCCTGAGCGACCAAAGCGTTCAGTCGGGCGACATACGCTATGTGCGCGGCCAGCGCCTGTTCTTCCTGCGCGTGTTGTTCCAGGCGCAGGCGCACCGGGGCGAAGGAGCGCCGGTGAATCGGGGTCGCGCCAAGGCGCTGCAAGGCTTCCATGTGTACGGCGGTGGGATAACCCTTGTGCTGGGCCAAGCCATAACCGGGGTATTGGACGTCCAGCAGGCGCATTTCTCGATCACGGCTGACCTTGGCCAGAATCGACGCGGCGGCGATCGCCGGTACTTGGCCGTCGCCTTGGATCACCGCCCGGCTGGGCATCGCCAACGCCGGACAACGGTTGCCGTCGATCAGCGCCAACAGCGGCGTCACGCTTAAGCCCTGCACCGCCCGCTGCATGGCCAGCATGGTGGCATGGAGGATATTCAACTGGTCAATCTCTTCGACCTCGGCGCGACCAATGCACCAGGCCAAGGATTTTTCGCAGATCTCATCGAACAGCCGTTCGCGGCGTGCCTCGCTGAGTTTTTTCGAATCATTCAGGCCCAGGATCGGCCGCGCCGGATCGAGAATCACCGCCGCCGTCACCACCGGACCACAGAGCGGTCCGCGGCCGACTTCATCGACGCCGGCCACCAGCGCTTCGACCAGGCTGAAATCCAGACCCATTTGCATCAGCGTGCGCCTGTTAGGTTGAGCACGGCCTCGGCCGCCTGCACCGAGGCATTGCAGCGCAAGGATCGGTGGATCACATCGAAGCCTTCGGTCTGCACCGTGCCGCCGTCCAGCAAGGGTGCCAGCACCTGAGCCAGGGCCGGCGCGGTCGCCGCCTGCTGAAGCAATTCGGGCACCAATAAGCGCCGGGCCAGCAAATTGGGCAACGAGAAAAACGGGCTGACCACCAGACGTTGGAGCAGCCAATGGGTCAGCGGGGCCACTTGATAGGCCACCACCATCGGCCGCTTGTACAGCAGCGCTTCCAAAGTGGCGGTGCCGGAGGCGATCAGCACCGCATCGCAGGCCGCCAGCGCTTCGTGGGAACGGCCATCGAGCAGGGTCAACGGCAGGTTGCGCCCGGCTAGCATCTGCTCCAATTGCACACGGCGCTCGGCACTGGCACAGGGCAAAACAAAGTGCAGGCAGGGCCGCAGCGCGCGCAGCCGCTCAGCGGCATCCAGGAACAGCGCGCCCAGGCGCGCCACTTCGCCGCCGCGACTGCCAGGCAACAAGGCCACCAGTGGCGTATTCAGGGGCAAATTCAGCGCCAAACGAGCGGCCGTGCGATCGGCCTGCAGCGGAATCTGATCGGCCAACGGATGCCCGACAAAGCGCACCGGCACGCCGTGTTCTTCATAAAAACGCGCTTCGAAGGGAAAAAGACAGAGCACCAGGTCGCAGGCTTTACGGATTTTCAGCACGCGTTTTTGCCGCCAGGCCCAGACCGAGGGGCTGACGTAATGCACGGTTTTGATCCCTGCCCGACGCAGCCTGAGCTCCAAGCCCAGATTGAAATCTGGCGCATCGATGCCGATAAACACGTCAGGCTGTGCGCTGATCAGGGTGCGGATCAGGCGGCGGCGGCGCGCCAGCAATTCCGGCAGACGACCGAGCACTTCCACCAGACCCATGACGGCCAGGCGTTCCATCGGAAAGTAAGGCGTCAGGCCTTCGGCCTGCATCAGTGGACCGCCGACGCCGATAAATTCGATGGCCGGCTGTTGAGCTTTAAGCGCGCGCATCAACCCGGCGCCGAGGATATCGCCGGATGCCTCACCGGCCACCAGCGCAACTCGCAGTACCGACGCCATGGTTAGCGGGTGATACCGCGAGTCGAAGCTCTTATCGACGTCGTAAACACCGCGACTTCCGCCAGCTGCGCGGCGGATTCTGCAAGTTCAGCCAGCGCCTGATCGACCGTCAAGCCCTGGCGGTAAACCACCTTGTAGGCGCGGCGCAACGCGGCAATGGCTTCGTCGCTGAATCCGCGGCGGCGCATGCCCTCGAAGTTCATGCTGCGCGCCTCGGCCGGGTTGCCCGACACCGTGATATACGCCGGCACGTCCTTGCCGATCGCCGCGCCCATGCCGGCAAAGCTGTGGGCCCCGATATGGCAGAACTGATGCACCAGGGTGTAGCCGGATAGAATCGCCCAATCGTCGATATGCACATGGCCGGCCAAGGCGGTGTTATTGACCAGAATGCAATGATTGCCGATCACGCTGTCATGGCCGATATGCGCGTAGGCCATGATCAGGTTGTGATCGCCGACCGTTGTTTCGTAGCGGTCCTGGACGGTGCCGCGGTGCATAGTCACGCCCTCGCGGATCACGTTGTGATCGCCGATCACCAGACGGGTTGGTTCACCCTTGTACTTGCGATCAGGGGTGTCTTCACCGAGCGAGGCAAATTGGTAAATACGATTGTATTTACCAATGGTGGTCGGGCCCTTGAGAATTACATGGGGGCCGATCACCGTACCCTCGCCAATTTCCACATCGGGTCCGATGATCGACCAGGGCCCGACCTGAACGGTGTCGGCCAGCCTGGCAGTCGGATCAATGATCGCGCGAGGGTCAAGCAAATTCATACTTTACGTTCCGCACAGATGATTTCAGCAGCACACACTTCCTTACCTTCAACGCTGGCCCGGCAGGCGAATTTCCAGACGCTGCGTTTAGTGCTCAAAAAACGCGCTTCGAGTACCAACCGATCGCCCGGCGTCACCGGCAGACGAAAACGCAATTTATCGCAGCCAACAAAATAATACAGAGTGCCGTCGGCCGGTTTCAGGTTGAGCATCTTGAAGCCCAGAATACCCGCGGCCTGAGCCATGGCTTCGATGATCAACACGCCCGGCATGATCGGACAGGCAGGAAAGTGCCCGGTAAAAAACGGCTCATTGACGCTGACATTCTTGTAGGCGCTGATGGTCTTGGTTTCGACATTAATATCCACCACGCGATCCACTAATAAAAAAGGATAGCGGTGCGGTAGATATTCGCGAATTTCGTTGATGTCCATCATGTCCAGGAAGCCTGTAATAAAAATAAGGGGTATAGAACACACGCAGATGGCTCTGCTTTTAGCTCGACCCTGAGCTCTCAAGTGCTACGCCAGCCATCCGGCTAACGCTACCAAGGTACATCGCCTGCGCTGCAGTTCGCCGATCAGCCCTTATCAGGAGACTGCGGAGCGGTTGCTAGGCGTTTTTCCAGCTGTTGCAGGCGGCGCGCCAAATCGTCCAGATGCCGCAGCCGTGCGGCACTTTTTCGCCACTCGGCAGCTGGCTGCATGGCCGTGCCCGACGAATAGGCGCCAGGCTCACTGATCGAACGGGTGACCATGGTCATGCCGGTGACAAATACCCCATCACAGACCTGAATATGCCCAACCATGCCCACCCCGCCGGCGATCATGCAGTTGCGGCCGATGGTGGTGCTGCCAGAAATACCGACACAACCGGCCATGGCCGTGTGGTCGCCGATCTGCACGTTGTGCGCGATCATGATCTGGTTATCCAGCTTGACCCCGTTACCGATCAGGGTATCGGCCAGCGCGCCGCGATCGATGGTGGTGTTAGCGCCGATCTCGACGTCATCGCCAATGGTAACGCCGCCCAACTGGGCGATTTTCTGCCATACGCCCTGCTGATTGGCGAAGCCAAAGCCTTCACCCCCGATCACCGCGCCGGATTGGATGACTACCCGCCGACCAATGCGCACGTCGTGATACAACGTGACCCGCGGGGCCAACCAGCCGCCTTCGCCCAGCACGCTGCGCGCGCCAATAAAGCAGTGCGCGCCGATGCTTACGTTAGCGCCAATCTGCGCGCCACTCTCGATCACCGCAAACGCGCCAACGCTGGCATTGGCATCGACCTGCGCATCAGGCGCCACCAGCGCTGTGGAATGGACGCCCGGCAATGCTTTGGGCTTGCGATCAAACAGATGGGACAGTTGCGCATAGGCCAGATAGGGATCGGCCACGATCAGCGCCGCGCCGCTGTAGCCTTCGGCATCCGCATCGGCCGGCGCCAGCAGCACCGCTGCCGCTCGACTGGCAGCGAGAAACTTACGGTACTGCGGATTGGCCAGAAAACTCAGCTGCTCGGGACCCGCCTCTTGCAAGGTGGCCAGCCCACTGACAGGCGTGTGCGCCGCGCCACGTAGGGTGGCGCCAAGCTGCTCGGCCAACTGGCCGAGGGTAAAAACTACTGCTGTCATGATCAGCGCAGCTGGTTCATGCGCTCGATCACCTGCCGAGTGATGTCGTATTGAGGTTTGACCTCGATCACCGCGCCGCGCTCGAACACCAGGTCAAAGTTACCTTTTTTGATCACTTCTTCGACGGCCTTATCCAGGTTGGGCTTGAGTTTTTTCAGCATTTCCCGATCGGCACCTGCTTTGGATTCGTTCAGTTCCTTGGACTGGAATTGAAAGTCTCGAGCCTTTTGCTTGAAGTCCAGCTCCAGGCGCTCGCGTTCGGCCTGCTGGACCTTGCCACCATCTTTGTTTAAGCGATCTTGAATATTCTTAGCATCGCTTTCCAGGGTTTTAAGCTTGCTCAATTGCGGACCGAATTTCTTCTCTGCATCCACTGCATAGCGCTTGGCCGCGTCGGACTCGAGCAAGGCCATCTGATAATTGAGCACCGCGATTTTCATCTCGGCAAAGACCGGTGTGGCCACAAGGACCATCGTCAACAGAACCAATTGAGTCAACTTACGCACGGTGTACTCCTGCAGAAATGATTTAAGGGTGAGCGAGTACCAGACTCTTTATTAACAAGTCTGGTTATTAGGAAGTCTTGCGATTAGAAAGTTTGACCGAGGGAGAACTGGAACACTTGGGTATCGGAATCGTTCGGTTTGACAACCGGCATGGCCAGGCTGAAGCTCAACGGACCGAGGGCTGTGATCCAAGTCAGGCCAACGCCCACGGAGCTGGCCAAATTATTCACGCTCAGATCGCAGCCCGATTCGCCGCGCTGCTTTTGCTCGCTACTGCAGTTGGTATCGAAAACGTTACCTACGTCCCAGAAAACTGCGGTGCGTAATGAGCGCTGATCCTTGACGAATGGCATGGGGAACAACAGCTCCACGCCACCTTGCATCAACACATTGCCACCGAAGGGCAACCCTTTCTGATCCGGGTCGAGCGTGTTGGGCGTACTGCGCGGGCCAAGACTGCTGTCCTTAAAGCCGCGCACCGAGTTGAAGCCGCCAGCGTAATAATGCTCGTAGAAAGGCAACTCGGAGGTCGAACCGTAGCTGTCACCGTAGCCCAACTGTGTATGGAAACGCAGGGTCGTGTTGTCGGTCAGTGGCGTGAATACCTGGCCGCGATAATCGAGCTTATAGAACGACAAATCGCTGCCGGGCACCGTGGTTTCCAGAACCAGACTTTGGCTGTGCCCACGCGTAGCCATTACGCCGCGGTTAAGGGTGGATTCTGACCAGCCAACTGAGGCCTTGAAGTTCAGATAGCTTTCACCTTCCTGGGCGATAAATTCGTTGATTTCATTGACGCTGTAAACCCCGGTACTGATGTCATCCTGCTGCGCACTGAGGCCATAAGTCAGGCGGGAAGTATCGCTGATTGGATAACCAATATTCACCCCGGCACCCAGGCTGTCTACCGCATAACTAGAAATATTAGTGTTCAACTGATCGTAATTGGTACTGCGGTAGAAGGCGTTATAGCCAAGACTAACGCCGTCGGTGGTCCAGTAGGGGTCGACGAAGCCAAAATTGTAGCGTGACTGATATTCGCTGCGGGTCAGACCGGCACTGACTTTGTTACCAGTACCCAGAAAGTTATTCTGACTGATCGAGGCACCCAAAATTAGGCCTGCGTTCTGCGCAAAACCGACACTGGCGGTGATGGAACCTGATGCCTGCTCTTCGACGCTGTAGTTGACATCAATCTGATCATCGGTGCCGGGCACTTGCGGAGTCTCGACATTGACTTCCTTGAAGAAGCCCAGCCGCTCCAGACGGGTCTTGGACTGGTCGATCAGGTAGGTCGAGGCCCAGCCCCCTTCAATCTGGCGCATTTCCCGGCGCAGCACTTCGTCTTCAGTTTTGGTGTTGCCGCGAAAGTTAATCCGATTGACATAGGCGCGCTTGCCCGGATCGACCATAAAGATGATCGACACCGTATGGTCTTCGTCATGGGTTTCAGGCACGCCATTGACGTTGGCAAAGGTGTAACCCTCGTTACCCAGACGGCGAGTGATCAGCTCAGAGGTGGTGGTCATGATCTTGCGCGAAAATACCTGGCCTTGCTTGGCCAGCAGCAACGCTCGGATGTCTTCTTCGGGCACGCGCAGATCGCCGCTGAGCTTGACCTCGCGCACCCGGTACTTTTCGCCTTCAGCGACGTTGACGGTGATGTAGACGTGCTTCTTGTCTGGGGTGATGGACACCTGCGTCGAGGCTATATCCATATTGATATAGCCACGATCCAGGTAATAGGAGCGCAGTCGCTCCAGGTCACCGGAGAGTTTTTCTCGGGCGTACTTGTCGTCATTTCTGAAAAAAGACAACCAGTTGCTGGTCTTGAGCTCGAACAGATCGGTTAGATCTTCATCGCTGAAGACGCTATTACCCACCACATTAATGTGCTGGATAGCGGCGATGGTGCCTTCATTGATGGTGATCTTCAGTGCAACGCGATTGCGCGGCTGCGGGATCACTTCGGTTTCGATCCCCGACGAGTATCGGCCCTGGGACACATACTGGCGCTGCAGCTCGTTACGCACGCCTTCGAGAGTGGCTCGCTGAAAGATCTCACCCTCGGACAATCCCGACTGATTGAGGCCCTTGAGCAGGTCTTCGCTGGATATGGCCTTGTTGCCTTCGATCTCGATACTTGAGATTGACGGACGTTCGACCACACTGATCACCAGCACATCGCCATCGCGGCCTAGCTGGATATCCTCGAAGAAACCGGTCTTGAACAGGGCGCGCGTGGCCTCCACCAGCTCAGGGTCATCCACAGGCTCGCCGACGTTTAGCGGCAAGGCGCCAAACACGCTGCCCGCGGAGACCCGCTGCAAGCCGTTGACACGGATATCGGAAATGGTGAAGGACTCGGCGTGAACTTCGGTGATCATCAATGCGGCAAGCACCGCAGTTAGCAGCAGACGTTTCATGAAGTCCTTTCTTATTTCAACTGACGGTAAAGAATCGGCGGCAGGCTGCCAGCCGATTCATAATTCAGTGACGCGTTACAGTCGACCCAGATCGTTGACGAGGGCCAGTAACATCACCCCGACGACCAAACTGATCCCGATCTGAACTCCCCAAGTTTGTATGCGCTCCGACAAGGGACGACCCCGCGCCCACTCGATCAGATAAAACAGCAGATGCCCCCCATCTAACACCGGAATGGGCAAAAGATTCAAAACCCCTAAGCTGATACTCAAGATAGCGAGGAAATTCAGGAAATTTCCCAGACCCGACTCGGCTGAAGCGCCCGCCACTTTAGCAATGGTTATCGGCCCGCTCAAGTTTTTTACCGACAGCTCGCCCATCAGCATTTTCTTCAGCGAGTCAAGACTCAGCACGCTCATGCTCCAGGTGCGGCGCAGCCCCTCAGCCACGGCGTCCAGCGGACCAAAGCGAACCTCGCGCAGCATCTCGGCAGGCCAGGTAACACCTTGCACACCAGCACCCAGATAACCGCTACGGGCTTCGCCGGCACCCCGCACCGCCAGCGTCAGCGGCACATCGAGCTGATCTCCAGCCCGCTCCAGACGCACGACAACCCGCTCGCCCGGACGCGCCTTAACCTGTTCGACCAGTTGCTGCCAATGCTCCACGGCCTGACCATCGAGGGCCAGCAGACGATCGCCCAGCTGCAGCCCGGCGGCTTGACCCGGGCCTTGCGGGTCCAGCTCAGCAAGAATTGGCGGCACTTGCGGACGCCAAGGCCGAATGCCCAGAGCATCGATCGGATCGGGTTCTTCGGCGCCTTTAAGCCAGTCGCGCAGCTGCAGCTGATAAGCGCGGTCCTGACTGGAACCCGGCTCGCGAACCAGCAGCTCCAGCGTGCCGCTTTCGCCCATGCGGCGAATCAGCTGCAGATTGACCGCGGACCAGCCGACCGTCGGCTTACCGTTGACCGCGACTATTTCCTGCCCGGCGACCAGCCCCGCGTCTGCGGCCAGGCTCTGCGGCGCGACGGTGCCGATGATCGGCCGCACCTGTTCGCTGCCCAGCATGGCCAGCAACCAAAAAAACACCAGAGCCAAAATAAAGTTGGCAATCGGCCCCGCCATTACGATGGCGATGCGTTGCTGCACCGACTTGCGATTGAAGGATTGCGTCAACTGCTCGACCGGTACGTCGCCTTCGCGCTCGTCGAGCATCTTGACGTAACCGCCCAGCGGAATGGCGGCGATCACAAATTCCGTGCCCTGACGATCGTGCCAGCGCAGCAGAGGCATGCCGAAACCCACCGAGAAGCGCAAAACCTTGACGCCACAGCGCCGCGCGACCCAGAAGTGCCCGAACTCGTGAAAGGTAACAAGCACACCCAGTGCAACCAGGGTGCCGAAGAACATATAAAGCGCGCTCATCGTTTCTCTCCGGGTTCAACGCCCGTGGCGACTCAACCAAGCACCGGCGGCGGCGCGCGCCCGGGCGTCGGCGGCCAGTACGGTATCGAGGGCGTCGACCACTTGGGCCGACTCGGCAGTTAATACGGTTTCAATAATAACCGCGATTTCGGGGAAACGGACGCGTCGTTCGAGAAAGGCCGCCACCGCCACTTCATTCGCCGCATTGAGCAGCGCTGGCGCCGTACCACCCGTCTCGGCGGCCTGACGGGCTAGACGCAGGCAGGGAAAGCGCATCTCATCAGGCGGCGAAAAATCCAGCCTGGCGATACGAAACAGATCCAGCGGTGCCACGCCGGAATCAATCCGCGCAGGCCAGGCCAGCGCATGACTGATGGGCGTGCGCATATCCGGATTGCCCAGCTGAGCCAATACCGAACCATCGATATAGTCGACCAACGAATGGATGACGCTTTGCGGATGAATCACTACATCGACTTGCGCGGGCGTGGCGTCGAACAGCCAACAGGCCTCGATCAACTCGAGGCCCTTGTTCATCATACTGGCCGAATCAACCGATATCTTGGGGCCCATGGACCAAGTGGGATGAGCGCAGGCCTGCTCGGGTGTCACTTGCTCCAGTTCGGTTAGCGGCGTTTCGCGAAACGGCCCGCCGGAAGCCGTCAGCAGAATCCGCCGTACGCCTACCGCATCGAGACCGCGGGCATAGTCACGCGGCAAACACTGGAAGATGGCATTGTGTTCGCTGTCGATCGGAAGCAATACCGCGCCACTGCGCCGCACTGCCTGCATAAAGAGCGCGCCGGACATGACCAAGGCTTCTTTGTTTGCCAACAGGATTTTCTTACCCGCCGCTACGGCCGCCAACGTCGGCTTCAAACCAGCCGCGCCGACAATCGCCGCCATGACCGTATCCACCTCGGGATGGGCGGCCACTTCGCACAGACCCGCCTCGCCCACCAACACCTCGGTCGACAGCCCGGCACTGCGCAACACGCCTTGTAACTCGCGTGCTGCGCCGGCATCCGGCACCACCGCATAGCGTGGCTGGTAACGCAGGCAAAGCGCCTGCAACTCGGCCAGGCGCCTAAAACCCGTCAAGGCAAACACCTGATAGCGCTGCGGATGACGCGCGATCACGTCCAGCGTGCTTAAGCCGACGGAACCGGTCGCGCCCAGTACGCAAACCTGCTGTAGGCCGCTCATGGCGCACCCCAACCGACGCACCAGAGCAGTACCGCGAACACCGGTACGGCGGCGGTCAGGCTGTCAATACGGTCCAGCACCCCGCCATGTCCTGGCAGCAGGTGACTGCTGTCTTTAAGTCCGGCCTGGCGTTTGAACATGCTTTCAGTCAGATCACCGATTACCGAAATCAGCACCACTAGCGCCGCGCCGAGCAACGCCAAGGCCAACTCGGTCAGCGCCCAGTCGCGATACAGCCCCACCAGTAAGGTAAGCAGCAGACTGGCCAGCAGACCGCCACACAGCCCTTCCCAGCTTTTACCTGGACTGACCCGCGGAGCCAGCTTGCTCTTACCGAACGCTTTGCCCGAGAAATACGCGCCGATATCGGCGCTCCAGACCAGCACCAACACCGTCAATATCAGGCCATTGCCCAGCGGCCAGTGCTTGAGCAGCAGCAGCCCCTGCCAGGCCGGCAGCAAAATCAGCAACCCGATCAGCAGCTTACTGGGCCCGCCGGCCCAATAACGACTGCTGCTCGGGAAACTCAGCACCAACCCAATTGCCAGCAGCCACCAGCCGATCGCCACGCCCAGTAGCCAGGGTGCCAGGGCCGGCAGCCGATACAGTACGACCAGCAACAGCGCCACCAATACGGCATAAGCGACCCGTACCGGCTGCGCCACGAACCCCGCCAACCGCGCCCACTCCCAGGCGCCCAGTGTCACCACCGCGCCAATAAACAGGGCAAAGGCTCCACCTTCGAGCAGAAAAAAACCGCACAGGGCGACCGGCACCAGCAGCAGTGCGGTAATGATGCGTTGCTTCAACATTTAGCCCGAGCCTCGGCTTCCACCTGGTCACCGGTCTTACCGAAGCGACGTTGGCGGGTAGCGTAATCGGCCAGCGCAGTGCGCATGGCTTCGTGTTTGAAATCCGGCCAGAACAGGTCGGAGAAATACAGCTCGGCATAGGCGAGCTGCCAAAGCAGAAAATTGCTGATGCGGTGCTCGCCACCGGTACGAATACACAAATCGGGCAATGGCAGACCACCGGTAACCAGATGATCTTCCAGCCGTTCAGCGGTGATTTGCTCCGGCTGCAACTGGCCAGCCTGAACCTCGCGCGCCAGCTGTTGCGCAGCCTGAACGATGTCCCATTGACCGCCATAGTTGGCTGCGATCTGCAGGACAAACCCGCGGTGCTCGCAGGTCAGATCCTCGGCCTTGCGCATCGCCGCCTGCAGCTCAGGATGAAAACGTGAGCGGTCGCCGATGATGCGTAGATTGATGGCGTTTTTATGCAGCTTTTTCGACTCGCGATGTAGCGCCGAGAGAAACAGCTCCATCAGAGCACCGACCTCTTCGGCCGGACGCCGCCAGTTTTCACTGGAGAAGGCGAACAGGGTCAGCACCTCAACACCCGCCTCGGCGCAGACCTCGATCACCGCACGCACCGCATCTACGCCCGCTTTGTGCCCGGCGACGCCCGGCAACAGACGTTTTTTCGCCCAGCGGTTATTCCCATCCATGATGATCGCCACATGCCGCGGCACACTCTGTGGGATCTTTTTTGCAGTCCTGTCCATAAATAACGTGGCCCTTATACGGCCATCAAATCGGTTTCCTTGTTTTCCAAGGCCTTGTCGACCTCAGCGACATATTTGTCGGTCAGCTTCTGCACCTCATCCTGCGCACGGCGATCATCGTCCTCGCTGATCTCCTTTTCCTTGAGCAGGTCTTTGAGCTGGCCAATGGCATCGCGACGAATATTGCGCACGGCCACCCGGGCGTTTTCCGCTTCATGACGCGCCTGCTTGGTGTAACCCTTACGGGTTTCCTCAGTCAGCGCCGGCATGGGCACCCGAATGGTGGTGCCTGAGGTCGCCGGATTAAGGCCCAGATCGGCGGTCAAAATGGCTTTTTCTACCACCTGAATCATGCCGCGTTCAAACACCGTCAAAGCCAGTGTGCGCGCATCTTCGGCGATCACGTTGGCGACCTGCCGCAGCGGCGTATCGGTACCGTAATAAGGCACCATCACGCCATCCAGAATGCTCGGATGCGCGCGGCCGGTGCGGATCTTAGCAAACGCATGACCCAGCGATTCCAGGGATTTTTTCATACGCACCTGCGCATCCAGCTTGATCTCGTTAATCATTGTTCGGCTTCCTCGATCAGAGTTCCTTCCGAGCCGCCCAAGACGATATTCAGCAGGGCGCCGGACTTGTTCATATTGAACACACGCAACGGCATCTTGTGGTCGCGACACAGCAAAATGGCGGTCAAGTCCATGACCCCCAACTTGCGATCGAGCACCTCGTCATAGGTCAGCCGGTCGAATTTTTCCGCGCTCGAATCCTTGAATGGATCGGCGGTGTAGACACCATCTACCTTGGTCGCCTTGAGCACCACATCGGCATCGATTTCGATAGCACGCAGACAGGCCGCCGAGTCAGTGGTGAAGAACGGATTACCGGTACCGGCGGCAAAGATCACCACATCGCCAGTGCCCAGATGGCGCACGCCTTTGCGCCGATCGTAATGATCGGTCACGCCGACCATGGAAATAGCCGACATCACGATAGCCGGAATATTCGAGCGCTCCAGCGCATCGCGCATGGCCAGGGCGTTCATCACCGTGGCCAGCATACCCATATGATCGCCAGTAACCCGATCCATGCCGGCAGCGGACAGCGCAGCCCCGCGAAACAGATTACCGCCGCCGATCACCAGCCCTACCTGTACGCCGATGCCCACCAACTGGCCGATTTCCAAGGCCATGCGGTCCAGCACTTTGGGATCGATGCCGAAGTCTTCGGAGCCCATCAGGGCTTCGCCGCTGAGTTTGAGCAGAATGCGTTTGTAGCGGGGTTGCCGACCACTCACCTGCTGAGCCATTGCGAGTCACTCCTGCGGCGTATTGAATTCTGCGCAGACCACAATGGCCTGCTTTAGGGTGGCGCACCTGAGCGGTGCCCCGAGTACGGAGCGCCTTGGGCACCCGTACCTAAATTGTCAGCTATTGGCCGTTACTTACCAAAAAAGCCGCCCGCGTGAACGGGCAGCCTCTTGGGGCGACAGCCTGGGCTGCCTTACTGCTTGCTACCGGCGAGCTGCGCGGCCACTTCTGCAGCGAAATCGACTTCAGCTTTTTCGATGCCTTCGCCAACTTCGTAACGCACGAAGGACAGAATTTCAGCACCGCCGCGCTTGGCCAGTTCGCCAACCTTGATGCTGTCGTCCTTGATGTAGGCTTGCTCGACCAAGCTGGCTTCAGCCAGGAACTTCTGGATCCGGCCGCCAACCATCTTCTCGAGAATTTCAGGCGATTTGCCTTTCATTTTCTCTTCGTTGAGGGCCATGAAGATTTCTTTTTCCTTGGCCACGGCTTCCGGAGAAACCTGAGCCGGGCTTACTACCAGCGGATTGGTAGCGGCTACGTGCATAGCGATATTGCGGGCCAACTCAACGTCGCCGCCCTTCAATGCCACTACGACACCGATGCGATGACCGTGCAGGTAAGTGCCGACCACATCGGCCGCAACGTTGCTGAGGCGGCGAATATTGACGTTCTCGCCAACTTTCGATACCAGCGCCAGACGTGCTTCTTCGCGAGCTGCAGCCAGGGGCGCGGCGTCGGTCAGGTTGTCGGCAAAGGCCTGGTCGATGCTTTCGTTGACGAACGCCTTGAAATCGTCTTGCAGCGCCAGAAAGTCGGTCTGCGAATTAACTTCGATGATCATGGCGCGCGTGCTGTCATCAGCTGCCTTAACAGCGATTGCGCCTTCAGCGGCAGTATTGCCGGCTTTCTTGGCGGCTTTAATGGCGCCGGCACTGCGCATATCGTCAATGGCTTTTTCGATATCGCCATCAGCAGCGATCAAGGCGCGCTTGCAATCCATCATGCCTTGGCCGGTGCGTTCACGCAGTTCTTTAACCAACGCTGCAGTAACTTCTGCCATTTTCGAAATCCTCTTGGATAGGTTTCTAACCATTCCACCCGCTTCTATAAAACGGGCGATCAATTCTAAGGTGGCAAAAAGGGGGCCTAGCCCCCTTTTTGCGCACTGAACAACGCTAAGCGTCTACTGCTCAGGCTTGCGGAGCCTGAACTGCAGCGGCTACTTCAGCGGCTGGAGCAGCTTCAGCAACTGGAGCGGCCGGGGCTGCAGGAGCAGTTTCGGCGACTGCAACAGCCGGGGCTTGCTCGACGAACTCGTCGGTGCCGCCGTTGGCGTTGTTACGGCCTTTGATAACTGCATCAGCCATGGAGGACATGTACAGATGGATGGCGCGAATGGCGTCATCGTTACCTGGGATGATGTAATCCACGCCATCCGGGCTGCTGTTGCTGTCAACAACGCCAATAACCGGGATACCCAGTTTGCGGGCTTCGCTGATGGCGATGCACTCATGGTCAACGTCGATCACGAACATGGCGTCTGGCAGACCGCCCATATCCTTGATACCGCCCAGGCTGCGATCAAGCTTTTCCAGATCGCGGCTGCGCATCAGCGCTTCTTTCTTGGTCAATTTGGTGAACGTACCGTCTTCGGCCTGAACTTCCAGATCGCGCAAACGCTTGATCGAGGCACGGATGGTTTTGTAGTTGGTCAGCATGCCGCCCAACCAGCGGTGATCGACGTACGGCGAGCCGCAACGTGCTGCTTCTTCAGCTACAATTTTGCCAGCGGAGCGCTTAGTGCCAACAAACAAAATCTTGTTTTTGCCCGACGCCAGTTTTTCAACAAAAGCCAAGGCTTCGTTGAACATCGGCAGGGTTTTTTCCAAGTTGATGATATGGATCTTGTTGCGCGCGCCGAAAATGTACTTATTCATTTTCGGGTTCCAGTAACGGGTCTGGTGACCGAAGTGAACACCGGCCTTCAGCATATCGCGCATAGTAACGTTGGACATTGTCGTTCCTTAGAGTAAGTCGGGTTAAGCCTCCACGTATCCCAACGGCCAACCATCGGATAGTCATCCGAGGGCACCCAGGCCATCGTGTCGATACGTGTGTGGGGTTAGGCTAAACGGGCACAGCCCGAGAAGCGGCGCACTTTATATCACATCTGCAAAGCTTGCGAAACCTGCCACGATGATCGGCCTGACGCCGCCCGATTCGCCGGGTCTGTTAGAATCGACACCTCCATTGTTTCCGCCTTAAGCGCCAACACGCACCGAGAGAGTTCGCATGAGCGTCACTATCAAGACCCCAGAGGAAATCGTAAAAATGCGCGTGGCTGGCCGCCTCGCCGCCGAACTGCTGGATATGATCGGCGAATTCGTCAAACCGGGCGTCACCACCGAAGAGCTGGACCGGATCTGCCACGACTATATGGTCAACGTGCAGCACGTCATTCCGGCGCCGCTAAACTATAAGGGTTTTCCCAAGTCGATCTGCACCTCGATAAACCATGTGGTCTGCCACGGCATCCCCAACGACAAGCCCTTGAAAAATGGCGACGTACTGAATATCGACGTTACCGTCATCAAGGACGAATACCACGGCGATACCAGCAAGATGTTCATGGTCGGCCAAGTCTCCGAGTGGGCAGAGCGTCTGGCTCAGGTCACCCAGGAATGCTTGTACAAAGGCATTCAACTGGTTCGCCCCGGCGCACGTCTGGGTGATATCGGCGAAGTGATCCAGAAACACGCCGAGAAAAACGGCTTCTCCGTGGTACGCGATTTCTGCGGCCACGGCATCGGCAAGGTGTTTCACGAAGAGCCGCAAGTGCTGCACTACGGCCGCGCCGGCACAGGCCTGGAGCTCAAAGAAGGCATGGTGTTCACCATTGAGCCGATGATCAACCAAGGCCGCGCCGAAACCCGCGTGCTCGGCGATGGCTGGACCGCCATCACTAAGGACCGCAAGCTTTCCGCCCAGTGGGAACACACCTTGGTTGTCACCGCTGACGGTTACGAAGTCTTCACCCTGCGCGACGAAGAAAGCCTGCCACGCACCTCGGCCTGATGAGTCGTTAGCCCGTTTGCCTGCGCCGCTTCAGCGCCCTCTATGTAAGGAACCTTGTTGCATGCCGCAGGTAGACCCCGAATTATTCGACCCCAGCCAGTTCCAGGCCGAACTGGCTTTGAAGGCCAGCCCCATCGCAGCCTTCAAGAAAGCCGTGCGACGCGCCCATAAGGTGCTCGATGCACGTTTCACCGCCGGTCGCGAGATCCGCCGTTTGGTAGAGGACCGTGCTTGGTGCATCGACCAAATTCTGCGCGCAGCCTGGGCGCGCTTCCCGTGGAGCAGCGATGCCGACATCGCCCTGCTGGCGGTCGGCGGTTACGGCCGCGGCGAACTGCATCCCTATTCGGATATCGACCTGCTGATTCTGCTGGACAGCGCCGATCACGAAATATTTCGCGAGTCGATCGAAGGTTTTCTCACGCTGCTCTGGGACATCGGTTTGGAAGTCGGGCAAAGCGTGCGCTCGGTCGACGAATGCGCCGAGCAGGCCCGCGCCGACCTCACGGTCATCACCAACCTGATGGAAAGCCGCACCATTGCCGGGCCCGAACGCCTGCGCCAGCGCATGCTGAGCGTCACCAGCAACACCCAAATGTGGCCAAGCAAGGCGTTTTTTCTGGCCAAGGGCCAGGAACAGCGTGCCCGCCACCGCAAATACAACGACACCGAATACAACCTGGAACCAAACATCAAAGGCTCGCCGGGCGGGCTGCGTGATGTCCAAACCATTCTCTGGGTGGCGCGCCGGCATTTCGGCACGCTCAACCTGCACGCCATGGGTGGCCAAGGTTTTTTGATCGAGAGCGAACAGGCCCTGCTGGCCTCCTCCCAGGAGTTTCTCTGGAAGGTCCGCTACGCCCTGCATATGCTCGCCGGACGTGCCGAAGATCGCCTGCTGTTCGATCACCAACTGAGCATCGCCCGGCTGCTCGGCTTCGATGAGCCAGACCCCAAGCACGCCATCGAAGCCTTTATGCAGCGTTATTACCGGGTAGTGATGAGCATCGCCGAACTGAGCGACCTGATCACCCAACACTTTGAAGAAGTCATCGTGCGTGCCGGCCAGAGCGGCCCGATCCTGGTACTCAATAACCGTTTCCAAGTGCGCGATGGCTATATCGAAGTTCGCGCGCCAAATGTATTCACCCGTACGCCATTTGCCATTCTGGAAATATTTGTGCTGATGACTCAGCACCCGGAGATAGAAGGCGTGCGCGCCGACACCATTCGTTTGCTGCGCGATCACCGGCATTTGATCGACGACGAATTTCGCCACGATATTCGCAATACCAGCCTATTCATCGAGCTGTTCAAGTCCGCGCAAGGCATCCACCGCAACCTGCGGCGAATGAACCGCTACGGTATTCTCGGCCGCTACCTGCCCGAGTTCGGGCATATCGTCGGACAGATGCAATACGACCTGTTCCATGTTTATACCGTCGATGCACACACGCTCAACGTCATCAAGCACCTGCGTAAGCTGGGCAAGCCGGGCGTAGCGGAAAAATTCCCGCTGGCCAGCAAGCTGATAGAGCGCCTGGCCAAACCCGAACTCATCTATATGGCCGGGCTCTACCACGATATCGGCAAGGGCCGTGGTGGCAACCATTCGGAGCTGGGCGCGGTGGATGCCGAGGCTTTCGGCGAGCGCCACCAGTTGCCGCAATGGGATACCCAACTGATCGTGTGGCTGGTACAGAACCATCTGGTGATGTCCACCACCGCCCAGCGCAAGGATTTGTCCGACCCGCAGGTGATCTTCGACTTTGCCCAACTGGTCGGTGACGAGACACACCTCGACTACCTCTATGTGCTAACCGTCGCCGACATCAACGCGACCAATCCCACACTCTGGAACTCCTGGCGTGCCAGCCTATTGCGTCAACTGTATGCCGAGACCAAGCGAGCCCTGCGCCGCGGCCTGGAAAACCCGGTGGATCGCGAAGAACAGATTCGCCGCACGCAAAGCGCTGCGCTGGATATTCTGGTGCGCGGCGGCACTGACCCGGACGACGCCGAGCAGTTGTGGGCGCAGTTGGGCGACGACTATTTTCTGCGCCATACCGCCGGCGACGTGGCCTGGCACACCGACGCTATCTTGCAGCAGCCCAGCCATGGCACGCCGCTGATTCTGATCAAGGAAACCACCCACCGTGAGTTCGAGGGCGGTACACAAATCTTCATCTACGCCCAGGATCAACACGACTTTTTCGCCGTAACCGTGGCCGCCATGGACCAGCTCAATCTGAATATCCATGACGCGCGCATCATTACCTCCACCAGCCAGTTCACGCTCGACACCTATGTGGTGCTGGACGCCGACGGCGACCCGATCGGCGAGAATCCGACGCGGGTGCAGCAGATTCGCCAGGGCCTGATCGATGCGCTGATCAACCCGGACGATTACCCGACCATCATCCAGCGCCGAGTGCCGCGCCAGCTCAAGCATTTTGCCTTTGCACCCCAGGTGATCATTCATAACGATGCGCAACGGCCGGTTACCGTGCTGGAGCTGACTGCGCCCGACCGCCCCGGCTTGCTGGCGCGCGTAGGCAAGATCTTTCTGGATTTTGACCTATCGCTGCAAAACGCCAAGATCGCCACCCTCGGCGAGCGGGTGGAAGACGTATTTTTCGTCACCGATGCGCACAACCAGCAACTGTCCGACCCGCAACTCTGTGAGCGCCTGCGGGACGCCATCGTCACCCAGCTATGCGAGGCCGAAAATTACGAGCCGTCACACAGCAGCCTGTGAGCCGCACAGCCATGCTCGACTCAGGCGCCAGCATCACTGAAAAGTTGCTGACGCCGACGAACTGAATAACTGAAGACTAAAAAAGTTGCATGGTTGAATAGCCGCCTACCCGCCTTACTCACTGACCGACAAGCCCATCAGCGAACGCGCTGAACGGCTGGAAGAATGCAATGAATTCCGAACTAGCCTCGCTACAGCCCTACCCTTTCGAAAAGTTGCGCGCGCTGCTGGCTGACGTGCAACCCGCCGCCGACAAGACGCCGATTGCCCTGTCCATTGGGGAACCCAAGCACCGTTCACCGGCCTTTGTCGCCGAAACGCTGGCGGCCAACCTCGACCAGTTGGCGGTTTATCCCAGCACCTTGGGCCTGCCGGCCCTGCGCGAAGCCATCAGCGGCTGGTGCGCGCGGCGGTTCGGCGTGCCGGACGGCTGGCTCGACCCGGCGCGCCATGTGCTGCCGGTCAACGGCACTCGCGAGGCACTATTCGCCTTCACCCAGGCTGTGGTCCAGCGGCCTGATGCTGGCGCGCAACCGCCGCTGGTGGTCAGCCCGAACCCCTTCTACCAAATTTATGAAGGCGCGACGCTGCTGGCCGGCGCTCAGCCGCACTACCTGGCATGCCTGGAAGAAAACGGCTTCAACCCGGATTTTGACATCGTACCCGCCGCAGTCTGGCAACGCTGTCAGCTGCTATTTTTGTGCTCGCCGGGCAACCCGACTGGCGCGCTGATCCCGCTGCACACCCTGAAAAAACTGATTCAGCTGGCCGATCAATACGATTTCGTGATCGCCGCCGATGAGTGCTACAGCGAGTTGTACTTCGACGAACAACAACCGCCAGCCGGTCTGCTCAGCGCCTGCGTCGCGCTGGGTCGCAGCGACTTCAAGCGCTGCGTGGTGTTTCATAGCCTGTCCAAGCGCTCTAATTTGCCGGGTCTACGTTCCGGATTTGTCGCTGGCGACGCCGCCATACTGAAACCTTTCCTGCTGTACCGTACCTATCACGGCTGCGCCATGCCGGTGCCAACCCAACTGGCCAGCCTGGCAGCCTGGAACGACGAGGAACATGTGCGCAGCAACCGCGCCCTGTACCGGGAGAAATTCGCCGCGGTGCTGGCCATTCTTGGCCCAGTGCTGCAAGTGCAGCGCCCGGATGGCGGTTTCTACCTGTGGGCCAAAACCCCGCAGGACGATGCCGAGTTCACCCGCCAACTGTTCGCCCGCGAGCATGTCACAGTGGTCCCTGGCTCTTATCTGTCGCGCGCCGTGGACGGCGTAAACCCTGGCGCCGGCCGTGTACGCCTGGCCTTAGTAGCACCGTTAGCCGAGTGCGTTGAAGCGGCCACGCGCATCCGCCACTTTATTCAAGGTCTGTAAAGATGAGCATCACGCTGTACGGTATCAAGGCCTGCGACACCATGAAAAAAGCCCGCAACTGGCTCGACGCGCAGGGCCTGAGCTACACCTTTCACGATTACAAGGCGCTCGGGATCGAAGCCGAGCGGTTGCAGCAATGGTGCAACGAACATGGCTGGGAAATCCTGCTGAACCGCGCTGGCACGACCTTTCGCAAACTGGATGCGGCGCAAAAAGCCGATCTGGACCAGCCCAAGGCGATTGCCCTGATGCTGGCGGCGCCCTCAATGATTAAGCGTCCGGTGCTCGATCTGGGCGCCAGCACCCTGGTCGGTTTCAAGCCCGAGCGGTATGCCGCGGCGTTGGACCAGCCGGCCAGTCCGGCGTCCGCCTGATTTTTTGTATTTTTTCTTTTTGAACCTATCCCTTACTGAATTTCGCACGAGGTAACACCATGTCCACCACTCTCTATAGCCTGGCCTTCGGTGTCGGCACGCAGAACCGCCAAGGCACTTGGTTGGAAGTTTTCTATGCCCAGCCGCTGCTTAATCCTTCGGCCGAACTGGTGGCAGCAATCGCCGCCAAGCTGGACTACCAAGGCGGCAACCACGCCATCGCGTTCAACACCACGCAAGCCACCGCCCTGGCCGAAACACTGAAAACCCTGGACGCCGGGCAAGCCGCCCTGCTCACTCGCCTGGCCGAAAGTCATCAGCCGCTGGTAGCCACACTGCTGGCCGAAGACACTGCGCTGACCTCCACCCCCGAGGCCTACCTCAAGCTGCATTTGCTCTCCCATCGCCTGGTCAAGCCGCACCAACTGAACCTCAGCGGCATCTTCCCGTTGCTGCCTAATGTGGCCTGGACCAGCCAGGGCGCCGTCGACCTCACCGAGCTGGCCGAACGGCAACTGGAAGCGCGCCTCAAAGGCGAACTGCTGGAAGTGTTCTCGGTGGACAAGTTTCCGAAAATGACCGACTACGTGGTGCCGAGCGGCGTGCGCCTGGCCGACAGCGCGCGCATCCGCCTGGGCGCCTACGTGGGCGAAGGCACCACGGTGATGCATGAAGGGTTTATCAACTTCAACGCCGGCACCGAAGGCCCGGGCATGATCGAAGGCCGCGTTTCGGCCGGCGTCTTCATCGGCAAAGGCTCGGACCTGGGCGGCGGTTGCTCGACCATGGGTACCTTGTCGGGCGGCGGAAACTTGGTGATTTCGGTTGGCGAAGGCTGCCTGATCGGCGCCAATGCCGGCATCGGTATTCCGCTGGGCGATCGCAATACCGTGGAGTCGGGCCTGTATCTCACCGCCGGAACCAAGGTAGCGCTGCTCGACGAGCACGGCCAACGGGTGAAAGTTATCAAGGCCCGCGAGCTGGCCGGCCAGTCAGACCTGCTGTTTCGTCGCAATTCGCAAACCGGCGCCGTGGAATGCAAGACCCACAAATCGGCCATGGAATTGAACGAAACACTGCACCTGCACAATTAATTTTCCGCTTAATTCCCCGCGGCTCGAACTCCGCGGCGCACTGGGCGCCCTAGGGTCCCAAGCGCGCGGCGCATCTATGTAGGATGTGCCGCGCGTACCCTAAGTGGGCCATGCGCGTGCCGTTTGTACCCTCACCAACCATGGGCCCCAAATGAACCCAGCCAATCTACCGCCCGACGCCAGGGACGCGCTGGCGGCTTTCGCCCAGTGCACCGGTTGGGAACAGCGCACGCGATTACTGATGAAGTGGGGCGAACATCTGGCGCCGCTGCACCCGGCTGAACGCTGCGCGACCAACCGGGTGCAGGGCTGCGAAAGCCAGGTCTGGTTGGTCGCCGAGCGCCAGAACGGCCAATGGCAGTTTCGCGCCAGCAGTGAGGCCCGTTTGCTGCGCGGGCTGCTGGCGCTGTTGTTGGTGCGGGTTGAGGGTGCAAATGACCAAGACTTGGCCGCACTCGATCTCGCCGATTGGTTCGCTCAACTGCACTTATCCCGGCAACTTTCACCCTCGCGCAGCAATGGCCTGCAAGCTGTCCTGCAGCGCATGGCTGAACTGACTAACAACTAACAGTGCGCCACCGATGCGCTGTGCCCACGCGGGCACAATCAACCTAAAAATCTGAGCACAGCAAAACCTAAGCACTGCACCGCGCCGTGCGACTCCGCTTTTTGCCTGCGCCAAGACGCTGGTTTTCATCAAAAAACGCTTCTTTTTCGTCGACTTTTTTGCCCCCCCGACTTCTTGCCCGCCGACCTTTTGCGTCGTCTTTTTTCGCCGTCTTTTTGTCAACGCTAAACGGTCTGCCGTTCGGAGGGTCGGCGCGCGCCGGCCAGCAGTTTTTCCACCGCCTTGGCCGCAGCGACCATTGCAAAGGTGGCGGTGACCATCATCACCGCGCCCAAGCCGCCGGCGCAGTCGAGTTTTACCTGCTCGCCACCAAAGCGTTTTTGCCAACCGATGCTGCCATCCGGCTGCGGGTAGCTCAGCTGTTCGCTGGAAAATACGCAGGGCACGCTGTAATGCTGGCCGGCGCGGCGGGAAAAGCCATAGTCGCGGCGCAGGGTCGAGCGCACGCTGGCGGCCAGCGGGTCGTTGAAGGTTTTGTTTAAATCGACCACCCGCACCTGGGTTGGGTCGAGTTGGCCGCCTGCGCCGCCGGTGGTGACCAACTGGATCTTGCGCCGCTTGCACCAGGCAATCAGCGCGGCCTTAGCGTCGACGCTGTCGATGCAGTCCACGACAAAGTCCAGCTCCGTGGTGATGCAGGCGGCCATGGTTTCGCGCGTGACGAAATCTGCCACCGCATGGACTACGCAATCGGGATTAATGGCGCGAACCCGTGCAGCCATCACCTCGACCTTGCTCTGACCGATGGTGTCCTGCAGCGCATGCAGCTGCCGATTGGTGTTGGTCACGCAGATATCGTCCAGGTCAAACAACGACAATTCGCCCACCCCGCTGCGCGCCAGGGCTTCAGCCACCCAGGAACCCACACCGCCAATCCCCACCACCGCTACATGGGCGGCGGCCAAGCGCGCGGCGCCAGCCTGGCCATACAACCTGGCAATACCGCCAAACCGTTGCTCTGTACTCATCTTCTTTGCGCGAAAAACCCCTGTCCTTCAGGGCGGGGTGGGATAGCGCGGCGCGCGGTTAGCGTGCCCCTGTTCTCGCTGCCTCCTTCTGGGCAGTTGCTATCTTATGTTTTTGAACTACTTTTTGAGGTATGACGAAGCGAGCCTACAAATACCGCTTTTATCCGACGCCTGAGCAAGAACAGCTCCTGGCACGGACTTTTGGCTGTGTGCGTTTTGTCTATAATTCCGCGCTGCGTTACCGCACCGATGCTTTCTCCGAGAGAAAAGAAAAAGTCGGCTACACAGCGGCGAATGCTCATCTGTCGAAGATGAAAAAGGCTGAGGAAACGGCTTTCCTCTGTGAAGTCAGCTCGGTCCCCTTGCAGCAGTGCCTTCGCCACCAGCAGACCGCATTCAATAACTTCTTCGAGGGGCGGGCCAAGTACCCTGTTTTTAAAAGTAAGCGGGATCGGCAATCTGCCGAGTTCACGCGCTCTGCCTTTAAGTATCTGGAAGGCCAGTTGTTTATGGCCAAGAGCAAGGTGCCGCTCGCTATCCGTTGGAGCCGCGTGCTTCCAAGTGAACCAAGCACCCTCACCGTTTCCAAAGACGCGGCAGGCCGCTACTTTGTGAGCTGCCTGTGCGAATTTACTGCCGCGCCCCTGGCAATCACTCCTCGAATGGTAGGTATCGACCTGGGCCTCAAAGACCTGTTCGTCACCAGTGAAGGTCATCGAACCGACAATCCCCGCCATACGGCTAAATACGCCATTCAGTTGGCCAGGGCACAGCGCGTCCTGAGCAAGAAAAAACTCGGGTCGAGGAATCGCGTCAAGGCCAGAAAACGAGTGGCCGGTATTCACGCCAAGATCTCCGATTGCCGGATGGACAGCTTGCACAAGCTGTCTCGCAGATTGATTAACGATAACCAAGTGATCTGCGTCGAATCCCTGAAAGTGAAGAACATGGTCCGCAATCGGCGCCTGGCCAAGTCGATCAGCGATGCCGGCTGGGGCGAGTTTGTGCGACAGCTTGAGTACAAGTCTGAGTGGGCCGGTAGGCAAGTGGCGCGGATTGACCAGTGGTACCCGTCCAGCAGACGCTGTTCTGGCTGCGGGCATGATGTTGGGCACTTGCCATTATCTATTCGCGCCTGGGACTGCCCCTCTTGCGAGGTCAGGCATGACCGCGACATAAACGCAGCGATCAACATTAAAGCCGCCGGGCTGGCGGTGTTAGCCCTTGGAGAGAGTGTAAGTGGCATGGGTCATGTACCTGTGTCCTGTTCTCGTTGAATTGGGAATTCCTTTCCTTTAGGGATGGGAGAAGTCAAAGCCTTACCTCGACAACAGCTGCCAGCAGCTCGATTCAACACACTAGAACGGCGCGCATTATAGGAAGCTCAAGGCCAAGCCCCAAGCCCTACTACCCAGCCTTGCGCCCAGCAGCGTGACTGCGCAAAAAATGGCCGCCGGGTCAGCGACCTCGCTATCTGGCCTGCGCCGAGTCCTGGCGCATTGCGCCATGGGGCTGGTCGGCTGGATGACTGATGGGCCTACGGTTAAAGCACCCACCAAGCCCAGTTAGCGCAGTGGCAGACAAATGGCACGCTGTCGCGAACTAACCGCGCGTTACGCAGACCAAGGTCTAGCGCCTTGAGCATCCCCGAAAGACCCATGCGCCCGCTATACAGTGATCAGCGGGCCGGAGTAGCATTCGCGCCAACTGGCGCTCGCCGGCCCTGTCCGGTCCACCTTGTAGAATTTGAACCCCTATGGCTTCGCGTAAATTTGGACTCAATCTGGTGATGGTCGTGGCGATCGCCGCGTTATTCACTGGCGTCTGGGCGCTGTATAACCGCCCGGTAACAGCACCGGACTGGCCCGAGCAAATTTCCGGGTTTTCCTACTCGCCGTTTCGCGCCGACCAGAGCCCGCAAGATGGCATCTACCCAGACCAGGCGCAGATGCGCGCCGATCTCGAATTGCTGAGCACCCACACCGACAGCATTCGCACCTATTCGGTGGATGGCACCCTGGGGGATATTCCAAAAATTGCCGAAGAATTCGGCCTGCGCGTGACCCTGGGCATCTGGGTCAGCCCGGATCAAGCACGCACCGAACGCGAAATCACCCGAGCCATAGAAATCGCCAATACCTCGCGCAGTGTGGTGCGGGTAGTGGTCGGCAACGAGGCCCTGTTTCGCGGCGAAATCGAGGCCGAGCAACTGATCGTGCTGCTTGATCGGGTGCGCGCGGCAGTCAAGGTGCCGGTGACCACCTCCGAGCAATGGCATATCTGGGAGAAATACCCGCAACTGGCCGAGCACACCGACCTGATCGCCGCCCACGTTCTGCCCTACTGGGAATCCGTGCCCGTGGAGGACGCCATCCAGTTCGTGATCGAGCGCGCCCATGAACTGAAAAAGCGCTTCCCGAAAAAACCGCTGCTCCTTTCCGAAGTGGGCTGGCCGAGTAACGGCCGCGTGCGCGGCGGTGCCGAGGCCTCCCAGGCCGATCAGGCCATTTACCTGCGCACGCTGGTCACCACCCTGAACGCAGGCGGCTACAACTACTTTGTCATCGAGGCGTTCGATCAGCCCTGGAAGGCCAGCGACGAAGGCGCGGTCGGCGCCTATTGGGGCGTCTACAACCTCGACCGTCAACCTAAATTCCCCTTTACCGGACCGGTAGTGGCCATTCCGCAATGGCGCGTGCTAGCCATCGGGTCGGTGGTGCTGGCCATGCTCGCACTGGCCTTGCTGCTCATCGACGGCAGCGCATTGAAACAGCGCGGGCGGGCCTTTCTGACCTTTGTCGCCTTTGCCGGCGGCTCGGCGCTGGTCTGGATCGGCTACGACTACAGCCAGCAATACAGCACCTGGTTCAGCCTGACGGTCGGTATATTGCTGGGCATCGGCGCATTTGGCGTGTTTATCGTGCTGCTCACCGAGGCCCACGAACTGGCCGAGGCGGTCTGGATTCGCACCAGGCGCCGGCCGTTCGAGCCGGTGTGCAGCGACGACGCCTACCGGCCCAAAGTGTCGATTCACGTGCCCTGCTACAACGAGCCGCCGGAGATGGTCAAACAGACCCTCGACGCCCTGGCCAACCTCGACTATCCCGATTTTGAAGTATTGATCATCGACAACAACACCAAGGACCCGGCGGTCTGGGAGCCGGTGCGCGACTACTGCGCAGCCTTAGGCTCGCGCTTTCGGTTTTTCCACGTCGCGCCGCTGGCCGGCTTCAAGGGTGGCGCACTGAACCACATCATTCCGCACACTGCGCCGGACGCCGAGGTGATCGCGGTGATCGACTCGGACTACTGCGTGGACCGCAACTGGCTCAAACATATGGTGCCGCACTTCGCCGATCCGCAGATCGCCGTGGTGCAATCGCCGCAGGACTATCGCGACCAGGACGGCAGCACCTTCAAGAAGCTCTGCTACGCCGAATACAAAGGTTTTTTCCATATCGGCATGATTACCCGCAACGATCGCGACGCGATTATCCAGCACGGCACCATGACCATGACTCGTCGCTCGGTGCTCGATGAACTGGGCTGGGCCGACTGGTGCATCTGTGAGGACGCCGAACTGGGCCTGCGGGTATTCGAAAAAGGCTACTCCGCCGCTTACGCCCACGACAGCTACGGCAAAGGCCTGATGCCGGACACCTTTATCGACTTCAAGAAACAGCGTTTTCGCTGGGCCTACGGCGCCATTCAAATCATCAAACGGCATGCCCGCAGTCTGTTTCTGGGCCAGGGCAGTCAACTGAGCCGCGGCCAGCGTTACCACTTCGTGGCCGGTTGGCTGCCCTGGGTTGCCGACGGTATGAACATCTTCTTCACCGCCGGTGCGCTGCTCTGGTCGGCGGCCATGATCATCGTGCCGCAGCGGGTCGATCCGCCGTTGCTGATCTTCGCCATCCCGCCGCTGACGCTGTTCTTCTTCAAGGTCGGCAAGATCCTGTTCCTCTACCGGCGCTCGGTGGGCGTCAATATGCAGGATGCCTTTGCCGCGGCGCTGGCCGGCCTGGCGCTGTCGCACACCATCGCCAAGGCGGTGCTCTATGGCTTGTTCACCAGCAGCATTCCGTTCTTTCGCACGCCCAAGATGGCCAACAATCACGGCATTTTAGTGGCCCTGAGCGAAGCCCGCGAAGAGGTCTTTATCATGCTGCTGCTGTGGGGCGCAGCCATTGGCATCGGCATCGTCCAGGGTTTCCCCGGCCCCGACGTGAAGTTCTGGGTGGCCATGCTGCTGGTCCAGTCGCTGCCCTACCTGGCGGCGCTGATCATGGCCTTGCTGTCCTCCCTGCCACAGCCCACCGAAGAGGCGCTCGAACAACCGGCGTAACCGGCGCAGGTCTGCCAACCCCAGCCGGGGGCCGCCAGCATGCTGGCGGCGAAGCGTAGGGCGGATGGCGTCTTCACATCCGTCATCCGTCATCCGCCACCGGTGATAGCGGATTGATAAAACGTGATCCAGCGCATTGTTGTCCTCCCAACCCCAGCCAGGGACGCCAGCGTACCGGCGGCAACTTGGGCGGATGGCGTGCTGCACATCCACCCTGGAGCCACCCGTGACGATGACGTCCACCCAGCCTCGCGGCGGCCCATGGGCGGCGTTTTGCTTTAAGATGACGGCCTTTCGTTTGATGCCGCTCTGGAGCCGTAATGACTGCCCTCGCCCCGACCCTTTCGCCCACTCTAGCGCTGGCCTGCGAGCTGATTCGCCGTCCGTCCGTGACCCCGCTCGATGAAGGCTGTCAGGCGCTAATGATCGAGCGCCTGCAGGCCCTGGGTTTTGCCGTGGAGCCGATGCCCATGGGCGGCGTGGAGAATTTCTGGGCGACCCACCAGAGCGCCTCAGCAGCCGACGGCGGCCCGGTATTGTGTTTCGCCGGGCACACCGACGTGGTGCCCACCGGCCCGCTGAGCGCCTGGCAACACCCGCCGTTCGATGCACTGATCGACGCACAGGGCATGCTGTGCGGGCGCGGCGCGGCGGACATGAAAGGCAGCCTGGCCGCGATGATCGTCGCCGTGGAGCGCTTCGTCGTCCTGCATCCAGACCATAAAGGCCGCATCGCTTTTCTGATCACCAGCGACGAGGAAGGCCCGGCCCAGCACGGCACCAAGGCCGTGGTCGAACGCCTGCGCGCGCGCGGCGAACGGCTGGACTGGTGCATCGTCGGCGAGCCGTCGAGCACCGCGCTGATTGGCGATATGGTCAAGAACGGCCGCCGTGGCTCGCTGGGCGCCACCCTCACGGTGCGCGGCGTACAGGGCCATGTTGCCTACCCGCAACTGGCCAAGAACCCCATTCACCTGGCTGCCGCGGCTCTGGCCGAATTGGCCGCAGAACACTGGGACCACGGCAATGCGTTCTTCCCGCCAACCAGTTTGCAGATATCCAACCTGAACGCCGGCACCGGCGCCACCAATGTGATTCCGGGCGAATTAACCGCGGTGTTCAATTTTCGCTTTTCCACCGAATCGACGGTGGACGATTTGCAGCAGCGGGTTGCGCAACTGTTCGACAAGCACGGGCTGGACTGGCACATCGACTGGGCCTTGTCCGGCCTGCCGTTTATCACCGAACCCGGCATCTTGCTGGATGCGGTCGCGGCCAGCATCCACAGCATCACCGGCCGCACTACCGTGGCCTCGACCAGCGGCGGCACCTCGGATGGGCGCTTTATCGCCACCCTCGGCACCCAGGTGGTTGAGGTCGGGCCGGTCAACGCCACCATCCACCAGATCGATGAGCGGGTGCTGGCCAGCGATCTGGATGTGCTAACCGATATCTACTATCAAACCCTCGTCAATCTGCTCGCCTGATGCTGACCTGTCCGATCTGCCAGCAAGCCCTGAGCACTGTCGACGGCGGTGTGGCCTGCCCGAGCGGGCACCGCTTCGACCGCGCCCGCCATGGCTACCTGAATCTGCTGCCGGTGCAGCACAAAAACAGCCGCGACCCCGGCGATAACCAGGCGATGGTCGAGGCCCGCCGGCGTTTTCTGGAGGCCGGCCACTACGCGCCACTGGCCAAGCGCCTGGCCGAACTGGCCGTCGAGCGCGACCCGCAGCGCTGGCTGGATATCGGCTGCGGCGAAGGCTATTACACCGCGCAGATCGCCGACGCGCTGCCCGAGGCTGACGGCTATGCCCTGGATATTTCCCGCGAAGCGGTCAAGCGCGCCTGTCGCCGCGCGCCGCAGCTGAGTTGGTTGATCGCCAGCATGGCGCGCATTCCGCTGGCGGATGCCAGCTGCCAGTTTCTCGCCAGCGTGTTCAGCCCGCTCGACTGGCAGCAAGCCCAGCGCCTGCTTACACCGGGCGGCGGGCTGATGCGCGTCGGCCCTAGCAGCGAACACCTGATGCAGCTACGAGAAAAGCTCTACGACCAGGTGCGCGACTACAGCGACGACAAACACCTGGCCCTGGTCCCGGACGGCATGCGCCTGGCCCATAGCGAAACCCTGAATTTTGACTTGCAGCTGACCAGCGCCCAAGCCCGCGCTGACCTGCTGGCCATGACCCCGCATGGCTGGCGGGCCAGCGCTGAACGGCGCGCCGCGGTCATCGCCGAACCCTTAGAAGTCAGCGTCGCCATCCGCTACGATTGGTTCGAGCGGCGCTAACATCGCCGCCCATGCAGCGCGGCAATCCGATCCAGGCGCGCTTGCGCTTTTCCACATCCATACGCTCACCACTGCGCCTTAACCGGCGCCAGGAACTCACTCCATGCGTCAACCGGATATCGAAATCTACCTCAGGGATGCCGACCATAAAGCTATCGCAGACTGGCTCGGCGGCGCGCTAGGACCCTGCACGCCTTGGCATCAGCAAGGCCAGACCTACAAATGCACCGTGCAAAGCCCGGCTGCAGCGATTCCGCTGACCTGGTTGCCCAAGGCCGTTGGCAAATGGGGCAGCCTGTTCCTGGAAAGCGCCGCGACGCCCTGGGACGATGACCTGGCCTGCGCCCGCGCCGCCTTTGCCGCGCTGGACGTGGAAATCCGCTGCGCGCCCGGCGGCTGGACGGAAGAAGAAAGCGTCGAAACCGCCGACCGCTGGATGCGCATCAGCAGCGACGGCGAAGAAGAAATCACCTGGCATACCGCCTAACGAAAGCAGCCGGGCGCCGCACGTAGGGCCGGCGCAGTGAGGCGGCTCGCACAGGCTAGAGTCCTGTTCTGGCGCACCCCAGCGCGGCTTGAAACGGGGCTACGCGCCGCCAACTTTCGCTACGCTTTACGCCGGCGCCAGAACCACAGGGCCAATACGCCCAGGGTCAGCAGCAGCGGCACCAGGGCAATATTGACGAATTTCAGGCGACGGCCCAGCTCGTCGATATCGGTGTTGAGCTGGTAGCGCACATCGCGCAGCTCCCGGCGGATTGCTCGTTTGTCCTGCAAAAACTGCTGCATGGCGGCCTGCTGCGCAGCCGGCAATTGTTGGGTCGTGCTCGGGTCCTGGGGTTGCTGCAGGGCCAGTAGTTGCGCTTCGGTGGCGGCCAGGCGGGTCTGCAAGACCTGCTCTTTTTCCCGAAATTCTGTCTCGGCACCGCGCTGCAAACTATCCACCACCTCGAACGGACGACTGGAACGCCCGCGCGAGCGCACGCTGATCAGCGCATCGGAGCCGGCCAGATTGTCCAGCGCATTGATCACCCAGCTGCCGTTGTCCGCCCAAGGCTGCGGCAGGCGTTCGCCGAAGAAATCCTGCATCTGCACCCACAGCCGATCGCTGAGCAGATCGGTGTCGGCCACCGCGATGACCTGGATATTTTCGGCGGATTTGAGGCCGTCCTTGCGCCCTTCGATGCCGTTCGGATAGGCGCTCTGCGCGGGGCCACTGATGCGCGCGGCCAGGGTGTAGCGCTGGCCGGTCGGTTGCAGTTCACGGAGCAGTTCTTGAGGATTACTCAGCGTGGCCACCCGCTCGGTTGCGAAGGGCATGGCGTACCGGGAGCTGTGCAGCAACGGAACAAACTGGGTCTGCGCGCCGGGTAACGGTTCAAGCAGGCCGGCGCTGGCCAGGGTGATGCGGTCCAGGCCGGCGGTGCTGACATCCTGCTGATCCAGCGCAGCCTTGGGCAGGCTCAACCAAGCGGCATGCCGCACCGCCGGTTGGCCCTGACCCATGCCAACGGCCATGGCGTAGGCACCATCGCCTAGCACCCGATCCGGCACCAGACGCATCCCCCACGCCGCAAACAGCGGCTGCAAATCGGACGACTGCCCGGCCGGCTCGGTCGTCATGTCCCCAGCCATACCCGCGCCGGTGTCCACCTCGCTGAGAGGATCGACAAACACCAGCAACTTGCCGCCGCGCAGCACGAACTGATCGATGGCATACAGGGTTTGCTCGGGCAACTGCTTGGGATGCACCAGCAGCAACACCGAGACCTGCGCTGGAATCTGATCGACGCCGGCTTGCAGGCTCTCGATCTGGAACTGCTGACGGACTTCTTCGAGCACCCGCCAAGGCAGCGTCGGCTGGCGGCTCTGCATATCGAAGCCGCCGTTCAGCGCCAGCCCAGAGAGCACCCCAATCACCGGCCGCTCGGGCGTGGCCAGACTCTGCAGCAGGCGGCTGATTTGGTACTCAAGCAGCGCTTCCTGATCCATGACAAAAAACGGGATGACCTGAATGTTGTCCGCTCCGCGCGTGCCGGCCAGGCCGAAATACAGCTGATCGCCACTCTGATTCAGCGGCACGGCTTGCAGACCGAAGGCGACGGCTTGGTCCTCCTGCGCGGAGAACGGCTCGGGATCGACGATATGCAGCTCGAGCTTGCCATGGGCGGCGCGCTGATAGACCTGGAGCAATTCCTCCACGCGCTTGGCATAGGTGCGCAGCGCCACCAGATCCTTGCTGCCCTTGTCTGAATAGAAGAAATACAACTGCAGCGGCTCGTCCAGCTCACTGAGCCCGTCGAGAATGGTTCGGCTGCCGTCCGAGAGGCTGTAGAGCTTCTGCTCAGTCAGGTCCAGGCGGCTGTCGGTAAAGCTCCAGCTAGCCAGCCCGGTGAAGGCCAGAAAGGCCACGGCAATCAGCAGCAGTCCACTGCCCGAATGAATCAATCGTTTCATCAGTCAGCCTTCTTCAGGTCGATCACGATAGCCGTGGCCGCCAGCCAGGCGGCAATAAAGGTGATGAAATACAGCAGATCGCGCAGATCAATCACGCCCTTGCTGATGGCATCGAAGCGGATCAGAAAACTCAAGGACGCCACCGTATCGAGCAACAATTGCGGCGCCCAACTGCTGAACGCATCCAGCACCAGCGGCATGCCACTGACCATAAATAGAAAACACACGCTCGCCGTCAGAATAAAGGCGATCACCTGGTTCTTCGCCAGCGCCGACACACACGAGCCGATAGCCAGATACGCGCCGGCCAGCAGCCAGCTGCCGATATAGCCGGTGAGGATCGCACCGTTGTCCGGCTCACCCAGGTAGTTGACCGTCAGCACCATGGGAAAGGTCAGCGTCAGCGCCAGACCAGCGAACACCCAGGCGGCCAAAAACTTACCCAACACCGCCTCGCCCCGGCTGATCGGCAGAGTCATCAGCAGCTCGATGGTGCCGCTCTTGCGCTCTTCGGCCCATAGGCGCATGGCCAGAGCCGGAATCAGAAACAAATAAAGCCAGGGATGAAAGTTGAAAAACGGCGACAGGTTAGCCTGGCCGCTCTCATAGAAATCGCCCAGGTAGAAGGTAAACACCCCGGACAACACCAGAAATATCACCGTAAACACATAGGCCAGCGGCGTGGCGAAATAGCTCGCCAGCTCGCGCTTGAACAACACCGGCAACTGCCTCATAGCTCTTCCCCGCGCGTTAATCGGCGAAACACTTCATCCAGCCGCCCGCGCTCCACATTCAGTTCCTTAATGGCCCAGCCGCGCTGACCGATCAAAGCATTCACCTGGGCGAAAATCACCTGCCCGGGCTGCGCCAGCACCGTCAGGCTGTGTTCGCGGGCATTGTTTTCGATGCCGGCCACGCCAGGCAATGCGGCCAGCGCGGCGCTGTCCAGCGGTTGCTCACCGAGCAGCGTGACCGCCTGGTGATAACGCGAGCGGCTTTCCAGCTCCAGCGGCGTGCCATCAGCCACCAAGCGGCCCTGGCTGATCACCAGGGCGCGGGTGCAGACGGCGCTCACTTCTTCGAGAATATGCGTGGAAATGATCACGATTTTGTCCGCCGCCAGGCGTTGGATCAGCTTGCGCACTTGATGCTTCTGATTGGGGTCAAGGCCATCGGTGGGCTCATCGAGAATCAGCACCCTCGGCTCATGCAAAATCGCCTGGGCCAAACCGACGCGGCGCTTAAAGCCCTTGGACAGGGTGTCGATGGACTGCTCCAGCACCTTTTCCAACTCAACCAGCGCCACCGCCGTGGCGATGCGCTGGCGCTTTTCTACGCCGCGAAAGCCGCGCACCTCGGCGATAAAACCGAGAAAACCGTGCACCGTCATATCGCCGTAACAGGGCGCGCCTTCGGGCAGGTAACCGATCAGCCGCTGGGCCTTGAGCGTCTGCTTCTGGATATCGAAACCCAGAATGCTCGCGCTGCCTGAGGTCGGCGTCAGAAAGCCGGTGAGCAGCTTCATGGTGGTCGATTTGCCGGCGCCGTTGGGGCCGAGAAAACCCAGCACCTCGCCCTGGCGGACCTGAAACGACAGGTTATCCACCACCCGCTGCGGACCAAACTGTTTGCTGAGCTGATTGAGTTCGATCATGGCCTCACCGTGGGTGAATAAAGGTCTTGCTTGGCGTTTTGGATTGTAGACAAGTTCCTCGCGGCGGTCGCGCGCCTGGCCTCCGTGAGGAAATCAACACGCTGCTGAGCAAGGTGCGGGCCGAACTGCAATAACGGTGTACGCCTGCTCACATACGGCGATTCACGTCGGGCAGGCCCGCGTCGAACAGGTTCGCGGCGGGCGGGCTTGCCGCAGGCGGTACGTTGCGCCAGTCGACTCGGTTTCGGCTGCGCGGCCCACATCGGTGGGCGGTCACTGCGCGCCGAGGCCGCTCTACGAACTCCATGGCGCTACACTGCAGGCAGCGGCTTCCAACAGGCCGCATTCCATTCTTAGGAAATCGCTGCATGCGCATTCTGCTGGTCGAAGACGACAAGGCCCTCGGTGAAGGGATTCGCACCGCGCTCAAGCCCGAGGGTTACACGGTCGACTGGGTGCAGGACGGCAGCAGCGCGCTGCATGCCCTAACCCAGGAAAGCTTCGATCTGGCGGTGCTCGACCTCGGCCTGCCGCGCATGGACGGTTTGCAGGTGCTCAAACGGTTGCGCGCGGCGGCCAATCCGGTGCCGGTGCTGGTGCTGACCGCCCGCGACTCCACCAGCGATCGCATCGCCGGGCTGGACGCTGGCGCCGACGATTACCTGATCAAACCCTTCGATGTGGCCGAACTCAAAGCCCGTCTGCGCGCCTTGCTGCGGCGCAGTTTCAATCGCCCGCAACCGGCCCTGGAATACCGCGGCATCAGCCTCGACCCGGCCAGTCAAGTCGTGAGTTTTCAAGGCCAGCAGGTGAATTTGCCGCGCAAGGAGTTTCTGCTGCTGCATGAACTAATCGCCCAGCCGGGTCGGGTGCTAACCCGCGACAAACTGCAACAAGCACTTTACGGCTGGAATGAAGAGGTCGAAAGCAACGCCCTGGAAGTGCATATCCATCACCTGCGCAAGAAGTTCTTTCCCGAGCTGATTCGCACCGTGCGCGGCGTCGGTTATCTGGTAGACAAGGCATGATGCGCTCGATTCGCTCGCGCACCTTGCTGCTGGTGCTGGGTGTGCTCAGCCTGTCGCTGGCGCTGATGACCTATAAAAGCTACCACGACGCCCAGCATGAAATTGCCGAACTGTTCGATGCCCAGCTCGCGCAAACCGCACGTCTGCTGCAAGGCCTGGTCGGCCGGGACATGCCACACAGCACCCGCCAGGCGCTGCAAGCCGCACTTGATCAGGCGATTCAGGGCCAAGGGACGACGGGCAAAGTGGTAAACGGGCATCCCTATGAAGGCAAGTTGGCCTTTCAGGTATTCGATGAGCAGGCGCGGGTCGTACTGCATTCGGCCAGCGCGCCAACCAGTGCGCTCGCCCAGTTGCTGAACCAAATAGGCCAGACAGCCAACCTCAGCGATACCCGTGCGGTGAGCGAACCGTTGTCCAGCCACGCCGCGCAGTTGGCGGGTTTTCACACGGTGGCGCTGGAGGCCTTCCAGTGGCGCCTGTTTATGCTGCACGACCGCCAGGACGGCCTGTGGATTCTGCTCGGCGAGCGCGAAGACGTGCGCGGCGAACTGGTCGGTAAGGTTGCTCGGCGCGGCCTCCTGCCAGATCTGTTCGGCCTGCCTTTTCTGGCCCTGCTGGTCTGGCTGGCAGTGGGTTGGGGCCTGCGTCCACTGCAAAAAATGGCCGAACTGATCAAGGCGCGCGCGCCGGACAACCTGGCACCGCTGCTGCTGGCGTCCTTGCCAACGGAACTGGAGCCGATGAACGCCTCGCTCAATCGTCTGCTGCTGCAAGTCACCCAGCTCATGGAACAGGAAAAATGCTTTATCGCCGATGCCGCCCACGAACTGCGCACGCCCCTGGCGGTGCTGCGCATTCATGCCCACAACGCTCTGGAAGCGGCGGACCCAGCCGAGCGCACTGAAGCGCTGCAACAACTGGATATCGGTGTCGAGCGCGCCACGCGAGTAGTGACTCAGCTGCTGACCCTGGCCCGGCTGGACCCCTCGGGCGCGCGCTTGATCATGGCTCCACTGGACTTGCTCGGCTATGTGCGCAACGAGCTGGCCGAACTGATTCCGCTGGCCCTGAACCGCGATCAGGAGTTGACCCTGGACGCCGATGAAGCCGGCGATTACCACCTGCTCGCCGATGCGCCGAGCTTGGGCACTCTGCTGCAAAACCTGGTCAGCAACGCCGTGCAATACAGCCCGCCGGGCGGGTGCATTCAGGTCAGCCTCGACGCCCAGGCCGATGCGCTGCTGCTGCGTGTGCAAGACAGCGGCCCGGGGGTCGAAGCCGACCTTCGGGGAAAGCTCTTCGAGCGCTTCTACCGCCGCGGCGAAAGCCAAGGCGCCGGCCTGGGCATGTCGATTGTGCAACGAGTAGTCGAACTGCACCGCGCCAGCATCAGCCTCGGCCAGTCGCCGCTGGGCGGCCTGGATGTCTGCGTGCGCCTGCCAAAGTAAGAAAATAAACGAGTTATTTAAAGCTATGTACCCGTTATGGGTTGATGGCAGATCGTAGGAAGGGCTTGAGCCCACCAATATTGCGGCGTTCAGGGGCTGCGGGCTGAAGCCCACCCTACAAAAGCACTACCCCGAATAAACCATTAACGCCGACAGAGCCCCGGATAAGCGTCCCGTAGAGGCGGATTTATCCACGATTATTTAGCGGAGAAACGCACGAATCAATCCGCTCCCTCTTGGGCTGGACAGCTGACAAATACCCACTAGCTTTATATGAAGCACACGGCAGTGCGCATCGCATTATAAAAAGGAGACCGACATGGCAAACATCGTAGTTTTTGGCAATGGGCAATTTGCCGAAGTCGCGACGGCGTATATCGAACGCGATACCAATCACGAAATCGTAGCGTATACCGTGGATCGGGATTTTCAGGACGAACCCCGCTTCCAGAACAAACCGGTGGTGCCTTTCGAGACCCTTGAAGACGAGTACCCACCGGACCGCTATCAGCTGTTTATTCCCATCAGCTACAAGAAAATGAACCGCCACCGCGAAGACCATTACCTGAACGCCAAGGCCAGAGGATATAGCTTCATTACCTATATCTCCCCCCATGCCCGTTTGCATCGCCACACCAAAATTGGCGAAAACTGCATGATCCTGGATGACAACGTGATCCAGCCTTATGTCGAAATCGGCAACAACTGTATTTTGTGGTCGGGCAACCACATTGGGCACCACAGCAAAATCCACGATCATGTGTTCATCGCGTCCCATGCGGTAGTTTCCGGTGCGGCAGAAATCGGCAATAACTGTTTTTTAGGCGTCAATTGCACCATCCGTGACAGCATCAAAGTTGCGCCTTACTGCTTGATTGCCGCAGGCGCTACGGTGTTGAAATCAACAAATGAAAAGGAACTGCATTTCGGGCCACGATCAACCATTTCGGCGATCAGTACCGATGACTTAAAAAACATGTAAGCCAAGGCTGAATTCAGGTACGCAAAGGTTGCTCCTCGTGAGATGAGCAACTTGCTGACCTAGGCTAAAGCCAACTAGGTCATCTCGGCTGCAACGAACGAAGCGCGTCACACATCCGCGCAATGATCGCCCTGCTTGAATCGGAACACATGCAATAGTTGCACTAATCTTATCGAATGACAGTCATCAATTGAGCTAGGTAGCGCAGTACCTACAGTCCTCACGAAAGACGGATTCCGAGTATATTTTTACAGTCATGAGCCGAACGAGCCACCGCATGTTCATATAGACCACTCGGGCAGCTCAGCGAAGGTTTGGCTGCACGACTGCAGCGTTGCTCGCAATGTTGGTTTGTTGGTTTTTCTGCGAAAGAACTTGGCCGCGTGGTCAAACTGGTGCGCGAACATCGCGAAAACTTTATGGAGGCATGGCATGACTTCTTTGGCATCTGACACCGACACCCGAGTAATGAACGTCCACGTCGATGAGTGCGCGCTGACTGTCGATTTGATGGATGGCCGAACCATCTCCACGCCATTGTTCTGGTATCCCCGGCTGGCCAATGCCACCCAGGTTCAACGCGAGAACTGGGAGCTGTGCGGCGCAGGCCAGGGCATTCACTGGCCGGATATTGACGAAGACCTGAGTACCGTGGGCATGCTGCGCGGTGCCCGTGCGGTGCAACCTGGTAAGCGGGCCTAGCCGTCCAGTCCAGCCAGAAGATTAGCAAACGCCGAAACGGATGGGGTTGTCCGCTTCCGCCGTTCCCCGCTCTTTCTCTAATCCGCCAGTGCTTGGATAACGTTTTCAGGGTCGTTGAGCGTGCGCAGTGCGGCTTTTTCGGCAGCGCTGAGGGTTTCTTTTACCCCTTTTTTCATGGGCGTTCGCTAAGCACCCCTACCAACTGCGGGTGTTTCGTTTGGAGGGTCTGCCATGCCTGCCGAGCTTCTGCGTAGTGTTTTTCACCGTGCAGGCTTTGCAAAATAAGCAGTTGCTGGCGAGCGGTAGCGGGTTGGTTATTGAGGCCCAGCGCCAAGGCGTAACGAAACAGGCTGAATGTGTGCGGATAACGGTGCGCGACCTTGCGCATCCACTCCAGCTGTTCTGCAGGCATATGCTCGGTCGCCGGGGTGCGGGCAAAACGGATGAACTCGCGCAGTTGGCTAAGCACAAGCACATCCGGCGCGGGCAGTTCAGCCTTTAGATCGCCGATGCGGGCGGCTTCAAAACGCATCAAACGATGGTCTTCTTCAATGATGCGGTATTCCTGCCAGATCCAGCCGAACATGCCGATGCCCAGCACTAATACGGCACCCAGCAGCCAACGCGGCAGCTCAAGTTCGCGAGCGGGGCGCTGCTCGGCAGCCACCATGCCCAGCAGCAATCCAAGCGGGAATAAAAAGAAAGCGTATTCCAGCGGAAATTCCAGCATCCCATGCACCAGTACAAAGCCAGCGGCGAGCAAGGCGAACAGGCTTTCGGTGCTGCGTGCGCGCCAACCCAAGCGCGCTAACCAGACGCTGATACACACAATTATCAGCCCACCCAGAAGGGGGCCATTCCACAGCAACAAGTCCAACAAGATGTTATGGCTGTGCTCGGTCATTATCGGCACGGGATAGGCCAGCGATACGCTGACTTGCGCAACGCTGGCCTGATTCCAGCCATAGCCCCACAGCGGCCCTTGCCAGATAGCCTGCCAAAACTGCATCCACATACCCCAGCGCTCCAGCGATTGCGCGCGCGCCAGCGGATCGCTGCTCGACAGTTGCAACCACTCGGCAATCTGCGGCAACGCCACGACGCACAGTACATAAACGCCAATCCAGCCCAGCAGGCCGCGCAGAGCCAGGCGTGGCTGACACTCGATGGCTTTCCAGCCCCAGAAAAGCGCGACGGCGAGCGCAGCGACCCAAGGCGTGCGCGATTGGGTCAAGGCCACGCCAAACAACAGAAAAGCCGCCAGCAGCCCGCCAGCCAATCGACCGATTTGGCGTTTTTCGTAGAAGTACAACACCCCGGCAAGCCCCATGCACAGCAGCGTTGCCAAGCTATTAGGCTGGGCCAAATTGGCAAAAGGTCGGCCCGCCGGCGGCAAATCAGCCACCCAAATGCTGCCGGACAACAGCAACCATTGGCGCAGGGCAATCCACATAGACAGCACTGCGCCCATCACCAGCGCAGCGGCCAATAGTTGCGCGAAATATAAACGCCCCGCCGGTTGCAGGGTCAGGTTGTAGCCCGCCAGCACCATCAGGGCAAAACCCAGCAGATACAGCGCAGCCATCCAGGCGTCACCGGCAAAGTAAATCAGCCCGGTAAACTGTTGCAGCAAAGGGATACAAGCGAGAATAAAAAAACCGAATACAGCCGGGGAAAGTTTGAGTTGTTTAACTAACAACGTAGTTGATATCAGCAGCAAGCCTGCGATAAAGCTGGCGAACTCCTGATACGCTACCACCCACGGAAAGTAATGATTAGGCAAAAGCCAAGCGAGGAGTAAAACCAAAACGGCAAAAAGCAAAGGCAGTCTTTGCGCCGTGCATGAGTTCATAGACAACCTCGTAGATGCGTGTGAACTCGATAAAAAACGCCCCGCACAAGGCGAGGCGTTTAATTAAAGCAGGATAGTGCAGGTCTGGCGGCTCACGGTAAAGGGTGCAAGTGCCGTTGGCAATTTCACACTACGAACCGTCAGATTCGAATAAGGAAATCAGATAAGTCGACTCTGACCCTTACTCCCCTCTTACTCCCCTGATTTTTTACTGACCACGGCAAGAACCGGGCAAATACTTCGAGTCTATAGTGGAACCAGTGTAACCACAGATCCAACGACCCACACTACCACCGGCCGTCACTGCCGTATAAGCACCGGTTAGAGCTTTGGATGGCGCCAGCAGCAAGATGCCGCCTGCAGTGCCATCAGTTTTGTTATCAACATTCTGGCTAGTAACCGTAACTATGCCCGCGGCATCAGTGGCTACAGAGGCTACATATTGAGAGGTAGCACTTGCGCTCTCACAACCCCACGCACCAATACCAGGAAGTGAACTTGAAGTTTGAACGACTTCAGTAATAGCTGTACGGCAAGCAGAAGCCGCCAGAATCACTTCAGAAACCTTGGCGCGAGTGGTGTAATCCTGATAAGCAGGCAGCGCAATCGCCGCCAAAATCCCGATAATCGCTACGACGATCATCAATTCAATCAGGGTAAAGCCTTTTTGCAGTTGAGCTTTCATTGCGCGTCTCCAGGTACATAAGGAGGTCGTGTGACCTGCAGGAGAGGTAGCAGATTGCATGCCAGCTTTTCCCGCGGTGCTTACGGGTTGAATTCCGGCGGGCGTTAATGCGCAGCCTGAATTCATACCTCGCCTCCTGAATTCATAAAACATGCCCTTATTCGCCGGCGCGCGCAGTCCGTCCAGCGGCCTGGCGCGTGCGGCATCAAGCGCTGTACCTGTGATGGGCTGACGACAACCGTAGAGTGGGCTTCAGCCTATCAATGCGCACATCTAGCTGCGGTGGGCTGAAGCGGAACGCCGGCCGGCCCACCCTACAAAGCGCTGCGCCCAATCAGCCACTCAGCAGGCATGATCAAACTAGTAGCATAGCGATAGCAAAAAACACCACTAACTGACCATTTTTGGCAGTCTGGCCGTTGTACATTTAGTCGGGCATGTCGTCATACATCCGACCGCGCATTTGGCAGAGCTCGGTGACTGCGCTATAAGGCAGCCTGTTTTTTGGCTTTTCAGCTTTTATTTTTTGTCACAGCGAGTCTCCCATGAATGAACACGGCACCTTGTCCGGCCTGGCCAAACAGTTGGTACTGGCTCAATTGCTGGATGAGAAAAGCACCCAGCAAGCGTATGTCCAGGCCAAGCGCAACAAGATGTCGCTGGTCACTTACCTGGTGCAGAACAAACTGGTCAAAAGCCGCCCGCTGCTAGAGCTGGTGGCCGAGCAGTTTGGCGTGGCGTTTATGGACCTGAACAGCCTGGACAAGGACAGCCAACCCAAGGACCTGGTGACCGAAAAACTGCTGCGCCAGCACCGCGCACTGCCGCTGTGGCGGCGCGGCAACAAGCTGTTCGTGGGTGTTTCCGACCCCACCAACAATCAGGCGATTACCGATATTCGCTTCAGCACCGGGCTCTACACCGAAGCCATTTTGGTGGAAGACGACAAGCTCGGCGACGCGCTGGACAAGTTCTTCGACAGCGCCACCAGCATCATGGACGACTTGGCGGATGTCGATCTGGACGGCGTCGATATCGAAGCGGTTGACGACAATAAATCGGAGGTACTGGAGCCCAACTCGGCGGAAGATGCGCCGGTAGTGCGCTTCGTACACAAAATGCTTTTGGATGCGATCAAGGCCGGCGCCTCGGACCTGCACTTCGAACCCTACGAAAAAAGTTACCGAGTGCGGCTGCGCGTCGACGGCATTTTGCATGAAGTCGCCCGCCCGCCCGTGCAACTGGCGCCGCGAATTTCCGCCCGTCTCAAGGTCATGGCCAGTCTGGATATTTCTGAGCGACGTCGCCCGCAAGACGGTCGGATCAAGTTGCGCCTGTCGAAAAACAAGGCCATCGATTTTCGGGTTAGCAGTTGCCCGACCCTGTGGGGCGAGAAAATCGTGATGCGGATTCTCGACTCGGCCAGCGCGCAAATGGGCATCGACGCGCTGGGCTATGAGGATGACCAAAAAACGCTCTACCTCAGCGCGCTCAAGCAGCCCCAAGGGATGATTCTGGTGACCGGCCCCACCGGCTCCGGCAAAACCGTGTCGCTGTATACGGGGCTGAATATTCTAAACACCGAGGACGTGAATATTTCCACCGCCGAAGATCCAGTGGAAATCAACCTGGAGGGCATCAATCAGGTCAACGTCAACCCCAAGCAGGGCATGGACTTTACCGCTGCCTTGCGGGCGTTTTTGCGCCAAGACCCGGACATCATCATGGTCGGCGAAATTCGCGACCTGGACACCGCGGAAATCGCCATCAAGGCTGCGCAAACCGGGCACATGGTGATGTCGACCCTGCACACCAACAGCGCCGCAGAAACCCTCACGCGTTTGCGCAATATGGGCGTGCCGTCTTTCAATATTGCCACTTCGATCAATCTGATCATCGCCCAGCGGCTAGCGCGCAAGTTATGCACGTACTGCAAGCAAGTCCTCACCGTGCCTCACGACGCCTTGCGCGAAGAAGGGTTTAGTGAAGACATCATCGGTACCTTTAAGATTTACGGCGCGGTCGGCTGCGAGCATTGCCATCGCGGTTACAAAGGCCGTACCGGTATCTATGAAGTGGTTAAAAACACCCCGGCCCTGCAACGCATTATTATGGAGGAAGGCAATGCCCTTGATATCGCCGTGCAAATGCGCAAGGACGGATTCAGCGATCTGCGCAGTTCAGCCCTGCTAAAAGTCATACAAGGCATTACCAGCCTTGAAGAAGTTAACCGCGTGACGAAGGATTAACACATGGTCGTGAAGGCGCTCAAAACCAGTACGTTCAGCTGGGAAGGCACGGATAAGAAAGGCTTCAAGATCAGCGGCGAATCGGTTGGCCCCAGCCCGGCGCTGATCAAGGCGCAATTGCGCAAGCAAGGCATCAAACCGACCAAGGTGCGCAAAAAAGGCATTTCGCTGTTCAGCGCTGGCAAAAAGATTACGCCCATGGACATCGCCCTGTTCGCCCGGCAGATGGCAACCATGATGAAAGCCGGCGTGCCGCTGTTGCAGTCGTTCGACATCATCGGCGAGGGCGTCGATAACCCGAACATGCGCAAGTTGGTCGACGAGATTAAACAGCACGTCGCGGCCGGTAATAGCTTTGCCGCGGCCCTGCGCACCCGCCCGCAATATTTCGATGAGCTGTTCTGCAACCTGGTGGATGCCGGCGAGCAAGCCGGCGCCCTGGAAACCCTGCTCGACCGCGTGGCCACCTATAAAGAAAAAACCGAAGCGCTTAAAGCTAAAATCAAGAAAGCCATGAACTACCCCATTGCGGTGGTGGTAGTGGCGGTGATTGTGTCGTGCATTTTGCTGATTAAAGTGGTGCCGCAATTTGAATCGGTGTTTGCCGGGTTTGGCGCGGAATTGCCGGCTTTTACCCAATTTGTGGTCGGTCTTTCCAAAGGGCTACAAACTTGGTGGCTGGCCATTTTGGTCGGTTTTTTTGCAGTTATTTTCGGGTTTATCAGTATCAAGAAACGCTCTGAAAAATTTCGCGACCAGCTGGACCGCATCGTGCTCAAAGCGCCAATTGTTGGCAATATCGTCTACAAGTCGTCGGTGGCGCGCTATGCCCGCACCCTGTCGACGACCTTTGCTGCCGGCGTTCCGCTGGTCGAGGCGCTAAGTTCGGTGGCCGGCGCCACCGGTAATATCGTGTTCAAGAACGCGGTGAACAAGGTCAAGCATGACGTGACGTCAGGCATGCAATTGAACTTTTCCATGCGCAGCACCGGAGTCTTTCCTTCGATGGCCATCCAAATGACCGCCATCGGCGAGGAGTCCGGCGCGCTGGATGAAATGCTGGACAAGGTCGCCAGCTATTACGAGGCCGAAGTGGATAACGCCGTCGATGGCCTGACCGCCTTGATGGAACCGATAATTATGTCGGTGCTGGGCGTGCTGGTGGGCGGCCTAGTGATTGCGATGTACCTGCCAATTTTTCAACTGGGTTCTGTGGTTTAATTTATGTCTTTATTCGATTTTCTGGCCAGTCATGTGCTGGCCTCGGTATTCGTTGCGCTGCTGCTGGGCCTGCTGGTCGGCAGCTTTTTAAATGTGGTGATTTATCGCCTGCCCAAGATGCTTGAGCGCGACTGGCAAGACCAGGCGCGGGAGATTCTGGACTTGCCGCTGGCGACTCACGGCGACACCTTCAACCTGATTTTGCCCAACTCGCGCTGCCCGCAGTGCGCCCACGAAATTCGCCCCTGGGAAAATATTCCGCTGCTGAGCTATGTATTTTTGCGCGGCAAATGTTCCAGCTGCAAGGCACCGATCAGTTCCCGCTATCCGCTGGTTGAGCTGGCCTGCGGGCTGCTGTCGGCCTATGTGGTCTGGCATTTTGGCTTTACCGAGCAGGCCGGCGCCATGCTGCTGCTCACCTGGGGCTTGTTGGCGATGAGCCTGATCGATGCCGATCATCAATTGCTGCCCGACGCCCTGGTGTTGCCACTGCTCTGGCTGGGCCTGATAGGCAATGCCTTCGGCCTATTTACCAGCCTGGAAGACGCTGTATGGGGCGCCGTGGCCGGGTATCTAAGCCTGTGGTCGGTGTGCTGGCTGTTCAAGCTGATTACCGGTAAAGACGGCATGGGTCATGGCGACTTCAAACTCCTGGCCATGCTCGGCGCCTGGGGCGGCTGGCAAATTCTGCCGTTGACTATTTTGCTGTCGTCGCTGGTCGGCGCTGTGCTGGGCTTGCTGTTGATGCGCCTGCGCAATGCCGACCGCAGCACGCCGATGCCCTTTGGTCCTTATCTGGCGCTGGCTGGCTGGATTGCGCTGTTGTGGGGTGATGAAATAACCGGCACCTATCTGCAAATCGCCGGATTCAAATGAGCGCGCCCTGGATTCTTGGCCTGACCGGCGGCATCGGCAGCGGCAAAAGCGCGGTGGCCCAGTGCTTTATAGAGCTGGGCATTCATGTCGCGGATGCTGACCAAGCGGCGCGCTGGGTGGTCGAACCGGGTCAGCCGGCTCTTACGCAGATCGCTGCACATTTTGGTCCCGAGCTGCTGCAAGCCGATGGCCAACTGGATCGCGCGACTCTTCGCCAACGGATTTTTCAAGACCCCGCCGAGCGCCAGTGGCTGGAAGCCTTGCTGCATCCCCTGATCAATCAGGCGCTGGTCCGCGACCTAGCCGGTGCGCAATCGCCCTATGCCATTCTGGTTTCGCCGCTGTTGATCGAAGCGGGCCAATACCGGCTGACGCAACGGCTGCTGGTAGTGGATGCGCCCGAGCAGTTGCAGCTGCAACGTGCCCTGCTGCGCGACCAGGTCAGCGAGCAACAGATTCGGGCTATTCTCAAGATTCAAGCCAGCCGCCAAGAGCGCCTGCGCCACGCCGATGATGTGCTAACCAACGACCGCGATTTACACTGGCTACGGGCCGAAGTTCAACGCCTGCATCTTTTTTACCTGACCCTGCGCGGAGGCCAACCATGAGCCAACCCCTAACTGTTAACTGCCCCACCTGTAATACACCCGTGCAATGGAATGCCCAGAGCCCGAGTCGGCCATTTTGTTCCGAACGCTGCAAACTGCTCGACCTGGGCGCCTGGGCCGCCGAAGAACACGCCATACCCGGCGATGCTGAGCAAGATGAACTGTTCTCCAGCGATCTGCCTACGCGCACGCATTAAGACCGCGAAAAAAGCGCGATACCTGCTATGGGCTGATGGAAAACCCTAGGGTGGGTTCAGCCCACCAAAGTCTTAATTGAGCGACGGTGGGCTGAAGCCCGCCCTACAAAAGCGAGCGGCAATCCACCACACTGCCACGATCTCAGTGCGTCAACGGCAGGTGCTTATTCCAGCGGGTGGTCGTCGTTCCAGGGCGCTTGCAGGTAGCGGCTGCGGTTGAAGGTTTCCAGCCAATCGGGATAAAACACCACCAACGCGCTGACCACCGCGCCGTTGATAAAAGCCTCCGGAAAAATCACTAACCACAGATAAGCCGTGGAGTCGGCCAGCCAAGCGGGCATCGGCAATAGGCCATCCAGCCACAACACCGCCACGCCGCCCAACACACTGAGCAGCGCAGCCAAGGCGGCCGGGAAAAAGCCTGAAAAGAAGATATACACGAACAGATTGCGCGGCTGCGCGCGCTCGACCAGCATTGCGCAGATATGGGTGATAAACACCGGAAGCGCCACCAGCAGCAGTCCGTTCATGCCCAGCGCAGTGAGGTCCTGACGACCGATAGCGAGCAAGCCTAACTGCGCCGCCACGCCGGCCAGTAACGCCAAAGGCCAGTCGAGTAAAAGTGTCACGGCGGTCATGCCGATAAAATGCACTGACAATCCCGAGTCGAAATCCCGTCGCACCAACCATAGCAAAAACAACCCCAGCACCGTGCCGAACAGCAGATGCTGGCGGCGTAAATCGCTGATCAGCTCCAACCAGGGCGCCCGCCACACCGCCCACAGCAGCAGCGGCAAATACAGCGTCCAACCGAGCAGTTGGCTGGTAGGCGAAAGCAGTTGGGCAGCGATCACGGGGGGTCATCCTTGCAAAAGAAAAAAACAGTTAACGCGCGAAAGGTTACACCGCTCAGAGCAACGACGCCGACTAGCACGGCGTGCCTGTCCGTCGAAACGCTTGGCCGGCTTAAAACTGCACGACTGACAAGGATGTGCGATAACCCATCACAGCAGAGCTGATGAAATATCACACGTGCGACAACTCTCCGAAGAAACTGCACGTCTGCGCAGAGCGCCGCAACCGCCTCCCGACAATTGTTTGAAGCATTGCCATTTGACGATGAATTCAACATACAAGGTTGGGTAACAACCCCCTCAGGCTTGTGGTGCGTTATGCACGATGTCCGCCACGCGCAATAAGCGCTAAGGTGATTCCTAATAGACATCTACAACGCCTAGAATGCCCCTCTATTCTTATTCACCGTCACCCATTTACCTTTCATCTGTAAATCTATAGCTGTGTTTGCGTTATAGGCTGATTAGTCGTGGTGCTGTTGTTGTAGGGGCGGATTTAGCCCGCGCCAGCGCCAATCTATAACGGATACAGAGCCTTATCTATCCATCGAGCGAGGCCATTATGTCCAGCCGCCTGAACCCTGAAGACCAAGCACGGGTCGACCAGTATTTGAGTGCGCCCGAGCATCGTGTGGAACGTCAGCCTTTCCGGGTCTGGCGACTGCTGCTGGTTATCGTAGTCGTGATCATTAGTTTGGGCCTGATCAGCCGTCTGCTAAGCCGTCTGGCGCTCTGAGCCGCTTTGCGCTCGCCCTTATGGCCCAGCCCCGAATTCCTAGGCCTTATGAGTAATCAGTATGCTTCATCGTATTTTGATAATCGGCGGCGGCGCCGGTGGTGTGGAACTGGCGACCCGCCTGGGTAAAACCCTGGGCAAACGCGGTCTGGCCAAGGTGGTGCTGGTGGATACCAACCTCACCCACATCTGGAAGCCGCTGCTGCACGAGGTAGCCGCCGGCTCTCTGAATTCGTCGGCGGACGAGCTGAACTACGTGGCCCAGGCCAAATGGAATCATTTCGAATTTCAGCTCGGCTGCATGAGCGGGCTCGAGCGCGAGGCCAAGCAGGTTAGGTTGTCCGCCACCCTCGACGAGCGCGGCGAGGTGCTGATGCCCGAGCGCACGCTGGGCTATGACACCCTGGTGATCGCCGTTGGCAGCACCACCAACGATTTCGGCACACCTGGCGCCGCCGAGCACTGCCTGTTTCTCGACACCCGCGCCCAGGCCGAACGCTTCCATAGCCAGCTGCTTAGCCATTATTTGCGCGCCCATGCCGAGCAGAATAATCACGAAGACTTGATCAGCGTGGCCATTGTCGGGGCCGGCGCGACCGGCGTGGAACTGGCCGCGGAACTGCATCACGCGGCCCATCAATTGGCTGCCTATGGCCTGGACAGCATTCGTCCGGAAAACATGCATATCACCGTGCTCGAAGCCGGCCCGCGCGTGCTGCCGGCGCTGCCCGAGCGCATTGGCCAGCCCGTACACGCCACGCTGGAAAAACTCGGGGTCACGATACTGACCAACGCCGCAGTCAGCGAAGTGACCCGCGACAATCTGATCACTGCGCAGGGCCAAGTGATTCCGGCCAGCCTCAAGGTCTGGGCGGCGGGCATTCGTGCACCGGCGTTTCTGCAAGGGCTGGACGGGCTGGAAAGCAACAAGATAAACCAGTTATTGGTGCGCCCAACGCTGCAGACCACCCGTGACGAGAACATTTTTGCCTTTGGCGATTGCGCCGCTTGCCCGCAGGCCAGTGGCCGTAATGTGCCGCCGCGCGCTCAGGCGGCGCACCAGCAAGCCTCGCTGCTGGCCAAGTCGTTGAAACGGCGCATTGCCGGTGAAACGCTGCCCGAATACCACTACCGCGATTACGGCTCGCTAATTTCCCTGTCGAGTTTTTCGGCGATCGGCAACTTGATGGGCAACCTGACCGGCAGCGTGATGTTGGAAGGCTGGCTGGCGCGCATGTTCTATCTGTCGCTGTATCGCATGCATCAGGTGGCGTTGTACGGCATGTTCCGCACCCTGGCGCTGATGCTCAGCGACCGTATCGGCCGCAGCACCGAACCGCGGCTCAAACTGCATTAACCGCCGCCGGAAAAGCGAAATACTCTTAACGCCGCAGGGTATGCAGTGCACGCCCTGCGCGCACTGCAGCTACACGCCGAGTCAGTTGTTAGCAGACTGAAGACCCTGAAAAATAGGCAAAAAAAAGCACCCCGAAGGGTGCTTTTTTATAGGTTTCCATGGCCGTGCCATTTCAACCTTAAGATCCAACTCTTTATACAAACAGCTTTATAACAAGTTACAAAGCCAGAGTAGAAAATGGTGGGTCGTGTGGGATTCGAACCTACGACCAATTGGTTAAAAGCCAACTGCTCTACCAACTGAGCTAACGACCCAAAAATGGTCGGGGTAAGGGGATTCGAACTCCTGACATCCTGCTCCCAAAGCAGGCGCGCTACCGGGCTGCGCTATACCCCGATTGGAAATGGCTCCACGACCTGGACTCGAACCAGGGACCCAGTGATTAACAGTCACTTGCTCTACCAACTGAGCTATCGCGGAACTTATATTTCCATCTCAACTACGGGTTTGGAGTTAACCATCACCGTGGCTGAGGCGCGTATTCTACGGTCTCAGGATATTCTGTCAACCCTTTAAATTGTAATTAAGACAATGCCTTGCGATCGAGTAGTGGCCTACGAGCAAGCATTATTAAGATGTGCGCACAGATGGATGCATTTTCTCGTAGCCAAAGACCGATCCTACTCAGCAAAAAGCCGCACACGACGTGGCTTTTTGCTGACACTCACGCGCAACGCTTAGGCGAACACGATCTCTGCACCGTCGAGTCGGGCGTGGATGATGCTGCCCGGGAGGAATTTACCGGCGAGAATCAGCTGCGCCAGCGGATTTTCGATCCAGCGTTGGATCGCCCGCTTCAATGGCCGCGCGCCGTACACCGGGTCATAACCGATGCCGATCAGCTTATCCAGCGCCTCGGGGCTCAGCTCCAGGCCCAGTTCATGCTCGGCCAGGCGTTTGCGCAGGCGCCCCAACTGGATCTCGGCGATCCCGGCGATCTGCTCGCGCGCCAAGGGTTCGAACACCACCACCTCATCGATACGGTTGATGAATTCCGGTCGAAAGTGCGTACTTACCGCATCCATCACCGCCGCATACTGCGCTTCGCGATCATCCACCAGCTCCTGAATCTGCGTGGAGCCTAGGTTAGAGGTCATCACGATCACCACATTGCGAAAGTCCACGGTGCGCCCGTGGCTGTCGGTCAAGCGGCCGTCTTCGAGTACCTGCAGCAACACATTGAACACATCGGCGTGGGCTTTTTCCACCTCATCAAGCAACACCACCGAATAGGGTTTGCGGCGCACCGCCTCGGTCAGATAACCGCCCTCCTCGTAGCCCACGTAACCAGGCGGTGCGCCGATCAACCGGGCTACCGAATGCTTCTCCATGAACTCGGACATGTCGATACGGACCATGGCCTCTTCAGTGTCGAACAGAAACTCCGCCAGCGCCTTGCACAGCTCGGTCTTGCCAACGCCGGTGGGGCCGAGAAACAGGAACGAGCCGCTGGGCCGATCCGGGTCGGACAAGCCGGCCCGCGAGCGTCGCACTGCGCTGGAGACCGCCACTACCGCCTCGTCCTGACCGATGACGCGCTGATGCAGCAGGCTTTCCATTTTCAGCAGCTTGTCGCGCTCGCCTTCAAGCATCTTGGCGACCGGAATACCGGTCCACTTGGACACCACCTCGGCGATCTCTTCTTCGGTCACCTTGTTGCGCAGCAGCTGATTGTCGGTCTTGCTGTGCTGGTCGACCATTTGCAGACTGCGCTCCAAGTCTGGAATCACCCCATACTGCAGCTCGGCCATGCGGGCCAGATCGCCTCGACGGCGGGCGGCTTCCAAATCCTGCTTACCCTGCTCGATCTGCTGCTGCAGTTCGGCCGAACCTTGCACCTCGGCTTTTTCGGCTTTCCAGATTTCTTCCAGATCGGCGTACTCCAGCTCCAGACGGGCGATTTCCTCCTTTAAGCGTTCCAGACGCTTAAGCGCCGCCTCGTCGTCTTCCTTCTTTAAAGCCTGGGCCTCGACTTTGAGCTGGATCAGCCGGCGCTCCAGGCGATCAAGCACCTCAGGCTTGGAATCGATCTCCATGCGAATGCGGCTGGCCGCTTCGTCAATCAGGTCGATGGCCTTGTCCGGCAACTGACGATCGGTGATGTAGCGATGGCTGAGTTTGGCCGCGGCGATGATCGCGCCGTCGGTGATCGCCACCTTGTGATGCACCTCGTAGCGTTCCTTGAGGCCACGCAGAATAGCGATGGTGTCTTCCTCGGACGGCTCTTCCACCAGCACTTTCTGGAACCGTCGCTCCAGCGCCGCATCTTTCTCTATATAGAGGCGGTACTCGTTGAGCGTGGTGGCACCCACACAATGCAACTCGCCGCGAGCCAAAGCCGGCTTGAGCATATTGCCGGCATCCATCGAACCCTCGGCCTTACCGGCGCCGACCATGGTGTGCAGCTCATCGATAAACAGAATGATCTGCCCTTCCTGCTTGGTCAGCTCGTTAAGCAAGGACTTGAGGCGCTCCTCAAACTCGCCGCGAAACTTCGCCCCGGCGATCAGCGCACCCATGTCCAGCGACAATAGACGCTTGCCGCGCAGGCCGTCCGGCACTTCGCCATTGACGATGCGCTGGGCCAGGCCTTCGGCGATGGCGGTCTTGCCCACGCCCGGCTCGCCGATCAGCACCGGGTTGTTTTTGGTGCGCCGCTGCAGCACCTGAATGGTTCGGCGAATTTCATCGTCGCGACCGATCACCGGATCAAGCTTGCCCTCTTCGGCGCGCTTGGTCAGGTCGATGCAATATTTATCCAGCGCCTGGCGGGAGTCTTCGGCATTCGGATCATTGACCGCTTCGCCGCCGCGTAGATTGGCCACGGCATTCTCCAGGGCTTTCTTGCTCACACCCTGACTAAGCAACAGCTTGCCCAGCGGCGTACTTTCGTCCATGGCCGCCAGCAACACCAGCTCGCTGGAGATGAACTGATCACCACGCTGCTGCGACAGGCGATCGGCCTGATTGAACAGCCGCGCCAAGTTTTGCGCAATATTCACGTCGCCGGTGGGACTCTGGATTTTCGGCAGGCGATCCAACTCTTGTGCCAATACCTTACGCAGAGCCGCAATATCGAAGCCGACCTGCAATAGCAGCGGCTTGATTGCACCGCCCTGCTGTTCGAGCAAGGCTTGCAGCAAATGCACCGGTTCTATGCCTGGGTGATCAAGGCCGACTGCCAGCGATTGGGCATCGGACAGGGCAAGCTGCAGCTTGCTGGTAAAACGTTCAATTCGCATGGAGTCATCCTTCCTTATTGGTTGGCACAGGCCGGCGCTTAAAAAACCGGCTATCGATCAAGCAGAGCAGGCCTGTGCGGTACGCACACCAGTGACAATTGCCTGCCGCGTTAATAGTGTAGATGAGGTCAATTCTCGGAAGATTCAAGCCGCATGACGTTGATCTGGATCATCTCCCGCCGCGTGTGCATGGCGCTCAGACGCGACCCGCCCCTCTTCGCAGCACGCAAGCCTGCTGAAAGAACAGCCACGGCTGGCATATTTAAGCCGTGTGCGATGCACGCAGCGAGAACGCGATGGGATTGATCTAGTTGATGGGCTGTCAGCCACCCGACGGTTGGCCTTGTCGGTGACGGAAGCGTGGTTATCACTTAGCGCGGAAAACCTCGTGCCTTTAGGCCGGGGATGAATAGCGCGGGCCGCGCAGCGGCTCTGGTCTGTGCATTTGACTAGGCATCAGCAGACTCTATATTCATACAGTATGAAAGCGACGAAAACCCTCCGCGTCCGTGTCCGAGATAAGCACGTTCCACTGCTCAAACAGATGGCGCGGCAGGTGAATTTCGTCTGGAATTACCTGAACGAACTCAGTCAGCGGTCGATCAAGGAGCGGCGTATTTTTCTTTCTGAATACGACTTTCATCCCTACACCAAAGGCGCAGGAAAAACGCTTGGCCTTCACAGCCAGACACTTCAAGTGATTGCCGGCGAATACGTTACCCGCCGCAAACAATTCAAAAAAACCAAGCTCAACTGGCGCAAATCAGGGGGTTCGCGGCGCTCGCTTGGCTGGATTCCGATTAATACCGCAGCAGCCTGTTGGAAGGCGGGCCAGGTGTATCACAACGGCCATTTCTTCAAGGTCTGGGACAGCTACGGTTTGGCTGGATACCGCTTTCGCTCGGCAAATTTCAGCGAAGACGCGCGTGGCCGCTGGTACTTCAATGTCGTCGTGGATGCCGGCGCTCAGGCCTCAAACGGCCAGGATGCAATCGGCATTGATCTGGGTCTGAAAACGGTGGCGACCTGTAGCGATGCGTCGGTGCTGAACAACGCACGGTTTTACCGCGACCTGGAACCGGCGCTGGCCATCGCCCAACGTGCTGGCAACAAGGCTCGCACCAGAGCCATTCACGCCAAGATTGCGAACCGAAGAAAGGGTGCGTTGCACAAATTCAGCCGAGCGCTCGTGGAACGCTGCGGCCTGATTGTCGTGGGCGATGTTAGCTCGCAAAAACTCACCAAAACGAACATGGCCAAGTCGGTGCTGGATGCCGGTTGGGGTCAACTTAAAGCGATGCTGGCCTATAAGTGCGATCACGCAGGCATCGTTTTTAAAGAGATTGGTGAGGCGTACACCACCCAAACCTGTAGCTGTTGTGGAGCGCTTCCCGACAGCAGGCCGAGAGGTATCGCAGGCCTTGGAATAAGGGAATGGACCTGTTGTGACTGTGGTGCCGTTCACGACCGCGACGTAAATGCCGCACGGAACATTCTCGCGGTCGGACTGGACCGTCTCGCGGGAGAAAAGGTAGCGGCCTAGCCGCCCTGGCCCTTGAGCTGTAATGGCTCTGGGAATCCCCTTACTTTAGCTGGGGAGAAGTCAATCGAGCCAGATCAGCGAGGCGAAGCGGCCCGTGCGCGGGGCGCGGCGATAGGAATAAAAGCGTGGATCACTGACCGTGCAGTAGCCGCCGCCATAGACCGCCGTCACGCCGCGCGCCGCCAAACGCAGACGTGCCAGGGCGTAGATATCGGCGAACAGACGCTCTGAATGCAGCGGATTGTGGCTCGGCCGAAACGCACTGGCGGCCTCGGGCTGCTGACTGACAAACGCCGCGCGCACCTCGGGGCCAACCTCAAACGCATCAGGGCCGATGGCCGGCCCCAGCCAAACCAGCACCTCGCACGCAGGCACGGCCAGGGCGTCCAAGGTAGCCTCCAGCACACCGTTTGCCAGACCCCGCCAGCCGGCGTGGGCCGCTGCCACACGCGTGCCGGCGCGGTCGCAGAACAGTACGGGCAGACAATCGGCAGTCATCACCGCGCAGGCAATGGCGGGCGTCGCGCTCCAACTGGCATCGGCCTGAGCCACTCCAGTGGCATCGGCCTCGACGACCTGGATGCCATGCACCTGACGCAACCAGGCGGGCGAGCAGCCCAGCGCGGCAGTCAGGCGTACGCGATTCTCCAAGACAGCTACAGGGTCGTCTTCTACATGGTCACCCAGGTTGAGGCTATCGAAGGGCGCTTGGCTTACACCACCGGCTCGGGTGGTGACGCAGGCCTTGACCCCGACCGGCGCTGGCCAGTCGGGTCGCAGCCAGTCGCCGGGCCCGGCCGGGTTAGCCGATAAAGGCTTCACGGTCCTGGCGCAGCAGGGTCAACAGCCAGACAAAATCATCCGGCAATGGCGACTGCCATTTCATCCGCAGACCGGTGACCGGGTGATCCAGCTCAAGGAAGCGCGCGTGCAATGCTTGGCGGGGGAAGTCCTTGAGGGACTGCACCAAGGTAGGACTGGCCGCTGGCGGGATACGAAAACGCCCGCCGTAAGCCGGATCGCCCACCAATGGATAATTGATGTGGGCCATGTGCACGCGAATCTGGTGCGTACGCCCGGTTTCCAGCTTGACCCGGGCATGGCTGTGCGAGCGAAAGCGCTCCAGCACCCGGTAATGGCTGACCGCCGGCTTGCCACCGGCCATCACCGCCATGCGCTGGCGCTGCTGACCATGGCGACCGATCGGCGCATCAATTTTGCCACCGGCGGTGATCACGCCGATCACGATGCATTCATAGATGCGGCTGACGCTGCGCTTTTGCAGCTGATCGACCAACTTGGTTTGCGCTTCCAGGGTTTTCGCCACCACCATCAGGCCGGTGGTGTCTTTATCCAGGCGATGCACAATGCCGGCGCGCGGCACGTTGACGATGTCCGGCACATGGTGCAGCAGCGCATTGAGCAGCGTGCCGTCCTGGTGCCCGACGGCCGGATGCACCACCAAACCCGCGGGTTTGTTGATCACCAGGATATGTTCGTCTTCGAAGACGATATCCAGCGCAATATCTTGGGCGATCCACTCGCCTTGCGCTTCTTGCTCGGCGTTAAGTTCGAGAATGGAGCCGCCGTGCACGATGTCACGCGGACGGATCACTACCCCGTCGACCTTGAGCAGACCATCCTTGATCCAGGCGCTAAGGCGCGAACGAGAGTGCTCGGCGAAGAGTTGGGCGGCAACTTGGTCGAGCCGCTGGCCGCCCTGTTCGGACGGCACCACGGCGCGAAGTTGTATGGCTTGTGTAGTAATCGGAGGCATGCTCGGTTAAGGCGGGGGGCGTAGCTTTTGGTTTCGGCTGCGCGCTTGTGGTTAAATACGGCGTCTTTGTCCCGGCATTACCGGGGCGCCCATCATAACAGGACGGCCCTGCCCAAGACAGCCAGCCGTCACAGGGACGCTAGCCGCCATGCATGTGAAACACCTGCTGCTGATCGCCATCCTCGCCCTCACTGCCGCCTGTTCGTCCAACGACACCGTTGACGAGAACATGAGCGAGACCGAGTTGTACCAGCAGGCTCAAGCCGACCTGGACAATAAAAGTTACACCGTCGCGGTGGGCAAATTCAAAGCGCTGGAGTCGCGTTATCCCTTCGGTCGCTATGCCGAACAGGCGCAACTGGAGCTGATCTACGCCTACTACAAGAATGCCGAACCGGAAGCGGCCAAGGCCTCTGCCGAGCGGTTTATTCGCCTGCACCCGCAGCACCCCAATGTCGATTACGCCTACTATCTCAAGGGTTTGGCGGCATTCGATCAGGACCGTAGCCTGCTAGCGCGCTTTCTGCCGCTGGACATGACCAAACGCGATCCTGGCGCCGCGCGCGATTCGTTTAACGAATTCGCCCAGCTAACCAGTCGCTACCCCAACAGCCGCTACGCGCCGGATGCCAAGGCGCGCATGATCTACTTGCGCAACCTGTTGGCGGCGTATGAAATTCATGTCGCCCACTACTACCTGCAGCGTCAGGCGTATGTTGCCGCCGCCAACCGTGGGCGTTATGTAGTAGAAAACTTTCAGGAAACCCCGGCCGTTGGGGATGGCCTGGCGGTGATGACCGAGGCCTATCAGCGGCTGAACCTGGACGAGCTGGCTACTACCAGCCTAGAAACCTTAGAGCTCAATTACCCCGAGCACTCAAGCCTGCAAAGCGGCGAGTTTGTCCCTATTGAAGAAGAAGCCGACAACCGCTCCTGGTTGGCCAAGGCGACCCTCGGCTTAATCGAATCCGATACGCCGCTGCCGCCAGGCGAAACCCGCGCCAGCCAGGACGTGATCCGCCAGTACGAAGATGCCCAGGAAAATATTCCTGACGAGCTGAAATCAGATGCCCCAGAAGAGAAAGCCGCCGAAGACGACAGCCGCTCCTGGTGGAGCTACATGACCTTTGGCCTTTTCGACTGATCAAAGTTTGACGCCTACGCAGCAAAAAAGAGGCTTAACGCCTCTTTTTTGCTTTTATGAGGTTGTATCGGCGCCTACCGCTTGTCATACAGCGGGTTTGTGCCGATTCGCGCAGATTGGCTAAACTGCCGGTCTATCTCACCCGCATTGGCTGAATCGCCACTTTCAAAAAGAGCATTTTATGGGCCTGTTTCGCCTGCTGTTTTGGCTTGCCATTATCTTCACCGCTATCTGGCTGTGGCGCCGACTGACTCGTAGGGCAGCGCCCAAACAGTCCGTAAGCACCCCAACGCCCATGGTGCGCTGCACCCAGTGCGGGGTGCATGTGCCGCGCGAACAAGCCCTGCAATACGACGAACACTGGTATTGCAGCCAGGCGCACTTGGAACAGGACTCACCGCCGGGTGAGCGTTGATACCGCCTCTTTGCAGGCCATTCATGGTGGCCGGATTTTGCGGCTGTATCACCTCTACCGCCTGATCATCGGCCAGGCGCTGGTGCTGCTGATTTCCAGCGAGTTGGACCACCAACTGCTGAATCTAGCTGACCAGCAATTATTTCGTTATGGCAGCTGGCTGTACCTGCTGCTGAATATTCTGATCTTCGTCCTGGCTCCGCAGCCACGCCGACTGGCACACCTGTTCAGCCTAGCGTTGCTTGATGTGCTATTGCTTTCGGGGTTGTTTTACGCCGCGGGCGGTACGCCCAGCGGGATCGGCAATCTGCTGATAGTGGCTGTGGCCATTGCCAATATTCTGCTGCGCGGGCGCATCGGCGTATTGATTGCGGCTATTGCAGCTATTTGCATCACGTACCTGACCTTCTACTTGAGCCTTGGCCACCCGGCGGCCAGCGCTAACTATCTGCAAGCCGGCACTTTGGGTGCGCTGTGCTTCGCCGCTGCACTGGTTGTACAAGGCCTAACCCGACGCGCCCTGGATAGCGAAAATCTGGCCGAACAACGCGCCTGCGACGTGGCCAATCTGGAGGCGTTAAACGCCCAGATTCTGCAGCGCATGCGCACCGGTATTTTAGTGTTAGACACCCAGCACCGCGTGTTATTGGCCAACCAGGGCGCGAAGAACCTGCTCCGCCACGAAAACCTGACCGGCCAGATTCTCAGCCCGTACTGCCCCGAGCTGATCACCTGCCTGCAGCAATGGCTGCGCAACCCAACTCTGCGCCCAAGCAGCCTGCAAACTTCGCCGACCGGCCCGGTTCTGCAACCCAGTTTCGTCTCCCTGCAAAGCGGCACGCAGCAGCACCGCCTGATCTTTCTCGAAGATGCATCCCAGGTAGCGCAACAGGCCCAGCAATTGAAACTCGCCTCCCTGGGCCGCCTGACCGCCAGCATCGCCCATGAGGTCCGTAACCCACTGGGCGCCATCAGTCATGCCGCCCAGCTGCTGCAGGAATCAGCAACCCTGGAAGGGCCGGACCTGCGGCTGACGCAGATTATTCAGGATCAGTCCAAACGGATGAATCGGGTAATCGAAAACGTGCTGCAGTTGTCGCGCCGCCGCCCGGCCGAACCGCAACGGCTGAACCTCAACGATTGGTTGCAGGGGTTTGCCCGCGAATTTCGCAGCGCCGTGCCGGTGAGACGGCAGCTGCATCTGGAAACCAAAGGCCGCAGTCTGCAAACCCGCATGGACCCGCATCAGCTGACCCAGGTACTCACCAACCTGGTGGAAAATGGTTTGCGCCACAGCCTAAAGAAACACCCACAAGCCCAAGTTTGGCTCAGCCTGTTTCGCGATCCAGGCAGCGACTTACCGGTTCTGGAGGTGCTGGACGACGGCGACGGCGTACCCCCGGAGCAGCTGCAGCATATCTTCGAACCCTTCTACACCACCGAAAATAAGGGCACCGGTTTAGGCTTGTATATCTCCCGCGAGCTGTGTGAGAGCAACCAGGCGCACATCGATTATAAAACCCGTGACAGCGGCGGCAGTTGCTTTCGCATCACTTTCGCCCACCCCCGCAAACTGAGCTAACCATGGCCGTTCGACAAAGAGCCTTGATCGTCGACGACGAGCCCGATATCCGCGAGCTATTGGAAATCACCCTGGGCCGGATGAACCTCGACACCCGCTGCGCATGTAACGTAAAAGAAGCCCATGAGTGGCTGGCCCGCGAATCCTTCAACCTGTGTCTAACTGATATGCGCCTGCCTGATGGCACGGGTCTGGAGTTGCTGCAGCATATTCAGCAGCGCTACCCTCAACTGCCGGTGGCCATGATCACCGCTTATGGCAGCTTGGAAATTGCCATCCAGGCCCTCAAAACTGGCGCTTTCGATTTTCTCAGCAAACCGGTCGACCTCACGCGCCTTCGCGAACTGGTGCATAGCGCACTGCGCCTGGATGCACCCGGCGCCGAAAACCGCCCGATGGACCGCCGCCTGCTCGGCGAATCGCCACCCATGTGCGGTTTGCGCAAACAGATCGATAAACTCGCCCGCAGCCAGGCACCGGTGTATATCAGCGGCGAATCCGGTAGCGGCAAGGAACTGGTGGCCCGGCTGATTCATGAGCAAGGCCCGCGCGCCGAGCAGCCCTTCTTGCCGGTGAACTGTGGCGCCATTCCCAGCGAACTGATGGAAAGCGAATTTTTCGGCCATAAAAAAGGCAGCTTCACCGGCGCCATTGCAGACAAGCAAGGGCTGTTTCAAACGGCCCACGGCGGCACGTTGTTTCTGGATGAAGTGGCTGATTTACCGCTGCTGATGCAGGTCAAACTGCTGCGTGCCATTCAGGAAAAAGCGGTGCGCCCGGTAGGCGCCCAGCAGGAGCAGGTGGTGAATGTGCGCATTCTGTGTGCCACCCATAAAGACCTGGCCGTAGAAGTGAGCGCCGAGCGCTTTCGCCAGGATTTGTATTACCGTCTGAACGTGATCGAAGTGCGCGTGCCACCGCTGCGCGAGCGCCGCGAAGACATCCCTCAACTGGCCGCGAGCATCCTCAAACGCCTGGTGGTAGGCAGCGGTCTGCCCACCGCCCGCCTCAGCGCGGTAGCCCTGGAAAAACTGCAAAGCTATCGTTTTCCCGGCAACGTGCGCGAGCTGGAAAACATGCTGGAACGCGCCTTCACCCTGTGCGAAGAAGAGCAGATTCAGCCCCACGACCTGCGTCTGAGCGCCACGCCCTGCACCAGCGAAACCAGCGAGGCCAACCTGGCACAGATCGACAACCTGGAAGATTACCTGGAAGACACCGAGCGCAACCTGATTGTGCAGGCCCTTGATGAAACCCGCTGGAACCGCACTGCCGCAGCGCAGCGCCTGGGTTTGAGCTTTCGCTCGCTGCGTTATCGGCTGAAAAAACTCGGCATTGATTGATTCAAGCCGGCCCCACAAACACCGCTTTTTTAGAAAAAGGTGCCCGGCGACACACCAAAACGCTCACTGAGCATCCGTATCTGGCGAATATTCAATTCTCGCTTGCCACCCAGAATCTCCGAGACGACACCCTGGCTGCCGATTTCAGCAAGGTCGCCCTGCTTCAAACCATGCTGCTGCATCAGAAATCTCAGGGCTGCAGCACCGGTCGCCTCGGGCAGCGGATGATGCGCGGTTTCGTAGTCGGCGATTAAATCGCCCACAATATCCACCAAACCCATAGCAGGGTGTTGCTCATCGCCAGCGGTCTCAGCAAGCAGGGCTTCGAGCATGGCCGTCATCTGTACATAATGCGTTTGATCACGGATAGACGTAATGTCGGTGGCGCTACGGAAAGACTCCCAAACCGGGAGCAGGTGTTTTACATCGATACGTGCACTCATGATTTCCAAGCTCCTTTATCGTAATCGCGATGAGTGAGTACAGCCTTGATATACAAAATTTGTTTTTCAAAACGGATGTAGGCGATCAGGCGATATTTATTGCCGCCGATATCGAACACCACCCACTCCCCCACCTTGTCGATGGTATTGAAGGTGGCTTTAAGTGCCGCCCAATTTGCAAATCGGTTGCTCTCAATCACCCGCCGCCAACCCTGCAATGCCCTCTCGGCCGCGGGGTGCTCGATAGCGAAAGCTCGCAACGCGCTGGTGCTGATGATTTTCATGAAACTAGCTTATCTCGGATTGAGATTTTCACAAGCCATGTGCAAGGCCCGGCCGAACCCCTTGGCCAACACGGCTATAGATCATCCAGCGCAACCTTCACGCGCTGAGGAGCTGCCAGGCGTTCACGAACCGTGGCAATTAACGCTTCATCTTCCTCGGTCATAAGCACTGGGCGAAATGGCAGCTGTCCGCGCTCGGCCACATATTGCAAGGCTTGGCGCATCAGCTCAGAAGGGGTGACGCCGAGCTTTTCCAGCTCACGGTAAGCCCGGACTTTAAGCTCGTCGTCGATACGGATATTGATAGAAGCCATGGCCATAGACGCCTGTAATGACATTTGTCATTACATTGCCAACCTTACCGCTGTTTGGCAACCATTTGATCTGCACCCTGCTTAGCAATTTGACGGGCCTTGGGTGATACATAGCGCCACGCTGCTCGGGAATTAATTAGCAGTCGCTGTTACTCCTCGGACGGTTTGCGCTTCGTCCTGCCCGTCGCACCCAGCCGCCCTGCCGGCGCGTAGGGTTGCGGGTCGACTATCGGCGCTTGCTCAAGCATTAAATTGGTCAGCAATTGGCACGCGGCAGGCGCCAGCACCAGGCCGTTGCGAAAGTGCCCGCAGTTCAACCACAAGCCATCGAGGCCAGGCAGCGGCCCGATAAAGGGAATGCCCTCGGGCGAACTGGGCCGCAGTCCTGCCCACTGCGTCACCACCTCGGCTTCGGCCAAGTCGGGCAACAGCGCGACGGCCGAGGCCTTGAGGCTGTCTAGGGCGGTGTCAGTGGGGGTTTTATCGAACCCGACAAACTCCAAGGTGCTGCCAACCAGAATATGCCCGTCGCGGCGTGGAATCGCATAACGGCCATTGGCCAAGACCATGCTGGTCAGAAAATCCTCGGCACATTTGTACAAAATCATCTGGCCTTTCACCGGATTGACCGGCAGCTCGACATCGAGGCTGCGCAGCAATTCGCCACTCCAGGCACCGGCTGCCACCACCACCTGCTCGGCGCGCATCTCGCCGTGGGCAGTCTGCACACCACAGATCCGCGCGCCGTCGCGGATAAAACCGCTCACTTCACAGTGCTCGTGCACCGTCACGTTCGGCATCTGCAGCAGCGCCGCCCGCAGCGCCTGAACCAGGCGTGGGTTGCGCACATTGGCCACGTCCGGCATGTGCATGGCCCGGCTGAAACCCTTGGCCAGAACCGGCACCGCGCGGTACACGTCGGCCATATCCACCGCACTCAGCGGACGCAGCTCGCGCGCCGACCAGGCCAACGCCTCGGCTTCGTCATCCATATCGAGCCAGTACAGGCCAGTGGCATACACCTCGGGATCGATAGCGGTGCTCGTCAGCAGTTGTCGGCCCAGCCGCGGGTAATAATCTTGCGACCAGTGCGCCAGCGCGGTGACCGCTGGACTGTAGCGCCAGGGATACAGCGGCGAGACGATCCCACCACCGGCCCAGGACGCCTCTTGACCCGTACTGCCGCGCTCCACCAGCACTACCTGCTGACCTTGCTCAGCCAACATTTTGGCGCTTAACAACCCGATAACACCGCCACCTACCACCAGAATTTCGGCTTTCACAACTACGCCTCTCTGCAAAAAAAACACCGTCCGCGTTAGCCACATGCTGTACACATGGCTTTACGCCATGCATCACTAGCGCGCGGAGAACCTTTCAAGCGCCGGAGTATGCGCGGAAAAATGGGCGAACCCGGCGTATTGCTACAGCGAAAGAACACTCGACACATAAAGGCCAGGACGGCGCGAACCCCACCTGCAACGGAATGCACACCTCATGCACAGTTACCACCAGCGAGCATTTAGCCTCATCGAATTGCTTATAACCCTCACGCTGCTAGCCCTGCTCGCCTCAATCGCTCTGCCAAACTTTTCCGGTTTGGTCGAACGAAATCGCATTAAAGCCTTGCGTAATCTCTTACAAACCCAGATCAACCATGCCCGCGCCAGCAGCGTGCTGCATAATCGCGACGTGGTGGTGTGCGGTTCCAGCGATGGGCAAAACTGCGACAATCGCTGGGACACAGGCTGGTTGCTGCACTTTTCCGATACTGAAGAATTACTCAGTCAACACCGGCTCAGCACCCAGGATCGATTACGGTGGGCAGGCTTCAACAAAAAAATCCGCTTTCACGGCAACGGCACTGCGCCAGGGGGCAACGGAAGATTTTATTTCTGCAATAACCAAAACGAAGTGGTTCTACAAATGGTGCTTAATCGACAAGGCCGCTTGCGGCGAGTGAGCGGCCTTGAGCCCGACCAGTCAGAAAGCATTGGTTGTGCGCTCGCATCCGTGATTGATGGCTCTTGACCCGTTACGCGTTGATGGCACACCGCAGGTGTCGACTTCAGCCCACCAAGGCATACATTTTGGTGATGCATTGCCCGGATATCTATTACATAAGGGCTTTCAATCTGAGTAGCATCACGATCTTACAACAACGCAAAATGGAATATTCCCACATGGATTTCGGCTCCGGCTTTAGGCAGTCAAAAGCGCATCGCAGCCGCCGCCCACGCTCGGCTCGTGTCAGCCAAGGATTCACACTGATCGAATTGATGGTCGTCTTGGCCGTCATGGGGATTTTTGCGGCCATAGCTGTGCCCAGCTTCAGCAAGCTGATCCATAAAAACAGTGTCAGCGCAGCCGCCAACGAACTCTTTGGCCTACTTCAGTATGCCCGCGGCGAGGCTGTGACACGATCTACCAACGTTACAATCAAGGCACCCAGCTCAAGTAATACTGCTTGGAACGGCGACGTAGCCGTCACCACGGCCGCGGAAACATTGAGACAGATAGGCGCTGGCGGCTTTCAATCCGGTGTTGTTATTACCACAGCAGTCGGCGACATTATATTTTCACACACAGGCAGTGCTTCAAACGCAGCCTGTTTCAAGTTCACCTACAGCGGCGACACCACGATCGACACCCAGTTTGTCGCCGTACAAGGTAGTGGCCGTGTGACCGCTCCAAGCACGACGGCTCCGACGGGAGAATGCTCTTGATTATCGGCGTCGCCAGTAAGTCTTCCGGTTTCAGCATGATCGAGGTGCTGATCAGTCTGCTGGTCATCGCCGTGGGTGTACTGGGCATGGTCGGCCTGCAGAGCAAGGCAATTACTTACACTCAAGATTCAGTCCAACGAAATACCGCTATCATGCTGGCAGATGATTTACTGGAGCTGATTCGAAGCAGTAACTATGACACCAGCGTAGACATCAAGAATTTTCAAAAAGCCCCTGGGGCCTCGTTTCCGGCCGCACCCACCACCTGTATTCCCACGCCCACCGGCATCAAAAATCGACTGGGGTGCTGGGCCGCTCAAGCGGCCACGGCTCTACCTGGCGCTGCGGACTTACTAACCAGTACCTTTTATGTCTGCTGGAGCACTTCTCCCGATGACGCCGCCACCAGTTGCGGCACAGGCAAGGAAATCGAAATAAAAATCGCATGGACTGTCGTTAAACCAGGTGACTGCATGGATTCGGAAACCAATACGACACCCAGTACGACATGCACATATAAAGTCAGGACGCGCCTGTGAAAAATTCTGATTCACGCCAACGTCACGTACGCCATTATCAACATGGTCATTCGTTGATCGAACTGATGATTGCCATGGTTATCGGCAGTTTTCTAATCCTTGGCATTATGCAAATTTTCATCACCACCCAGAAAAGTTATCTTTTTCAACAAAGTCAGATCGGCAATCAGGAAAATGGCCGTTTTACACTGGCCATACTCGGACAGGAGCTTTCAAAAGCCGGCTACCGAAGCCTTCCTACTACGGTATTCAAAAGCGAGGTTGCCATAGGGTGTACTTTCCCGGAACGCGCTTCGGTGGTCAGGCATTCTGACACCTCGCTGTGTATTCGGTATCAAGCCGCCAATCGGAGCGCCGTGACATGCCAGGGCACGGCGCTGCCAGCAACTGAGAAAGACAAGATTGTAAAACCCTATAACCAAATCAACACCGTCATCGTTGAAAGAATAGCATTTGATTCCGCGACCAAATCCATAACTTGCACAACCAGCGCCGGTACACAGCAACTTGTCACCGGTATCGCCGGCATTCACTTTGATTACGGATACGGCTCCGGAGCTGATAAAACCCTGACAACTTTCAGTTCCAGCCCGACGCAAATAGTCGGTGCCGTCCGTTATGCCGCGCTCATGCAAAGTGATTCCTCAATGGTTCGAGATACCAACGATATGCCAAAGGCTCTAACAGACTGGAACACTCGCTTTTCCGCAGAGCTGTCCGATACAAAAGAAATCTACCAGGTTGTACAGAGCACCATCTTGCTCAGGAATCAGCTGCCATGAGAAACGTTTTGGGTGCCCCCCACTTACCCATGGCACATAAGCAACGAGGGGCGACCCTGCTGGTTGCCATTGTTTTCCTGTTGATTATTACTATTTTGGGCATCTCCAGCATGCGCGGCGTAGCGCTTGAGTCACGGATCACCGCTAATCTTAAACAGCAAAAAACCCTAATGAACGCAGCAGAAGCCGGATTGCGTATCGGAGAAAGCAGCATTGGCACTACAGAGGCGCCTGCCACAGCTAAAGCCTGCACGACCATCAATTGTCTATCTTGGACGCTGGAGGAACTCCTTGTAACCGTAGACGCCAACATTGATACCCCTACTCGCTTTGGGACGGGTAATGCAGCAAATGTTGCGACGGTCTCCACTGGATACGCCACGAAAATCCAATGGTATGTCGTCCAACTCGGAAAACTAGGTGTTGCGAGTACCAATGACTGCGCAGCAAAGGGGTGCGGAGTTTGGTATTACGAAGTCAATGCCTGCGCCTCGACTGTGTTATGCACCAGCGACACGACGACTCGAAGAGTCATGCTACGCACTGTCATCGCTCGTTATTACCAGCCCTGAATATGCGCCCTTACTGGACAGCCCATGAATAATTCTAAAAAAACTAACTGCCTTTTCATTGCGCTGAGCAGCCTATTTATTCTGGGATATTCGACAGCCTCGACAGCAGCCGTCAGCCAAGTCCCGGCGCAGTTACCACTCTTTGTAAACAGTTCTGTCCCACCACTGAACATGCTGGTCGTCGGTCGTGACCATAAGTTATTTTTCCCTGCATATAACGATGCGTCCGACCTTGACGGCGATGGTTCCATTGACATCCGCTATAAGCCATCAATCGACTACCTGGGTTATTTCGACTCATTCAAATGCTATACCTATGGAAGCGGATACTTCTCCCCAACGTCTACTACCACCATCGCGAATAAAAAAAAGTGCAGTGGTAATTGGAGCGGAGACTACTTAAACTATTTGACAACATCCAGAGCCGACGCTTTACGTAAGGTGCTGTATGGTGGTTATCGTTCCGTCGACACTGATACGCAAACCATTTTGTCGCGTGCATACATTCCAACGGACGCACATACATGGGGCAAAGAATATAAAACGTTCGCGACAAACGATCCGGACAAATACAACCTTGCTGACTATACACCCTACCCAAACCCTGCCACGGGGAATTACACCCTATTTGCCAATAACACCCAAGGCACTGACTCATCGCCACCCCTCCTGAGAGTACTTTCAAACGTTGCCGATATCCGAGTTTTTGGTTGGGTATCCAGAGAGTCAACCCAAGGTGGGACTCAAGCGACAAAGACAAACTTCACGAACACCACGGTGACGCCTAACGATTATGCCGTCAGGGTTGAAGTGTGCAAGCCCAGCAATCTGGAAACCAACTGCAAAATTTATCCCAACGGCCAATACAAACCCACCGGCATCCTTCACGACTACGGCGAAGGCAACCAGATGTATTTCGGCTTGATAACAGGCACCTATGCCAACAACCTTCAAGGCGGTGCGCTGCGCAAGGCAATGGGCAGCTTCGCCGGCGAAGTTGATGCAACAACGGGTATATTCGGGACAAAAAGCGGCTCTGGTTATGTCAAGGGCGGCATTATCAGGACACTCGACGGGCTAAAGCTGGGTCCAGCCACTTGCACCTCTACCGCTAACTCTAAATGCCCGAACTGGGGTAATCCGCTTGCTGAAATGATGTTCGAAACCATGCGCTATTTCAGCGGGTCTACCACACCTACCACTGATTACCTTTCTGGCACCGCGGATACTAACCTGGGGCTCAGCGGGCTGACTACTTGGACAAACCCTTACTCGAGTACACCGAACTCTAACGCCACCAACCCGACCTATCCAAGCTGCTCCAAACCGTTCCAAACTTTATTCAGCGACATCAACCCAAACTATGACTCCGACCTTCCAGGGAGCAGTTTTAGCATCACCGCAGCGCCAACCGCCACGACGCCCCTGCAATCGCTAAATGTGTCGAGCCTCGGGAGCACCATTTGGAACACCGATGTCGGCGGAAGCAAAAAAATTAATATCGGTGAAGCCGTAGGTACCACCAATGACTCGGCCCCCACTGCCAAGACGGCATCAAGCTTTGGCACGATACGAGGGCTTCCTGAAGAGCCGACGAAACAAGGCACCTATAATGCAGCTGCGGTGGCGTACTACGCAAACACCCATCCGATCACGTCACTGGGCAAACAACGGGTTCAAACTTTTTCTATTGCCCTTTCATCTACCTTGCCGCGAATCCAAATGCCGGTGGGTAACGGCACCATTACTCTGTTGCCCTTCGGCAAGGTGGTTACGGGTAACCCAGGCGTGACCGAACAAATCACCGGCTTTTATATCGACTCGCTCTACAACATGGCAGGACAACCAACCGACAGCCAGGTAAACGGAGGACGGGCACAGGCTATCTTTAGGGTAGTGTTCGACGATTGTGAGCAAGGCTGCGACTACGATATGGATGCCATCGTGCTCTATACCGTGGCCGTCACTTCAGCCGGTACGCTTAATGTGACGCTTCAGACTGTATACGCAGTATCGGGCAATGAGTCTCATATGGGCTATACCATCGCCGGCACCACACATGACGGCATCTATCTGGAAGTAACGGGTGGAGGAAACTCTGGGGATACTCACTACCCGCTCGATACTCCAGGTGCACAATTTCCCGGTTCTTGCCCATGCACTACTGACGCCACCCGCTTACCTGGCAGAAAGTCAGGCAGCATCATCGTAAATGGTACTGACACCCACACTCGCACCTTCACTGTTGGCTCCTCTAGCTCGTCAATCACCAACCTGCAAAATCCTCTTTGGTATGCGGCAAAGTGGGGTGGCTTCGGTGATTCGGCCAACACGGCCACTAGCCTACCGGTCAGCGGACAGTGGGATTCGAATACGCCCGGTACACCCAATAACTATTTCCTGGTGACCAATGCCACGACATTGAAAGCTCAACTGGCCAAAGCATTCAATCAAATCCTGCAGAAGAACAGTGCGGTTACTGCACCGGCAGTATCTCAGTCTCTGGGCACCTCTAGCTCCAACTCTATTTATTCCAACAGCATGAACGTCGGATTCTGGAGTGGCGATCTCACCAAAACAACCACGACCACCACGACCACTGGTTCAAGCTCCGTGACTGACTGGGTCGCCAGTCAAAAAATGCCAGACTGGAGCTTGCGAAAAATAATGATGCCCAACGCGGCTGGAACAGCCTTGCAAAGCTTCACTTACGACAACCTAGCAAGCGTTACTTACGAGGGTGTTGGGCTTCAGACGACTTTGACTTCTGCGCAAGTAGACTTCATACGCGGCGATACCAGCAAAGAGACGTCGACATTTCGTAAACGCGCCTCTCTCATAGGCGACCTGGTCAACTCTGCGCCTGTGGTTGCCAGCGGTGCGCGTTTCATCCCCTCTATCGCCGACACCTTGGGTGGCAGTGCTGGAATCTATGCAACCTTCAAAACCGCCCAAGCGGCTCGTCGTGCGCAGGTTTACGTGGGTGCCAACGACGGCATGCTTCACGCGTTTGACGCCCTCACCGGAGTCGAACAATTTGCATTCATTCCTAAGGCGGTGATTTCCAACCTCAATGCGTTAAGCGCCAACACCTATAATTCGGACTCATCGCTGCATCAATATTTTGTCGATGGAACACCTGTTGTATCAGACATCTATTTCGACAGCGCCTGGCACACCATACTGGTAGGCACGCTTGGAGGCGGTGGCCGAGAGATATTCGCACTGGACATCACAGACCCCGACAATATTGCGCTGCTCTGGGAATTCACTTCACAGACAGATGCTGATTTAGGTTTCAGCTTCTCTACTCCCGTGATTACCAAGCTGCACACGGGAGACTGGGGCGTCATAACGGGTAATGGCTACAGTGGCAACAATGGCAATGCGTCACTGTTTGTCATCAACGCCGCTACAGGTGCACTCATTCGAAAACTGACCACAGTGACCACACCGGTCAGTATCAATAGCGGCCTGTCTTCTCCGGTTATTCTGGATTCGGACTCTGACGGCGTTGCCGATAATGTTTATGCAGGTGATCTATTAGGCAATCTCTGGCGCTTCGATTTGAACAGCCCATTGGCGAACGACTTCAGCATTGCATTTGGCGGCAAACCCCTCTATACCGCCACCGTGGGCGATGCGGACGGGGCCGCCGTCCAATCAATTACAGCACCACCTGCATTAGTGCCACATCCAACCAGAACTGGCATATTGGTCATATTTGGTACCGGTCGTTATTTCGCCACAGCCGATAAGGCCAGCACCGATATGCAGACGCTGTATGGCATTTGGGATAAACAAGGCACTTCAACGCCGACGCTGGCGAGATCCAACTTGCAAGCCCAAACCATTACGTCGCAGGTCAATAGTGCAACCTTTGGCACGTCCACGCGGGCCATCCGAATCATCAGCAATAACACCGTAGATTGGACAACCCAGTCTGGTTGGTACCTCAACCTTGGCGTTGGCACATCGTTACTAGGCGAACGAATGGTTGACCCTATAATCAATGCGGGCAGCGTTCTATTTGCCTCGACACGCACCCCCAGCACAGATGTGTGCACACCTGGCATCACCGGTTGGACTTATGGCCTAGACCCAGCCACTGGAGGCAGTACCGCTTTTAGCGTCTTCAACCTTTCGCGAAATGGCGTCATTACGAGTGCCGACAAATATAATGACAACATAGTGAGCGCTTTTGCTACTTCCGCTGGAGGCTTTACTGTGACCGCCAATGCAGGAGGCTACGGAACAATTTTTAACAGCGGCGACGACATTAATCCTTCCGATACCATCATTTATACCGGCCCGGATTATATTGGTCGCCAAACTTGGCGCGTCATTCCCTCGCCTTAGGAACTCAACATGCATGACGACATGAAACAGCAACACGGGTTTACCCTGATCGAACTGATGATTGTTGTAGCGATCATCGGCATTTTGTCGGCTATTGCCTATCCCAGTTATACGCAATATGTACTGCGCGGCAATCGCAGTGAGGGCATGGCGATGCTGATGGATGCGGCGGCGCGCCAGGAGCGTTATTACGCGCAGAACAACAGCTATGTCAACGCACAGGCAAATATTGGCAAGCTAGGCCTGAACAAGACCAGCGGCACCACCGTGACCTCTGAGACCGGTAAATACACCCTGAGCGTGGCCAGCGTAGCCGACGATGGCGGCTACACCTTGACCAGCACGCCAATCGGCACACAGACCCGAGACACGACCTGTTTAAACCTGACGGTCAACGCCATTGGCACGCGCGGAGTCAGCGCTACGGGTGGCAGCGTTAACGAATGCTGGCGCTGACCTGATCAGCACACTAAAAAATCCTGCCGCAAAACCGCACGACTGTTCACCGAACTCGCCTAACAAAAAACGCCGCTTAGCCCTTGCCGGGAAGCGGCGTTTTTTGAGTACTCAGGACACCCTGTTGCTCGATATCTAGAAGGGTGCCTAGCGTTCAGCCACGCGCTCTGGGCCGCCGCTCGAAAGCCGGGGTATCTCAGACACGCTCCGCGAAAACACAATTATCGCTTTGACCGAACCTCTCGCCGCGCCGTTACAGCTCCTTCAAACGCAATTCCTTGGGCATGGAAAAGGTCACGTGCTCTGGCCGGCCGTCCAGTTCGTCGACGTCGGAGGCGCCCCAGCCGCGCAGGCAGTCGACCACGCCGCGCACCAGCACTTCCGGGGCTGAAGCGCCGGCGGTGATGCCGATGCGCTGCACGCCGTCGAACCATTCACGCTTGAGATCTTGAGCGCCGTCGATCAAATAAGCTGGGGTGCCCAAACGCTCGGCCAGCTCGCGCAGACGGTTGGAATTGGAACTGTTCGGACTGCCGACCACCAGCAGCACATCGCTCTCGGCGGCCAGCTGTTTGACCGCGTCCTGGCGGTTTTGCGTGGCGTAACAGATGTCGTCTTTGCGCGGCCCGCCGATACTCGGGAACTTGGCACGCAAGGCGTCAATGACCCGGCTGGTGTCGTCCATCGACAAGGTAGTCTGGGTGACAAAGGCCAGCGCCTCGGGGTTGCGCACCTGCAACGTGGCGACATCCGCCTCTTCTTCCACCAGGTAGATGGCACCGCCGTTGCGGGCGTCATATTGACCCATGGTGCCTTCCACTTCCGGGTGCCCGGCGTGGCCGATCAAGATGCACTCGCGGCCTTCGAGGCTGTAGCGCAGCACTTCCATATGCACTTTGGTGACCAGCGGGCAGGTCGCGTCGAACACCTTCAGGCCGCGCCCGGTGGCTTCCTGGCGCACCGCCTGGGACACACCGTGCGCGCTGAAAATGACGATGACGTTGTCCGGCACCTGCTCTAGCTCTTCGACAAATACCGCCCCACGGGCCCGCAGGTCTTCGACCACGAACTTGTTGTGCACCACTTCATGGCGCACATAAATAGGCGGGCCGAAAACCTCCAGGGCGCGGTTGACGATTTCGATGGCCCGGTCGACGCCGGCGCAGAAGCCGCGGGGATTGGCGAGTTTGATATGCATGGCGGTAATCTCGGCTCAGGGCTTGATGCGGTACTCGGCACTGCGCGCGTGGGCGGTCAGCGACTCGCCACGGGCCAGCACTGAAGCGGTTTTACCCAGCTGCGAGGCGCCCTCGGCCGAGCAATGAATGATCGACGAGCGCTTCTGAAAGTCGTACACGCCCAGCGGCGAGGAGAAGCGCGCGGTGCCGGAGGTCGGCAGGACGTGATTGGGCCCGGCGCAATAATCGCCCAGCGCTTCGGCGGTGTAGCGACCCATAAAGATCGCGCCGGCATGGCGGATCTGATCCAGGTATTGTTCGGGGTTTTCCACCGACAACTCCAGGTGTTCCGGGGCAATGCGGTTGGCCACCTCGATGGCCTGCTGCATGTCGCGCACCTGAATCAGCGCGCCGCGGCCGCTGAGCGAGGCGCGAATAATCTCGGCCCGCTCCATGGTCGGCAGCAGTTTGGCGATGCTCGCGGCGACTTTATCGAGAAACGCCGCATCCGGGCTGAGCAAAATGGATTGAGCGTCTTCGTCATGTTCGGCCTGAGAGAACAGGTCCATGGCGATCCAGTCCGGGTCGGTCTGGCCGTCGCAAATCACCAAAATCTCCGATGGTCCGGCGATCATGTCGATGCCAACTTTGCCGAACACATGCCGCTTGGCGGTGGCGACATAGATATTGCCCGGGCCAACGATTTTATCCACGGCCGGCACGCTTTCGGTGCCATAAGCCAGCGCGGCGACGGCTTGCGCGCCCCCTAGGGTAAACACCCGATCGACCCCGGCCAGGCAGGCGGCTGCCAGGACCAGTTCGTTGATTTCGCCACGCGGGGTCGGCACCACCATCACCACTTCGGCGACGCCGGCGACTTTCGCCGGAATGGCGTTCATCAGCACCGAGGACGGGTAGCTAGCCTTACCGCCCGGCACATACAGCCCGGCGCGGTCCAGCGGGGTGACTTTTTGCCCCAGCCGCGTGCCGTCAGCTTCGGTGTAGTACCAGGAATCCTGCTTCTGCTTTTCGTGATAAAGGCGCACCCGCTCGGCAGCGTGTTCCAGCGCGCTGCGCTGCTCGGGCGTGATACGGCTCAGCGCCAGCTCCAAGCGCTCGCGGGGCAGAATCAGCTCGGCCATGGAGGCAACCAGCAGCCCGTCGAACTGCGCCGTGTAGTCCAGCAACGCTGCGTCGCCGCGCTCGCGTACGGCGGCAATGATATCCAGCACGCGCTGATTAACCGAAGCGTCGGACACGCTGTCCCAACTCAGCAAATGCTCCAGCGCAGCAGCGAAGTCCGGATCAGCGGCGTTGAGTCGACGGATAGCGGTGACAGCAGGCATGGCGGACCTCGTGGTGGCAGATATGGATGATAACTGTGGATGTTAATACAGAGGCAGAAAATCGGCTGACAGTGCCCGGCTGATAAAGCAGAGGCGCCTGGCCGATAGGTAGCCGCGACTCAGGCGCGCCACGCGGGCGCCGCCCAGCCCCGAGTACAACGACCAGACCCGATTCACTCGGTGCGGCTGGCCGCCACCGGCCGGGCAAGCATTGCCGGGATTTACTGGCGCGATTCCACCGCTTGGCGCAGGCAGTCGATCAGGGCTTGAATGCGCGCATGTTGCATCTTCATCGAGGCCTTGTTGACGATCAGCCGCGAGCTGACGTGGGCGATCAATTCCTGAGCTTCCAGGCCGTTGGCGCGCAGCGTGTTGCCAGTGTCGACCACGTCGATGATCTTGTCGGCCAGGCCGATCAGCGGCGCCAGTTCCATGGAACCGTACAGCTTGATGACTTCGACTTGGCGGCCTTGTTCAGCGTAATAACGCTTGGCCACATTGACGAACTTGGTCGCCACCCGCAGGCGACCCGTGGGCTCGACTGCACCAATGGCGCCGGCGGTCATCAGCTTGCACTTGGCGATTTGCAGGTCAAGCGGCTCGTACAAGCCCTGACCGCCGTATTCCAGCAGGACATCCTTGCCGGCCACGCCCAGATCGGCGGCGCCGTGTTCAACATAGGTTGGCACATCGGTGGCGCGCACGATCAACAGCCGCACATCGTCGCGTGTGGTGGCGATAATCAGCTTGCGGCTGGTATCCGGATCGTCGGTCGGCACGATGCCGGCCTCGGCCAGCAGCGGCAGGGTGTCGTCGAGAATCCGACCTTTAGACAGCGCAATGGTAAGCATGGAGCAAATATCCTTTGAGGCCTGCTCGGACCGGCGCCTGCAGCGCTGGCCTGGCCCGGGCCAACCGGAGTCGCAAGGCGACTCGTTGAAAATGGAAAACCCGCACTATCACGGGTAGCGGGCAGCCCCACCACTCAGCCTGTTCCAGCGTCGGATCAGGCCCGCGTGAGCGGCACGCGGCGTCCGTCTAGCCCGGTACGCGGCGGATCTTGGCGCCGAGCATTTGCAGTTTTTCCTCGATGCACTCGTAACCGCGGTCGATATGGTAGATGCGGTCGATCAGGGTGTCGCCTTCGGCTACCAGAGCGGCGATCACCAGGCTCGCCGAGGCGCGCAAGTCGGTGGCCATGACCGGCGCGCCTTTCAGAATCGGCGTGCCGGTGACGATGGCGGTGTTGCCTTCCACCTGGATATGGGCGCCCATGCGGATCATTTCATAGACGTGCATAAAGCGGTTTTCAAAGACGGTTTCAATCACCGTGCCGCTGCCTTCGGCGACCGCATTCAGGGCCACGAATTGCGCCTGCATGTCGGTTGGAAACGCCGGGTAAGGCGCGGTGCGCACGCTGACCGATTTGGGCCGTTTGCCGTGCATGTCCAGCTCGATCCAGTCCGGACCGGTGGTGATTTCGGCGCCGGCTTCCTGAAGTTTCAGCAGCACTGCTTCGAGAATAGTCGGATCGGTGTCCTTGACCTTGATCCGCCCACCAGTGACCGCCGCCGCCACCAGATAGGTGCCGGTTTCGATGCGGTCGGGCATCACCTTATAGCGCGCTCCGCCGAGGCGTTTGACTCCGTCGATGGTGATGGTGTCGGTGCCGGCGCCCTGAATCTGCGCGCCCATGGCGATCAGGCAGTTGGCCAGGTCGACCACTTCCGGCTCGCGCGCCGCGTTGCTCAGCACGCTGCGCCCGGTGGCCAGGGTCGCCGCCATCATGATGTTTTCGGTGCCGGTAACGCTGACCGTGTCGAACACGAAATGCGCGCCGCGCAGGCCGCCGACCGGCGCCTTGGCCTTGATGTAGCCGCCTTCCACGTCGATGGTCGCGCCCATGGCCTCAAGGCCGCGAATGTGCAGATCGACCGGCCGCGAGCCGATGGCGCAGCCGCCGGGCAGGGCCACTTCGGCTTCGCCGAAACGCGCCACCATAGGCCCGAGCACCAGAATCGAGGCGCGCATGGTTTTGACCAGTTCATACGGCGCGACCAGCGTTTTGATCGCCCGGGCATCCACCTCGACGCTGAGTTTTTCGTCGATCACCGGCTCGATGCCCATGCGCCCGAACAGCTCGATCATGGTGGTGATGTCGTGCAGGTGCGGCAGGTTGCACACGGTCACTGGCGCGTCGGCCAGCAGGGTCGCGGCAAGAATCGGTAGAGCTGCGTTTTTTGCACCGGAAATACGAATTTCGCCATTCAGGCGCACGCCACCGGTAATAATCAGTTTATCCATGAGTCTCTCAATCGCCCGCGGGCGCACAAGCCGTCTTAAAGAATGACCGCAGGGCGCATCGAGTGCGCGCTGCGCTGACTGTCTCGCCCCGCCATGCCCTGACCGACGCGCCTCAGGCGCGCGCGGCCCAGGCGGCGCGGCTGAAAAATTTCATGCTGACGGCGTGGATGCTGCCATCGACGATCCAGGGGTTCAGGTGGGCATAGACCTGTTGCTGACGCTTGACCGGGCTCATGCCGGCCAACTCGTCGCTGATGATATTCAATTGGAAGTTGCAGCCCTCGCCTTCCACTTCAACCTGGCTGTCTGGCAGTTCTGCCATCAGCAGGGTTTTTACGTCTTCAGCGTGCATGCTCTACCTCGATTGACGCATTTATTAACCCCGGCATAACCAGCGCTCGATGCACGGGGGCGGCCATCATACAAAAAAGCTCGAAGCCTGCGAACCCCGCCGCGAGTAACGCAGGCCTCGGCCCGCCGCCCACCTCACTCGACCAGCGGTAGCAGCTCGGTCAGGCCGCAGACGTCGGCGATTTGCCGCATGTCTTCGGGCAGTCCGCGCAGGGTCAGGTCTTTGTGCTGCGCCTGGGCATCGCGCAGCAAGGCCAGCAACAACGCCAGCCCCACGCTGCTGGATTTTTCTACCGCGCTGCAATCGACGACCCAGGCAGCGGCGCTGCCGGCGGCAATCAGCCGGCCGCCTTCTTCGCGCAAGGCCGGGCCACTGCGGTAGTCGAGCACGCCCTCCAGGTGCAGCTCACCCGGCGGCGCTTCGCGAATACTGGCTTGGCTCACGGCGCGACCTGAGTCTGTTGCTTGGCCCGGGCCACGGTGTCGGCCCAGGTGTCGATCACTCGATCCAAGTCATCGCCGTTGTTCTGCATGGACTGGGCGAACTGGTCGCGAAACAGCTTGCCGACGTTGATGCCATTGATGATCACGTTGCGCATCATCCAGTGACCGTCTTTGTTGACCATGGTGTAGGACAGCGGATACAGCGTGCCATTGCCGTCCTTGATTTCCATGTCGACCGAGGCGCGCTTGGGGTTCTGCTGGCGGGCGGGTAAGACTCGAATGTCCTGGTTGTCGTACTCGAGCAAGGCATTGCCATAGAACTGCATCAGGCTGCGCTTGAAGTTTTTCTGGAAGCGGCTGATCTGCTCGGCGCTGGCATCGCCGATGTATTTGACGGTCATGATGCTGCGGGCAATGCCCTCATCGTCCACCACTGGGCCGAGGATCTCCTCCAGCGCGTCATAGAACGCCGCCGGATCGGTGCGGTACTGTTCTTTATTGCTCTTCAGGTCAGCCAGCAGGCGGCTGGTGGTGTCCTGCACCACCTCATGGGCGGTCGGTGCGGCAGTGGCCAGCAGGGGAAACACCGCCAGTAAAATCAGCAGGCTGCGACGTAAGGCAGTCATCATGGGCACGCTCCTCTTTCGTTGGGCTTAATCTTTATTTGGCTTCATCTTTATTGACGGTATTGAGCAAGAACTTACCGATCAGGTCTTCCAGCACCAGAGACGACTGGGTGTCGTAAATAGTGGCACCGTCCTTCAGCACCTCTTCTTCGCCGCCCACGCTCAGGCCGATGTATTTTTCGCCCAGCAGGCCGGAGGTCAGAATCGAGGCGGTGGAATCCAGCGGCAGGTTATTGACCTGCTGCTCAACCTCCATGGTCACCCGCCCGGTAAACCGGTCGCGATCCAGGTCGATGGCGGTGACCTTGCCGATGGTCACCCCGGCCATGGTGACTTTGGCGCGCACGGTCAGGCCGGCAATATTGTCGAAGTTCGCGTACAGCTTATAGGTATCGATATTGCTGCCCAGCGACAGGCCACTGACGCGCAGGGCGAGCAGCAGGAAGGCCAATAATCCTGCCAGCAGGAACAGGCCGACACCAATTTCCAGGGTGCGGTTTTGCATCAGAAATCTCCAAACATCAAGGCAGTCAGAATAAAGTCCAGGCCAAGCACGGCCAGGGATGCATAGACCACGGTTTTGGTGGTGGCGCGGCTGATCCCTTCCGAGGTCGGCTCGCAGTCATAGCCCTGGAACACCGCGACCCAGGTGATGACGAAAGCAAAAACCAAGCTCTTGATCACGCCATTGAGCACGTCTTCACGAAATAACACACTGCTCTGCATAGTCGACCAGAACGAGCCTTCGTATACGCCCAACCAGTCGATGGCGACCATCGAGGCGCCCCAGATGCCAACCACGCTGAAGATCATCGTCAGCAGCGGCATGGCAATAAACCCAGCCCACAGTCGCGGCGCGATGACGTACTTGAGCGGATCGACACCGATCATTTCCAGGCTCGACAACTGCTCGGTGGACTTCATATTGCCGATTTCCGCGGTCAGCGCCGAACCGGCACGCCCGGCAAACAGCAAGCCGGTGACGACCGGGCCAAGCTCGCGCAACAGGGTCAGGGCCACCATCTGCCCCACCGCCTGTTCGGAGCCGTAGGTGGCCAGAATACTTACCCCTTGCAGCGCCAGCACCATGCCGATAAACAGCCCGGAGACCACGATGATCGCCAGGGACATGACCCCGACCGAGTACAGCTGTTTAACCAGCAATTGAAAACCATTGCCGCGGCTACCTTGCCCGACAAGCGCGCGAGCCAGAAAAATACCGGCGGCGCCCAGCGCCCCGACCACGTCGATACCCGCGCGGCCCAGCAGGCGAATGCGCTGCAGCATTGAACGCTTACGCATCAGAGTGACCCCAGCAGGTCAGCGCGATAAGCCGGCGCCGGGTAATGAAACGGCACTGGGCCGTCCGGGTTGCCCTGCATAAATTGACGGATACGCGGGTTGTCGGAGTTCATCAATTCATCCGGTGTGCCCTGACCGAGCACACCAGCATCACCCACCACATACAGGTAATCGGCGATGCTGGCGGTCTCGGCCAAGTCGTGGGAAACAACAATACTGGTGATGCCCAACGCATCATTGATAAGCCGAATCAGGCGCACCAAAACGCCCATAGCGATGGGGTCCTGGCCGACGAAGGGTTCGTCATACATTAAGATTTGCGGGTCCAGGGCAATCGCCCGGGCCAGCGCCACACGGCGCTTCATGCCGCCGGAGAGTTCGTCCGGCATGAGCTCAATCGCCCCGCGCAACCCCACCGCCTGCAGCTTCATCAGCACGATGTCACGAATCATCTCGTCCGGCAGCTCGGTATGCACTCGCAGCGGAAACGCCACGTTCTCGAACACATCCAGGTCGGTGAACAGCGCGCCACTCTGGAACAACACGCCCATTTGCTTGCGCATATCGAACAGCTCACTGCGCGACAGGTCAGGCAAATTTTGTCCGTTTACGATGATATGGCCACTGCTGGGCCGCAACTGCGCACCGATCAGGCGCAGCAGCGTCGTTTTACCGCAGCCAGAAGGACCCATGATGCCGGTCACCTTGCCGCGCGGAATACGGATATCAACCTTGTTGAAAATACTGAGTGAACCCCGGTTAAAGGAGACGCCCTTCAGTTCAACGGCATAGGCGTTTTCTGCACTCATCTGGACTCCTGGAAATGCAGCGTTCACTTACAGACGCCTCCAACTTGCAGGCAGACACCTGCACCAGCGGTAAGCAAAATGGCCGCGAAGTATAACATCGCCGCACAACGGCTCCCAAGGCCCAAACACAGTGTGTGCAGTAGTGTTGCCAGCACATACCGTTGACGACTGCGCGACAAGACTGCGTGAAATCAGCTTTGCGGCTTTATTTGCCGCTATAATCGCCGGCTTTTAGCCCGGCATTTGCAGATTTTATATGAGCCAATCCAACGACCTGATCCAGTCCGCGAAACGGACCATTCAATTCGAACTCGATGCTATTCAGGACTTGGTGCCGCGCATCGATGCCAATTTCATCCGTGCCTGCGAGCTAATTCTGGCCAGCAAGGGCCGAGTAGTCGTAGTGGGCATGGGCAAATCCGGGCATATCGCCCACAAGATTGCCGCCACCTTGGCCAGCACTGGCACCACCGCGTTTTTTGTCCACCCGGCCGAAGCCAGCCATGGCGACATGGGCATGATCACCCGCGATGACGTGGTGCTGGCTTTGTCCAATTCTGGCACCACGGCGGAAATCGTCACCCTGCTGCCGCTGATCAAGCGCTTGGGCATCACCCTGATCAGCATGACGGGCAATCCCGAGTCGCTGCTGGCCCAAGCCGCCGAAGCCAACCTCGACGCCAGCGTCGCCCAAGAAGCCTGCCCGCTGAACCTGGCTCCGACGTCCTCGACCACCGCCGCGTTGGTGCTAGGCGATGCGCTGGCCATTGCCCTGCTGGAAGCGCGCGGCTTCACCGCCGAAGACTTCGCTTTCTCTCATCCAGGTGGCGCCCTCGGCCGGCGCCTGCTGCTGAAAGTGGAAAACGTGATGCACAGCGGCGCCAGCCTGCCGCAGGTACAAATCGGCACCTCGCTGAAAGGCGCGCTGCTGGAGATGACCGAGAAAGGCCTGGGTATGACCGTAATCGTGGACGCCGCCGGGCAGCTCGCCGGGATCTTCACCGACGGCGATTTGCGCCGGGCATTGGACCGCGGCATCGATGTGCGCGATGCGGGTATCGATGCGGTGATGACTCCGCATGGCAAGACCGCGCGCGCCGAGATGCTCGCTGCCGAGGCCTTGAAGATCATGGAAGACCACAAGATCAGCGCCCTGGTGGTGGTCGACGAGCAGGATCGCCCGGTCGGCGCCCTGAATATGCACGACCTGTTGCGCGCCGGAGTGATCTAAATGAACAGCCCCACGCTATCCATCGACCTGCAGCAACGCGCCCAAGCAATCAAGCTGGCGATCTTCGACGTGGACGGCGTGCTGACCGACGGCCGTCTATATTTTCTCAGCGACGGCGGCGAGTTTAAGTCCTTCAATACTCTGGATGGACAGGGCATCAAGATGCTGATCGCCTCTGGCGTGCACACTGCCATCATCAGCGGCCGCAGCACTCCGGTGGTCAAACGCCGCGCGCAGAATCTAGGTATCCAGCACCTATATCAGGGCCGTGAAGATAAGTTGGTGGTGCTCGACGAACTGCTGGCCGAACTTAACCTCAACTATTCAGAGGTCGCCTTTCTCGGCGACGACCTGCCCGACTTGCCGGTGATCCGCCGGGTAGGCTTAGGCATGGCGGTGGCCAGCGCCGATGGCTTTGTCCGCCAGCATGCCCATGGGGTGACCCAGGCCCGCGGCGGCGAAGGCGCTGCCCGAGAATTTTGTGAATTAATCATGCGCGCCCAAGGCAGCCTCGACGCCGCCCAAGCCGCTTATTTATAGGTCAACTATAGTGAGCACCTTACGACTGAGCCTGTTGCTCACTTTATTGGCAGCCCTACTGGCGGCTATTGGCTACTGGAATATCCGCCCGGAAAGTTTTATGGATACCTCGCCCAGAGTGGACGCCGACACGGCCATCGACTTTTATGTAATCAACGCCGACACCGTGCAATACCAAGTCGATGGGAAACGGCACTACACCATGACCGCCGACAAGCTAGAACATCTGAGTGCCAGCGACGAGACCTTACTGACCAAACCCGATCTGCAGCTGTACCGTGGCACGCCGCTGCCCTGGCATATTCAGAGCGAACGCGGCGTAGTGTCGCCCGCCGGCACCGAGGTCGAACTGATTGACTCGGTGCGGGTGGCGCGAACCGATGCCAAGGGTCGCCCAACCATTATCACCAGCACACGCATGACCGTATTCCCACAGAAGCAATATGCGCAGACCGAGCAAGCCGTTAGAATCGAAGCCGCCAACGGGGTCACCACCGCCCTGGGTATGAAGGCGTATTTGAATGACGGCAGGATGCTCCTGCTCTCCAACGTAAGAGGCCAGCATGAGGTTCGTTAACCCTTTGTCACTCATCTCTTTTTTGCTTGGCTTGAGCGCCGCGCTCGCCAGCCTAAGCACCTGGGCGCTGCCCAGCGATAGTGAACAACCGATTCGCGTGCAGGCCGATAGCGCCGAACTGGACGACAAGCAAGGCGTTGCCGTGTATCGCGGCGGCGTAGTGGTCACCCAGGGCACGCTAAAAATCACCGGCGATACGGTGACTATCACTCAGACCCCGAACGGCGATATCGACGTGTTCACGTCTGTCGGCAAGCCTGCGTACTACGAACAAAAACCTGCACCCGATAAGCAGATCGTCAAGGCGTATGGGTTGACCATTCAATACTTCACCAGCAACGAGCGCATCGTCCTGATTGATCAGGCCAAGGTGGTGCAGGAAGGCAATACGTTCGAGGGTGAGAAGATTATTTATGATACCCAGCGCCAGATCGTCAACGCCGGCCGCGCCACCGGCACCAAGGTGACTACCCCGCGACCACGCATCGACATGGTTATCCAGCCTCAGAAAAAACCCGCAGGGCAACCCTGATGTCCACTCTAAAAGCCCAGCATCTGGCCAAGAGCTACAAGGGCCGCCAGGTCGTGCGCGATGTCAGCCTGTCGATCGAAAGCGGACAAATCGTCGGTTTACTAGGTCCCAACGGTGCAGGCAAGACCACCTGTTTCTACATGATCGTCGGCCTGGTAGGCGCTGATCAGGGTCGGGTGCTGATCGACGACCTGGACATCAGCCACAAGCCTATGCACGGTCGTGCTCGCGCCGGCATCGGTTACCTCCCGCAAGAGGCTTCGATCTTCAGAAAGCTCAGTGTGGCAAACAATATTCTGGCGATTCTGGAAACCCGCAAAGACCTTGATCGCCCCGGTAGGCAAGCAGCCCTAGAGACCCTGCTGCAGGAATTTCATATCAGCCATATCCGCGACAACCTCGGCATGAGCCTGTCCGGCGGCGAGCGGCGGCGCGTCGAAATTGCCCGCGCCCTGGCGACTGCGCCAAAATTTATTTTGCTCGATGAGCCCTTTGCTGGCGTCGACCCTATCTCGGTCGGCGACATCAAACAAATCATCTATCATCTCAAGGCCAAGGGTATCGGGGTACTGATCACCGATCACAATGTGCGTGAAACCCTGGATATCTGCGAAACCGCGTACATCGTCAGTGACGGTCAATTGATAGCAGAAGGCGATGCCGAAAGCATTCTGGCCAACCAACTAGTAAAAGACGTTTACTTGGGCCACGAATTTCGCCTGTAAACCCCACACTTTTCGGCGTGGGGACGTTGCAAGTTCCAGACAAACTCTTCAATGTCAGGCATATAAATTGCTTCCTGGTGGCGCTTGCGCGCCCTGTCGTGGATGACGCAAGCGCGTCGGCAAAATTAAGGTGCACGCCCCAGCCATGAAACCATCGCTCGTCCTGAAAATGGGTCAGCAGCTGACGATGACACCTCAGCTGCAACAGGCCATTCGCCTGCTCCAATTGTCGACTCTGGATCTGCAACAAGAGATCCAGGAGGCTCTGGAATCCAATCCAATGCTCGAGCGCCAGGAAGACGGCGACGACTTCGACGCCAGCGAGCCGCCTGCCACCGACGGCAGCGCTGACCCCGTGCCGGCGCCCAATAAGGAAGAGAGTTACCAGGAAACTAGTTATCAGGAGCCCGCGGCGCCCACGGTCGACAACCTTGAAGACGGTGACTGGAACGAGCGCAACGCCCCCGAATTGCCCGTCGACACTGCCTGGGACGATGTCTACCAAAGCAGCTCCAGTAGCAGCTTGCCGAGCAACGATGATGACGAGTGGGACTTCACTACGCGCACCTCGGCCGGCACCAGCCTACACAGCCACCTGCTCTGGCAGCTGAACCTGGCCTCTATGTCCGACAAAGACCGGTTGATCGCCACCACTCTGATCGACTGCATCAACAATCAGGGCTACCTAGACGAGACGCTAGACGAAGTGCTGCAAGCCTTCGACCCGCAACTGGATATCGAACTGGACGAAGTGCAGGCGGTGCTGCACCGCATCCAGCAGTTTGAGCCCGCCGGTATCGCCGCCCGCGACCTGCGTGAGTGCTTGCTGTTGCAACTGGGCCAACTGTCCGCCAAGACCCCTTGGCTGAGCGAGGCCCAGCGCTTGTGCGCGGATTACCTGGATCTGCTGGGCAGCCACGACTACAGCCAGTTATTGCGCCGCATGAAGATCAAAGAAGAGCAGTTGCGCCAGGTGGTCGGCCTGATCCAGAGTCTCAATCCGCGCCCAGGCTCGCAGATCGAATCGAGCGAGCCGGAGTACGTGGTGCCCGATGTGGTGGTGCGCAAGCACAATGAACGCTGGCTGGTGGAGCTCAATCAGGAAGCCATGCCGCGCCTGCGCGTCAACCCACAGTATGCCGGGTTTGTGAAACGCGCCGACTCCAGCGCTGACAACACCTTTATGCGCAACCAACTGCAAGAAGCGCGCTGGTTTATCAAGAGTCTGCAAAGCCGCAACGAAACACTGATGAAAGTGGCCACCCAGATTGTCGAGCACCAGCGCGGCTTTCTCGAGTACGGCGACGAGGCCATGAAACCGCTGGTGCTGCACGACATTGCTGAGGCGGTAGGCATGCACGAGTCGACTATCTCACGGGTGACTACGCAGAAATTCATGCACACCCCGCGCGGTATTTACGAGCTGAAATATTTCTTTTCCAGCCACGTCAGCACCACGGAAGGGGGCGAATGTTCCTCCACCGCAATCCGCGCCATCATCAAAAAACTGGTGGCCGTGGAAAATGCGAAAAAGCCGTTGAGTGACAGCAAGATCGCTGGTTTACTGGAGGCACAGGGCATTCAGGTGGCCCGTCGCACAGTCGCTAAATACCGCGAATCCTTGGGCATTTTGCCGTCCAGTGAACGCAAACGATTGCTGTAGCGGTAACACCATTCCATGCCAACGTGTTTAGGCGGCAAAACCGTCAGTGGTTCTCTTACACACGGCAACAAGGAGAAGCGGTATGCAAGTCAAAATCAGTGGACATCAACTGGATGTGACCGACGCTCTACGTGACTACATCGTCGAAAAAACCGGACGACTGGAACGTCATTTCGATAAAATCACCCAAGTCCAGGTGACGATGCAGGTCGAAAAACTCAAACAAAAAATCGAAGCGACCCTGCACATTGCAGGGGGTGAAGTCGTCGCCAATGCCGAACATGACGACATGTACGCGGCTATCGATCTACTCACCGACAAACTCGACCGCCAACTCATCAAGCACAAGGAAAAGCAACTGCTGCGCCTGCAAGGCGCAACAGTTCGCTGAGATACTCCCGCCCATGATCCAACTCGAAAATATCCTGACCCCTGGCCGTTCTTTGGTGAACGTGCCGGGTGGCAGCAAAAAACGCGTTCTCGAACAAATTGCCAACTTGGTCGCGCGCGAGCTGCCTGACCTAGAGGCGAAGAGTATTTTCGAGAGTCTGATCGCCCGAGAAAAACTTGGTTCGACCGGTTTTGGCAATGGCATTGCCATTCCCCACTGTCGCTTGCCGGGATGTCCTACGCCCATCAGTGCCCTGCTGCGCCTGGAAGCGCCCATCGACTTCGATGCCATCGACGGCGCGCCGGTAGACCTGCTGTTCGTGTTGCTGGTCCCGCAAGCCGCCACCGATGCTCACCTGGAGCTGCTTCGGCAGATTGCCAGCATGCTTGACCGCAGCGAGGTGCGCGAGCGCCTGCGTCACGCCCAGAGCAGCGAAAGCTTGTATCAGGTGGTAGTTGACGCTCAGAACAACGCTTAGCCATGCGCCTAATCATCGTCAGCGGTCGTTCCGGCTCAGGCAAGAGCACCGCCCTCGCAGTGCTTGAGGACAATGGCTATTACTGCATCGACAACTTGCCAGCAGGTTTACTACCTGAACTGGCAGAACGCGCCCTATTACACACCGAATTGCTGCAGCCGCTGGTCGCGGTATCCATTGATGCCCGCAACCTGCCCAGCCAGCTCAAGCGTTTTGCCGAGCTGCTCGCCGATGTCCGCGCACGGCATATCCAGTGTGACGTGCTTTATCTGGACGCCGACGAGGAAACCCTACTCAAACGCTTTTCCGAGACCCGCAGGCGCCATCCACTGACCACTGAAAACCGCTCTTTGGCCGAAGCAATTCGCGATGAAAGTACTCTGCTAGGACCGATCATCGACCTGGCTGATCTGAAAATCGACACTACCCACCTGAACCTGTACCAATTACGCGACTGCCTCAAGCTGCGTTTGTTGCACAAACCCGAGCCGGGTACTGCCTATTTGGTGGAGTCATTTGGTTTCAAACATGGCATGCCAGTGGATGCGGATCTGGTATTCGATGTGCGCTGTCTGCCCAATCCTTATTGGCTGCCGGAGCTTCGCGATTTTTCTGGCCTCGATCAGCCGGTGGTCGATTACCTGGCGAGTCAGGACGATGTTCAAGAGATGTACCAGGACACACTGGCCTACCTGAGCAAATGGCTGCCGCGCTTTGCCGCCAGCAATCGCGCTTACGTCACCATCGCCATTGGCTGCACCGGCGGTCATCATCGCTCGGTATACCTGGCCGAACGTCTAGGCCAAGCCCTGAAACGCTCATTGAAGAATGTTCAGGTTCGCCACCGCGACCTCAGCGAATAGGACTCCAGCCGCGATGTCTGCCTGTGAAATCATCATCATCAACAAGCTTGGTTTGCATGCCCGTGCTGCAGCGAAATTTGTTGGCATCGCCGGACAGTTTCCCTGCCAGGTGCGCGTAGGCCGTGCCCCTGAGTGTTTTGTCGACGGCAAAAGCATCATGCAGGTCATGATGTTGGCCGCCGGCAAAGGCACGACTATTCACCTTTACACCGAAGGCGAGCAGGACGATCAGGCGCTCAATGCGCTGATCGAACTGATCAATAACTACTTCGATGAAGGCGAATAGCCAGACTCGCTCATCGGCCGCGCCGCGCATACCCCTGATACAAAAGCAGGCATGCGAGCACAGGCTGATCTGAACACCAACGCTAGCTGCCAGCCACCGTCATTTTCTCGATCAACACCGAGCCGGTGCGGATATTACTGCGCAGTTCCAGGTCGTTACCCACCGCCACTATCTGCTTGAACATATCGCGCAGGTTGCCGGCGATAGTGACTTCCTGGACTGGGAACTGGATCTCGCCGTTTTCCACCCAAAAACCGCTGGCACCGCGCGAATAGTCGCCGGTCACCATATTTAGACCCTGGCCCATCAATTCGGTCACCAGCAGACCACGGCCCATTCGGCGGATCAGGGCGGCCTGATCCTCGGCGCCATGGCTGACAAACAGGTTGTGCACGCCACCCGAATTAGCGGTGCTCGGCAGACCCAGTTTGCGCGCCGAATACGTACCGAGAATATAGCTGCGCAATTCACCGTCCTCTACGAAGGCCTTAGCGTACGTCGCCAACCCGTCACCATCGAACATGGCGCTGCCTAGCGCTCCGGGAATATGCGGGCGCTCGTCCAGGCTCAGCCACTCGGGGAACAACTGCTGACCCAGTGTGCCTTCGAGGAAGGACGATTTGCGGTACAGATTACCGCCGGAAATGGCCGCCAAAAAGTGGCTGAACAGACCCGTGGCCAGTTCTGCGGCAAACAGCACCGGCACTTCGCAGGTCGGCACCGGCCGCGCACCCAAACGGCTGACCGCCCGCTCGGCGGCGCGCCGCCCGATGCTGGCGGCGCTGGCCAGGTCTTCGCCACGGCGGTTGACGTCATACCAGTAATCGCGCTGCATCAGGCCGTCACGCTCCGCGATCATCACACAGCTCAAACTTTGCGCGGTGCTGGCATAACCACCGATAAAACCATGGCTGTTGCCATACACCCGACAGCTCTGGTGAGTATTGAGGTTGGTGCCATCGGCTTTGGTGATCAGCGGGTTCGTGGCAAAAGCCGCCGCTTCGCAGCTCAGCGCCAGCTCGATGGCCTGTACCGGGGTGATATTCCAGGCATGGTACAGATCCAGATCCTGCAGCGGGCTGACAGCCATCAACGCGGCATCGGCTAAACCGGCGCACTCATCTTCCGAAGTGTGCCTGGCAATCGCCAACGCCGCGGCCACGGTTTCGCGAATCGCCGCCTCGCCCCGGGCCGAGGTGCTGGCCGAGCCTTTGCGCTGCCCCAAGTAAAGGGTGATACCAAAACCTTGGTCGCGGTTGAACTCGACTGTTTCCACTTCGCCCTGGCGCACCGAAGTGGACAAGCCCTGCTCCATCGATACCGCAACCTCACAGGCACTGGCGCCCTGCTGTTTGGCCTCGGCAATAATCTGCGCCACTTGCGCCTGCAAGTCGGGCAGCGCCTGGGGACCGACTACGTCTGTTGCACTCATAACCACTCCATATTCTCTAGACCATTGACCTGGCCGGGCCGGACAAGCGGCCCTCGACTCGTTATCATGCAGCGTTTCCAAATGGATTAGCCCCATGTCTGAAAATTTTGACAACCGTACCCTCGACAATTTCTCCGATGAGAAGAGCAAAACCCAGGTCAAGCGCGAGCTGCATGCACTGGTGACCTTGGGCGAGCGTCTTACCACCCTTAAACCCGCGCTGGTAGCCCGCTTACCGCTCACCGACTCGTTGCGCAATGCGTTGGCCGACGCTCCCAAGCACATGGCCAATATCGCGCGAAAACGGCATTTGCAGTTCATCGGCAAATTGCTGCGCGACCAGAACATCGATGCAATTTTGCTGTTGCTCGACCAGCTCGACGCCTCCACCCGCCAGTACAACGAGCGCTTCCATGCCTTGGAGCACTGGCGCGATCAATTGCTACTGGGCAGCGACGAACTGCTCGACGCTTTCGTGGCCGACTATCCGCAAGCGGACCGTCAGCACCTGCGGCAATTGAGCCGTCAGGCGCAACACGAAGCGGCTCAGCAAAAACCGCCGGCCGCCACCCGTAAACTCTTCAAATACATCCGCGAACTCGATGAAGACAAACGCGGTCTGCGTTAACGTCAGGCGCCGGTGCCACCCACGGTGATCGCGTCGATCTTCAGGGTCGGCTGACCGACGCCTACCGGCACCGATTGCCCATTCTTGCCGCAGGTGCCCACGCCGCTGTCCAGCGCCAGGTCATTGCCGACCATCGAGACCTTGCTCATGGCTTGCGGACCAGTACCGATCAGCGTCGCGCCCTTGATTGGGGCCGTGATCTTGCCGTCTTCGATCAGGTAGGCCTCGCTGGTGGAGAAGACGAATTTGCCGCTGGTGATATCCACCTGCCCGCCGCCTAGGTTGGCGCAATAGATGCCCTTTTTCACTGAGCGGATGATTTCTTGCGGATCACTTTCCCCGGCCAGCATGTAGGTGTTGGTCATGCGCGGCATCGGCAGGTGTGCGTAAGACTCGCGCCGACCGTTACCGGTGGTGGCCATGCCCATCAACCGGGCGTTGAGTTTGTCCTGCATATAGCCTTTCAGCACACCGTTCTCGATCAGCGTGGTGCACTCGGTTGAGATGCCTTCATCGTCCACGCTCAAGGAGCCGCGGCGGTCCGTCAGGGTGCCGTCGTCGACGATGGTGCACAGGCTTGAGGCAACCTTTTCGCCCATGCGCCCGCTGTACGCCGAACTGCCCTTGCGATTGAAATCGCCTTCCAGGCCATGGCCGACGGCCTCATGCAGCAGCACCCCGGACCAGCCGGCTCCCATCACCACCGGAAAGGTGCCGGCCGGCGCCGGAATCGCTTCCAGATTGACCAGTGCCTGACGCAGCGCCTCGCGGGCATAACCCATGGCGCGGTCTTCACCGAGACCGCCATCCGCCAGAAAATAACGGTAATCGCAGCGCCCGCCACCACCGTGGCTGCCCCGTTCGCGGCGGCCGTTCTGCTCGACGATGATGCTCACATTGAAGCGCACCAGCGGGCGAATATCGGCGGCCAGACTGCCGTCGCTGGCGGCGATTAGAACGCGTTCCCAGACTCCTGCCAGGCTGACGGTAACCTGCTGGATGCGTGGATCGAGGGCGCGGGTGGCAATATCCACGCGCTTAAGCAGCTCAACCTTCTGCGCCCGATCAAGCACGGCCAAAGGGTTATCCGGCGCATACAAACGCGTCACCGGTGCACTGACAAACGCCTGCACCCGCCCATGCTGGCCCGCCCGGGCGATTGAGCGGGCCGCGCGAGCAGCCTCACGCAAAGCCTGGCCAGTAATAGCATTGCTGTAGGCAAACCCGGTTTTTTCGCCTGACTGAGCGCGCACGCCCACGCCTTGATCCAGGTTGAAGCTGCCTTCCTTGACGATGCCATCTTCCAGCGCCCAGGACTCTGAAACCTGATCCTGAAAGTACAGATCGGCGGCATCAATGCCTGGACCTGCCAGCTCGCCGAGAATGCTCGGCAGGTGGTCAATACTCAGGCCGCCGGGGCCCAACAGGTGTTCACTGACGGATACCAACTGCTCGTTCATATTTACTCCGGAGCGTTCGAGCGCAGCGCGCTCGACATAGAAAATCGACGGTGCTGATGCACCGGCATACGTTGACGAATGGCCGCCTGCTCGGTGGCGTCCCGCGAGGCCAGCAGCAGCGCTTCGCCCTGGGCCTGCTCGGCCAGCAGCCGACCCCAGGGATCGACGATAGCGGAATGGCCGAAGGTTTCCCGCGCGCCGGGGTGCAGGCCGCCCTGATTGGCCGCCAGCAGGTAGCACTGCGTCTCGATTGCCCGGGCGCGCAACAGCACTTGCCAATGTGCTGCGCCCGTCAGCGCGGTAAATGCCGAAGGCACGCTGATCAGTTCGGCGCCGGCATCGCGCAGCGCTGCGTAAAGTTCGGGAAAGCGCAGGTCATAACAGACCGTCAGGCCCAGCCGGCCAACCGGCGTATCGGCGACCACCAACCGCTGACCCGGATCGTAATCGTCGGACTCCCGGTAACTGCCACGGCTGTCGGCGACGTCAACGTCGAACAGGTGCAGTTTGTCGTAACGGGCCACGCGCTGGCCCTGGTCGTCGATCAACAAGCAACAAGCTAGCGCCTTGCCCGAAGGCTGGCCGTCCGGCGGCAACGGCAGGGTTCCGGCGACTATCCACAGGCCCAGCTCGCGCGCTGCCTGCTGCAACCAGGGCAGCACCGGGCCGCTGCCGGCGGCTTCGGCCCGGCCCAGGTCGGCCAAATCACGACGGCCCATGGCAGCAAAGTTTTCTGGCAGCACCACCAACCGTGCGCCCGCTTCCGCCGCTTGTTCGAGCAGCGCGCGGGCGCGGGCCAGATTGACCTGTACCTGATCCTGACTGACCAGTTGAATCACCGCTAAGGACATGTAGGCACCTCGAAAAAATCTGAAACCATCAAGCAAGGTATTTTTAATAATACCATTGCTGAAAAACCTGTAGACCAACCGTCGGAACCCATTGCAGGTGACCGCCGCCGCGCTTCCCATCCACGAGTCATCAGCTGCACCCGCTACAGCACACCTTGTGCATAACCGTACTCTTTGAGTTCACAGTAGCCGGTCATTTTGGACTTTCGAAGGGTTTGTCGAAATTGATTTGCGGGTGTTGCAGGGAGCCGTTGACACTGTACTGCACACTGGCGAACCGCGCGATGTGATTGCCCAGTAGCTTGTCGACCACAAACAACGCTCCACCAATGGCTGGCGCGCCCACGATCAACGCGGCCAGTGGCAGGTTGTTACTCAGCGGCAAGGTCACCAGCAGCTTGGCATCAATGCGGTCCTGCGGCACGTCCAGCGTGCCGTTTAGCTCCAGGTTGCTCGAGGGCCCGGTCAGGGTGATTGGCTCACGGGTAACAAAGACCCCGTCAGAGCCGGTCAGCCCGCCTTTGACCTGATCGTAGCTGAGCCCTTTGCCCAACAAGTCGGAGAAATCCAGGCGCAGTCGCCGACCAATGGAATTGAAGTTGAGCAGACCAAACAGCCGCAAGGCGGTGGCCGATCCCTGCACTTCGGAAAATTGGCCCTTGCGCAAGCGCGCCTCAAGACTGCCAGAAAAGCGTTCGGGGCTGATCCAGGCCGGCGAACCCGGCCAGCGGCCGTCTACATCGAGGCGAAAATCGTCACTGCTAACGCTCGGCGCAAAGTCCCAGGCGCGCAGCACATCGGCCAGGTTCTGACCCTGCAACCGGCCTTTGTACCAGCTACTGCTGGCGCCGGGCGCGCCCTCCCAGCCAGCGGTGCCGGTGACCTGCACGCCCTTGAGGCCCAGATTCAGTTCACTGAACGCCACTCCCCGGGCATTCGGCCGGGCTTTCAGAGACCAGGGACCGAGTGCTTGGTCGCCCTGCAACAACTGGTCGATGCTAATATCCAGCGCGGGAATCTGCCGCGGATCGAACCCAGCCAGAGGGTCAGGCGAATCCGGTTGGGTGGCTGGCGCCACGGCTGCGGAGTCGGTCTTGGCCGCCGCCGCTGGCAAGCGCAGGTACTGCAGGCGCACGTCGATAGGCGCAGCGTCGGCATCAGGGAGAGCGATCCGGCCTTTAAGCCGCGCGCTCTGCAGATCCAGCGCCCAGGTCGCCTCGCTGCGCGACAGCTGCACATCGAGGTTATCCAAGTTCAGCCCCCAACCGCTGAAGCGGCCGATCTGCAGTTGAGCGCCGCGCAACAGTTGCTTGGCATCTGCAGACGGGGCCTGCGCATACGGTTTGAGCACCGCCTGCCAGGCCGCCAGCTCCAGCGTCTCGAGCCGGCCGCGCACGCGCAGTCCCGCAGCCCCCGGCAAACTGGCCCGCCCCGGCCCCAGCAACAGCTCGCCACGGCCCTCATTCAACGCCTCGGCCGGCGCCGCCAGGGCAAAACTGGCCAAGTCGGCGTAGTCCAGCCAATAGCGCCGCTGTGTGCCTTGCAACGTCATCCGCCATTGACTCGCGCGGCGTTCTGCGGCGGCCTTGCCGAAGGGCGCCGGCAAATCGATGGCCAGTCCATCCAGATTGGACGCCACCTGCAGCTGGCTGTCGGCACCCTGCAGGGTCAGGTTCAGGTCATAGGGCAGACTGCCGGCCAGCGGCAGCGGTTGGCTTACCCCCAGCCAGTCGGTCAAGTCTGGCAGCGCCACACGGCCCTGAGCTTCGATGCGCGTCCGTGGTTTCCCAGCACGGCCCTCGGCGAACGCCTTGGCGTGTACTTCACGGCCAAACAGCCGAGCGCTGATCGCGGGCGCGCTAAGGCCGCGAATGCTGTCGTAGTGAAAGGCCCCAGTCAGCCGGCTCAAATCCAGACTCGGGCTGGTCAGCTGCAAACGTGCATCCTGGCTAGCAAAATCGACCTGCACCTGGGCCTGCGTCGCACTTTTGCCCAGAGGAATATCCAGTTGCAGCGCACCTGACAGGACACCTTCGCCCTTCCAGCCGGCGAACAGCTGCGCAGTGCCCAGCGGCGCCTCTTGTAAAATTCTCAGTCCATCGCCTAGGGAACTCTGCACGTGGGCGTCCAGCAGCAGGTGTGGCACCTGTCCCGGCGCGACATGCTTGATGGTTGCGTTGGCCATCTGCACCTGGCTGTCCAAAAGGCGCCCATGGGTTAGGCGCACGCGCACGCCGCTGTCCTCAACCAACACCTCACCACGGGCTTTGCGCAGCATCGGCCAGCCCGGTTGAAAGGCTAATTCGGCCTCTTTTACGGCAAAGTACAGGCTTAGGCTGTGCGCCGTTTCATCTGCGTCCTTGCTAAGCGAGCCCTGATACTGAAAATAACCGGCGTCCACCGTGCCGCTGCGAATGGCAGTTTTCAGCCAGCCAGCCAGTTCTTTGCTAAGCACCTGCGGCAGGTATTTTTCAGTGTGGCGCGCGTCTCCCTCGCGCAGGCCGATGCGCAGATCCATATAGTCCTCGGCCGCGGGGTCATGCATCAGCCGGATCAGAAAATCGCCGGCCAGTTGACCCTCCTCGCCCTCCACCTGCAGATAGGGACTGCGCAAGGTGAAGGCCTGCTCGTCGAAGCGCCAGAGCAGTTGGGCCTCGGCCCGGCGGTATTGCCAAGGCTGGGCGAAGAGCGGGGCCAGATGCAGTACGAAGTTGTCGCTGGCCAACCGCAATTCACCCTCGAGCAAGTTACCGTTCAGGCTGCCACTGACGTTTTGCGCTGCGGGGGCGCCGTGATAGGCACTAAAACCCACCTGCTGCAAATTGGCGGCAAATTGCAAGCGCTCAGGCCCCGGCGCCTGCGGGCGGTAATCAAGTTGCACATTGCGCAGGCGACCCTGCGGCTGCAGTCCGGCGAGGATCGCCTCGGCGGTTTCCGGCATTGGCGCCAGGGCTTCGACCAGCGGCACCAACGGGCCCAGATCGAGGCGATCAGCGCTCAGTTGCCAACGCTCCTGCGCCTGGGGGCTGTCCGCCTGCTGGCTAAGGCTCAGTTGCACGTCGCCCCAGCGGGTCGGCCCCAGGCTAAACGCTAACGACTTGACCTGCAGCGAAAAGCCCTCGGCGCGATGCTCAAAATAAGCGTTCAGAGCCAGATCCTGTAGCGTCACAGGCGCCCGCTCGGCGTAGCCAGCGGTTATCTGTGGGGCATGCAGTCGGGCTACCGCACGCTGCACGCCACCGTCGGCCCAGCTCAACCAGACTTCGCCACCGGCCTGTAGCTTGGCCAGTCGCCAGTCGCGGCTGAGCCCCGGCGGCAGCCAGGATGCCCAGTCGCTTTGTGGCAGGCTCAGGTACAACTGCGCCTGGGCATCGCGCCAGCGCTCAGGCTGCAGCTGAGTGCGCAATTGCAGCGCCAGCGGCTGGCCGTCCGGCAAGCGCAGGCGCGCATCCAGGCCCTGGTGATCGGCGCCGTTGCGCAGCGTCAGGTTGATATCGGTCAGGCTGCGAGCGGGTTGTTCGAAGGGTTGCACGATCAGTTGGCTATCGCGCAGCGACAGACGTTCGACCCTCTGTAGCTCGCGCAACAGTGTGGTCATATCCAGTGGTGCCGGCTCGCTGCGCGGCAGCAAGCCATCGACCTGCCAACCGCCCTCGGCGTCCTGGCGCAAGCCCAACTGCAGCCCATGCAGTTCCAGCGCGGCGATGCGCGGCTGCCAAGCCAATAGACTGCCCAGCAAATCCGGGCGTAACTGCACCTGCTTTAGGTACAGCGCATTAGCGCCCTCGCCCAGCTGCACCGCATGGCCGATTAATATCGGTGTAAAGCCCTGCCAGCGGCCTTCCAGACGGCCGATCTGCAGCGGCATATCCAGCGCCGCACGGGCCTGAGCTTCAATCGGCAGGCGATATTCGGCCACCAGCGGCACCAGTTGCCGGCCGAGGCTGACGTACAGTGCCGCCAGCACTAAACCCAAGGCGCATGCACCCAAGCCCCAGCGCAGCAGAACCGCACAAAAACCGGCCAGACGCTGCATTCAGTTCAAAACCTGCGCAAACCAGGTCATTTCAGCGCGCTGCCAGCGCCGCGTACAACTACCGAGTAAGGGCCGCGGCGCAGCAGTTCAGCGCGCAACTGCTGCTCGACGCAGCATCGAGCGATGCTCATCACAGCAGCACCACATCGTATTGCTCCTGGGAGTACATGGTCTCGACCTGAAACTTGATGGTGCGACCGATAAAGCTTTCCAGATCCGCCACATTGGCCGATTCCTCGTCCAGCAGCCGGTCGATCACTTTCTGATTGGCCAACACCCGATAGCCCTCGGCCTCGTAGGCGCGCGCCTCGCGCAGAATCTCCCGAAAAATCTCATAGCACACTGTCTCGGCAGACTTCAGTTTGCCGCGGCCCTGGCAACTTTCACAGGTTTCGCAGAGCACCTGCTCGAGGCTTTCGCGGGTGCGCTTACGGGTCATCTGCACCAGGCCTAGCTCAGTAAGCCCGATGATATTGGTCTTGGCGTGGTCGCGTTCCAGCTGTTTTTCTAGGGTTCGCAGCACCTGACGTTGGTGCTCCTGATCTTCCATGTCGATAAAATCGATGATGATGATCCCGCCCATATTGCGCAGGCGTAGCTGGCGGGCGATCGCTGTGGCGGCTTCGAGGTTGGTCTTGAAGATTGTTTCTTCCAACGTGCGATGGCCGACGAAGGCACCGGTATTCACATCGATGGTACTCATCGCCTCGGCCGGATCGATGATCAGGTAACCGCCCGACTTGAGCGGCACTTTGCGCTCCAGGGCTTTTTGCACTTCATCTTCGACGCCGTACAAATCGAAAATCGGTCGCTCACCCGGATAGTGTTCCAGACGGTCGGCAACCTGCGGCATCAGCTCTTCTACGAACTGGCTGATTTTCTGAAAGGTTTCCCGCGAGTCGATGCGGATCTTCTCAATCTTCGGATTGACCAGATCACGCAGGGTGCGCAGCGCCAGTGACAGATCTTCGTAGATCACCGACGGCGTCGGCGCCAGCTTCATCTGGCTGGCGATCTGCTCCCAGAGCCTGCGCAGGTAGCGGATATCGGCAAGAATTTCCTCAGCGCCGGCGCCCTCCGCCGCGGTTCGCAGAATAAACCCCCCGGCCTCCGTGATGCCCTCTGCAGACACGCACTCGGCCACGACCTGCTTCAGCCGATCCCGCTCAGCTTCACCTTCGATGCGTAACGAAATGCCCACATGGCGGGTGCGCGGCATATACACCAAGTAGCGCGAGGGAATCGACAGCTGGGTAGTCAGGCGCGCGCCCTTGGTGCCGATCGGGTCTTTGCTCACCTGCACCACGAGGCTCTGGCCTTCCTGCACTAGGGCGCTGATGCTTTCGACCGCGCCGCCTTCTCGACTGGAAATTTCTGCGGCATGAATAAACGCCGCGCGGGCTAAACCAATCTCCACAAAGGCCGCCTGCATGCCCGGCAGCACTCGCACCACCTTGCCCTTGTAGATGTTGCCGACGATGCCGCGTTTTTGCGTGCGCTCGACATGCACCTCTTGCAATACGCCGTTTTCCACCACCGCCACTCTTGATTCCATGGGCGTGATGTTGATCAGGATTTCTTCGCTCATCAGATTTGCGTCTCGCTCAGGCGCTGCCAACAGGGGATGCCAAAATTGGCCAGCAGTTCCGCGGTTTCACATAGAGGCAGGCCGACAACGGCTGAATAACTGCCCTGCAGGTGCCTGACAAATATCGCAGCCAGGCCTTGAATAGCATAACTTCCAGCTTTATCCAGGGGTTCACCGCTAACCCAGTAGGCGTCGATTTCGCTGCGCTCCAGCGGCCGAAAAGACACGCGACTGCAGACTAATCGGACCTCGATCCTCGCTGCATTGACCAGCGCCACGGCGGTCAGCACTTCATGCTCGCGGCCAGACAAAGCCGCCAGCGTGGCTAGGGCGTCGGCGCGGCTAGCCGGCTTACCCAGAATGTGCCCATCGAGTACCACCGCGGTATCCGCACCTACCACCACCGCGTGCGGATCGGCCAAGGTTGCCAAACCGGCCAGGGCCTTGGCCCGCGCGAGGCGTTCGACATAGGCACGGGGCGACTCGGCGGGCCATACGCTTTCATCAATCGGCGCGCTGAGTACGCTAAAGGACACACCAATCTGCGTCAGCAATTCGCGCCGACGCGGCGATCCGGAAGCCAGGTACAGACGCGGGCTAGGCTGGCCGCTCATAGGCGGGCCTGGCCGGACGGGCCGATTGCCGCGCTACGCCCGTTCAATTGACATTCAGGCGGTGTTGCACGCCACGCAAGGCCACGCTGACCCAGGGCCAGAGCAAAGCGCTGACCAGGGCTGGCAGCACGAACGCCAGAGTGGGCGGGCGATTACCGGTGAGGGCCTGCAACCACAGCTGCACCAACTGAGCGACGCCGAAAATCACCAATAGCACCATGCTCTGCTGCCACATGGGAAACATGCGCAAGCGTTGTTGCAAGGAGAGCACCAGAAAGGTGATTAGCGCCAAGATCACGGCATTCTGCCCAAGCAACGTGCCGTACAACACGTCTTCGCCCAAGCCAAGCAACCAGGCGCTGGCCATGCCCACCCGATGTGGCAACGCCAGGCTCCAGTAGGTGATAAACAACGCCAACCAGAGCGGTCGACCGGTTTCCATAAAGTTTGGCATGGGCGCGACGCTGAGCAGCAGCGCCACGGCAAAGCTAAACCAGATCACCCAGCAATTGCTTGATCGCAGCATTACTGGACCTTCTGCGGCGTGGCCGCAGAAGGCGCGGGTTCAGATGCAGCAGGCGACGTGGCCGGAGCAGTAAGCGGAGTCGGCAACTGTTCGCCCGCCTGACGATCCAGCTCCTCCTGCGCCTGAGCCGACTCGCTGGCACGCTGCTCAGCCGAACGGCTATCGGTAAACACCAACAGCAGATAGCGGCTACGGTTCAAGGCCGCGGTGGGCATAGCTCGCACGATAGCGAACGGCTGGCCGGAATCGTGAATCACCTCGGTAACCTTGGCTACCGGATAACCGGAAGGAAAGCGCTGGCCCATGCCTGAGCTGAGCAGCAAGTCGCCCACTTTGATATCGGCGGTGTCCGCCACATGGCGCAGTTCTAGGCGCTCGGGATTACCGGTGCCGCTGGCGATGGCGCGCAGACCATTGCGGTTGACCTGCACTGGAATGCTGTGGCTGGTATCGGTGAGCAGCAGCACACGGGCGCTGTAGGGCATGACTTCGACGACCTGGCCCATAAGACCGCGGGCGTCCAACACTGGCTGACCGAGGAACACTCCGTCCTTGCCGCCCTTGTCGATCAGAATGCGCTGGGTAAAGGGGTCGGGGTCGACGCCGATCAGCTCGCCGACCAGCACCTTGTCGTCCACCAGCGCGGAGGAGTTGAGCAGTTCGCGCAGGCGTACGTTTTGTTCGGTCAGCGCGGCCAGCTTCTGCAAGCGCCGTTGCAACAGCAAGGCTTCGGCCTTGAGTTTTTCGTTCTCGCCGAGCAAGTCGCTGCGGCTGCTGAATTGCTCGTTGACACCATCCCACGTGCGCCCTGGCAGATCTGCCAGCCAGTACAGCGGTGTCAACAACATGCCCATCTGACTGCGTGCGGACTTGAGCGAATCGAAACGCGCGTCGACCACCATCAGCGCCACCGACAGCACCGCCAGCACCAACAGGCGTATGCCCAGGGAAGGGCCTTTGGCGAAAAGCGGTTTAATGGTCAGTTCCTTCAAGAGTGGGCGTGGACGGGCGCCGTGAAAACGGCGCTTCTAGCTCACAGATCATTCGCTGGAGAGCAGATCCATGGCGTGTCGGTCCATCATTTCCAGGGCCTTACCGCCGCCCCGAGCGACACAGGTCAACGGGTCTTCGGCAACGATAACCGGCAACCCAGTTTCCTGAGCCAGCAGCTTATCGAGGTCACGCAACAGGGCGCCACCGCCGGTCAGCACCAGACCGCGCTCGGCGATGTCCGAGGCGAGTTCCGGCGGCGACTGTTCCAAGGCGCTTTTTACCGCCTGGACGATGGTCGCCAAAGACTCCTGCAAAGCTTCCAGCACTTCATTGGAGTTCAAGGTAAAGGCCCGCGGCACGCCTTCGGCCAGGTTGCGACCGCGCACATCGACCTCAAGCAGCTCGCCGCCCGGGTAAGCCGTGCCGATTTCCTGCTTGATCCGCTCGGCGGTGGCTTCGCCGATCAGGCTGCCGTAATTGCGCCGCACGTAGGTGATGATGGCTTCGTCAAAACGATCGCCGCCGACTCGCACAGATTCAGCGTAAACAACCCCATTGAGGGAGATCAGGGCGATTTCCGTGGTGCCGCCGCCGATATCTACAACCATCGACCCACGCGCTTCTTCCACCGGCAAGCCAGCCCCGATAGCCGCAGCCATGGGCTCTTCGATCAAAAATACTTCGCGCGCACCCGCACCGATAGCCGATTCACGAATGGCCCGGCGCTCCACCTGGGTGGACTTGCAGGGCACACAGATCAACACCCGCGGGCTGGGCTGCAGGAAGCTGTTCTCATGCACCCGGTTGATAAAGTACTGGAGCATTTTTTCGCACACGCTGAAGTCGGCAATCACGCCGTCCTTCATCGGCCGGATGGCGGCGATGTTGCCGGGAGTGCGACCGAGCATACGCTTGGCCTCGGTACCCACCGCGACCACGCTTTTTTGGTTATTGCTGCTGGTGCGAATTGCCACCACCGAAGGCTCGTTCAGAACGATGCCGCGGTCGCGTACATAAATCAGGGTGTTGGCAGTGCCCAGATCGATCGACAGATCACTGGAAAACAAGCCACGTAGTTTCTTGAACATGGAATTTTGGACCCTAAGCACGCATAGGTAAAAAAGTGCGGCAAACTCTAACAATGCCGGGGATTTTGGGCAAGGCACGAATATGTTAAATTGCCGGCTTTTCCCGGCTTGAGCCGTCACGATGACGACCTAAAGACATTCTAGAAGCCCGCTGCGTTCCTCGCTTTTGGATATTTTTTCGCACCGTCACCCGCTCGCATTCCACGGGCCGCAGTTAGCGGCTCTGCCGATTGGCCCACTGGCTGCTTTTACTACTGGAGAATCCCGATGGCGCTTGAACGCTCAGACGTGGAAAAGATCGCGCACCTGGCCCGAATCGGTCTGAATGACGCCGATATACTGCGTACAACTGAGACACTCAACAACATTCTTGGCCTGATCGATCAGATGCAAGCGGTCGATACCACCGGCATCGAACCGCTGGCGCATCCGCTGGAAGCCACGCAACGACTGCGCGCCGACCAGGTCAGCGAAGACAATCACCGCGAGGCCTATCAGGCTATCGCCCCGGCCGTCGAGAACGGCCTGTATCTGGTTCCCAAGGTGATTGAGTGATGCATCGACTGACCCTTACTGATATTGCCCGCGCCCTGGCCGCCAAGCAGTTTTCCGCCGAGGAGCTGACCCGCAACCTGCTGGCGCGCATCCAGCAACTGGATCCGCAGCTCAACAGTTTTATCAGCCTCACCGAAGACCTGGCCGTGCAGCAGGCCAAGGCCGCTGACGCACGCCGCGCCGCCGGCGAGAACGGCGCCTTGCTGGGCATTCCGATCGCCCACAAAGACCTGTTCTGCACCCAGGGCATCCGCACCAGCTGCGCGTCGAAGATGCTCGATACCTTCATTGCGCCCTACGATGCCACCGTAGTCTCCCAACTGGCCGCAGCCGGCACCGTGACATTGGGCAAGACCAACATGGACGAATTCGCCATGGGCTCAGCCAGTGAGTCGAGCTATTACGGCGCGGTAAAAAACCCTTGGAATCTGGCCCATGTGCCGGGCGGCTCCTCCGGCGGTTCAGCCGCTGCGGTGGCGGCGCGCCTGCTGCCCGCCGCCACCGGCAGCGACACGGGCGGTTCGATCCGCCAGCCGGCGGCGCTGACCAACCTCACCGGGATCAAACCGACCTACGGTCGCGTTTCGCGCTGGGGCATGATCGCCTTCGCCTCCAGTCTCGACCAGGGCGGCCCGCTGGCGCGCAACGCGGAAGATTGCGCGCTGCTGCTGCAGGCCATGGCCGGCTTCGACCCCAAAGATTCAACCAGCGTCGATGAGCCAGTGCCAGACTACTCGGCCGGGCTCAACGCCGGTCTGCAGGGACTGCGTATCGGTTTGCCGCGGGAATATTTCGGCCCGGGTCTGGACCCGCGCATCGCCGAGCTGACCCAGAACGTAGTCAAAGAGCTGGAAAAACTCGGCGCTGTGGTCAAGGACATCAGCCTGCCGACGCTGCAGCACGGCATCGCCGCCTACTACGTGATCGCCCCCGCCGAAGCCTCATCCAACTTGTCGCGCTTTGACGGCGCGCGCTTCGGCCATCGCTGCAACGACCCGCAGAACCTCGAAGACATGTACAAGCGCTCGCGCGCCGAAGGTTTTGGCAGCGAGGTGCAGCGGCGCATTCTGGTCGGCGCCTATGCGCTGTCCGCCGGTTACTACGACGCCTATTACCTGCAAGCGCAAAAAATCCGCCGGTTGATCAAGAACGACTTTATGACGGCCTTCGAGAATGTCGATGTGATCCTCGGCCCTACCACGCCGAATACAGCCTGGAAAATTGGCGAGAACTCTGACGATCCAGTGGCCGCGTATCTGGAAGATGTCTACACCATTACCGCTAACTTGGCCGGACTGCCGGGGTTGTCGATGCCGGCCGGTTTCGTCGATGGATTGCCGGTAGGCGTGCAGTTGCTGGCACCGTATTTCCAGGAAGGTCGCCTGCTCAATGTGGCGCACCGCTACCAGCAGGTCAGCGATTGGCATCAACAGTCGCCGGCCGGCTTTTAAGGGGTTAATGATATGCAATGGGAAATCGTGATCGGGCTGGAAATCCACGCTCAGCTCGCCACCCGCTCGAAAATATTTTCGGGCAGCTCTACCACGTTCGGCGCCGAGCCGAACACTCAGGCCAGCCTGCTCGACCTGGGCATGCCGGGCACTCTGCCGGTGCTCAATGAAGAAGCGGTGCGCATGGCCGCCAAGTTCGGCCTGGCCATCGACGCGCACATCAGCCCGAGCAACGTGTTTGCGCGCAAGAACTACTTCTATCCAGACCTGCCCAAGGGCTATCAGATCAGCCAGATGGAACTGCCGATCGTCGGCACGGGCTTTCTCGACATCACCCTGGACGACGGCACGGCCAAGCGTATCGGCGTGACCCGTGCGCACCTCGAAGAAGACGCCGGCAAAAGCCTGCACGAAGACTTTCGCGGCATGACCGGAGTCGACCTCAATCGCGCCGGCACCCCGCTGCTGGAGATCGTCTCCGAGCCGGACATGCGCAGCGCCAAGGAAGCCGTGGCCTATGCCAAGACCGTGCACGCGCTGGTGCGCTACCTGGGCATCTGCGACGGCAATATGGCCGAGGGTTCGTTGCGCTGCGACTGCAACGTCTCGATCCGCCCGGTCGGGCAGGTGGAATTCGGCACGCGCTGCGAGATCAAGAACGTCAACTCCTTTCGCTTCATCGAAAAAGCCATCAACTGCGAAGTACGTCGCCAGATGGAGTTGATCGAGGACGGCGGCAAAGTCATCCAGCAGACTCGCCTGTACGATCCAAACAAGGACGAAACCCGCGCCATGCGCAGCAAGGAGGAAGCCAACGACTACCGGTACTTCCCCGACCCGGACTTGCTCCCGGTGGTAATCACCGCGGAATTTCTGGACGCTATTCGCGCCACGCTGCCGGAGTTGCCGCCACAGAAACGCCAGCGTTTCCAGGACCAGTTCGGCTTGTCTGCCTACGACGCCAGCGTGCTGGCCTCCAGCCGCGAGCAGGCCGATTACTTCGAGCAGGTGGTCAGCATCGGCGGCGACGCCAAGCTGGCGGCCAACTGGGTAATGGTCGAACTGGGTCGTTTGCTGAATACCTTGGGCATCGAGATCGACCAGTCGCCGGTTTCGGCCGAACAACTGGGCGGCCTGCTGCTGCGCATTAGCGACAACACCATTTCCGGCAAGATCGCCAAGGTGGTGTTCGAAGCAATGGCGGCCGGCGAAGGCTCGGCCGATGCCATCATCCAGGCCAAGGGCCTTACCCAGGTCACGGACAGCGGCGCTATCGAAAGCATGCTCGACGACATGCTCGCGGCCAACGCCGAGCAGGTCGTGCAATACCGCGCCAGCGATGAAGCCAAGCGCGGCAAGATGTTCGGCTTCTTCGTCGGCCAAGCCATGAAAGCCTCCAAAGGCAAGGCCAACCCCGCCCAGGTGAACCAACTGCTCAAAAGCAAGCTCGAAGGGTAGAACGAAAATGAGTGACCACCCATCACTTCAAGACTGATGGGTGGCCACTCGCGTCTATGGTTCTGCGGCAGTACACCTCAGGTGATCTGCGACTAAACCGCTTTTGAGCTGATAGCAGCCCTCTTCCGCCGAAAGGAATATCTATGCATTATCGGTTGATCTTCGCTGCGCTGTTCGTCCTGCTGGCCGGTTGTGCCGGGCAATCTCCGGGCGATTATCACGCCGAAGGCAAGGCCTCCTACTACGGCGCGCGCCACCATGGCCAAACAACCGCCAATGGCGAACGCTTCGACCAACACGCCCTGACTGCCGCCCACCGCACCCTGCCGTTCGGCAGCCGGGTACGGGTGACTAATTTGCGCAATGCCAAAAGTGTCGTGGTGCGCATCAACGACCGCGGCCCCTATACCGGCGGGCGCATCATCGACCTGTCGAAACAGGCCGCCCGGCAACTCGATATGCTCAGCGCCGGGGTCGCGACGGTGCGGGTGCAGCAACTGGCCAACTGAACCGGCCTACCTCGCACGCAGTCAATCCTATGCACTAGGCTGAGCGCACGCCTTGCCGCAGGCGCCAACCACCCACACGCTTAAACCAAACACCAAGAGCCCTCGACACATGAGCGTCATGATCTTTTTTTACCTGCTCGCCGGCCTTTTGCTGCTGGTGGCCGGCGCCGAGGTACTGGTGCGCGGCGCCGCCAAGCTGGCGGCGCAATTTAACATTCCCCCGTTGATCATTGGCTTGACCGTGGTGGCCTTCGGCACCAGCGCGCCAGAAACCGCGGTCAGCGTGCAGGCCGCCATGAATGGCAGCGGCGACTTGGCCATCGGCAACGTGCTAGGCAGCAATATCGCCAATGTCTTGATGGTGCTCGGACTGACCGCCCTAGTTGCTCCGTTGATCGTCTCGCGGCAATTAATTCGCTTGGACGTGCCGATCATGATCGGCGCCAGCTTGGTGGTGTACGCCCTGGCCTGGGACGGCAGCCTCAGTCGCATGGACGGCGCCCTTTTGGTCGCCGGCATCCTGGCCTACACCAGCTTTCTGATCATCAGTAGCCGCAAGGCCCCGACCATCGATAACGATGAATTCAGTAAGGAATTCGGCCTGCAGGAAGCACCCAAACCCTATGCCTGGCTGGCCGATCTCGGCCTGATTCTCGCTGGATTGCTGCTGCTGGTGGGCGGCGCCCAGTTGCTAGTCGAAGGCGCGGTCAGCCTGGCTCGCGCGCTGGGCTTGTCTGAATTGATCATTGGCCTGACCGTGGTCGCCGTCGGCACCTCGCTGCCGGAGCTGGCCACCTCGATCCTCGCCGCCTTCAAAGGCGAGCGCGATATCGCCGTGGGCAATATCGTCGGCAGCAATATCTTCAACCTGCTGCTGGTGCTGGGCCTGGCCTCGTTGCTGGCGCCGCTGCCGATCTCAGTGTCGCCCAACGCTCTGGCCTTCGATTTTCCGGTGATGATCGCGGTGGCCGTGGCCTGCCTGCCGATCTTCTTCGCCGGCTACAGCATCAACCGCTGGGAAGGCCTGCTGTTTGTCGCCTATTACGGCGCCTACATTCTCTACCTGGCGCTGTTCGCCACCGGTCGGCCCTTCGCCCAGACCTTCGGTGACGCCATGCTCGGGTATGTCGTGCCATTGACGGCGGTGACCTTGCTGGTTATCGCCGGGCGCGCCTGGCAGACCGAGCGCCAAGCCTGCGGTAAATCAGGCCCAACCGGCCCACTGTAATAGCAACAACCCGATATTGATGGTCAGCACTGCGATCAGGGTGGTGATCACGATAATCGCCGCGGCCAGTTTATGATTGCCACTCACCGCCCGCGCCATGACGTAACTGGCGGCGGCAGTGGGGCTGGCGAAGTACAGAAACAGGATGCCCAGGTCAGCATCGCGAAACCCATACCACCAGGCTCCCAATGTCGCCAACAGGGGCAGCCAGACCATCTTCATCAGGCTGGAACTCATGGCAGTTGCGCCACTCGCACGCAACGAGGCCAGGGTCAGAGTGCCACCGATGCAGATCAGCGCCAGCGGCAGGGTCATCTGCGCAAAATAGCCCGCCGAGATCATCAGCCAGGCGGGCAAGCCGATCTGCCAATAGGCGAACGGAGCAGCCGCCAGCACCGCGATAATCAAGGGATTGCTGAAGATGCTCTTGCACAGACTCCAGGGATCGGACTTGCTGTTAGGGCTGTACACCGCCAGGATCACTGCCGACAGACTGTTATAGAGCAAAATCACCACGCCCCCCAGCACCGCGCCCACTGACAGGCCGTAATCGCCATATAAGCTCGTGGCCAGGGCCAGACCGACGATGCCGTTATTGCCGCGAAACGCACCCTGGGTATAGATACCGCGGTCCATCTTAGGGCAGCGCCAGATCGCCCAGCCCCAAGCCAGTAGAAAGCTCGCCACGGTGGCGAGCACGAAATAGCCGATCAACGCCGGTTGCAGGGCCGCTTGCAGGTCGGCCTTGATAATGGCTAGAAACAGCAAGGCCGGCAGCGTGCCCTTGAACACTAGCGAGGAAGCGGTATTGATAAAAATATCGTCGATCCACTGCAACCGCTTGAGCACCACGCCAAGAAACAGCATGGCAAATACCGGCGCAGTGATAGCGAGGGTTTGCTGAATCATGGCGAGCATAAAAGGCCTTTAGCGCCGCACCGGGCGTTTCTGCAACCGCCGCTGCAAGGTCCGCCGGTGCATGCCCAGGGCCCGCGCGGTGGCGGAAATATTCCCGGCGTGATCGCTCAGCACGCGTTGGATATGCTCCCACTGCAGACGGTCCACCGACATCGGGTTTTCCGGCACCAGGCTTTCTAGGTCGGCATGTTCGATCATCAAGGCGGCCAGCACATCGTCGGCGTCAGCAGGCTTGCATAGATAGTTGCTGGCGCCGCGCTTGATCGCCTCCACCGCGGTGGCGATGCTCGAATAACCGGTCAGAATCACCACTCGCATTTCGGCATCCAGCGCCAACAGCTTGGGCAACAGTACCAGCCCGGAGTCACCTTCCATCTTCAGATCAAGCACCGCGTAGTCCGGCAAATCCTGCTCGGCCAGCGCCAGGCCTTCCTCGGCCGAACTGGCCGTGCTCACGCGCAGACCGCGCCGACTCATGGCGCGGGCCATGACGCGGGTAAACGTCGGGTCGTCATCGACCAACAGCAAATGCGGCTGCTCTTCGCTGTCGAGTTCGCCATCATGGGCCGTGTCGGCGGCGTTTAGCGGGGTACTCTCACTCATGGTCATCTCCAGGGGCCAGACGAGGCAGGCGCAGCTCGGTCAGCGTGCCGCCCTCTTCATGGTTATAAAGTTTTACCGAACCGCCGGCGCGAGTCACGCTGGCCTGACTCAAGAACAGGCCGAGGCCGAAACCTTTGCCCTTGGTGGTGAAAAAGGCTTTGCCCAGCTGTTCGGCGATGGCCAGAGGCACCCCAGCGCCGTGATCGCGAATGCTGATGCACAGCTGCACCGCATCCCAATCCAGACGAATGTCCAACTTCTCCGAGCAGGCATCCGCCGCATTATTGAGCAGATTGAGCAGCGCCTGGGTAAGGTCTGGCGATGGCGCCAGGCGCGGCGCACTGCCCTGCCCCAGACGCTGATACCGATAACTGGCCTCGGGGCGCATCAGATGCCAGCGGTTCAATGCGGTGTCTAGCCAGGAGACGACCGACTGTTCCTCGACCTTCAGTCGGCGGTCGTCCTCGGCCGCGCGCACCAACTGCTGCAGGGTCTGCTTGCAGAGTTTGACCTGCTCTTGCAGCACTGCCAGATCTTCCTGCAGCAACGGATTGGTGTGCTCGCGACGCAGTTCCTTGATCAGCACACTCATGGTCGAGAGCGGCGTGCCCAGTTCATGGGCAGCGCCGGCGGCCTGAGTGGCCACGGCCAGCAGTTGCTGATCGCGCAGGCCCTCTTCGCGACGCTCCGCGCGCAGTTGATCCTGGCGGCGTAAGGCGCCGGCCATCTTGACCACGAAGAAGGTAATAAAGGCCGCCGACAATGCAAAGTTCAGCCACATGCCATAGATCAGCAGCATTTCGCGTTGCAGCAGGCTCACCTCCAGTGGGTGGTACCAGATCAGCAGCGCTGTATAAGTGCTCAGCGCCAGGCCGCTGAGGACCATCGAATAAAACCAGGGCAAGGTCGCCGCAGCAATCGTCAGGGGCACCAGATAATAGGAAACGAAGGGGTTGGTCGACCCACCGGAAAAATACAGCAGCAGGCTGTGGATCAGCAGATCGCCGGCCAGCTGCAGCGCATATTCCAACTCGGTGACCGGCCATGAGCGACGCAGCCGCAAGGCGCTGAGCAGGCACAACAGCGCCGACAGGCCGAGTGTCATGCTCAGCGCCAGCCAGGGCAGCGGCAGCAGCTCGAACAGATAGGCAATGCCCACGGAACCGGCCTGGGCGCCCAGCACCAGAATACGGATAAGGGTCAGGCGCCAGAGGTTCTGACGGCTGGCGGACAACAACTGCGCGGGGGCCAGCATAAAAACTCCAAGGGCGATGGCCGACGAGCGGTGGCGGGCGGCAGCACCTGATGAATCAGGCTTAGGCAGCGCGGCGAATCGGCCGCAAGTATAACCACGGTAGGCCTATTACTGGCCGATTGCTTCACGGTGGCGCGTGGCAATCGGCCGGCAGCCCCGCAGCCCCGCAGCAAAGCGGCGGTGCGGCACTCGGTGCGCTCGGTGCGCAGGTGCCGGGCAGCGGCTCTTGGCGGTTCCTAGAGGGAAGGGAACCATGGCGCCGATTGGCGCTCTAGCACTGGTGCAGCCGCACGCTCGCCGGCCTGCTAAGGTTCATGGCTTGCGCCGGTCTTCGCGCTTATCAGCCCGTTATTATCGGCTATTCATCAGGAGTTGTTATGCACCGTCTTACCCGCCTTACCGCCGTACTCGCCTTTACCTTCGCTGGGCTTACCAGCCTGTCGGCCGCCGCTCAGGACATCCGTTTCAACCAGGTAGCCCTACGCGCCGAAGTCAGCCAGGACGTCGCGCATGACCTGATGCACGTCGTGCTCTTCAGTGAAGGGCAAAGCAACGATCCAGCCAAGCTCGCCGCACAAACCACAGAAACCCTAAACGGCGCCGTGGCACAGGCCCGCCTGGTCAAAAACGTCACCGTTAAACTCGGCAGCCGGCACAGCTCGCCGATCTATGATGACAAGGGCCAGACGATCACCGGCTGGCGTGAGCGCGCCGAACTGCGCCTGGAAAGCGCCGATTTCGTGGCGCTGTCCAGCTTGACCAGCGAACTGCTCAGCGACTTAAAAATGGCCAGCATGAACTTCGCCATCTCCGACCCGGTCCGCAAAGCCAGTGAAGACCAGTTGCTCAAACAAGCCATCGCCGCCTTCAAAGCCCGCGCCCAATTAGCCACCGATGCGCTGGGCGGCAAGGACTACAAACTGGTCAACCTGAACATCAACAGTGCGGGTTTCCAGCCGGTCCGGGCAATGCAAATGGATGCCATGGCCAGCAGCCGTTCGCTGTCCAAAACCGCACCTGTGCAAGACATCGAAGCCGGCACCAGCGAGGTCACGGTCAGCGCTGATGGCGTGATCGAAGTGCAGATGCCCTGATCGTCTGCAGCGTCGGGGCGGTCCGGGCTGCGAGCCGCGGCTGCGAGCCCCGGCCTAAACACTTTATGCACTCTATTTTCACAAAACCTTGATACCCCATTGAGTACTTTCGCCGGTCTAAGGCAGCGGGCGGGAAGCATCGCTGCTGTTTTCCCTAACCGGATCTCGCCGGATCAAGCAGAGCCTCAATGCTAAATATCAAAGCAATGCGTCCAGAAGTGCTCACCCTCCTGCTAAGCGTGCTGTTTCTCAGTTGCTTCAACTATTCCCTGTGGCAACACGTGGCGCAGATCACCGAGAGTGACTGGCCAGGCTTGCTACTGCGCGTCTCGTTTGCCTTGCTGCTACTGGCTGCTTTCACGCTGCTGCTGACGCTGATGGCATTTCGCTGGGTATTTAAACCGCTACTGACGGTGTTGCTCTTCAGCGGTGCGGGTGCGGCTTATTTCATGAGCCAGTACGGCGTGATGATCGACAAAGGCATGCTGCGCAATATTCTTGAAACTAATCCAGCCGAAACCGCCGACCTGCTCTCCCTCAAGCTTGGCTTGTACCTGTTGCTGTTGGGCGCGCTGCCTACCTGGCTGCTATGGGAGACGCCGGTCAACTACCGAATATGGCATGCCGAGCTGCTGCGCAAGCTGCTGGTGATCGCCGGCTGCTCGGCCCTGCTAGTGGGCGTGGCCCTCAGCAATTACCAAGGACTGTCCTCGCTGTTTCGCAACCATAAGGAACTGCGCCTGCTAGTCACCCCCAGCAATCTGGTGAATGCCGCGGACGGTTATCTACGTGAGCAATATGCATCTGCTAAGAAACCCTTCAGCACCCTTGGCGAGGATGCACACAAGGGCCCGCAATGGCAGCAACGCCAGCGCAAATCGCTGACCGTGCTGGTCGTCGGTGAAAGTGCTCGTGCGCAAAACTTCAGCTTGCTGGGCTACGCGCGCAACACCAATCCAGAACTGCAGAAGGAAGCAGGCCTGATTAGCTATCCGAATGTGCACTCCTGCGGCACTGAAACGGCTGTATCGGTGCCCTGCATGTTCTCCAACATGACTCGCGATAACTATCGGGCCTCTGTGGCACAGAACCAGGAGGGCCTGCTCGATGTATTACAACGGGCCGGCCTACAGGTTATTTGGCGTGACAATCAGTCAGGCTGCAAAGGCACTTGCGATCGAGTGATCAAGGATAATGTCAGCGATGACCGTGACCCGAGCCTGTGTGCAAACGGTGAGTGTCATGACGAAATTCTATTGAAGAACCTGCAGACCTTTATCGACAATCTGCAGCAAGACACTGTGCTGGTCATGCACCCAATGGGCAGCCATGGTCCGGCTTACTACAAGCGCTATCCGAAAGAATTCGAGAAGTTCACTCCGGCTTGCGCCAGCAATGCCCTCAACCAATGCACCGAGGAGCAAATAGTCAACGGTTACGACAACACCATTTACTACGCCGACCATGTGCTGGCGACCTTGATCGACCTACTGCGCAAGAACCAGGACACGCTCGACAGCGCCATGCTCTACCTCTCCGACCATGGCGAGTCGCTGGGCGAATACAACCTGTTCTTACACGGCACGCCTTATTTGCTGGCACCGGATGAGCAAAAACATGTGGCCATGTTCAGCTGGTTTTCCGACGGCTTCCAACAGGACTTCGGGTTGAACACCGATTGTCTGCGCAGCCAGCGCACGCAGCCTCTGAGCCATGACAACCTGTATCACTCCATGCTCGGTTTGCTGCAAATTTCGACTCAGACTTACCAGCCGGAACTGGATATGTTCGCCGGGTGCCGTCAAGCGCAATAGCGCTATGCGAACAGCCCGGCGCCTAGTCCTGTAGCTATTACGACAGCCGCTGACTAAAGCTGGTTGGACTCATCAGCGGTTGATCCAGCAGGGTCGGCTGCCTGGTGGTGAGGGATTATCGGTGGCTGATCAAGTTGGACACGGCCATAAAAGGCCAAGGCCGTGGGTAAGGTTGCAAACCAAACGACCAGCGCCGCCCAAAAGGTATGGGACATATAATGCCAGCCTTGCAGCACCCGAGTGGTGCCATACACAAAACCCAGCAATAGGCTGAAATAGAGCACGGCTTTGGCGAAACGCCAGCGATTGCGCCTTGCGACAAAATACAAGGCCAGCATGGTGAAACCACTGGATGCATGACCGCCCGGCCAGCAACGCCCACCGTCATTTCGTTGAAAGGTGAAGGTTTCAAACCACTCTTTCTTTTCCATCTCGCCGCCATACAGGGTGGTTTCTACGGGGCAATACACGCTGGTATGGCTTTTAAAGTAGTGAATAAACCCCGTACTGATGGCAAACGCGAACACTACGAACAGAAAGTCTCTTCTGTATTTTGTGGAAAACCTGAGCACTGGTGCCAGCTTGAGCCTTTCTAAAAGGCCAATCAGTTTGCTGTGCTTGTCGGTCTTCAAGCGTGGCCACAGAAACGACAGTAGAGAGCCGATAATCGCGACCTCGCCAGTCCAATCTGGAATAATCCGCGTCCACTTATGGGTGACCTGCTCAAACATGTGGCTTTCCCCAATAGGGAACAGCTGTGTAACCGGATCAAAGAAAAAATTGCTGAATAAGATGTCAAGACGGGTGATATCGAACATTAAAAAAACGGCTACGGCGCACACTAATGGAAACGCCACGTTCGCCAGATAGAATCGATTGCGAGAAGAATTGGACATGCGTCTTCCTGAAAGTAAATTAATCTGCTGTGATCTGAGCGCTTATCCAACACATATTTGAGGGCGTCTCAAAACCGCGAGCTTCTTCGGCAGGCGCCACTCAACGGTAAAGGCGTTGGCGCAAGCGCCCCAGCAATAGACTTAAGCGGTTCAACACGCTTCGAGGCGAAACCCGAAACGTGGGAAATGCACATGCACCACGCCGGCCTGCGGGTCTTCGCGGCGCAGGATCAGCTCCTCAGTATTGGCAAACAATAACTCGCCAACCACTGCATCGACGCCGTAATCGATGGCGGCAATGCTCACCTGCTGGCCAACCTGAAAACCCTCAGCAGCGCTGAACGGCTCATCCGGCAAGGCCGCCGGCGTGGCGGCTCGGGCAATGGCCACCGCCTCTTCGCCACTCAATTCGCTGTGCGAGCCGTGTCCATATCCCAACACCCGAGCCAGCCAAGAAGCAACGGCCGGATAGTCATCGACCAGTGGCGCGGTCACCGGCGTGCCCTTGAGAAACCACAAGCAATGAGCCAGGGCGAAATCGGCAATCGACGCCTGGCCAAACAAAAAGTCACCGGTTTCCCGCGACAGCTGTTGCTCCAGCCGCGCCATCAGAGTGGGCCATTGCTGCTTGGCTTGCTCGATGGGCAGGCGTGTGGCCAGACCGCCGCTGAACAAATTGGCACGATCGGCCAGAAAGCTTTTGATCGACTCTGGGGTGACACTGGCGAAGCGCACGGCCATTGATTGCGGCTGGAACACCAGGCTTACCGCATGTAAAAAGACCACCGAATCGGCCCATTGGGCAAAGCTGGAGACATTGAATTCCTGACCTTCGGGAAACAGTGTCGGAGTGTTTTTTTCTGCTTCCAGACGCCGGGCGATCAGCGCTGTATCGCAATAGATATCGGCGCCTACCTGCAACACCGGAGTCTTGCGGTAGCCGCCGGTCAGGGCGGTGAGCTGCGGTTTGGGCATGGCCGCCGGAATGAGCACCGAACGCCAGGACAGCTGTTTGAAACCCAGCAGCAAACGGGCTTTTTCGGCAAACGGCGAGGCGAGGTAATGGTGCAGTATCAGTTCGTGCATGACGGTCTCCACGGCGGGGATATAGTAGATCGGCAGCTTACCCGTCAGGACTGCAGCGGACTAGCCGCGCAGCCTGATGACGGTTTATCAAGTACCGCAACAACGGCCGTCACCAGCGCCTCTTTAGCGCTTTTCTTCAACCGTTTTATCGCCCGCTCGCAACGCAGGGCCGCACCCTTATCGGCGCAGGCCTGGACATAGACCAGCGCCACCGCCGGGCTTGTATAAAAAAAGCGCGCGCCTTTGCCGCGCAGATGTGTTTGAAAGCGCCGCTGCGGGTTATCGCTGATCCCGCAATACAACGCGCCGTTGGCGGCCCGCACCAAATAGACACACCACACCTTGGCCACGGCTTTGCTCGCGGCAAGCGTGGCCGCAACCGGAAGTAAGCTGGCGGGATCTGCGTGGCGTGCAGCATTAACGGGTTGATCAGGCATCACGGACTTCAACTGAATGGGCGCGGCATTGGATTGGATTGGATTAACACGACACTGGATTGGCAAGGCATTAGCCCACCGCAGGCGCCGCTGAGCTTAGCAGGGATCATCTGTCGCGCCGTTAGCCAGTGATTCACTGGAACAGGAACCCTCGCCTAAACGTTTCAACACTCACCAACAGCGACACTTTCAACAAGGTCTATTCCGACATCTTTTCCGACATTCAAATCGGTGAACCCATGGCAGCTGAGATTCTGTGCACTGGCGCACGCGTTGAAGACCTATAAATCCGAAGGCCCATAAAAAAGGAGCCTTGCGGCCCCTTCCATCTGTTTCCAGGCTAAACGGTTAGTGCAGTATCTGGCTGAGGAACAGCTGGGTGCGCTCGTTCTGCGGGTGATTGAAGAAGGTCTCCGGGTCGGCTTCTTCGACGATCTCGCCCATGTCCATAAAGATCACCCGGTTCGCCACTGTGCGGGCAAAGCCCATTTCGTGGGTCACGCAGAGCATGGTCATGCCGTCTTCGGCCAGGCTGACCATAGTGTCCAACACTTCCTTGACCATCTCCGGGTCCAGCGCCGAGGTCGGCTCGTCGAACAGCATGATTTTGGGCTTCATGCACAGCGCGCGAGCAATCGCCACTCGCTGCTGCTGCCCACCGGAAAGCTGCCCGGGAAACTTGTGGGCCTGCTCCGGAATACGCACCCGCTCCAAATAGTGCATGGCCACTTCCTCGGCCTCGCGCTTGGGCATTTTGCGCACCCACATCGGCGCCAAAGTGCAGTTTTGCAACACGGTCAGGTGCGGGAACAGGTTGAAATGCTGGAACACCATACCAACTTCACGGCGCACCGCCTCGATGTGCTTAAGGTCGTGGGTCAGCTCGGTGCCATCGACGATGATGCGCCCCTGCTGGTGTTCTTCCAGGCGGTTGAGGCAGCGAATAGTGGTCGACTTGCCAGACCCCGACGGGCCGCACAGCACGATCCGCTCGCCTGGCTGCACGTTCAGGTTGATGTCTTTTAGCACATGGAACTGGCCGAACCACTTGTGCACACCCTGCATCTGGATCATGCCCGGCTCAGCGCTAGCAGACTCTTTATTAAGTTGACTCATGACACACTCCTAACGCTTGTGGCCGGTGTCCAACTTGCGCTCCAAATGCATGGAGTAGCGGGACATGCCGAAACAGAAAATCCAGAAAATCAGCGCCGCAAACACATAGCCTTCGGTCGCCATCCCCAGCCAGGCTGGGTCGGTGGTGGCTTGCTTGATACTGTTCAGCAGGTCGAACAGGCCGATGATAATCACCAAGCTGGTGTCCTTGAACAGGGCGATAAAGGTGTTGACGATGCCCGGGATCACCAGCTTCAGGGCCTGCGGCAGAATCACCAGGCCCATCATTCGCCAGTAGCCCAGGCCCATCGCCGCGGCCGCCTCGTATTGCCCCTTGGGGATGGCCTGCAAGCCGCCGCGTACCACCTCGGCGATATACGCCGACTGGAACAGAATCACCCCGATCAGCGCGCGCACCAGCTTGTCGAAGCTCAACCCTTCGGGCAGAAACAACGGCAGCATCACCGAGGACATAAACAGCACGGTGATCAAGGGCACGCCGCGCCAGAACTCAATAAAAGTCACGCACAGCACACGGATCGCCGGCATGTCCGAACGTCGCCCCAGCGCCAACATAATGCCCAAGGGCAAGGCGCCAGTGATGCCAATGGCGGCAATCACCAGGGTCAGCATTAAACCGCCCCAGCGGCTAGTCGGTACTTCTCTCAGGCCGAAGAAACCGCCATGCAGCAGCCAGTAGGCGAGCAGCGGAAATACCACCAGAAAGACCAGCCCATACAATGCCTTGCGTGGCATCTGCGGTACGAACAGAGGCGCCGCACCAAGAATCGCCAGCCACAGGGTAAGGTCCACCCGCCAACGCAAGCTGCTGGGATAGAAGCCGTACATAAACTGGCTGAAGCGCTGCTGCACGAACACCCAGCAGGCCCCTTCGCCCGTACAGTCGGCGCGCGTAGTGCCCACCCAGTCGGCCTGCAGAAAGGCCCACTGCAGCAAAGGCGGCACGATCAGCCAGACCAGATAGATGGCGAACAGGGTCAACAGGCTATTGAACCAACTGGAAAACAGATTGGCCCGCAGCCATGCAACGGTGCCAACGCTCATCGGCGGTGGCGGCATATCGGGTTTGAAAATATGAATACTCATGCGCTTTTCCTCACCGCTCGACGAGCGCAATGCGCTTGTTGTACCAGTTCATCAACAGCGAAATACTGATGCTGATGGCTAAGTACACGCTCATGGTTATGGCGATTACCTCGATCGCCTGGCCGGTCTGGTTGAGCACCGTGCCAGCGAACAGCGAGACCATATCCGGGTAACCGATACCGGCCGCCAGCGAGGAGTTCTTCGCCAGGTTGAGGTATTGGCTGGTCAGCGGCGGAATGATCACCCGCATGGCCTGGGGAATGATCACCTTGCGCAGCGTGATGCCCGGTTTGAGGCCCAGCGAACGAGCGGCTTCGGTCTGGCCATGGCTGACCGCCTGAATACCGGAACGCACGTTCTCGGCAATAAAGGCCGCGGTATAGATAGTCAGCGCCAGGGTCAGCGCCATCAATTCGGGAATCAGTACCCAGCCACCGCGAAAGTTGAAGCCACCCATAACCGGCAGATTCCAGACCAGCGGATTACCCGCCAGCAAAATGGTGATGCCCGGAATCACCACCAGCAGCGCCAGAGAACTGAGCAGCAGCGGAAAAGGTTGCCCCGTGGCCTCAAAGCGCGCGCGTCCCCAGCGCACCAGCAACACAATGCCGACCACCGTCAGCAGCAGCGCCAGCAGAAACGGCATAAAGGCTTCGCTCGGACCCGGCGCCGGCAGATAGAGCCCACGGTTATTGAGAAAGAATGTTTCGCCCAGCGTCATGCTCTGCCGCGGCCCTGGCAGCGCCAGCATCACCGCGAAGTACCAGAAGAAAATTTGCAGCAGGGGCGGGATATTGCGGAAGATTTCGATGTAAACGGTGGCTATCTTGTTGAGCATCCAGTTAGGCGACAGCCGCGCCACGCCCAAAAGAAAACCCAGAATTGTCGCTAGGACGATGCCAATAACCGAAACCAGCAAGGTGTTGAGCAAGCCGATAAAAAATACCCGGCCGTAAGAGTTGCTTTCGTTGTAATCGATCAGGTGTTGGGCGATGCCGAAACCGGCACTGTTGTTGAGAAAACTAAAACCGGAGACGATTCCCCGTTGCGCCAGGTTGTGCTGGGTATTGGCGAACAGGTACCAACCAAACGCGACGACGGCGATAACGGCGAGAATCTGGAACAACCACGCACGCAACTGCGGGTCGGTCCACACCGAGCCCCGCGGCTGCGAAACTTGAGCAGGATTTTGCATAACAGCCCTCTCGGACGGTTTACGCCCGCACAGGCGGGCGTAACGTTCACTGGATCAGCAACTGCCGCGCGCCCGAACCGGCGCGCGGCGACGAGGGGTTAACGCACCGGTGGCGCGTATTGCAAACCACCCTTGTTCCACAAAGCGTTAAGGCCGCGCTCGATTTTCAGGTCGCTGTCGGCGCCGACGTTGCGGGTGAATACTTCACCGTAGTTACCCACCTGCTTGACGATTTGCACCGCCCAGTCTTTGGGTAGTTTCAGGTCTTTGCCGAATTCGCCTTCAGCACCCAGCAACCGGGCGATGTCCGGGTTCTTGGTGGTCTTGGCCATCTCTTCGACGTTTTGCGAGGTGATGCCCAGCTCCTCAGCGTTGAGCATAGCGAACAGCGACCAGCGCACGATATCGAACCATTCTTCGTCACCCTGGCGCACGGCCGGGCCCAGCGGTTCTTTGGAGATGACGTCCGGCAGGATTACGTACTTATCGGGCGAAGCCAGTTTGATGCGCTGTGCATAAAGTTGCGATTGGTCTGAGGTGAGGACGTCGCAACGACCTGCCTCGACCGACTTGGCGCTTTCGTCGGAGGTGTCATAAGTGATGGGGGTGTACTTCATGCCATTGGCGCGAAAGTAGTCGGAAAGGTTCAGCTCAGTGGTGGTACCGGCCTGAATGCAGACCGTCGCGCCATCGAGTTCCTTGGCGCTCGTCACGCCCAGTGCCTTTTTCACCAGAAAGCCTTGACCGTCGTAATAGGTTACGCCGGTGAAGTTCATGCCCATGGCGGCGTCGCGCGAGCTGGTCCAGGTGCTGTTACGCGAGAGGATGTCGACTTCGCCAGACTGCAGGGCGGTGAAACGCTCCTTGGCGGTCAGCGGGCTGAATTTGACCTTGCTGGCGTCGCCAAATACCGCCGCGGCCACCGCTCGGCAGACATCCACGTCGATACCCAGGTAGTTGCCCTTCTTGTCAGCATATGAAAAGCCCGGCAGGCCATCGCTGATCCCGCACTGCACATAACCTTTTTGCTGCACGGCATCTAGCGTTGCACCTGCCTGAGCGAAGCTGGCAACCCCGAGGGCCGCCGCGGTGGTCAGGATAGCCAGGGTGGATTTCACCATCTTCATCAAAAACCTCCAGTTGCCATTATTGTGTTTGAGTCTTGGCCTTTGCACCCGGTAGAGATTACGCAGGTCCAGCCATTAGCCGTTTGAGCGCAGGTGCGGACCTCAAACGTGAGTCTAGATGGCGATAGTTGTCTCGGCCAAAAAAGCCAGTGTTCGTCCATTATAGAAATGGACTGAAGACTCAGAGTCGTGCGGGTTAAGCTGTACCAGCTCCCGAGTAATACTTTGCAAGGCCCATACCAGAGCCTCTACATCCGGCCAAAAAAGGCAGCTCAAGGGTAAAACTTGTATCTTCGCGACATCTTATTAATTAATTCGCTATTTCCTGGATAACGCCACGCCTCTTTTTGGGGCGAGTCCCCACATAGGAGCATCACATGCACCAACCTTTGATACTTCAGCCCACACAATCGGCCAACTCCTGCGTCATCTGGTTGCACGGCTTGGGCGCCGATCGCTACGATTTCTTGCCGGTGGCCGAAGCGTTGCAAACACAACTGACGCGCACCCGCTTCGTTCTGCCCCAAGCACCCACCCAGGCAGTGACCATTAATGGCGGCATGGCCATGCCCAGTTGGTACGACATTCGGGCCATGAGTCCGGCGCGGGCAATCAACCACGAACAGCTAGAAGCCTCGGCCCAGCAGGTAATCGAGCTAATCGAGGCGCAACGCGACAGCGGCATCGACCCGGCGCGGATCGTGCTGGCTGGTTTTTCCCAGGGTGGCGCAGTGGTGTTGCATGCGGCGTTTTTGCGTTGGCAGGGTCCGCTGGGTGGCGTTATTGCCCTCTCCACTTATGCACCCACTTTCAGCGCCGATCTGCAGCTGTCGGACAGCGCCAAGAAGATCCCGGTGTACGCCGTGCACGGCAGTCAAGACGAAGTGGTGCTAACTGCCATGGGCCGCACCGCGCACGATTTTTTGGCAGCGCACGGCGTCGCGGTGAGCTGGCAGGAATACCCCATGGGCCATGAAGTAGTGCCCGCCGAGATCCGCGCGATCGGCACGTGGCTGGCCGCGCGCCTGAGCTGAGTTGGCTAACGCGGCGCAACCCAAGCTCTGGGAACGCGCCGCGACAGCCTTTAGCAAACCCGCCCGAGGGCCGTCAATCTGCGCAATCTGCGGTACTTCGCCGCACCGGCTTCTTGCTTTACACTGATTGCCGCTCATTCCTTAATCAATTGACGAGATGCCCGTGCTCAACGCACTGAAGAAGATGTTTGGCAAAGGCGCAAGTCCACAACCTACCCCTGGTTTGGCTCAATCCGGCAGCGCTAGCGCAGACTGCATACCCACTGTCGCGCAGACCGCCAGCGACCCCAAAGCAGTCGGCGCCAGCGCTGATATGCGGCATTCGGCCCAGGCCGAGCGCGGGTTGCCCCAAACCCAGCAAACACCGCACCGCGCGTCCACCCTTCTACCGGCCATGCCCGTAGCGCCGCCCTGGAACCTGGCCGACTTCGCGGTGGAGCCGGCCGAGGGCAAGACCCGCTTCCACGATTTCGCTCTGGCTCCTGAATTGATGCATGCCATCCACGATCTGGGTTTCCCGTACTGCACGCCGATTCAGGCCGAAGTGCTGGGCTACACCCTGGCCGGCCAGGATGCCATCGGCCGGGCGCAGACCGGCACTGGCAAGACTGCGGCCTTTCTGGTCTCGATCATCACCCAGTTGCTGCAAACGCCCGCGCCAAAAGAACGCTACATGGGCGAGCCACGGGCGCTGATCATCGCGCCGACCCGCGAGCTGGTGGTACAGATTGCCAAGGACGCCGCCGACCTGACCCAATACACCGACCTCAACGTGATGAGTTTTGTCGGCGGCATGGATTTCGACAAACAACTCAAGCTGCTCGAATCGCGCTTCTGCGACATTCTGGTGGCCACCCCGGGCCGCTTGCTCGATTTCAACCAGCGCGGCGAAGTGCACCTGGATATGGTCGAGGTCATGGTGCTCGATGAAGCCGACCGCATGCTCGACATGGGCTTTATCCCCCAGGTGCGGCAGATCATTCGCCAGACCCCAAACAAGAGCGAACGCCAGACCTTATTGTTCTCCGCGACCTTCACCGACGAGGTGATGAGCCTGTCCAAGCAGTGGACCACCGATCCGGCCATCGTCGAGATCGCTCCTGAGAGCATCGCCAGCGAGACCGTCGCCCAGCATGTCTATGCGGTGGCCGGCAGCGATAAGTACACGCTGCTCTATAACCTGATCACCCAGAATGACTGGCAACGAGTGATGGTTTTCGCCAACCGCAAGGACGAGGTTCGACGCGTCGAAGAGCGCCTGGTGCGCGATGGCATCAATGCCGCTCAACTGTCCGGCGACGTGCCGCAGCACAAACGCATCACCACCCTGGAAGGTTTTCGCGAAGGCAAGATTCGCGTACTGGTCGCCACCGACGTGGCCGGCCGCGGTATCCATGTCGAAGGCATCAGCCATGTGATCAACTTCACCCTGCCCGAAATACCGGATGACTATGTGCATCGCATCGGCCGTACCGGTCGCGCCGGCGCCAGCGGCGTGTCGATCAGCTTCGCCGGTGAAGACGACTCCTACCAGCTGCCCTCTATCGAGGCCTTGCTAGGCCGCAAGATCAGCTGCGAAACACCGCCCGCCGAGCTGCTCAAGGCCGTACCGCACAAGCGCTGACACCCTGCTCTGCGGACCCCCACGGTCCGCAGCACCACCATCATCTGTCGACGCGTCCGCGGGTGCTTGCACGCGCGAAGGTGTCGATTTCGATAGGCGAGGTGTCCACCGAGTACATCCCCCAGCAACACAGTAACCATCATGGTTGGCTGCGCCGGTGCGTGCTGCCCACCTGAAACCACCGGAAAAGCTGACCGAACACACACGCAATAAGAAAACCTTCCATTAAGCCTTGTCGATTTGCCCGCGCGCCGACGACTCCTCCCGCACAAACGCTTAATACCCTCAGAAGCCCTCATGTCAGCCCGCCAGAACAGACCAGCTGTCCGCTTGAGTTCCAAGCCCCTCGCCGCCGCCACCCTTGGCTCAACTTGTGGCTCTAGCTCCGTAGAGCAAAATGCCCAATGGAGCTTGCACCGTAACTGCGCACTGTCCGATTACGCTTTGTAATGGTTCCCCGATTGGTAGAGGGGCGTGCCGTTGGGCGACAGCGATGCGCCGCCGTTCAAATAACTGCTATATTTGTATAACTTATGTATAGGTTTTTATTGCATAGAGGCCATCCACGCCGATGAAAACTCTCGAGCGACACAGGCTTTACCGCCTATTGCTGACATCCCTAATGGTTTTTTGTATAAGTATTGGAGATGCCCAGGCTGATTGGAAAGTAGATGTCCCTCACGCCCAAATGATTGGCAATGGTGACTTTCGGTGGTTTGGCTTGCCGATTTATTCCGCCCGCCTATGGGGACAAGGAAGACCCACTTCCTTCGAGCACCCTTTTGCGCTTGAGCTGATTTACCGACGCGAAATCGAGCGAGATACGTTGGTGCAAACCAGTCTGGACGAGATGCGCCGGACGTCTGGAGCGAACATTGATGAAAAAAAGCTTTCTCAATGGCGGCGAGAGATGCAGCAGGCCTTTGTTGATGTAGCGCCGGGCAAACGCATAACCGGCGTATACCTGCCAGGACTGGGCTGCCGCTTCTATGTCAATGAGCAGTTGCACCATGAGGTGGCTGATCTTGAGTTTGCTCGGGCTTTCTTTCTGATATGGCTCGGGCCGCAAACACGTAGTCCGCAGTTGCGTCTGGAGCTACTCGGGCTGAACGCTGAGAGCCAATAACGGGGTGAACAATGAGCACGCGCAGCATTGCGTTGGAGCAGACGAACTTGCTCTTGCGGCGCCAATCCGATAACCCTACAGGCCTATTTTTATGTTGAATTTACAGTCGTTGGGTGACGGCTACCACGCCTTGGTGATCGGTAGCAGCGGCGCATTAGGGAGCGCTTTGTGTGACGCGCTCCGTGACGATCCCGGTTGTGCACAGCTGACAACATTGGGCCGCGACACCACACCTCACCTCGATCTGGAGGACCCGCCCAGCATCGCCATAGCGGCTCAAGCGCTGGCTCAGAACGCACCCTATCAATTGATTGTGCTCGCCACAGGGCTTTTGCACCGGCCGGGGGTGCAACCTGAAAAGTCTCTTGCAGCAATAGAAGCCGATGCGCTGCAGGCGGTATTTCAAGTGAACACTTTGGGCCCGGCACTGGTGCTGCGACATTTTCTGCCGCTGCTGGATGATCAGGGGGCGATGGCGGTGATTTCCGCCAAAGTTGGCAGCATTGGCGATAACCGCCTGGGTGGCTGGTACGCCTATCGTTCGTCAAAAGCGGCGCTGAATATGTTGATTAAGACCGCAGCCATAGAGCTGGCACGTCAGCGCCCCAAGGCACGGTTGCTAAGTCTTCATCCGGGTACGGTGACCTCGCAATTGTCGCAGCCATTTCGCGGTGCGGCAGCGGCCCGTCCTGCCGCACAAGCGGCGGCCGAATTACTCACGGTGATTAATGAAAGCTCGCCAAAAGATAGCGGAGGGTTCCTCTCCTATAACGGTGATCGTCTTCCCTGGTAGGCACGAGGACTCAGCATGAACTTGCAAGATCTGATCAAACTGGCCACTGATGGCCGCATAAAAGAATTGGAGTTGCTATCTCTTGAGGGCGGCTTTTACATCGTGCGTGCCCAGTTGGATGAGGGCTATCGGACGCTGCTCGATGAGCGCGGGAACCCAATGCATTTGCGCTCCACCACGCAGCTGCGTGATCTGCTTCACCTTGCGCCTGCGATGCCGTGCGTACTTGTGCAACACGTGGTTCACGATGAGATGTGTGGGCAACGCGATGGTGCTGTCGAACCTATGCGTCTGCCGTTCTCATTGATGCAGACGTGGTGAAGGCGCGCACGCTCGCCTTGCCTGTCGTTGAGCACCGGCAGTAAACGCCAAATGGTAAGAACCGCCCACCGCTAAGGTCTGCTTGCACATTTAGCTGCGCCTTCTAGAAGACGCAGCGGCCAGCGCCGCGCCACTTCGCCAACGTTATACCGCAGCCCCATAGGGCGGAGTCACCAACCGGGCTTGCGCCGTTACCGCACAATGTCGGATAAGGCTTTGCTAATCCAACCGACTCGATTCTTCCTACCAGCGCTGGGCGGCGGTTTGGTCACTGGCATGGCCTTCGACCCAGCGCGGACCATCGCTGGTGTCTTCCTTTTTCCAGAACGGCGCGCGGGTTTTCAGGTAGTCCATCACAAAGGCGCAGGCCTCGAAGGCCGCCTCGCGGTGGGCGCTAGTCGTGCCGACGAAGACGATCGGCTCACCCGGCTCCAGACGACCGATACGGTGGATGACTTGCACATTCAGCAGCGGCCAGCGCTGTTCGGCTTCGAGCACGATCTTGGCCAGGGCTTTTTCGGTCATCCCCGGAAAATGCTCGAGAAACATCCCGGCGACTTCACGCCCGTCATTGAAGTCACGCACATAGCCGACAAAGCTGACCACCGCGCCGACCCCCACGTTCGCCGCCTGCAGCGCGTTGACTTCAACACCCGGGTCGAACCCTGCGACCTGTACCCGAATACTCATCTTCAGCCTCCGGTTACGGTGGGGAAAAACGCCACTTCGTCGCCGTCCAGCAGCGGCTCCTGCAGGGTGCACAGTTCCTGATTACGCGCGCACATCAGGTTTTGCTCGGCCAGCACCTGCCACACGCCACCACGGGCCAGCAGATGCCGGCGCAGCTCATCCAGGCTGGCAAAATCGCCGGCGAGCTGCTCGCTTGCAAGGCCCAGCGCCTCGCGATAACGGGCGAAATACTGCACGGCAATCATGCCGAGGCTCCGGCCTTGCCTGCCGCTGCCTGGGCGGCGTCGGACTCTTCTTGAGTGGTTTCCCCGTGCCGGCCAGCGGCGTCGGCGGATACGTCGTCAGGGCTGGACTCTGCCGCATTGCTTGCGTTCGCCGTAGACGTGTCCAACTCGGCCGCCGTGAAATGCCCGCTCTTGCCACCGCGTTTTTCCAGCAGGCGAATCGACTCAATCAGCATGCCGCGGTCCACCGCCTTGCACATGTCATAGATAGTCAGCGCGGCAACGCTGGCGGCGGTCAGCGCTTCCATTTCCACGCCGGTCTGCCCGGACAGCTTGCAGCGCGCGACGATACGCACCGCATCAAGACCCTCAGCGTGCAGCTCGACCTTGACGCTGGTCAGCAGCAGCGGATGACAGAGCGGAATCAGATCCGAGGTTTTCTTCGCCGCCTGAATGCCGGCGATGCGCGCCACAGCAAACACATCGCCCTTGGGATGCTCTCCGTCGACGATCATCTGCAGGGTCTGCGGACGCATGCGAACACGCGCTTCGGCCACCGCCTCACGAAAGGTCAGGGCTTTATCGGTGACATCGACCATGGTGGCGTGGCCTTGGGAATCGAGATGAGTCAGCACGGGCTTGCTCCGAATAAAGTGAGGGCAATTGTAAACCCACGCCTTCGCGCGGGGCACCCGCCAATGACAACTGCGAGCCTGATTACCGCCCAAGTGGCCAGCCAAACAGAAGGTCCGGTAAGCGTTGCAGGTCGCATGAAGGGGCTCTTGCAGGAGCGGATTTATCCAGCCCACGCCAGTTGGATGGATGACAACCCATCACAATAAGGAGGGCGGGTTATCGCCCACCTAACGAATGCACCCATACGCGATACCGAACTGTGGAGTTTTGTCAGTGGCGCCGTGTTCATCCAGCAAAACGTGCCCGCCTATCCCCACGCTGGATCGCTAAGACGCGACCCTCCGATTCCGACTCATAACGCAGACAGCACCCCCAAAAAAACCGGGTGCTCAGGGCGCCCGGCGGTGGATGTCGCGGACTTACATATTGGCTTCGGCGTACTCGGCCAGTAGCGAGCGGGGAACGCCCTGCAGGGTGATGTGCACGCCGAGGGGGAAGTCCTTGAAGCGCTCGGTGAGGTAGGTCAGGCCCGAGCTGGGCGCCGACAGATAGGGCGTATCGATCTGCGCCAGGTTACCCAGACAGACCACCTTGGAGCCGGTCCCGGCACGGGTGATGATGGTCTTCATCTGGTGCGGGGTGAGGTTCTGGCACTCGTCGATCAATATCAGGCTCTGCTGGAAGCTGCGCCCGCGTATGTAGTTGAGGGATTTGAACTGCAGCGGCACTTTTTGCAGGATGTAGTCGACGCTGCCGTGAGTGTTTTCATCATCCATGTGCAACGCTTCCAGGTTGTCGGTAATGGCGCCGAGCCAGGGCTCCATCTTCTCCGCCTCGGTGCCGGGCAGAAAACCGATTTCCTGATCCAGGCCCTGAACGCTACGGGTCGCAATGATCCGCCGATAACGCTTGGTGACCATGGTCTGCTCGATAGCCGCGGCCAGTGCCAGAATGGTTTTACCCGAACCGGCCGCGCCGGTCAGATTGACCAAATGGATATCCGGATCGAGCAAGGCATACAGCGCCAGACTCTGATAGATATCCCGCGGACGCAGGCCCCAGGCTTCCTGGTGCAACAAGGGCTCCTGATGCAGGTCGAGAATCAGTAACTCATCGGCCTGAATACCCTTGATCCAACCAACGAAACCCTGCTCATCGAGGATGAACTCGTTGATGTGTACCGCCGGCAGATTGTCGGTGAGCTGCACTCGGTGCCAGGTACGGCCCCGCTCCTGACGGGTTTCGACCGTGCTCACCCGGTCCCAAAACGAGCCATTGACCGTGTGGTAACCCTTGGGCAGCAGCGAGATATCGTCGACCAACTGGTCGGTGTGATAGTCCTCGGCCTCGATGCCGCAGGCCCGCGCCTTGAGGCGCATATTGATGTCCTTGGTCACCAGCACCACGGACAACCCAGGACGCGCGACCTGCAACTGCACCAGCTGGTTGATGATCTTATTGTCGTTGAGATCCTCCGGCAGCCAGGCGATGGTCTCGATGCGTTTGCTCATCAAAATCGACAGAAATCCACAGGGCTGGTTCTTGCCGCGCGGAATCGGCACCCCGCTTTCCACCTCTTGCGGGGTCGCCGTGCCGAGGATCTGATCGATCAACCGGATGGCCTGCCGACATTCGGCAGCGATGCCCTGCTTGCCGGCCTTGAGCTTGTCCAACTCTTCCAGCACGGTCATGGGAATGGCAACCTGATGCTCTTCAAAGTTGAGCAAGGCATTCGGATCGTGAATCAACACATTGGTATCGAGGGCGTAAAGAAGTGCGCCAGTCTGGCTGGAACGTCCGTGGTCATCCATACTCGGTCACCTTTTTTGCGAGGAGCCAAGCGACGCAATGCCACAACAGCGCTGCGCCGCACAGGGCCGCCGACTTAATGCTGCCGGCCGCGAAAGCAGGCACGAACAAGGTGAAAGCCAGTGGCCGCCATCTGCCTGCAAGAGTCGGCGACCTACCTTCTAGATACTCCATTAAAGATGACAGGCAAAAGCACATTTGGTTTTTTTGCAGTTTATTTTTAGGCCCCACCGCCGCGCCAGCGCCACCACCGACGGCCTGGCTCAGGCAGGGCGCTCTGCCCGCCCTTATCCCGTTGTATTGGAGACCGCACGATGCTGATGGTGATTTCCCCGGCCAAGACCCTCGACTACCAGACGCCACCGGTAACCGCACGGTTTACCCTGCCCGAACACCTGGATCACGCTCAGGAACTGATCAGCCAGTTGCGCGAATTCAGCCCACTGCAAATCGCCGAATTGATGCACCTCTCGGACAAACTCTCCGGGCTGAATGCCGCGCGCTTTGGCAGCTGGACGCCGGCCTTTAGTCCAGACAACGCCAAGCAGGCGCTGCTGGCGTTCAAAGGCGATGTCTACACGGGACTGCATGCCGAAAGCTTCAGCGAGAACGACTTCGATTTTGCCCAGTTGCACCTGCGCATGCTGTCTGGCTTGTATGGCGTGCTGCGCCCTCTGGATCTGATGCAGCCTTACCGGCTGGAGATGGGCACCGCGCTGGCCAACGCCCGCGGCAAAGATTTGTATGCCTTCTGGGGCCAACGCATTGGCGGCTGGATCGAGGCGGCTCTCGCGGCGCAAGGCGATGACATTCTGCTCAACCTGGCCTCCAACGAATACTTCAGCGCGGTCAAACGCAAAACGCTGCAGGCCCGCATCATCGACACCCAGTTCAAGGATCTGAAAAATGGTCAGTACAAGATCATCAGTTTCTACGCCAAGAAGGCCCGCGGCCTGATGAGCCGCTATGTGATCAAAGAGCGCCTGCGCGACCCGCAAGGCCTGAAGGATTTCAGCGACCAGGGTTATCGGTATTCGCTTGAGCAATCCACGCCCGACAGCTTGGTGTTCTTGCGCGACAGCCCGCCGGACTGAGCGGCCTGGCCTTGAGCCAGGCTTTCAGGTGTGTCTTCGAGCTGACCTGAAACCTGACCTTGAACCCGATCTTGAACAATTGCTTACTCACCGCCGCGGTCCACGCGTGCCCAAGTCAGAATCGATGCTGTAGGCTGAAGGCCCTGCTTTCAGCGAGATTTCGACATGCCCTGCAACCGCACTGTTACCGGCGATCCAGCATGCTGATCGGCGCCTTGCTGATACTCACCTGGATCGTCCTGCTGGTTCGCTACCCGGCCAGGGCGCTGAGCGTTTCCATGGGCGCGCTACTCGGTCTGGGCTTAGTAGCCAGCTGGGTGATCTGGCAGGAAGGCCGTGAAGCACGCCACCTGGCCCACCTGGAACTGCGTATGGAGTACGCGCCGGACCGTTGCCCAGCCAATCGCCCCCTGGCCCTAAGCCTGAAAAACGGTAGCACGGCTGCGCTGAGTGAGCTGCGCTGGGAGATTGCCGCGCACCGCCCCGGCGATAGCGTCAACCTAGCCGAATACCTGTACGAGTCGCCACGCTACCGTGGCCCCGACGATCTACTGCCAGGCGACACCTGGCAAGACTGCCTGCCGCTGCCGACTCTGCGCCCCGGCTATCGCGCCAGCACCCTGGAGTTTCGAGCCGAGCGCGTGCAAGGCAGTTTTGCCTATTAATGCCAGCGTGCCGTCCGCCTGAGTGCCATTTGCCTTAGTGCAGTTCATCCTCATGCAGTCCACCTTCGAGATCGCCCCATGAGCCAACCCGTCGCCCTGATCACTGGGTGCTCCAGCGGCATCGGCCGCGCCCTGGCCGAGCAGTGCCAGGCCGCCGGTTACCGGGTCTGGGCCACCGCACGCAACACTGAAGACCTTGAGGCGCTGCAAGCCGCCGGTTTCGACGCGCTGCAACTGGATGTCAACGATGGCGCTGCCATCGAGCGATTGGCCGAGCGGTTGACCGCGAATGGCGGTGGCCTGGATTTGCTGATCAACAATGCCGGCTACGGTGCAATGGGTCCGCTGCTCGACGGTGGTGCCGAGGCCCTGCGCCGGCAGTTCGAAACCAATGTGTTTTCCATGATCGCCGTCACTCATGCCCTGTTTACGTTGCTGCGCCAGAGCAAAGGTTTGGTGGTGAATATCGGCAGCGTTTCCGGCGTGCTGGTCACCCCTTTCGCCGGCGCCTACTGCGCCTCTAAAGCCGCCGTGCATGCGCTGTCTGACGCCTTGCGCATGGAACTGGCGCCCTTCGGCATTCGGGTGATGGAAGTTCAGCCCGGCGCCATCGCCACTCATTTCGCGGCCAATGCCAGCCGCGAGGCTGAACTGCTGATCGCCGAAGATTCGCCCTGGTGGCCACTGCGCGAAGGCATTCGCGCCCGGGCCAACGCCTCCCAGGCGCAACCCACCCCAGTGCTGCACCTGGCCCGCTGCCTGCTCGCAGCGGTACAACAGAGCAACCCGCCACGCCTGCTGCGTGTGGGCAACGGCAGCCGGGCGCTGCCCTTGCTGGCCGCACTGGTGCCCAAGGGGCTGATGGATAAACTATTGAAAAAGCGCTTTGGGCTAGATCGCAGCCTTTAGGTAAACGCTGACTCTGATGTTGGCAAAACACTCGAATCCCACCCGCTGAGTGTTGCCTTAACGGGTAATTCACCTGAAGTCAGGGTAGAGGGCGCGTAGCACCCGCGCACTTAATCAGGTGTCCAGATGCCCCGCAAGAAACTGCCGCAGGCGGCGTTGCATCAGCCGGCCTTCGCCCCCCAGACAGGCGATGGGCGAGCCGCTCAGGCTGTCTTCCGCCAAATCGGCGGCATCCCCGGCCAAGGCCAGCGGGCAGTTCAGAGACAAGGCCAGCTTGCTCATCTGCTGTGCCAGCGCAGGGGCCGGTGGCTGGTTAGAAAACAGCACCAAGACCTGAGGCTGCATTTTTTCGCAAACCAAGGTCAGTTCGCTCAAAGGCTGGCCCAGCCCCAGCACGCTAACCGTGTGGTCCTCACCGCTCAGCAACAAACCCGCCACCAGCAGTTCCAATTCGCGGCAATGACCGGGGAATGCCGCCAACAACACTCGCCGCTGGTTCTGGCTGCGGGCCAATTGCACACGCTGCAAGGTGCGTGCGCGCAGAAAACTGTCGAGAAACAGCCATTCACTGGCCTGCCCAAACTCATTGTGGCGCAGCAACAGCGCTTGCCAGAGCGGCATCAGGATGTCCTGAAACACTACGGCCAGCGGGTAACTGGAAAACACTTGCCCGTACAGCCGCTCTAGCAGCAGCTCATCGAAGGCCGCAACGGCGCAGCGCAGTTGTGCCTGCCACTCGGCCCACTCACGCGTCGCGACGTCTTCGCAGACGGGCGTCACCGCCACGGTGCGCTGGCTGCTCTTGGCCAGAATCGTACCCACCTTGCTGACCGCCACGCCGCGCTCCATCCAGCCGAGGATACTGCGCACCGTGTCGATATCGGCTGAGGAATAGAGGCGATGACCACTGTCGGTGCGAGTCGGCTGGATCAGCCCGTAGCGCCGCTCCCACGCGCGCAAAGTGACCGGATTAACCCCGGTCAGCCGCGACACTTCACGGATGGGAAACAGTTCCTCCTGCCTGAGGGCATTCGAAACCAGAAACACAGCACCGAGGGGTTTAGACATGGCCAGAAGGATCGCCGCAAAAATAAGTGTAATTATTGTAACGCAGTACTACGCAGGATCGTGGCCCTGCGCTGGCGTCAGCTGTGCCAGACTCGCGGGCTTTATTGCTCAAGCCGCTCGCATGCCCGCCTTAGCGATTATTCCCCTAACCCAAGCACTCCGCCGCTGATGACTCTGAATATCCAGCAGTTGCGCCAGCAAGACTGGCAGCAGGCTATCGAGCCGCGCACTTTGGCCCGTGGAGAGCTCTGTGCCCGCCAGGGGCTGGCGCGGATTGTCAGCCTGGGCGCGGACAGCTTCAGCGCCAGTTGCCAGGGCTCCAGCGAGCAGCGTTATCGCCAGCAGATCAAGCTGCAGGATCAAGGCGGTCGTTGGCGGGTCGAGGGCCGTTGCAGCTGCCCGGTGCGCTTCAATTGCAAGCATGTGGTCGCCGCCCTGCTGACCCTGGAAGCCCAGTGGCTGGCCGGGGCGGCGATTGCTCCGGCGGCGGAAAAATCCGGGGAGAAGCCGCTGACCACCCAGACTGTTGAGCACGCCACACCGGGCATTTCAGCTGCCACGGTGCAGCCGCAGGATCAGCCTCAAGAGCAGTGGCTGGGCAACCTGACTCAGCGCACTCCACCTGATCGTTCAGCGGATATGGCACAGCCGCAATCGCCAGAACGGCTGCGGGACACTTCAACGTGGCACCACGCACCCGGCCGTTCGATCGCTGCAACTCCAGTCAAAGAGCAACTGCTCAACAACGTAAAGCCACAAGCCGTACTGGTGCTCGGCAGCCATGTGCGGGTGCACTACGACGCCCGCAAGGCGCGCATGGTCGAACAGGCCCAGCACCGTGCCGCGCTGGCATTCGAGTATGCCGGTCGGCTGGCCTTCGGCACGGCGGCCAAGGACCTTCTGGTCAGGCTCGATGAGCAGCAGAACCTGCGCATTCGCCGCGACCGCCAGGCCGAGGCGGAGCTGCGCAACACCCTGCACGATGCCGGATTCAGCGTTGCCCTGCGCCAGAGCGAGGCGCTCGCGCTGCAGCCGGGCGAACACTTCGAGCTGCCCAACGACAAGGCCTGGCTGGCGTTCGTGCAACGGCGGCTGCCGCAGTTGCGCGAGCAAGGTTGGCAGATTCAGCTGCAGCCGGATTTTCGGTTCAACCTGACGCCGGTGGATGACTGGTACGCCACGGTCGAAGAATCGCCGCAGCAGGACTGGTTCGATCTGGAGCTGGGCATCGAGGTACAAGGGCAACGTTTGAGCCTGCTGCCGATTCTGCTCCAGGCCATTCCACCCTGGATGCTGGCGCCGGGTGCCCTGGCCCAGCACCAGGACGACGAGGTGCTGCTGGTCAATCTGCCGCAGAGCGACACGCGCATCGCCCTGCCCTTCGCCCGTCTCAAGCCGCTGCTGGCCAGCTTGGGTGAACTGTTCTGGCGCACGCCGCCGGCCAATCTGCAGCAGCTGCGCCTGCCCCGTGCCGATCTGGGCCGCCTGACGACGTTAGCCCAAGGTCCGGTCTTGAACTGGCGAGGCGGCGAACGCCTGCGCGACTTTGCCCAGCGCCTGCACAGCCTGCCCGAGCACAACCTGCTGGCGCCCGCCGATCTGCACGCCACACTGCGGCCCTACCAGCTGCAAGGCCTGGCCTGGATGCGCAGCTTGGCTGAACTGGAAGTCGGCGGCGTGTTGGCCGACGACATGGGCTTGGGCAAAACCGTGCAGACCCTGGCGCATATTCTCGGCGAGCAACAGGCCGGACGCCTGAACGCGCCGGCGCTGATCGTCATGCCGACCAGTTTGCTTGCCAACTGGCAGGACGAAGCCGCGCGCTTCACCCCGCAGCTCAAGGTGCTGACCTTGCACGGACCCAAACGTCACGGGCAATTTGCCGCCATCGCCGAGCACGATCTGGTCCTCACCACGTATGCCCTGCTGGCGCGGGATATCGCCCAGCTGGCCGCGCAGCCCTGGCAGCTGCTGATTCTGGATGAAGCGCAAAATATCAAGAACCCGCGCAGCAAGGTCGCCCTGGCCGCCGGACAAGTACCGGCCCGCCAACGCCTGTGCCTGTCCGGCACGCCGCTGGAAAACCATCTGGGCGAGCTCTGGTCGCTGTTCAATTTTCTGCTGCCCGGCTGGCTGGGGGATGCGAAAAGTTTCAACCGCGATTACCGGGTGCCCATCGAAAAGCACGGCGATCTGCAACGCCTGGCTCAGCTCAACGGGCGAATCAAACCCTTTTTGCTACGCCGCAGCAAAGAGCAGGTGGCCAGCGAGTTGCCGCCGAAAACCGAAATCACCCACTGGGTCGAGCTGACCAGCGCCCAGCGCGACCGCTACGAAACCCTGCGCCTGGCTATGGATAAAAAGGTGCGCGGACAAATCGAGCGCCTGGGCCTGGCCCGCAGCCAGATTGTGATTCTCGAAGCCCTGCTGCGTCTGCGTCAGGCCTGCTGCGATTTGCGCTTGCTGGGCGACAGCGTGCAACCGCTGAAAAGCAGCGACTCGGGCAAGCTCACGGCGCTCTTGAAGATGCTCGAACAACTGTTCGCCGAGGGCCGGCGGGTGCTGCTGTTTTCTCAGTTCACCTCGATGCTGACGCTGATCGAAGCTGAGCTGCAGGCCCGGCAGATTCCCTACGCCCTGCTCACCGGCAGCACCCGGGATCGACGTGCGCCCGTGCAGGCGTTCCAGAACGGTAGCCTGCCGATCTTTCTGATCAGCCTGAAGGCCGGCGGCGCTGGCCTGAACCTGACCGCCGCCGATACCGTGATCCACTTCGATCCTTGGTGGAACCCGGCTGCCGAGGCTCAGGCCAGCGACCGCGCGCACCGCATCGGCCAAGACAAACCGGTGTTCGTCTATAAGCTGATCGCCCGTGGCAGCGTCGAAGAGAAAATCCAGCAGCTACAGCAGGCCAAAGCCAGCCTGGCCCGCGGTGTACTGGACGGCGGCGGCCAGGCCGACTGGCAGCTCAGCCCGGATGATATCGACGCCCTGTTCGCCCCGCTGCGCTCTGAATTCAGGCCGGCAAAGGCGGATACATGTCGGTAATCGTCTTCACTTACCCGAATCTCGACCCCCAACAACATCTCCAGAAGCATCTATATTTTTTGTAGACGGATATTTATAGGAAGAAAAACGAACGACCAAAATTGAAAAAGCCAGTAATAAAATCCCACCACAAACATATAAGAGACCAGCATCTGGATCTTTATGGTGTGACACGTCACCAATCAACATTCGTGTCAAAGCGGTGATGGCCACATACAGAAGAAACCTGATTGGCATGTGATTTGTCTTAAAATAAATACCGACCATTGCCCCAAGTTCTAGGTAAATAAACAACAACAGAATGTCATCAACGCTCACATTGCCTTCACCTAACATACTGATAAACGTGGCTACGGCCGCGTAGGCGGTGATAGCGCCAATGCCAAATAAGGCCAGATAATGGAAGGCTTCGACGCACAGATTCCCCAGCGAATCAGCTGAGCAATGAAGGTTTTTGCGCAGCTTGTCAGCCCAGTTCAGATTATCCATTTTCTACCGCTCCAATCAGATGAAACACCAAGGCAAGGAGCATCCTCGACCTGAAAGCCGAGATTTTATGCACTAAAATGATAAGCGCTGAAAAAAACGAGAGTACAAGAATACAGTCAACGCATGCGCAAACGACGCAAGAGAGAAGCCAACTCAAGCGGCAGAATGCCATATGGGACAGGGACAGCAGTGGCGAACCGGCGGTGACCCGCACGCAGTTGCGGCCGGCGTTTTTTGGCGCAATAGCGCTGCATGTTGGTGGCGTTGAGTCGTTGTTCGAAGCTGCTCAATGAACAATTCAGATGGGCGATGCAGCTACTATCAGTAATGACCTGCGCGGTAGCTCGCGCCTTAACTCATCATCACTGTGCATAATTACATCCACCTCGCCCTCGCCAGCATTGCCTGGGAAGTCTTTGCTGCGCAGCATCCAACACACGGCTATTGTTTTTATAGCAAGGCGACGCAAAAGCAAACAGATCAGGCGATGGAAGGCGGCTGAAGACTGGAGACAGCGGCTCTGCCGGCACACTGCGCCCGGCAGCCTGCTGGCCAGCGGGAAACTGCCCCTATCCAAGACTCGCCGACTCGCCTAGACTGGATGAATACACAGTTAAATTTAACAGTTTAAAGGCATATGAGGTGATGAATGGCCGTCGAAGTGATGTACCGCAGCAGCCGCGATCTGGAGCGTTTGTTTATGGATAAGGCCGAAGCCGATCGGCATGACAAGATGCTGGAACTGGCGGAATTATTGACCGTCGCTTTGCAAAAAGCCGTGCCTTCGCTGACCGAGCAACAAGGCGAAGAAGTCGGCATTTATATGGCTCGGCACCGCGAAGTGTTTGCCCGGGCCTTCAAGAACCAGCCAGACGCCTTGAACGACTTGCATGCCGACAAAGCCTCGGCAACCGACGCCTGAGATTATTGGATTAGCGCCGGCATCCACCGCCCCTCACGTGAGGGGCTTTTTGTAGGTGATGCCTACGCCTCGGGTTTTTCCAGCGCTTGCACCAATGCCCGCATAAACCGCGCGGCCTCGCCCCCGGTGACCGCGCGGTGATCGAAGGTCAGGGACAGCGGCAGAATCGGATGCACCACTATCTGACCCGCTACCGCCACCGGCTCGTCGCGAATCGCCCCGGCGCCGATGATCGCCACCTGTGGCGGCATGACCATGGGATTGGCGTAGCGGCCAAACAGCGTGCCAAAATTGGACAGGCTGATGGTGGCGCCCATCATCTCTTGCGGCGGAATCGAGCGCGCCTGCACGTCCGCCCGCAAGCGCGCGATGCCCGCCTCCAGGTCCGGCGCGCTGCGCTGGCCCACATCACGCAGCACCGGCACGAACAGACCGTCCGCGGTGTCCACGGCGATACCCAGGTCGATATGACGGTGTTGCTTGAGCGACAACAACGTGCCGTCGAACCAGGCATTCAGCAACGGCTCCACCGCGCAGGCGACAGCGATGGCCTGGCTTAGGCGGATCAGCGGAGCGCGGGCCTGCGACCACTGGTACAAATCGGCGTCGCCATACAGGGTCACCGGCACCACCTCGGCATGCGCGCGGGCCATGGCAATGGCCATGCTGCGGCGCACACCATGCAGCTTTTCGCCGCCGAACTTGTCGCGCAGGCCTTGCGCGGCGGCCTCCAGATCGGCCTGGGTGATCAAGCCATCACTCCCGGAACCGCTCAGGCTGCTCAACTCGACGCCCAACTGCCGGGCCAATTGACGCACCGCCGGGGTCGCTCGTGGCGCCAGGTACTCACGGGTAGAGGGCGCGGCGCCAATGCAAAAGCGGTCTTCCTGAGCATCGCCGCCGCCTTCCAAACGACCGACCACAGTGCTCGCGTCATCTTCGCCGGCGTAGGCCAGCAGCGGCTCGCCGACGTGCAACAAATCGCCCTCGGCTCCAAAACACTGGCCGACCACCCCGTCATAAGGCGCCGGAATATCGACGATGGCCTTGGCGGTTTCCACCGATACCAGCAGCTGATCGGCCTTGACCGTCTCGCCGGCCTTGACGTGCCAGCGCACGATTTCGGCTTCCTGCAGACCTTCGCCCAAGTCGGGCAATTTAAAATATTTCACCGCTGTTCTCCCCTTTCGCGCATGGATTGAGCCCCGCCTTGCCGGTTGACTGCCCCGTCAAAGCCCCCTGCTTGCCACGCTACAGAGGTGCCACGAGAGGGGCTGTCACCCAACCGACTGACGCTTTTGGCGCGCAACGCACGCCCTCGATTTTGCCGCGGTGCGCGCGGCTCACCCAGGCCGGCTCAGCCGTCATTCAGCGCCGTGGCGCAGGCGGCCAAAATGTCCGCGACGCTGGGGATATAGAGCAATTCCTGACGATACAGCGGCGGTGGAATATCCGGCGCGGTGACCCGTTGAATAGGCGCATGCAGGTCCAGAAACGCCCGTTCGTAGAGGCTGGCGGCGATTTCCGCACCGACCCCGCAGGAACGCGGCGCCTCGTGGATGATCACGCAGCGCCCGGTCTTGCGCACCGACGCTTCCAGGGTATCGAGGTCCAGTGGCTTCACGCAGGCAACGTCGATGACCTCGGCGCTGACGCCCTGCTCGGCCAGCAGCGCAGCGGCGCGCAGGGTTTCGTGCACGCTGGCGCCCCAGCTCAGCAGGCTGATATCGCTGCCCTCGCGCAGGGTAAAACAGCTGTCCAGTGGCAGGCGCTGACCGTCGTCGACCAGCACCTGCGGGTTCATCCGATACAAACGGGTCGGCTCGAGGAAGATCACTGGGTCCGGGTCGTCGATCGCCGCCAGCAGCAAGCCGTAAGCGCGGGCCGGCGAGGAGGGAATCACCACACGCAGACCGGGGATATGCGCAAACAGCGCCTCGGTGCTTTCGCTGTGGTGTTCCGGGGCGCGAATCCCGGCGCCCATCGGGCTGCGCAGCACCATGGGGCAACTGAGCCGTCCACGGGTGCGGTTGCGCAGGCGGCTGGCATGCGACACCAGCTGCTCCATGGCCGCGTAGATGAAGCCGAGAAACTGGATTTCCAGCACCGGTTTGAGGCCCTGCGCCGCCATGCCTACCGCCAGCCCGGCGAGCATGGTTTCGGCCAGCGGCGTGTCGATTACCCGCTTGAAGCCGAAGGCCTCGCGCAGCCCGGCGGTGGCGCGAAACACCCCACCATTGACGCCCACGTCTTCGCCAAGCACCACGACATTGGGGTCTTCGCTCATGGCCCGGTGCAGCGCCAGATTGACCGCTTCCAGCAATGCGCGTTGCTGCCCGATGGGTGCTGTGTCATTTAGCGGCGGATGCGTGGCGGCGGCAGTGGGTGTGCGCAGATCATTCATGATCGACTCCTGCCTGACGGCGCGCGGCACGTTCAAGCAGCATTTCACGCTGCTCGGCCAGCACGCTGGGCCACTGGGCATAGACATAGTCCAGAATCGCTTGCGGCGGTTCGTTGGCCATCTGTTCGAAACGCTCCACGGCCTGCTGCACCTGCATTTGGCACTCGCCGATCAGCGCCTGTTCGCGGTCCTGATCCCAGTGGCCGAGGCCAGCTAGGTACGCTTGCAGGCGTTTGATTGGCTCCTTCTGCCAGGCCTGCTTGACCTCATCGGCCGGGCGGTAACGGCTGGCATCGTCGGCGGTGGTGTGGTCGCCCAAGCGGTAGCTCAGGCATTCGATCAACACCGGGCCCTTGCCCTGGCGCGCGCGTTCGAGGCCCTGCTGCACCCGGTCGTAGACCGCGAGAATATCGTTGCCGTCCACCTGCTCGCCGGGCAAGCCTGCACCCAGGGCCTTCTGCGCCAGGGTCGGTGCGCCACACTGCAAGCGCCGCGGCACCGAAATAGCCCATTGATTGTTGTTGACCACAAACACCACCGGCAGCTGCCAGGTGCCAGCGACATTCAGCGCTTCGAGGAAATCGCCTTTGCTGGTGGCCCCATCACCGCAGGTAGTCACGACGACCCGCTGCTGACCGCGGATCTTGAACGCACTGGCGACCCCGCAGGCATGCAGGGCTTGCGTAGCGATGGGCACGCAGAGCGGAAAATCCTCGGCCGCGGCTGGCTCGGCATAGTTACTGCCGCGCTCATCGCCGCCCCAGTAGAGCAACGCCTCCTCCATACGCACCCCGCGCAGCAGCTGCACCGCGGTGTCACGATAATAAGGCACCAGCACATCCTCGGGACGCATCAGGCTGCCGATGGCCACACCAATCGCCTCCTGACCCAGGGTCGGCGCATAGGTGCCGATGCGTCCGGTGCGCTGCAGGGCCACAGCCTTTTGGTCGAACAATCGGGCCAGCACCATCTGCCGGTACAAACGGGTCAGCAGGTCGACATCTTCGGCCCAGGCAGGCAGCGGGCCGAGCAGATGGCCGTCGGGGTCCAGATAGCCGGTGTAGGGCAGTTGCAACCGGTGGGTCATGGCAGTACTCCTCGACACCTTGTGGCAGTCCGATCAGCCCCGAGACTTAGCGTCTAGGTGTTAACCGCAGCGCCGCGTTGCGGGCGACGCCCATGCTTTACAGCCTTAGAGTGGGTATAGCAGGCGTTCGGCCAACCTGTTGGCAACCCGTGTTGGGGAGCGTTTCTCGGCCTGGGCATGGGCGTAGATTTCGGTCAGCCGGATGGCGATGCGCGACAAATGCGTGGTGATGGCGGGTAGGCTTTCGCCACGGTGCGTGAGGGCGACGTAGATCAGCCCACCGGCATTGATCACGTAATCGGGCGCATAGAGAATGCCGCGGGCCTCCAACTGGTCAGCCACTTGAGGACTGACCAGCTGATTATTGGCCGCGCCGGCCACCACCGAGCAGCGCAACTGCGCCACTGTGAGCGCGTTCAACACGCCGCCCAGCCCACAGGGTGCGAGGATATCGCAAGGAGTACTGAGCAGCGCCGCACTGACCACCGGACGCGCACCGAACTGCTCGACCGCAAGCTGCACGCGACCGCGGTCCAGGTCACTGACCAGCAATTCGGCACCGGCCGCATGCAGCTGTTCAGCCAATGCATAACCCACATGGCCCAAGCCCTGAATCGCCACGCGCAGGCCTTGCAGGTCAGCGCTGCCCAAGCGCGCATGGGCGCTGGCGCGGATGCCGGTAAATACGCCCAAGGCCGTGTGTGGCGAAGGATCGCCAGCGGCCGTGGTGCTGGTGACATGCCGGGTGTGTTGGGCGATGCAGTCCATGTCGGCGCTGCCGGTGCCACTGTCGACCGCGGTGATATAGCGGCCTGCCAGGGTTTCGATAAAGCGCCCGAAGGCCTCGAACAAGGCGCCGCGGTTGTGCACATGCGCCGGGCGAATCAATACCGCCTTGCCACCGCCTTGCGCCAGTCCGGCTAGCGCGGCCTTGTAGCTCATGCTTTGAGCCAGCCGTGCGGCATCACGAATGGCGCTCTGCTCATCGGGGTAGCTGAGGTAACGGCAGCCACCCAAGGCGGGGCCTAGGCGGGTGTTGTGGATGGCAATAATGGCCTTGAGGCCCGTGGTGGGATCCTGAGCCACATGCAGAGCCTCCAGCCGGGTCGCTTCCATGATGGCAAACATGCGGTGGCTCCTGTGCGTGGGGTTACAGGAGTATAGGCGGCGCTTCTGACAACGCTCGACCGCGCAGCTCGAAGGGTAAGGGCTGGACTCGCACGCGTCTGGCGCAATGGCCCGCAGTTTCCACACAGGCCGTGCCGCACAGGAACACCATCAGCGAACTGATCATTAGGTAACTCGAAGCACAGGCCCTGGCAGCGCCCGTCCGACAGGGCAAGGCCAGGCACGTCCGTCACTCGGCGTAGCCCGGCATCTGTTGGTCGAGCTTGCGCAACAAGGCTGGCCAAGGCAGGGCGCCGCCCATGCCCTGCGGGCTTTTCATCACTCCGGCGACCATCGCCTTGGCGCCGTCGAGAACCAGCTGCGGGATATGGATCAGCTCGGCACCGCCGCTCTGCGCCATCACCTGGATTTCACAGGCACGCTGCAGAATGAACATCATCAGGAAGGCGTCGGCGATGCTGCCGGCAGCGGTGAGCAACCCGTGATTGGGCAGAATCATGAAGTTCTTGTCGCCCAGATCTGCCTGCAAACGAGCCTTCTCTGCATGGTTCAACGCCACGCCCTCGTAGCCGTGGTAGGCCAAACTGGCGAGCACAAACAATGATTGCTGCGACAGCGGCAGCAGACCTTGCTTCTGCGCGGAGACGGCAATGCCGGCAGCGGTGTGAATGTGCAGCACGCAGGCCACGTCGTGGCGCACCTCATGCACGGCGCTGTGAATGGTGTAACCGGCCGGATTGATCTCGAAGGGGCTGTCCATCCGTTTAACCCCGTTGATATCGACCTTGATCAGGCTGGAGGCGCTGATCTCATGGAACATCAGGCCGTAGGGGTTGATCAGGAAGTCTTCGCTGTCCGGCACCTTGGCCGAGATATGAGTGAAGATTAGGTCGTCCCAGCCATACAACGCGATCAGTCGGTAGCACGCAGCAAGATCAACCCGAGCCTGCCACTCGGCGGCAGACACCTGATCTTTGAGGTTCAATTCGGGCAGAGCGTGGGCAACAGTCATGGCATACACCTCGGTTATTTTTGTGAAGGGTGTGATGAAATTTGCCCCTGAGTCTAGCGAGGGACGCGGCAAAGGCGAGTGCCTCTGGCCGCCATTGCAGTCACCTCACACCTTCACCACGTCAGCAGCAGCAGATGCAGGGCTAGCAAGCTGGCGCCACGATCAAGGCATAGCCGTAGGGTGGGGTATGGAGCGGCGCCGGCGCGTAAAAGGGCAGCACCCGTCGGCGCATTTTCGCGCGGCAGTTTCAGGCCCGTAGCGCGGCGCTCAAATCGGCCAACCAGGGCTCGGCGTCGGCTTCGGGGTCGACCGTTTCGCTGGCATCCAGGCGTAGCATCGGTTGAACTTCACGCAGTCCCAGCTCGGCGAACAGCTCACTGAGCAGCTCGCCGCCTGCACAATAGGTATCGGCATAACTGGAATCGCCCAGGCTGATCACCGCGCCGGGCAGACCGCGCCAATTCGGCAACTGGTCGCGCAGCGCAAAATACAGTGGCTGCAGGTTATCCGGCAGCTCGCCCATTCCGGTGGTCGAGGTCACTGCCAGAAAGGCCTGCGGGGCAAAGGCCACGATGTCCGCCAGGCTCGCCCGCGGATTGTGCCAGGCCTCGAAACCTGCCGCTTCGAGCACCGTTTGGGCATGCCGGGCGACCTCTTCGGCTGCGCCGTAGACCGAGCCAGACAGAATGGCAACTCTCATAAACAACTCCAGAAACAGTAAATAATTGCGGCATTATGCAGGAACTCTAACGCCCGTTTTAGAATGCCCCTCCACCGCCCCGAGACCTGACCGATGATCGACGCCAAACTTTTGCAACTGGTGATCAACGCCTCCAACGACGGCATCGTGGTAGCCGAACAGGAGGGTGACGACAATATTTTGATTTACGCCAACCCGGCCTTCGAGCGCCTTACCGGCTATGCGGTCGAGGATATTCTCTATCAGGACTGCCGTTTTTTGCAGGTCGGCGACCGCGCGCAGATCGGCTTAGCGGCCATCCGCGAGGCGCTCAACCACAACCAGCCCTGCCGCCAAGTGGTGCGCAATTACCGCAAAGACGGCAGCCTATTCTGGAACGAACTGTCGATTACTCCGGTCTTTAATGAAAGCGATCAGCTGACCTATTACATCGGCATCCAAAAAGACGTGACCCTGCAAGTCGAGGCGCAAAGCCGCGTGCACGAACTGGAAGTCGAAGTAGCGGCGCTGAAAGCCGAACTGAGCCGGTTAACAACCCCCGATTGAGTCATTCGACGCCGCCGGCTGAGTGCCCCAAGACGTACTTGGATGATGCAGTACTGGGCACCAATGGCCGGGTGTGGATGCGGGTATGAACACCATGCGCCAACGCCAAGCCTATACGCCGTGCCTAACGAGGCGGACAATTTCAAAAAGGCATACGCCAGGGTCATTGCCATGCCGGAATATTCTTCGTTAACTCAAGATGAGCGTGAGTTCATTCAGGAGTTATTCAACACCCCACCAAGCAGCAAGCCGGCACACGCCCTGCGGTTTCGCGTGGATGGCGGCGCACGTGGCAATGCCTTGCTGTCGCTGCTCGCCGAAAATGCGCGTCTTTCTCTGGAGTCACACTTCGAAGACCACTGGATCAGTTTTCCGCTGCAGCTGCTGGAAGACGAATTTCATACTCTTTATATGCACCTGGGCGTACCGCGCATCTTCGAGGACGGCCCGGTATTGCGGCCGTGGCGTCTGCAACTCACGCAAGCCATTGCGCTGCAAGATGCCAATGGCCAGCAAAGCCGCTTGTTGGTGCAAGAACTCTCACCCAAGGGACTGGTCCTGAGCAGTTCCGGTAAAGCGCCCCTGCACTTTTCCCTGTGGCTACCCCTGCCCGGGCAGGATCCCGTCCTGCTCCGCGGAACACGGGTGCGTAGCGTTAACAAGAACGTGGCCGCCTATCAACTGCAAGGCGAAACAGAGCGCATCCGCCAGTTCATCTTCCAGCAGCACAGCCTGAAAGACCTCAAGCCAGATAGTAAGCCGTAAGACGAGCTGCCCTGGCTATGCCCTTTGATCTTGCCGCCTATAAAAGCGTGCGCACGGTTACAGCCAGCCGTCTCGACCAGAGACACGCTGCAACGGCATGCAACCCCTGAAAGTAACCAGCGTAAGCACTTAACGGCAAACTCGAGCCGGTCATGCCGTTTCTACCGTTTCTGCCGTCAACGCTGCCCAGCGCCACCTCACGCGGCACCACACCACACACAATTAAATCGCCTTTTGATATTGGCTTCCGTACATCCGCGTACTTTCCATCGAATACCAACTGCCGCTTTATGCGCCGCTCTATTTATCTGGACGGTTCTTTATTGACAGCGCCAGATCGAGTCTTTTAGTATTTGAAAATACTTTGCAAAATCAAATACCGCAGAGCAAAACAACAAAAGGCTCAACGAGCCACTGGAGATACCTATGCGCCGCCTAGCACGTCCATTACTACTCGCCTTTTTACCGTTGAGTCTTACCCTGTCAGGTGCAGCGCTAGCACAGGAGGTCGACCTTCCAGACACCATGGCTTGGACTGCCTACGGCACCAACTCCAGCGGCTATGCCCAAGCGGTTGCCATTGGCGGCATGCTGCAGAGCGAATACGGCACGTCGGTACGCGTGCTACCGGGCGATAACGATGTTTCACGCATGACCCCGATGAAGACGGGCCGCGTCGACTTGTGCGCCTGCGGCATAGCCAGCTACTACGGAGCAGAGGGGGTGATGATGTTCGCTCACCCGAAATGGGGCCCCCAGCCGCTGCGCGTATTGACGACTTCTTCCGCCTCGTTCGGCTTATCCCTGGCGGTGGCCGGGGATCTAAATGTTAAGACGCCGGCTGATTTGAAAGGCAAGCGGATCGCCTACATTCGTGGCGACGACGCCCTTAACAAGGGCACGGAGGCCTACCTCGCGTTCGGCGGTCTTACTTGGGACGATGTTGAGAGAGTCGACTACTCCGGCTATGCGCGCTCGTTCGATGGCATTATCGCGGGCAATGTCGATGCCTCGTTTACGACAACGGTGACGCCACCTGCTCAGCAATTGGCAAGCAGTCCCCGCGGTATCAGCTGGCCAGAACTTGACCCTAATGACAAGTTAGCCTGGCAGCGCATGCAAAAAATCGCGCCCTATTTTCGCCCGCACGTGGTGACCTCGGGAGCCGGCGGTATCTCTGCCACGAATGTCGTCAATAGCGCCAGTTACCCCTATCCGATTATCGTCGCTAACGCCGATTTGAAGGACTCCACCGCCTACGGCCTCGTCAAGGCGCTGCAAGACAATTACGACGCCTACAAAGACTCTGCGCCAGGCGCGGCAGGCTACTCGCTGGAGAATCAGGATCTGACCTGGGTGGTTCCGTTCCATGACGCTGTAGTGGGCTACTACAAAGAAATCGGGGTATGGACTGAGGCGATGCAGGCTCACCAAGAGAATCTGGTCAATCGTCAGAACCTGCTGCTGGACACCTGGAAAACCTTCACCGCCAACTCCCCTCCCAAAGATGAAAAAACCTTTGGCGAAGCCTGGATGAAGGCCCGCGCCTTGGCCCTGCGTTCCGGCGGTTTCGACCCTATCTTCGAGTGACCATTCGCCGATGATTGCTTTGAGGCGCGCTTGAAATGCGCGCCTTCAAGTGTTTGTCGACCGCTACGTCCTTCTAAACGCCACGGATCATTCCATGAATAATGCCCAACAACCAAAGCCAGTTGGCACAATCAAGGAGGAGTTATCGCAGGTGCGGCTCTTACCTCCCGCACTGCGCTGGCTCCCTGGCACGATCACCGTTCTGCTTACGCTTATGACGTTGGACTACCTCTTCAATCTGGGGTTGCTCACCTTCGTCACAGGGCTAGAAACCCAATTTTATTATGCGGTAGCCGCGCTACTGCTGCCCTTGGTCTATCTATTGTGGCCGATGCTGCCTTCTGGCAAAGACCAGCCAGTACCTTGGTACGACTACCTTCTATTTATTATTACCGCCATTGTCGGTGGTTATTTCGTCGTTCAAGCCGAACCCATTCTTGAGCGTGGCTGGGCCTTCGACGCCCCACAGTTGGCGGTATGGTTCAGCTACGCTTACTGGCTGCTCATTCTCGAAGCGGCGCGCCGTGCCGGGGGCTGGCCCATTGCGCTGATCGTTGCGGTGTTTTCTTGCTACCCCCTGGTCGCCGATATCATGCCGGGGCCAATTCAAGCATTCCCGTCGACCCTGGAACAGGCCGCTATTTATCACACCATGAGCACCGAAAGCATCATGGGCGTTCCGCTGCAGGCCTTCGCCGGACTGGTGATTGGCTTTCTGATCTTTGGCGTGGTGTTACAGAAAACCGGTGGCGGAGCATTTTTCATTAACCTGGCTTTCGCTTTGCTGGGGCATGTACGCGGAGGCCCAGCGAAGGTTGCAATCTTTGCCAGTGGCTTAATGGGTTCGATGAGCGGCAGCGTCATCACCAATGTGCTAACCACAGGCGTGCTTTCTATTCCTGCGATGCGGCGCATCGGCATGAGCCGCTCGTTTGCGGGCGGCGTCGAGGCGTGTGCGTCCACCGGCGGGGTACTCATGCCGCCAGTAATGGGCGCTACCGCCTTCGTCATGGCGATGTTTCTTGATGTGCCCTATGCCGCCGTTGCCTTGGCAGCAGTCATCCCCTCGGTATTGTATTTCCTTGGGCTGTTCATCCAAATCGATGCCTATGCAGCCCGCAACGGCATTAAGGGTCTACCTAAGATTGAGCTGCCCTCCGTCAAGGAAACCCTTAAGCAAGGCTGGTATTTCATATTTGTCTTCGCCTTGCTGGTATGGATGCTGCTGGTGATGCAGCGTGAAGCGGTCGCGCCGTTCTACGCCACCGCGTTACTGCTGGTAATGAACCAGTTTTCCAAATCGCACCGCTGGGGCTGGAAACAAGTACGCAGCACGTTGGATTCTGCCGCGCAGTTGTTTGCCCAGCTAATTGCAATTCTCACCGGTGTCGGCATGTTGGTGGGTGCGCTGTCGATGACCGGTCTGTCCGGCACTATCGCCAACGACTTCATCAACTTGGCGGGTGGCAGCGTGCCCTTGCTGCTGCTGATGGGTGCACTGACCAGCTTCGTATTGGGCATAGGCATGACCGTAACTGCCGCCTACATCTTCCTGGCCGTGGCGTTAGCGCCTGCGCTGATCCAAGGCGGCGGACTGGACCCGATGGCCGTGCACATGTTCATCCTGTACTGGGGCATGCTCAGTTTCATCACTCCCCCAGTAGCGCTAGGCGCTTTCGCAGCGGCCACCATAGCCGGCGCGCGGCCAATGGAAACCGGCTTCCAAGCCATGCGCCTTGGCAGCGTGATCTATTTCATTCCCTTTATGTTCGTGCTCAATCCGGCCTTGCTCATGCAAGGGACGTTCACCGAGATTGCCTTGGTATTTTGCCAGGCCGTCTTCGGTATCGTGTTGTTTGCTTCTGCCATGCAGGGTTACTTGATCGGTTTCGGTCGCCTCGGCCATACCCCCGCGATGGAAGTGGTGATTCGAACACTTATTCTCATTACCGGTTTATGTGTAGCCATCCCCGGCGGCGGGCCGATCCCGCTCAGTAATCTCCAGCTGCTTAGCATTGGTCTAGCCACAGGGGTGCCTGCACTCTTGTTCGCCCGTTGGAGCCAACGAAGCCCCATCAAGGTTGCAAAAATCGCCTCAAACTAACTCCACCTAGCGACGCAGCGAAACGCCCGTAGCACACAACAACAAGACACAGGGGAATCACCTTAAAAGCCCTGTGTCGTCTGGGCGTCGCAAGACGAAGCAGTCTTTCGCCAAGGTTGGTTAGCCAAGCGCGCTCAAGCGTTAAAAATGCAGATATGCCCGTGGTGTTCTGATGAGGCTCTGTTGCCTGTTTCAGATAGCGCTCTCTTTTAGCCACCGGTAGGTGGCTTTTTTAATTGTCGAACTCACCCTATCGCACGCCATGTTTTGCTTTGCGAAATTCAGTTTCGAAATACTTGACCTGACCACGCCGCCATCGCATCATGATTCAAATCAGCCAGACACGGAGCACGCATCCCGATGCTAGCTAACACCCCGACTTGCGACAGTTCGTCCTCACCGGTCAGCTATACCCGACACGCTTGCGTCGGTGTGATTCGTATCGATAACCCGCCCGTTAACGCGCTCAGTCAGGCCGTACGCCAGGGTCTTCTCATTGCGCTACGAACGGCGCTCGATGATGGTGATGCGCACGTTCTGGTGCTGCTGGCTGCCGGTCGGACCTTCATTGCCGGTGCGGATATTCGCGAGTTTGGCAAACCTGCCCAGCCGCCGTTCTTGTCCGACGTAATCACCGCGCTTGAAGCGAGCACCAAGCCGTTGATAGCCGTGCTACATGGCACTGCACTGGGCGGCGGTCTTGAAGTTGCCTTGGGTTGCCACCTGCGCATCGCTCTTGAGGGCACCCGCGTTGGTCTGCCTGAGGTTAAGTTGGGACTGTTGCCAGGCGCGGGTGGAACCCAGCGTTTGCCTCGCCTTGCCGGAGTCGAGCGCGCTCTGGACATGATCACCAGCGGCCGTTTTGTGGACGTCGACGAAGCGCGGCGCAACGGCATCGTTGACGAGGTGACTGACGCCGATAACCCTCTCAAAGCAGGCCTGGCTGCCGCCGAAAAGTTGCTTCTGGGTCACTACACGCTACGCTGCACCGGCCGGCTTCCAGCGCCCGCAGCCGACGCAGAAGCCTGCGAGCGCTATCGTCAGCACTTGACCAACCACGTGCCCTACCAGTTCTCACCATTTCGTTGCGTAGACGCGGTGGAGGCTTCTTTTCAGTTGTCTTTCACCGAAGGCCTCAAGCGAGAGCGAACGCTATTTCTTGCATGCATGGCGTCGGCGCAACGCCTAGGGTTGGTGCATGCGTTCTTCGCGACACGCGGCAACCACAAGGTGCCGGGCGTTAACGACGACTCGCTGTTGACCACACTCGGGCTGATCGGCCAGCACTGTTTTTTCGATGCATTGGTCGAGCATGCCGCCAAGGCTGGCGTGCGTCTGATCAACCTCGATGCGGGTCTGGACACTGCTGTTCAGGCCTGCCTGATCGCTGCAGAGGTAGACCCTCAAAGGCGTCAGGCAATCATGTCTACCCTGCCCGCGGGCACACCACGGATCGATATGGTTGTTGCGGGAAAGATGCCCGCTGATTTCGGGGGCGGCGCTGCCAGCCTGGTGCTCTCGCCGTGTGATGCCAGCCAGCCGATCTGCGAGTTAGTCGATCACCACGATCAACCTGCGCTGATACAGGCGTTGGCAAACACCCTCAAAGCGCTTAAACGCCACGTCGTAGTGACCTCCAAAGTAAGCGTCATCACAACGCTCAATGAATCGCTGACACGCACTCTCGCGGACGACAGCAGTGTCGACGCCACTGTCGCCGCCTGGCGCACCGAAGGCTGGGATCTCTCGCCGTGGCTGATCGCTCATAGCACACCGCCAATCAGCGAGGACGAAGCCAAGCGCTACCGCCGCCCACTTGATGTCGCCTGGCAACAGGCTGCCGACACGTTGGTCGCCGCCGGCCACGTGCACCGCCCTGGCGATATTGATGTGCTTGCCATACAGGCTTTTGGCTATCCCCAGCATTTAGGCGGCCCGCACTTTCGTGCGCAAATTTGCGACTGAACCCTCTTATTTTTCGAGATAGATATGAATCTACAGTTCACTGCAGAAGAGAACACCTTCCGCGATGAGGTGCGCAGTTTTCTTGCCGCCCAGTTGCCCAGCGCTATTCAACAGAAAGTCCGGCTCGGGCAACGCCTGCACGCAGAGCACCATATTTGTTGGCAGAATCTGCTCAATGCGCGCGGCTGGCTGGCGCCCGGCTGGCCAGTGGCGCTTGGTGGTACGGGCTGGAACCCGGTGCAAAAGCATATCTTCGAAGAGGAATGCGCCGCTGCCCACGCGCCCACGGTCGTTCCGTTCGGCGTCAATATGGTGGCCCCGGTAATCATCCGCTTCGGCAACGAAGCGCAGAAGAGTCATTACCTGCCGCGCATCCTCAATAACCACGACTGGTGGTGTCAGGGTTATTCCGAACCTGGCGCAGGTTCTGACCTTGCCGACATCAAGACCCGAGCCGAACGTGATGGCGACGCTTACATCGTCAACGGCCAGAAAACCTGGACCACCCTCGGCCAGCACGCAAATATGATGTTTTGCCTGGTACGTACCGACTCCCAGGCAAAGAAGCAGGCTGGCATCAGTTTTCTCTTGATTGACATGCAAACCCCCGGGATCACGGTGCGCCCGATCATCACACTGGACGGCGCCCATGAGGTCAACGAAGTGTTCCTCGACAATGTGCGCGTGCCCGTTGCCAATCGTGTCGGCGAAGAAGGCCAGGGCTGGACGTGTGCCAAGTTTCTGCTCACACACGAGCGCACGGGCATCGCCGGGCTTGGCCATGCAAAACAGGCCTTGCGGCAACTCAAAGACGTTGCCCGTCGACAACTTCATCGCGGACGCCCGCTGATAACTACGCCGAGTTTTCGAGAAAAAATCGCCCGCGCCGAACTCGAATTAATGGCATTGGAAGTGACCAACCTGCGCGTGCTTGCCGCCGCCCGGGATGGCAACGCCCCGGGTGCAGAAAGCTCTTTGCTGAAGATTCGCGGCTCGGAATTGCGCCAGCGCCTCAGCGATCTGACACGTCGTGCGCTGGGCCCCCAGGCTCTCCCGTTCCACGCCGATTTCCTCAATGGTGACGAGATGCTCGATGACGACCAGGCCTTTGGCGCTTGCGCGGCGGCGCAGTATTTTAATCGCCGCAAGCTGTCAATTTATGGCGGTGCCAACGAAATCCAAAAGAACATCGTCGCCAAAACAATTCTTGGCATGTAAGGAGCGGACATGGACTTTTCCCTGAGCGACGAGCAGCGCATGCTCGAAGAAACCCTGACGCGTTTGGTCGCCGATCAATGCAACCCTGAGCAACGCAAGGCATTGATTGCTGGACGCGGTGCGACCCCATCCAAACTATGGGATACCTTCGCCGAACTGGGCCTGCTCGCCATGCCCTTCAGTGAGAGCGTCGGCGGACTGGGTGGCGACGGCGTCGACCTGATGTTGATAATGCAAGCACTCGGCCGCGGTCTCGTGCCAGAGGCTTATATCGACGGCCTTTTGATACCCGGCACGCTGTTGGCCAGGCTGGCTGACTCTGCGCAATCGCAGCAGTGGCTAACGCCGCTGCTAGAAGGTCAGCACCAACTGGCCATGGCCTGGAACGAGACCACTAGCCGCTATGACATCGACACGCCGCAAACCCGGGCCGAGCGCCACAACGATGGCTGGCATCTGCACGGGTGCAAACAAGTGGTCATCAACGCGCCAGGCGCCGCAGCGCTGCTGGTCACTGCGCGGCTTGCCGACGAAACACTCGGCTTATTTCTCGTGCCCAACGACGGGCTGCGCAGTCACAGCTACACCACCATCGACAACCAGCCCGCTGGCGATATCGAACTCGACGAAATTCTGCCCGCTTCGGCGCTGTTGGCCAGCGGCGATGTGCTGCTCTGCGCGCTTGGCGAAGCGCTAGCCGTTGGCCGCGCCGCACTCTGTGCCGAGGCCGTGGGCGCCATGGAAGTTGCCTGCGAGCAGACGCTTGATTACCTGAAAGAACGTCAGCAGTTCGGCGCGCCTTTAAGTCGTTTTCAAGTATTGCAGCACCGTATGGTCGATATGCATCTACTCCTAGAACAGTCCCGTTCCATGGCGATTCTTGCGGCGACTAGCCTGCAGTTGCCGCCTGAACAGCGTGATTACCGTGTTGCGGCCGCCAAGGCGTATATCGGTGAGGCCGCGCATTTTATCGCCGAGCAAGCCATTCAATTGCACGGCGGTATGGGCATGACCGAGGAATGCTACGTCTCCCATTACGCCAAACGGCTGGTGATGTTCGATCACGCGCTGGGCGATAGCGACTACCACCTTGAGACCGTCATGGCCCACTTCGACCTGGCATCCTGAATAAGCACTAACCCGCCACTTCGCAGGCGACCAGAACGCGGCAGCAGGGGGAGTCCACAGTCGCAATCAAAAGTCCCCACGTGCAGGCAATGGTGTTCATTTAAGGATTGCAGGCTAATCCTTGATCAGCCGCAGAATCCGGAACCTTTATCAGGTTCCGGATTTTTTATGTCTATTGCGCAGGATTTGGATGCCGTACTGGAAACTGCCGGGCAGCCTTTAGCGCGGCAGGATAGGTTGGCCCAGCGGATTGCGCAGGAGTGGATCGAACCAAGGAAGCCGCTGAGTTACGCGAGCATTTTGGCTCGAACACACCTCAACCACGCGGCAAACGCCTTATCCCATGCTGCGCCTGGTGGCCTTGATCAATGTTCGCTCTCATGTGTTCGCCAGTGCCGCAATCAGCCCTTACCGCAAAGGTGAAATTCCGCTGACCAGTGAATCTGCAAGGCGAAACCGAGCGCATTCGCCCGTTCATCTTCCAGCAGCACAGCCTGGCCGACCTCAAACCAGATGCTGAGCCGTGAAGTCTGAGTTATTACTCTGTGCGCGGGTTCAGACCGATCATCCGGCGCTTTATTGCAGACGTAAAAAACCCCGCACGCGGGGTTTTTTAGAGGGTCATCAGGTCAAGCGACTCACACTTAGAAGTCGTATTTGGCCGAGACTTGCATGCGGTTGAGGTCAAAGTTATCGCCATCAACTTCTTCGAGGTTGAAACGCTGATACTCGATAGCCAGGGTGGTATTGGTGATCGGCGACCACATCAGGTTGATGAAGGCAGAATCGTAGCTGTCGGTCATGTTGGCCGTACCCGACGAGTCCAACCCGGTCCGCGAATAGGCCAGCGAGCTGCGCAGGCTGTCTGTCCAGTAATGCCGATAAATGGCCGACAGGCCCCAGGCATCAATGCCGTCGATCTGGCTATCTTCGGTCAGCGAATCGGGGTAGGCACGCAAGCCCATATAGCGGCCCAGATTGCCGTAGTTGGCCTGCAAGCGAATGTCGTCTTTGCCGAACGTCGGGAAGCGGCCGGTCACGCTGTAGGCATCGCCCCACTTGCTGTCTTTAGCCGTGCCGTCGTCCAGGCTGAGCTTGCGGGCCATGGCCGCCACCGAGGCGTGACCCCAGCTGCCGTCAAAATTCACTCGTCCGATGATGTCCGGTAGCGACTGATCGTCGCCACCGTCTTCCGGGTTTTCCAACGCAAACTGCAGGCTGCCGCCCGCGAACGGTTGGGTATAACGCAACTGCGTCTGGCGCACGAAAATTGCGCTGGCGTGCTGACCGAATCCATCAACCTCGCCCAGGCCATTGAGGTCCATAAAGGTCGACCAAGTCTGACCCGCCAGCCATTTCCCCCAGCTGCCGTAGGCATGGCGCAGGCGCGGCGCGTAAGAGTTGCTGACGAACTCATTGGCCTCATCGTCGGCACCATAAAAATCGAGCTCGACGAAGGTCTTCAGCGTATCGCCATACACTGGTGTGGACGTGCCGATATTAAACCGGCTCTGGCGCGCACTCATGCTGGTGCGCGAGCCTTGATCCGAGTTAACCGTGCGCAGCGAACCTGGCGAAACGATCTCGCTGGCCTTGCCATCGCTGAAGCCATTATTGGAAACCGTGGCCTGAGCCTTGATATAGCCGCCAATCGAAACAGTGGTATCGCCGATCAGCAGATCACCGCTGGGGGTGCGGGTGACCACATTTTCCCCAACTGCGGCCACTTCCTTTTGGGTCGCTTGCTGTTGCGAGGTCAATGCCTCGATTTGTGCCTGAAGCGCCTTCATTTGTACCTGAAGAGCACTGATTTCTGCGGGCGTTGCCTGTGCGTGAGCCACCTCTAAGGGCAGCATCAGTGATGCGCCAATGACCGTAACAGTGGTGATTTTTTTAATGTGCTTAAGCATGCTAATCCTACTTATTGTTATTGTTTTCAAACGTGTGTCAGCTGAGAAATAACAGATTCTTGCTGCACATCGCTCAATAATATTCCGCCAAGCGGAACTATGTTTCGCATAGAATTAAAACCATAAATCTACAGCAGCGCATGAGTCAAGCCTAATGACCAGCGTCTACTGGAATGTGGCAAAAAGAGATGATTTAAACCAAAAAGAAAAAATCGTCAGCCGATCATTTTATGGATTTTTATTCCGCAAATATTACTAAACAGTGGCCAGCAAAACGCACACAGCCATGACGGGAATTACACCGAGCACGAAAGCCCCATTCCAGCGATACCCAATGCGCAGCGTTGACACCCCGGATAACCGAGACAGAATCAGCATCGAAGCGGTCAGCGGCGACGACGCGAGCGCGAGTGACCAGCCAACCAGCAGTGAAGCGCCGATCAGCGGAGGCGTCAGCCCGGATATGTTCAGGGTCGGCAGCACGCCAGCAAGCAGAGTGACGCTGATGATGGGATTGAGGCCTATCTGTGCCGCGACCAATACCAGCAGCATCGCCAGCACGGCATTCCAAGCGCCCAGCGGCACCAGCCAGGTCAAGGAGTGCGCCAGTACCTGCGGGTCGATCAGTGCAACCCACAGGTGCCCCATGTAACCCGCCGAGCCAAGCACAACGACTTCACTGCCCAAGGGCCCCAACAACCAGGGCAACTGACGCTGAAGTGTAATTGTCGCGCTCGCTAATCCCATACCGCCCAAGCGGCGGCACTGCCAGGCCAACCATAGCCATGCAGCCAGCGGTGCACCAATCAAGGTGGCCACGGGGAGCCGCACGGCTAACAGCGATGACAGGGTAAATACCAGCAGCACGATGCTCAGCAGTAACACGCCAAACTGCCTCAGCGGGGCCAGCGACAAAAACGGCTGTGGCGGGTTGCGGCGCGGCGGATGCGGGCCCGTTAGCTGGTCAATCAGCCAGCCGACTAAAAAGATTATCGACGCCGCGCCATACGCGTAAACCGCCAATGCATGCCATTGCACCGACGGCATACTGGCGAGAATGACGGCAACACCGATGCCCATCGGCGAGATCAGCGGGACAAGGGAGAAGCCTCGCAGCAGCGCAATCAACATGCGGCGCCGACGCACGTTCTGCACCCACTCTCGGCCACTGGCAGCGGCCAGGGTGTTGCTTTTTTCAATCATGCCAGCGAACAAAGTGAGCACGCCGATATTGAGGATCACACCGAACAGGCTCGAGCCCAGCGATAAAATGGGATAGCGCCGCGCCGGCAACTGACTCAGCATGACCTGGCCGCAGCGCCGCACCAGACGCGAACGATAAGCCGGTAGTCGCAGCAGACTGAGCGCTGCAATAAAGGTGGCAAAGAAAGCAAAGCGCCCTACCGCCTCGCCGAGCAGTTGCCAAGGATCGTCCACACGCCAGAAAACGACCGCAGTGGTGAGAGCCGCGACGGTCAGCAACCCTTGCGCCATACGCGAGAGACGACCCCGTAGTGAAATCAGGTAACCCGCCAGCAGCAAACCGGCAACCCCGTGCGCCCAGCCGTTGCCGAGCACTAAACCGACCAGTGTGGCCAACATCGTGCCGGCCAGCAGCGTGCTGCTGGTGCGTTGTGTCATCCGTCAGCACTCCCTAAATGCAGGACCATAAAGGTCGCTAGTCCATAATGGACGGCAAGCAAGCGCTGCATACCGAGGGGACTGAGCAAAAACCGACTCGTCAGTACAGGGGCGATTGGCGATTCACGCCCCTGGATTCTCGCATTTGGACTCATCCTGCGGCGACAGAGCCGGCGCTGCGCTCGCGAAAGGAGCCTTCGCCCATCGCCAGGATATTGCCATCAGCGTCCAACACTTCGCCGCGGGCCATATAGATCGTCCGGCCGCCACCGCAGCGCTGGCCAACTGCACGTAATATGCCTTCGCGCGCCGGCGCCAGAAACGTAGTGGTCAGTGACAGCGTCATACCCTTTCGCTCCTGAGCAGGGTCCGGGCAGTACAGCCCGGCCAGACTCAGTGCGGTATCCAGCATGGAGGTCAATACCCCGCCATGCACAGTCCCATTGCGATTCAGGTGTTGCTCACCAACCGTGAGTTCGATGACTGTGGTGTCTTGCTTCCACTCGACGATGCGCATGCCCAGCAAGTTCCGAAACCCCAGCGGTTCAGCAACGTTGCGCTGATTATCATTTGTGGGGGTGGGTACCGTGGCCTCGTGGGTCGCTCGCTCAGCCATGCAGCTGGCCCTCTTGTGCTTGTTGGCGAAGTTGGCCTTTGAGAATTTTCCCAGTGGCCGTAGCGGGTAAAGAGTCCACCAAAATGATGTGACTGGGACGCTTATAGGGCGCCAGCCGCTCGGCAACAAAGCCACGCAACTCATCTTCAGTCACCCGGGCACCCGGAGCACGTTGGACAAAGGCGACCACCTCTTCGTTGCCACAGACCTGGCGACCGACCACCGCCGAAAGCGTTACTTCGGGGTGCTCATTGATCACCGCCTCCACATCCGGCGGATAGACGTTGAACCCAGAGCGGATGATCAATTCCTTGCTACGGCCAACGATAAACAATTCGCCATTCACCCCGACGCGGGCGATATCGCCGGTATTCAACCAGCCCTCATCGTCAAGACAAGCATCGGTCGCCTCTGGCTGGCGGAAGTAGCCGCGCATCACATTAGGACCCCGCACCCACAACTCGCCGGCCTCAGGCTCATCGGCGGCGCTGTTCTCCAGCCGCTCCAAACGATACTCAAGCAAGGGCAGAACGCGGCCAACGGTGGTGCTCACATGGCTCTCGTCGATGCGTGTCTGACTGATTGTCGGGCTGGCCTCGGTGAGTCCATAGCCATTGTGAAGCGTCAGGGCGAAACAGCTCTCGACCCGTTGCTTGATGTCCGCGTCCAGTGGCGAGCCTCCAGCCGAGATATACACCAGGGCTGGAGCATCCAAAAGGGTGCCTTGCTGCTGGAGATATTCGAGCATGCGCGCATACATCGCCGGTACGCCCTGCAGGACAGAAATGCGCTCGTCGACCAGCGCTTTAACCAGTTCCGGCGCCTCGAAGCGTGGGACCAAATAAAGGCAAGCGCCATTATAAAGAGAGCCCATGCACACCGACGCCAAGCCGAACACATGCGACATCGGCAGCACGCCGTACACTCGCTGACCGGCAGCGAGATTGCGCATACCACCGGAGATCGAAGCAATGTAGAGAATTCCGCGATGGGTCAGCATCACGCCCTTAGGCGTACCGGTGGTGCCAGAGGTGTAAATCATCGCGGCAACCTGCTCAGCGCCGCTGGCATGAACCGGCTCCGGTGACGAATCAACCAGCTCGCCGATCATCATCTCGCCCAGGCTAGGGTGCTGATAGGTCTGCGCAGCATGGCGCTCACCATGCAAGCGGGCCTCGTTTGAGACGGCGGTGGTGTAAAAGATGCGCCGTGGTTCGCAATTGCTGCGGATCAGGTCAATCTCTTTGGCCGACAAACGCGAGTTGACGATCGCTAACCAGGCATCCATTTCGCTAGCGGCCAGTAACAGCACGACCAGCGAGCGGCAGTTCTCACTGACCGTCATCAAGCGATCACCGGGACGGATGCCCAGTGACGCCAGCCAATCGACTGCCGCATGAATTTCATCGGCCAGCTCGGCGTAACTCCAGCGCACATCACCATCGACGATGGCGGCCTGCTGCGGCTGCCGCTCAGCCAATTTAAACACCTGGGTACTTAGGCGCTCGGGAAGTTCTGTGAGCAACTCACTGGCCAAACGGCCATTAATAAGCTCATCGGGCGCGCGCAACGCCTGCGACAGCCGCATCACTGCGCGTCCCGAATCATATTGCGAGCGATCACCAACTGCTGAATTTGGGTGGTGCCTTCGTAGATGCGAAACAAGCGCACGTCACGGTAGAAACGCTCGACTGCGTATTCCGCCATATAGCCGCAACCGCCATGTATTTGCACCGCACGATCGGCAACGCGACCGACCATTTCGGAGCAAAACAACTTAGCGCACGAGGCGAGGGTCGAGACATTTTCGGCGGCATCCTTGCGCCGGGCAGCATCTAGCACCATCGCACGCCCGGCATAGGCTTCGGTTTTGCTGTCAGCGAGCATCGCTTGAATCAATTGGTGCTCGGCCAGCGCGGCACCAAATTGCTTACGCTCCATGGCGTAACGCAACGACTCCTCGACAAGCCGCTCGGCCACTCCCACGCACACCGCCGAAATATGCAGGCGCCCACGATCAAGCACCTTCATTGCGGTTTTAAAGCCCTTACCTTCACGCCCGCCAATGATGTTCTCGGCCGGCACGCGACAGTTGTCGAAGATGATGTCGCAGGTATGCGCGCCCTTCTGACCCATTTTCTTATCCGGCGAGCCGCGATGAATACCCGGCGTGTCGCCCTCGACAATAAAAGCACTGATGCCACCGGCACCTTTATTCTGTGGATCGGTACGTGCCATCACCGTGAACAGGTCGGCTTCAGGCCCATTGGTGATGAAGCGCTTGGTGCCGTTAAGAACAAAATGGTCGCCGTCGCGTACTGCCGTGGTGCGCAAGCTGGCCGCATCGGAGCCGGAGTCTGGCTCAGTAAGACAGAACGCACTGATGATCTCGCCGCTGGCTAATCGCGGCACATATTTAGCTTTCTGCTCAGCGGTGCCATCAATCAGGATGCCCTGGGCTCCGATGCCATTGTTAGTACCGAAGATTGAGCGAAACGCGGGCGAGGTCTTGCCAATCTCCATCGCCACCAACGCTTCCTCTTCCATGGTCAGGCCCAGCCCTCCGAACTCCTCCGGAATCGACAAGCCAAAGAGCCCCATCGCCTTCATCTCCGCGAGAATCTCAGCAGGAATCGCATCCTCTTCGGCCAAGCGGCCCTCATTGGGGATCAGGCGCTCGCGTACGAAGCGTGAAAGCGTATTCAGCAACTGATCTAGAAGCTCGGGATCATGAATCATGGCGGTGGCCTCACTCTCATCTTTTTTGTTGGGAACGTTTTTTAAAGTAGGTAGCCGACGGTTTCTTAGACTCTTGTTCTGCCATACGAAACCATGTGGAGGCTATAGACACCTGCTTTTCTTGCGATCAACAGTTACACAGCCTATGATAATCGTCAATATGCGGAATTAAGTTTTGCCTGGCGAAACAATAATCGAGAGGTTTCTAGGTCATGAGTCAACCCACTACCACACCGCGTCTCATCACCACCATCGGCATCATTGGCACCGGCGCGATGGGCCGCGGCATCGCGCAGATTGCTGCACAAGCAGGTCTGATCGTTAAGCTGCATGACTCCCGTGAGGGCGCCGGCGATGAAGCCAAATCCTTCATCGTCAACCTGTGGAACCGCTCCGTTGAGAAGCAGCGCTTCAGTCAAGTCGAGGCCGACAAAATGGCTGCGCGGCTTTTGCAGGCAGAAACACTGCAAGCGCTGGCCGATTGTGACTTAGTGGTAGAGGCCATTGTCGAGCGCCTGGACGCCAAGCAAAAACTCTTCAAAGACCTTGAAGAGGTGCTCGGCGAAGACGCCATTCTGGCTACCAATACCTCCTCGCTGTCAGTCACCGAGATTGCCGCCGCCTGCGTGCATCCCGAGCGAGTGATCGGTTTTCATTTCTTCAACCCTGTGCCTTTGATGAAAATCGTCGAAGTCATTCCGGGGTTGAAGACCGATCCCGACGTGCTTCAGACAACCGAAGCGCTGGGTCAGCGCCTTGGTCATTTCACTGCGCGCTCTACCGATTCCCCAGGTTTCCTGGTCAATCATGCTGGCCGCGCCTTCGGCACCGAAGCACTGCGCATACTCTCCGAGGGCGTCACCGATCACGTCACCATCGACCGCTTATTGAAGGATCAGGGCGGGTTTCGCATGGGGCCTTTTACCCTGCTCGACTTGACCGGCCTGGATGTATCGCTCGCGGTGATGGAGTCGATTTATCACCAGTACTATGAAGAACCACGTTTTCGCCCTGCGCCGCTCACTGGGCCGCGCTTGGCCGCCGGGCTGTTGGGTCGCAAGAGCGGTGAGGGGTTCTACCGCTACCGCGACGGTCAGGCAGTGATAGCGGCGGAACCGGCAGCACCCCATGCAGAACCGATACCGGTATGGATAAGCGCCGAGGATGCGGATGCCCAGCAAATGCTGGCTAGCCTGGTCAAGGCCGCTGGCTGGACGCTGGAGTCGGGCGGCCCCCCCAGCGATTCAGCTTTGTGTTTGCTCACCCCGTATGGCGAAGACACCACCGACAGCGCACTGCGCCAGAGCCTCGATCCAAAGCGCTGTGTCGCCGTCGATATGCTGGCGGGTCTGGGTAAGCGTCGCTGCCTGATGACCAGCCCGGCAACCCTCGTGGCAATGCGCGACGCCGCTCATGCGCTGTTCGCCCACGACGGCACGCCGGTCAGTGTGATTCACGACAGCACAGGCTTCGTACTGCAACGCGTGGTGGCATGCATCGTCAATGTGGGTGCCGATATCGCCCAACAGCGCGTCGCCGAACCGCAGACCATAGACCGCGCGGTCGAATTGGGTCTGGGTTATCCGTGGGGACCACTGGCAATGGGCGAACATTACGGCGCAAAACGAATTTTGACCATTCTGGAAAACCTGCAGGCCGCAACCGGTGATCCGCGCTATCGGCCCAGCCCCTGGCTGCGTCGACGCGCACGACTGGGCATACCGCTGACTGAGACTCGCGTTCTATAACCTCATAAAAATACGGAGCTTAATAATGCACGACGCCTATCTCTACGACGGTATCCGCACCCCTTTTGGCCGCCATGGCGGCATCCTTGCGGGGGTGCGCCCGGACGACTTACTGGCTCTGACCCTCAAACACTTGGTCGAACGCGCGTCATTCGCCACCGATGCTTATGAAGATGTGCTCGCCGGCTGCACTAATCAGGCGGGCGAGGATTCACGCAACATCGCGCGCCACGCCGGGCTACTCGCCGGGCTACCGATTGAAGTGGCCGGCCAGACCGTCAACCGACTATGCGGCAGCGGCCTTGCGGCCATCCTCGATGCTGCGCGCGCCACTCGTTGCGGCGAAGGCGAGCTGTTTCTGGCCGGTGGCGTGGAGAGCATGAGCCGTGCGCCATACGTGCTAGGCAAGGCGGATTCGGCCTATGCGCGCAACCAGCCATTTTACGACACGGTTATTGGCTCGCGCTTCCCCAACCCCAGGTTAGCCAAAGAGTTCGGCAGTCACAGCATGCCCGAGACCGCCGACAACGTAGCGCACGAATTGCAGATAGGGCGCGATGCGGCCGATGCCTATGCTGCTCGCTCGCAGGCTCGCTACGCGGCGGCGCAAGCCCGGGGCTTTTATACTGACGAATTGCTCACGGTTGAAGTCGCCCAAGGTCGCAAGCAGCCGCCACTGTTAGTCAATACAGATGAGCATCCACGCCCAACCACTGACGCACACAAGCTCAGCCTCCTGCACCCGTTATTCGAGAATGGCGTGGTCTCCGCGGGCAACGCTTCCGGCCTTAACGACGGCGCAGCCGCGATGATAGTGGGGAGCCTAGCCGCTGGCGAAAAAGCCGGCATGCAACCGCGCGGGCGTATCGTGTCTGGCGCGGTGGCGGGGGTCGCACCTAAACTCATGGGTTTAGGTCCTGTGCCGGCCATTCACAAAGCATTAGCGCGCGCTGGTCTGGGCCTCGATCAAATGGATCTGATTGAAATCAATGAAGCCTTCGCGGTTCAGGTGCTCGGCTGTGTGAAGCAACTGGGCTTATCTGCCGACGATAGCCGCCTGAACCCCAACGGCGGAGCCATCGCCATCGGCCACCCACTGGGCGCGTCAGGTGCGCGACTGGTACTGACCGCCCTTCGCCAGTTAGAAATAACGGGCGGACGTTATGCCGCGGTGTCGCTGTGCATCGGCGTCGGCCAAGGCATTGCCGTAATCATCGAGCGTTTCAAATAACCTGAAACCTCGACAGAAAGTAAAACGCCCACCGCACGGTGGGCGTTTTACTTTCTGCATTTAACCCAAGCGCGGGCTGTAAACTGCACATACTAGCTATGCGATACTTCGTTTCATTTACGTTACTTACATCAGGAAGGGGCTCATGGACAAGTCGATACCACTTGAGGACGATCAGGACGCCAACTCCAAGGATCGCAATTTTGTTACCGCACTGTCCCGAGGCCTCGATCTATTGCGCGCCTTCGGCGCTGGCGAGGAATACCTAGGCAACGCCGAGCTCTCCAGCCGTACCGGCATCCCCCGCCCGACTATTTCGCGCCTGACCTACACCCTCAAGCGACTGGGGTATTTGCAGCACAACGAGCGCCTGGAGAAATACCGCCTCGGTGCCGGTGTGCTCGCCCTGGGCTACCGCTACTTAGCCAGCATGGGAATCCGCGACATCGCCCGGCCCTATATGCAACGCCTGGCAGACGCCACCGACTGCTCCATTGCACTGGGTGCGGCTGATCGGCTATCAATGACCTACGTCGAAGTCTGTCAGGGTGGCGGTCCACTGGTGATGCGCCTGGAGACCGGCTCGCGCATCCCCATGGCCACTACGGCTATTGGCCGCGCCTGGCTGTGTGGCATTTCCGCTGAACGACGCAACCAAATGATGAGCGACATGCGCCAACTCGACCCCGACAATTGGTCAATCACCGAGCAGTCCATTCAAAAATCGCTCGACGATTATGCGACTTACGGCTTCTGCCTTTCGGAAGGCGATTGGGAGCGAGAAGTGAGCGCAGTCGCCATGCCGCTTATTCTTGGGGAAGGTTCGGAAGTAATGGCTATCAATTGCGGGGGTTCATCCCTGCGATTGAGTCATCGTGTTCTGGTGGAAAACCTCGGCCCACGCCTCAAGGATCTCGTCGAACAAATAAGGAATTCGTTGGAACCTCCCCGTATCGGTTAGCGTACTCAAGCCAGACGCTGGGTCGTGAAGCCTGTGATATTGCTCTGAGCATTCAAGCAGGCCTGTCATCCGGTGCTTTATCGCAGACGTAAAAAACCCCGCAGCGCGGGGTTTTTTTGATGGGTCAGCAGGTCAAACGACTCACTATTAGAAGTCGTATTTGGCCGAGACTTGCATGCGATTGAGGTCAAAGTTATCGCCATCAACTTCTTCGAGTTTGAAGCGCTGATACTCGATAGCCAGGGTGGTATTAGTGATCGGTGTCCACATCAGGTTGATGAAGGCAGAATCGTAGCTATCGGTCATGTTGGCCGTACCCGACGAGTCCAACCCGGTCTGCGAATAGGTCAGCGAGCTGCGCAGGCTGTCGGTCCAGTAATGGCGATAAATAGCCGATAGGCCCCATGCGTCAATACCGTCGATATTGCCATTTGCGGTACCCCCATCCACAACCACTGCATCGGGGTAGGCCAGTAAGCCCATGTAGCGCCCCAAGTTGCCGTAGTTGGCCTGCAGACGAATATCGTCTTTACCGAACGTCGGGAAGCGGCCGGTTACGCTGTAAGCATCGCCCCACTTGCTGTCTTTAGCCGTGCCGTCGTCCAGGCTGAGCTTACGCGCCATGGCCGCTACCGAGGCGTGGCCCCAGCTACCGTCAAAATTCACGCGCCCGATTATATCTGGAACCGACTGGTCGTCGCCTTTGGAGTCTCGAGCAACTAGGTTGCCGGAATTGGATAGTACGAGAGTGGGGTCGCCACCGTCCTCCGGATTTTCCAACGCAAACTGCAGGCTGCCACCCGCGAATGGTTGGGTATAACGCAACTGCGTCTGGCGTACGAAAATTGCGCTGGCGTGCTGACCAAACGCATCAATTTCGCCTAGCCCGTTAAGGTCCATAAAGGTCGACCAGGTCTGACCCGCCAGCCATTTTCCCCAGCTACCGTAGGCATGACGCAGGCGCGGCCCGTAAGAGTTGCTGACGTACTCATTGGCCTGGTTATCGGAACCATAGAAATCGAGTTCAACGAAGGTCTTCAGCGTATCGCCAAAAACCGGGGTGGACGTGCCGATATTAAACCGGCTCTCGCGCGCACTCATGCTGGTGCGCGAGCCTTGATTGGAGTTCACCGAGCGCAGTGCCCCTGGCGAAACGATCTCGCTGGCCTTGCCATTGCTGAAGCCATTATTTGAAACCGTGGCCTGGGCCTTGATATAGCCGCCGATCGAAAGGGTGGTATCGCCGATCAGCAGATCACCTGCGGGGGTGCGGGTGACCACATTTTTCCCAACTGTCGCCACTTCCTTCTGGGTCGCTTGCTGTTGCGAGGTCAATGCGTCAATTTGTGCCTGAAGCGCCTTCATCTGTACCTGCAGAGCACTGATCTCTGCCGGCGTTGCCTGTGCGTGAGCCACCTCTAAGGGCAGCATCAGGGATGCGCCGATGACCGTAGCAATGGTTATTTTTTTGATGGGCTTAAACATGATGATCCTACTTCTTATTGTTTTTTAGAGGCGTGTCAAATCCGTTTTGACCGGGAGTTTCACGCGTGTATGGCCCTATGCCGGGTTCAACATGGACCGTTGAAACGAGAGCCGTAACTCCCGCGGCCGCGCTATTCAGCGCTTGCTCGGTACTGAAGCGATTGTTTTATGAACGCTGCAGGGTTTCCCAATACGTCAACCTTACATCGGTAGTGACAAATTTGACATACCTTGCGATATCACTTTGGTCGGTGTACTTCTTGAGAGCGTAAACACAGGGATGTCTTAGGACGCGAGGCTGCTTTAGCAGCCTTCATCTTGGGCGTGTTTAAGGCTATCGAAAGCCCTCGGCGAGCTGACAGATCAGTTCAGCGGCGCCGATCAGGCGGCATCCGCTGGCGTTCTGACCGCACCATAACGGTGAAAAATCGCCGCTGCCCTGGCTTTCGGCCTGGGCGCGCAGCGGTCCGAGCGCCGTGCTGGCCAGGGGAAAGGCTGGCGTTGCGGCGTTCAACGGCCCCAGCTCGCGCATCAATCGGTTGAGCATGGCCCGCGCCGGTCGGCCGCTGAACAGCGTGGTCAGACACGTATGCGCGGCGCCCGGGCTTTGCAACGCCGCGCGATGCACGGCGCTGGTGCTGGCCTCGGGGCACAGCAAAAAGGCAGTGCCCACCTGCACACCGGCAGCCCCCAGGGCCATGGCCGCGGCCACGCCTTGCGCATCAGCGATGCCGCCTGCGGCTATCACCGGCACCCGTACCGCACGCACCACGTTCGGCAACAGCGCGAAGGTTCCGGCCTGTTCAGTGAGATCGTCACTGATAAAATGCCCGCGATGGCCACCCGCTTCCAGGCCTTGGGCGATAATCGCGTCGACACCGTGAGACTGAAGCCAGAGCGCTTCGGCCACAGTCGTCGCAGAGGCGATGATTTTCGTGCCCCAGCTATGCACCTGATCCATCAGTTCGGCGCTCGGCAGACCGAAGTGAAAACTGACGACTGCCGGCTTGAACTCACTCAGTAGCGCCGCGGCCTCAGCGCTAAAGGGCGCACGTCCTGGCCCGGCGGGGATATCCGCCGGGTCCAGGCCCAATTCCTGGTAATAGGGCGCCAACGCCAGGCGCCAGCCTGCTTCACGCGCGGCGTCGGGGATGGGTGGGGTGTGACAGAAGAAATTGACGTTGTACGGCTTATCGGTACCGGCCTGCAGCGCCGTCAGTTCGCTACGCAGCGCCGGCAGGCTAAGCATGGCGCAAGGCAACGAACCCAGCCCTCCGGCATTGCACACCGCCAGCGCCAGACGGCTGCCCTGCACCCCGGCCATCGGCGCCTGAATCAGCGGGTATTCGCTACCTAATAGTTGTTGTAACCGCATGCGAGTGCTCCCTTGCTTAATCTTGCGTGCCTTGATGATCGGTAATCCCAGGGTGTCCGGTCGTTTATCTATACGCTTTAGCCAAGCGATGCGGCCCTGAACACCGCTGGCTACGTTTGGCTATGCGTCACCGCCGGCCTAAAGTGAGAGCAGTGCTTACTTGGCCACCTCGATTTTCTTCACCGCCGCAATCCAGGCGGGATTCAAGCGCGGCTGGTCGGTGTCCATACCCAACTTGTCCATGCGTTCCTTGTGTCGGTCGATTTCATGCACCATTTGGCTGAGGGCGCTGGAGTTGGCGTCCAGCTGGTGCATTTGCGTGAGCGCCAAATGGTAGAACCGCAGCAGTTGCAAGGCCGCCGGATCGTTGACTGACACCCCGGCGGTGACGTGGTGCATGACGTTGGTAATGCGCATCAAATTGCGCTTGAGTCGCCAGCCATATACGGCCGGCGCCATCCAGGGCTGCTCCCAGAAGCTGATTCGCACCAGCGCCACGGTCAGCAGCAAGCCGGCAACCATGCCCGCCAGATTCCAGCGAAAGTTATTGCCGCCGGGCTCGCCGAAGGCCATCACGCACAAGGTAGACAGCAGCATGCCCAGCAGCACGAAGATCAGCATGATGATCAGCGTGCTGCGGCGGGTTTGCCGTCGGTAGATTTCGGGTTTTAACGGTTTGATCTCGAACATCATTACTCCACAGCGCCTTGATTGGGCGGGCACCCATCTTGCTGGGCATTATCACCCGTATAGGTGGCTTTTTATCAGCACCGCCAGAACAGAGGCCACAGAGCATCGACGCCGTTATGCGCAAAGCCGCTCAATTCAGCCGCCCGCGCTGAAACTAAGGTCGCGCGAGAAGCGCGACAGCGAACCCGCCCTCAAGCAATGGCGTGAGGTTTACGCGGTGCAGCGGACGACCGCGAGCCGGCGGGCGAGTAAACTGCGCAACGCCCTGTTCACCTGAGTTGATACGAGAAGCCCATGCCGATTCGCCACTGCATCGTTCACCTGATCGAAAAAAAGCCCGACGGCACGCCCGCCGTGCTGCATGCCCGCGACACCGAACTGGCCGAGTCGTCAGCCATCGAGAACATGCTGGCCGACCTCAACGAAAGCTATAACGCCAAGCAGGGCAAGGCCTGGGGCTTTTTCCAAACCGAGTCCGGTGCCCATCCGTTCAGCGGCTGGCTCAAGGAATACCACGCGGGCCACACCGATTTCGCCGCATTCAGCCGCCAGGCCGTCGAGCATCTGCAGAAGCTCATGGAGGAATCCAATCTGTCGGTGGGCGGCCATGTGCTGTTTGCCCATTATCAGCAAGGCATGACCGATTACCTGGCCATCGCCCTGCTGCACCACAGCGATGGCGTGGCGGTGAACGCGGCGCTGGACGTGACGCCGGCCAAGCACCTGGACCTTAGCCAGTTGCACCTGGCCGCGCGGATTAATATGTCCGAGTGGCAGAACAACGCCACCTCCAAGCAGTACATTTCCTTTATCAAAGGCAAGAATGGCAAGAAGGTCTCCGAGTATTTTCGCGACTTTATCGGCTGCCAGGAAGGCATCGACGGTCCCGGCGAAACCCGCACCCTACTCAAAGCCTTCAGCGACTTTGTCGAAAGCGAAGACTTGCCCGAAGAAACCGCCCGGGAGAAAACCAAGACCCTGGTCAGCTACGCCAACAGCCAGGCGAAGATCGGCGAGCCGGTGGCCCTGCAGGAGTTGTCCGGGTTGATCGACGAAGACCGCCCACGGGCGTTTTACGAACATATCCGCAACAAGGATTACGGCCTGTCGCCAGAGATCCCTGCGGACAAGCGCACGCTGAGTCAATTCCAGCGCTTCACCGGGCGCGCCGAAGGCCTGTCGATCAGCTTCGAGGCGCACCTGCTGGGCTCCAAGATCGACTACGACGAGGCCCAGAACAGCTTGGTGATTCGCAATTTGCCCACCCAGCTGACTGATCAGCTGAAGCGGCGCAAGCCCTGAGTTTTTACGGCACTCGGCAAAACCAGAAGGCCCGGTTCGCGTGAGTGGTTGAGTAGCGGTAGGGCTGTTGTAGACGCGGATTTTTCCGCAAGCTTCGCGGCTCAATCATTGCAGACAAATCCGCGTCTACACGACGATCATCCAAAACGCAGCAGCGTCCACCCCTCAATGTTGCGCAGATGTTTAGGAGCAGTCGCAATGAAACCGCTCAAGGGTAAGAAATCACCAACCGCCAAGGGTGACGCAGCCGGCAAGGCATCCTGCTTTGCCTGGGACGGCGAGACGCTGGTGCTCAATGTGCTGGGCCAGCCCAGCGCCAAGCAGGATGCAATCGGCAACGTCAAAGGCCATCAACTGAACGTCAGTGTCACCGAGGCCGCGCGCGAGGGTCGCGCCACCGATCATATGCTGCGTTTTCTGGCCGGTGAATTTGGCGTCACCGCCGCCACTATCGAGGTGGTATTTGGCCGCTTCAATGTGAACAAACAGCTGCGCATCCTAGCCCCTAAGAAACTCCCCCGAGTGCTGGCGCTCTTGCAAGAGCGCTAAGCGAGCCGCTCGCTCGACCGCGTTGCGGCTTGCCGCCCTGCCCGCGCCATTGCAGCGTCCTTGCCTATTTTGGTCTGAACCTTGGATATCCAATTGCTGTTTACCGTTTGTCTATCATTCACTCCGTTTGCGAAACCAATTTAGTCGCCTCCTCTCTGTACTCATATGAGGTGAGTGCGCCTCATATTGTGCATTTGCAAGGAGATAAACCATGCCTACCAATCAAGGTAACAAGAACACCGGCAACCAGGCCGGCGATCGCGACAAGGCCACTGACGCAGGCCGAAAAAGCGGACCAAGCGGCGGCGCCAATGTTGCCCATGATCGGGAAAAAGCCTCTGAAAGCGGCCAAAAAGGTGGCAAAGGCGGCAAGCATTGAATATATAAGCCTGGACAGCAGGCACCTGCTTTGGGTGCCTGCTTTTGGTTGGTTTCACAGCGCTGACTGACTGGAAGCAAGCCGTCCGTTTGCAGTCAAACTTTCAGCGTAATAAACCCAGACCGTTAGCCCGGGCGACGGCCTGGGTGCGGCGCTCGACGTCGAGTTTGCTGTTGATATGCCGCGCATGGGTCTTGACCGTGTGCAGCGAAATAAACAACCGCTCGCTGATTTGCTGATTCGAGCAACCCTGGGCGATTAGTTTCAGCACGCCCAACTCGCGTGCGCTCAGGGTTTCGGCCAGCACGCTGTTGTCGATGGGTTCCTCCCCCTCGGGTGGCAGCGCCTGCTCCGATTCCGGCAAGCGCGCCAACAGCGCCTCGCCCAGTGCGCAACGCGAACGCGCCTGCAACTGCTCGCGCAACCAGCCAGGGTGCTGAGTCAGTAGCTCATGAAAAGGCAACAGCGCGCCGCCGCCGCTCGCCCCGTCCAGCGCACTGTGCAATTGTTGTTGCGCCTCAGGCTCGCGACCGGCATCGCGCAGCAAGGCAGCCAGCTGAACCTGCGCGCCAATCCCCAGCAACTGCCCGCCGGCCAATTCGGCGCGCAGGCTCAGGGCGCGTAGACGCCGCTCGGCCTCCGGCAGCACGCCTTGGCGACGTGCCAGCAGCGCACACTTGAACTCGATATTCAGGGCCAGCTGCGGCAGGAACTCTGGCGCGGTGGCGGCCTGCTCGCCGCTATAGGTATCGGCCAGCCGCGCCAACCAGGCCGCAGCCAACTCAAGCCGCCCCTGAATCAGCCACAGCTCACATTTAACCAAGGTGATCATGGCCAGGTAGTAGATCGCCGGTACGTCCCAGATATGCATCAGCCGTTCAGCCTCGGCGAGCTGGGCGAAGGCCTCGGGCAGCCGCCCTTCGCGCCCCTCCAGGCTGGCCAACACGCAATAGCCAATCAGCAGGCTGATATCGCGGCACGCCCGCGCCTCGTCAAGACCCGCACTCAGACTCACGCGGGCCTGTTGCGGCTGCATGCGCAAGGTCAACAAATGGCCTTCATAGAGCGTTAGCCGCGCGCGCACTGCATACACGCGCTGCGGCGCCAGTGTGCGCAGTTGTGCCTGACCTTGACACACCTCATCCAGTGCGCGCAGCACTTCGCCGCGGGCCTGCAATACACGGGCGCGGTCGTAGTGGGCCAGGGCTTCGAACAACGGATTGTCGACCCGCTGGGCCAACTCCAAAGCCTCGCGGTTGAGGCCACGGGCGCACCACAGGTCACCGCGCACAATCGCCAGATTGGCCAGGGTCGACAAGCACATCAGGCGCTGCCCGTAACGCTCCGGAGGCAAGGCGGCCAACGCTTCAGCGCAATACAATTCAGCGCGCACGCGCTGGCCCCGACCGCGCGCAATCACCCCGCTCAAGGCCAGCCATTGCGCCAGCAAAGCGTGTTGTTCGCTGGCGCTGGGCGCCGGCAAGAACCGGCTCAGCGCCGCGGCCAGTTCTTCTGCGGCATCCAGCTGGCAAGCCAGGGTCAGCGCCCAGCCATACAGCACAATCAACCGCGGCGTGCTGACCAACAAACTGTCGGGCAGATCGATTTTCCAGCGCAATAGCATGGCGACATTCTGCTCGGCCAGCAGTTGCTCCTCGGAGAGGTTCTGCACCAGGCTCGCCGCCACATCCGGCTGACCGGCGCGCAAGGCCTGCTCCACTGCTTCATCGAGCAAACCCTGGGCACGAAACCAGCGACAGGCGCGCAGGTGCAGGCTGGTCTGCGGCACGGACGCGGCGGATGCCGGGCGCGCGCGCAGCAGATCGGAAAACAGGTGGTGATAGCGAAACCACTGGCCCTGCTCGTCCAACGGCACCAGAAATACTTGATTGGCCTGCAAATGCTGCAGGATCGTCGCGCTGTCGTGACTGTCGCGTACCGCATCGCACAGCTCGATGGAAAAACGCTCCAGGCAAGCGGTTTCATAGAGGAAGGCTTGCACCGAGGCGCTTTGGCGCTCGATCACTTCTTCCAGCAGGTACTCGCGGACCAGCCCTTCGGCGCCGTGCAGGCTGTGCCGCAGCGGATCAAATTCGCCGGTTTGCGCGGCGCTCAGCAACCACAGCCGCAAGCCGGCCACCCACCCTTCACTGCGCTGCACCAGCGTGTCCAGCGCCTCGCCCTGCAGTTCGGCGCCCTGACTGCTGAGCAGCGCGCTGATTTCCGGCACGGTCAGGCGCAGATCCTGCTCGTGCAGCTCAAGCAATTGGCGCGACAGGCGCAGGCGCGCCAGATGCCAGTCAGGCCACTGACGGCTGGTGACCAGCAACACCAGCCCGACCGGCAGATGATTGAGCAAAAACTGCAGGCAGCGATCCAGCACCGCACCCTGCGCCAAATGGTAGTCGTCCACCACCAGCAACAGCGGCGCGGCCGGATCCAAGCGCAGCAGCAGCTCATCGAGCAGCCCATCGAGCCACTCTTCGAAGGCAAACGGCTGGTGGCGCTGGCGCATTTTCAGCAAGCCCAGCGCCTCTTCGCCCAGACCGGGCATGGACTGCCGCAAGCCGGCCAACAGCCGCTCAAGAAACCGTCCGGGATCGCTGTCGCGGCGGCTCATGCCCAGCCACAGGCTTTGCCAGTGCGCCGGGAAGCGCTCGCAAAATTCAATGGCCAGCGAGCTTTTGCCGAACCCCGCGGGGGCACTGATCAGCAACAGACGGCCACTCAAACCAGCCGCCAGTTGCTCGCACAGACGCAGGCGCGACACATAACCGGCCGGCAGTGGTGGACGAAAAAAGCGCCCTTCGGTGCTTGGCCCTAGGTCGTCGCCCAAACGTTGAGAGCTGGACAGGTCAATCATTACCCGCCTCTTGGATGAATTATCGGCAGTTGAGATTCAGCAGCCTAGCCGCTTGCCCGCGGCATTTGAAGCCCTTTAGCAGATCGACCGCGCCAGCGATGAAAAACGCGGGGAGGAAATCGCGGCAATAAAAAACCGGCCCTAGGGCCGGTTCTCTTTATGCCGTGCAATGCATGCAGTCTTTTCTTGAATCTAATCAGGTTTGAACTGAGCCAGGCTTAAATTTTACGGGGATAAGGCCGTAATCCGACTCGGCTTAACGCACACCAGATTGACGCAGGGCGGCCGGGGTGAAGTCGCTTTGCGATGCGCTGTAGTCGAAGTTGTAGGCATGGTCCTCTTCGTTCTTCATGCCTAGCGCCAAGTAGCGACCGGACTGCAGGTCGTACAGGGCTTCCAGGGTGTACCAAGGCACCTGCTTGTTGTAGTAGTACTGGGCATGCGCTTCAGCTACACGCCACAAATTGCCACGCCCGTCGTAATGGTCGACCTCCGCCGCTTGCCAGGTGTCTTCGTCGATAAAGAAGTCACGTTTGGCGTAGATGTGTCGTTCGCCAGGTTTCAGGGTCGCAGTCACATGCCATACCCGGTGCAGCTCGTAGCGGGTCAGGTCCTGGTTGATATGGCCGGCCTTGATGATCTGGTCATATTTCAGGCTCGGCGAATCCAGGCCGTAGCTGTTGTACGGAATGTAGATTTCCTTCTTGCCATTGAGCTTCCACTCATAGCGATCGGGGGAGCCATTGAACAGATCGAAGTTATCGGTAGTACGCAGGCCATCCGAGGCGGTACCTGGGCCGTCATAGGCCACCTGTGGCGCCCGCCGCACGCGGCGCTGACCAGAGTTGTACAGCCAGGCCAAACGCGGTTCCTTAACCTGGTTGAGGGTTTCGTGGACCAGCAGCACGTTGCCAGCCAGGCGCGAGGGCGCCGTAACCTGCTGCTTGAAGTAGAACAACACGTTGCTTTCTTTGCTCTTATCGAAGTCCTTCAGGGCGTCATTGAAAGCAAACTCTTCCTGAAAATACACCATGCTGTAAGAGCCATTGGCCTGCGGTGTGGCTTGGGTAATCTGGCGGCTCAAGGTGCCGCCACGGTAGCGAGTGATATGGTTCCAGATCACTTCCATGCCGTCTTTGGGAATGGGGAAGGGGTTAGCGGTTTGGAAGTTTTCCAGACCGTTGCCACCTTCCACCAGTTTGGTGTTAGTGGCGTTGTGCTTGGTAGCGGCTAGCACATTGGCCGGCTCGGTTACGCTGCGATGGGTGGTGAACACCGGGATTCGATAGCTTTCCGGGTAACGCTTGAACATCGCCAGTTGACCTGGCGTGAGGTTGGCCTGGTATTGATCGACATTCTGCGCGGTGATGGTGAACAGCGGTTTTTCAGCAGCAAAGGGATCAGCCAGAAAACCTTTGTCGTCTACGGCGCCGGCATTTACCGGCAAACCACCGGTCCAGGCCGGAATAGTCCCGGCCGCGTTACCGGCCATCTCGCCACCAATCGGCGTCAAGCTGGTACCCAGCTTAGCCGCTTCTTCGGCAGAAACCGCCGCCATCACTCCAGTTGCCAACAGAGACAGGGCCAGAACCCCGGTTTGCCACAGACGTTTGGTTCGGTTCATTTTTATGATCTTCCTCAAAATTTCTGCTCCCTTAAAAATTCACGCCGAAGCTCAGCGCTACGAAGTCGCGATCGGTCGCCGTGTTGTACCGACCGCCGAAGAAGTCGGTGTAGGACAAGCTGGCGGTATAGGTGTTTTGGTATTCGGCATCGAGGCCCAGGCTCACCGCCTTGTTGCCTTCATTGAACAGACCGTTGGGGCCGTAGCCGTCCACATCATGGGACCAAGACACACTTGGTTTGAGGTTTACGCCAGCCACCGCATCCGGGTAATCCCAGATGGCCCGAGCGCGATAGCCCCAGGATGTGCTGGTGACGAAGCCGTCGTCTTCACAGTATTTGCTCACGTTTTTTGCCGTGGCACTGCCCAGCGTAGAGGTGTTCAGCGCTTGGCATTGGCCGTTCGGCAGTGGACCTGGGCCATAAACCGGATCACGGCCATAGCGAAGAGTGCTGGAGCTTTCCAGGCCGCCCACATGCGCCACCCCGATTTCGCCCACCAGCGTCAGACGCGAAGCGCCCATTACCCGATCGAAGAAGTGCGTGAAGGTAGTTTGCACTTGGGTGATTTCTTTACGCTCGTAGCCGTGCGAATCCTGACCCGGAGTGGCCTGTATCAAAGAAACATCACTGGCGCCCGGAATGATGGTCAGACCGCCGAAGAGAATGTCGGTGGTATTGATTTGCACAGGCGCGTTCGGACGGTAGCTCACTTCACCCGACCAGGCCGTGCCAGTAGGCAAGGTAGTCGAGAAGCTCAAACCGTAGAGTTGAATATCCTCTGGATATTCGATGAAGTAGTTACTGGCCCCCGCCACAGTGCCAAATGTAAGGCCTCGTGCGGCGGTTTGAAATGCGGGGCTACCGAGAACAGCTTGATTACCACCGGCAGCAGCCACTGAGGCAATGCCAAAATTGTTTACCGCTGCACCCGCCGCACCAAGAGCAGCTGCCGGCGCCGCTTGCGCGCTAAAAAACGGCAGGCGGCTGTGGTAGTTCATAAAGTAGGCGCCAAACTCGGTATCCAACGGTGCCGCAAAATAGCGAAATGCCGTACCCCACTGGCCGCTATCGCGGGCATCACGATCAGGGCCGCGCGGCACGATGACCCCTTCAGAGGTGGTATCGTAACCAAAGCCTTGTGCCGCGGCAAACCCAGACAAACCGCCGAGTGCAGGGTTCAGCACGGCAAGATTGCGATCACAGCCATCCGCCACAACATCTGGTTGAGCGAAGAAGGTACCGCAGTTATCCACTACGGTCTGATCCCATTCCAGTTGGTAGAACGCCTCCATAGAAAGGTTGTCAGTCAAACTTTGCGACACATAGAACATGTTGACCGGAATCAGACCTTCTTTGACTTCGGCACCCGGACGGCGAAACGCGGAGGCATCCACCGGGTTGATCGAGTTGATCGAGTTCTGAATAAAAGTGCTTTCACCCCAACTGACCACCTGCTTACCGAAGCGTACCGAACCTGGCATGTCGGCAATGGCATAGTTATGGTAGATAAAGGCGTCGAGAATTTGTGCGCCAGAAGACTGCGCCGCGACCTTGCGATTATGGTCGTCGATGTCCTTGAATGGTCGGCTTTCATCCTTGGTTTCGAAGTCATACCAATACTTACCGCGAACGAATATCCCGGTATCGCCGTATTTCACCCCCAGATCATGAATGCCCTTGAAGATTTTCGAGAAAGTTTTGCCTTTCTTGAAGTTCAGGTGGCTATCGTCGGAAGTTTGCGACAAACCATCGCCACCGTTATTCGAGCCAATCAAATCCGCATCACCATCGCGAACCGACCAGCTGGCACCCACCGATAACGCAGAATCGAACTGCCCTTCAAATGGCCCCATATCGAACGTAACGGCAGATGCCGAGCCGGCGAATGTGCAAGCGAGACTGACGGCCAGCGGCAACTTTGCCAGACGCCAGAACGGTTTGATTGATGTCATCGACCTACTCCATGTATTTTTTTGTTATGGATGGTGCGGACTATAACCAGCCGCCCGTACAACTAGATCCCTCGAAAGGGTGATTTGCACTGCCCAGCATTTTGGCCCGCGGCTTCCATCGCTCTCACCCTGCGCGAGTCGAGCCCCAAGGGCCTGAAAAGAGCAATAAACACGCCAAACACTTGTTTGACTGGCGAGTCACTTTTGTACAGCCTGGCCATGTGCCTTAGCGCGCTTTTAATTACCTTGTTGCGCGTTAAAGCGTCGAGAGAAACGCGCTACCGGCGGCCTGCCACTGGGCGATATCCAGGCGAATGCGTTTCTTATCCAGCTTGCCGACGCTGGTCTTGGGGATTTCGGTAACAAAAGCAATTTGGGTCGGAATGGCCCACTTATTCAGCAAACCTTGCTCAACAAACGGCTTGAGGTGCGCTTTGAGCCCCTTGGCGTCCAGCGTCTGCTCGACGCACAGCACCAGCAGGGCGAACGGCCGCTCGCCCCACTGCGGATCAGGCACGCCGACCACTGCCACTTCGCGCACCGCCGAATGCCGGCTAATCAGGTCTTCCAGTGCCAGGGAGGAAACCCACTCGCCGCCAGTCTTGATCACGTCCTTAATCCGGTCGCGAATGTCGATAAAGCTCATGGTGTCCAGAGTCGCCACGTCGCCTGTGTGCAGCCAACCATGCTCCCAAAGTTCTTCGCTTTTTTCCGGCTCGTTCACATAGCCCTGGCTCAGCCAGGGCGAGCGCAACACCAATTCACCCTGGGATTCGCCATCGGCGGGCAGAAAACTCCCATCGGCGTCCATGATCGCTGCTTCGACCAGTGGCACCGGCACCCCGGCCTTGATCCGGTAGGTGATGCGCTCGTCTTCGCTGCCGGCGAGCAGCTCATCGTTCAGGTGCGCACAGGAAATCAACGGACAGGTCTCGGACATACCGTACGCCGCAGTCAGCTGGAAGCCGCGCCCCTTGGCCGCCTCATATAGCGCGCGGGTCAGGGCGCTGCCGCCGATGATCACTTTCCAGCCGGAGAAATCCACGCCCTGGCCGGCCTTGGCATTGAGCACCATCTGCAGGATGGTCGGCACGCAGTGGGAAAACGTCACTTTTTCGCGCTGCCACAATTTGACCAGTAGCTCCGGGTCGTAACGCCCTGGGTACACCTGTTTGACCCCGAGCATGGTCGCCACATAAGGCAGGCCCCAGGCGTGCACATGAAACATCGGGGTGATGGGCATGTACACGTCGTCGGTGCCCATCAGCCGGATGCTGTCCAGGCTGCCGAGCACGGCGGCCGCAGACATGGTGTGCAGCACCAGTTGCCGGTGTGTGAAATACACGCCCTTGGGATTGCCGGTGGTGCCGGTGGTGTAGAAGGTAGTGGCGACCGAATTTTCGTCGAAATCGGCAAACTCATACTGCGTACTGGCCGCCGCCATTAGCTGCTCGTACTCGCCGATCAGGTTGGGCAGCGCGGCGCTTTTTTCCGGTGCATCGGTCAGCAGCAGGGTTTTTTCCACCGTGCTCAGGTGCTCGGCGATGCCCTGGTAGAGCGGCACGAACTCGCTGTTGACCAGCACGAATTTATCCTCGGCGTGGTTCATGGTGTAGAGGATCTGCTCGGGAGACAGACGAATATTGATGGTGTGCAACACCGCGCCGAGCATCGGCACGGCGAACATGCACTCCAGATAACGGTGGCTGTCCCAGTCCATCACCGCCACGGTGTCGCCGGCTTTCACCCCGGCGTTGGTCAGCACATTGGCCAGGCGCGCGACCCGCTCATTAAAGGTCGCGTAGCTGTAGCGCATAAGGTCGCGATAGACAATTTCCCGAGTTTTTTCGTAGCGACTGCCGGAGAGCAGCAGGCGCTTGATCAGCAAGGGATAGGGGTAGGCATTCGCGGCGGGCGGAATCACACGGGTCTGGAGCATGGCGGTACCTGTTCAGATCGAATTGTTTTTGGCGTGAAGGCACTTTAAGAGCCATGGGGCGGCTCAGAAATCAGCCAAAAGAATGATTTGCCGCAGAACAACGCGGCCTGACTATCAAGCGGCAAACGGCAAACGGCTTTGCAGGACCCTACACATCGTTTCGACGAGGCTCGCTAAACGGCGCAGAACCGCAACGCGCTGGGCTGGGCTGGGCTGTGCGGATGCGGATGCGGCAGTATTGGCGCGGCCGGCACGTCTTAGGGATGGCGGCGCTGCTGCGCCAAGTCCAGCGGTTAGCGCAGCTCGGTAAAGGCCAATTTGATGCCAAGCCCGACCAGCACCGCGCCCATGGCCCGATCAAACCAGTGACCCATACGGGCGAAGCCGGCCCGCACCCGCGGCTGACTGAACAGCCGCGCCACCAGGCAGAACCACAGCGCGGTGGCCAGCGCCAGGTACAGCCCATAACCGGCCTGCACCGCCAGCGGGGTGTGCGGGCTGATCACCACGGTGAACAGCGAGAGAAAGAACAGGGTCGCCTTGGGGTTCAGCCCGTTGGTCATCACGCCGGTGATAAAGGCCTGGCGCGGGCTGCGCGGCCCGGCCTGCAGATCAACGGTCGCCGTAGGGTCTTGCGGCTTGGCGCGCAGGGCCTTGATTCCGATATACAGCAGGTAGGCCGCCGCCAGCCATTTCAGCGCATTGAACAGCAGCACCGACTGCGCCACGATCAGGCCGATGCCCAGTAGCGAATACGCCACATGCACGAAAATCCCCGCGCCCACACCCAGCGCCGTCCAAGTGCCGGCGCGCCGCCCGACCGCCACGCTGGCGCGCACCACGATGGCGAAATCCGGACCGGGGCTGGCCACGGCGAGCAGGTGCACCACGGCCACGCTCAAGAACTCGATCCAGTACGCGTTTATCCACTGCATAAAAAAGGCGCTCCGCACTGTCGCTGAGGGTTTGCTAGGCTGGCGATCTTACGTCCTCCCTTCCCGACAAAACAGGTACAGCCGATGACCCTCACTCCACGCGCCGTATTTCTCGACCTGCATTCCCTGGACCTGGGCGACCTCGACCTGGCTGCGTTGCAGCAGGCGTTCGGCGAACTGGTCATGCATGAGCGCAGCGAGCCGCAGCAGGTCATCGAACGTTTGCAGGGCGCGCAGGTGGCCATCAGCAACAAGGTGGTACTGAACGCCGCGACTTTCGCCGCCTGCCCCGACCTCAAACTGGTATTGATTAGCGCTACCGGCACCGACGCCGTTGACCTGGACGCCGCCCGCGAGCACGGCGTAAGCGTGTGCAATTGCCAGGGTTATGGCACGCCCTCGGTGGCGCAGCACACGCTGATGCTGCTGCTGGCGTTGGCCACGCGGTTGCCAGACTACCAACAGGCGGTGCGCGCTGGGCGCTGGCAGCAAGCGTCGCAGTTCTGCTTGCTTGACTACCCGATTGTCGAACTGGCCGGCAAAACCCTCGGTCTGCTCGGCCATGGTGAGTTAGGCGGCGCGGTGGCCAAACTGGCCGAGGCGTTCGGCATGCAGGTGTTGCTCGGTCAACTGCCTGGCCGCCCCCCGCGCGCCGACCGCCTGCCGCTGGATGAACTGCTACCCCAGGTCGACGCCCTGACCCTGCATTGCCCGCTGAACGCAGCCACCCGCGACCTGATCGGCGCGCGCGAATTGGCGCTGATGAAACCCGGCGCTTTTTTGATCAACAGCGCGCGCGGCGGCCTGGTCAACGAGCAGGCGCTGGCCGATGCCTTGCGCCGCGGCCAGCTGGGCGGCGCGGCCTGCGATGTGCTGAGCCAAGAGCCGCCGCGAGACGGCAATCCATTGTTAGCCGCGGATATTCCACGCCTGATCATCACCCCCCACAGCGCCTGGGGCAGCGTTGAAGCGCGCCAGCGCATCGTTGTGCAGCTCGCCGAAAACGCCCAGGCGTTCTTCGCCGGTGCCCCGCGCCGACAAGTGAGCTAGCCGGTTGGCCTCGCCGCGCAGCCGCGCGGCGAGTCAGGTTGTGCCATCATCCATGCGAGCGATTGCACCGTTCCTCGCCATGCTGGGTTAGCACGGCATGGCCAGCGGCAGCGATCATCGCCTAACCGACGTCGGTCATTAGCCGAGCATGCCCCGTTCATGGATGGGTCGTGCTGCGTCCCGCTTTGCTATGCTGCGCCCCTTTTCGAGGAACGCTCATGGACCTGCGAAGCCAAGTACTCCTGCGCCAGCCCCAGCTGTTCGGCGGCAACCTGCTGCTGGTCGGGCTGCCCGACGATGCGCTGCTCGCGCAGTTGCCCAACGCCCATGGTTGGAGCTGGCATGCCGGCCAGCAAGCCAAACTGGAGCAGCGTTATCCACAGCGCTGCGCCTTCGGCGTCGAGCTGCCGAGTCGCGCGTTCGATGCTGCCGTGCTGTTTCTGCCCAAGTCCCGCGAGCTGAGCGATTACCTGTTGCAGGCACTGGCCAGCCAACTGGCCGGGCGCGAGCTGTTTCTGGTCGGCGAGAAACGCGGCGGTATTGAAAGTGCGGCCAAACAGCTGCAACCCTTCGGGCGACCCCTCAAGTTGGACAGCGCCCGCCACTGCCAGCTCTGGCAGGTGCGCGTCGACCAGGCGCCGGCCGCGCCCGATCTGCACGCCCTGGCCCAGCGTTATGAACTGGAATTGGCAGATGGCCCGCTGAGCGTGATCAGCCTGCCCGGGGTGTTCAGCCATGGCCGCCTGGATCGCGGCACGGCGTTGCTGCTGCAGCATCTGGATCAACTGCCCAGCGGCCATCTGCTGGACTTCGGCTGCGGCGCCGGGGTGCTCGGCGCCGCGCTCAAGCGGCGTTTTCCGCATAACCAGCTCAGCCTACTGGATGTGGACGCCTTCGCCGCCGCCAGCAGTCGCCTGACCCTGGCCGCCAACGGTCTGGACGCTGAGGTACTGACCGGTGACGGCATCGACGCGGCGCCCCTGGGCCTGGACGCCATCCTCAGCAACCCGCCGTTCCACGAAGGTGTCCACACCGATTACCAGGCCACCGAAAACCTGCTGCGCCAGGCTCGCCAGCACCTAAAACCGGGCGGCGAACTGCGTCTGGTGGCCAACAGTTTTCTGCGCTACCAACCGCTGATCGAAGAACACCTGGGGCCGTGCCGCACCCTGGCCACCGGCCAGGGCTTTCGCGTGTACCAGGCCAAGCGCCGCTAAAAGCACGCAGCAACCCCGGCAGGCGGCGCAATGGTGTTCACTTGAGCCATTGACCGGATACTTTTGCTTTTCGGCTCTACAGCGAAACCCACGAAAAACGCCGCTTTCCTATTTCAGGGTAAGCGGCGTTTTTTTCCGTAAGCGAACAGCATTGCGGCAGGCGGCGCGCAGTTTAAAAAGAGCATGGGGGGAATCTGCCTCGGCACGCCTTGCCCAACACACCGGACTTGGGCAAAATGCGCGCCGTCCTAGGGGAGTAATCTCCCGCGAGCAGCCTACCTGGCAGGCTCGCCGGGCACGCGTCAACATACTGGGTCAACCGACCCTGGTGCGTGCGACCCACGGCCTTCCACGGCCCGCGGTTTGACCAGACCTATGACACGTACACCTGACCCGGGGCGGGCAGATGGTACGTGTCATAGCCATGTCGACCCGCCCCTAGGAAACCTCATGGAATCGTTGTACATCTCCACTTTTATCGTGGCCCTGGCCGAAATCGGCGACAAGACTCAGCTCTTGGCGTTGCTGCTGGCGGCACGCTTTCGCAAGCCCTGGCCAATCATCGCCGGCATCGTGGTCGCCACCCTGGCCAATCACTTTGCTGCCGGCGCCATTGGCAACTGGGTTGCCAGCTTCTTCTCCGCCGCCAGCCTGAGCTGGATTCTTGCCGCCAGCTTCGTCGCCGTGGCGTTCTGGACGCTGATCCCAGACCAACTGAATGACGACGAAGTGGCTGGACTGAAGCGCTACGGCCCCTTTCTGACCACCCTGATCGCGTTTTTCCTGGCCGAAATGGGCGACAAAACCCAGGTGGCCACCGTGATGTTGGCCGCCCAGTACCCGAATTTCATTCTGGTGATCCTCGGCACCACGCTGGGCATGCTGCTGGCCAATGTGCCGGTGGTGCTGGCCGGCAACTTCGCTGCCGAGCGTCTGCCGCTGACTCTGATTCGCCGCCTCGCCGCCGCGGCTTTCGGCCTGATGGCGTTGTACGCGGGTTACCAGGCGCTGCAGTTTAGCGGCTGGATTTAACCGCGCGGCGCTGGAGTCGAGACTCGTACTGCTGGCGCACAAACGGCCAACAACGGCGCAGGCGTCTGCGTCAACTGACCCGCGCGGCCTTGAGCAGGTCGCGACGCAGTGCGGTTATTTGGCCTGCTGATACAGCGGCATGACTTTGGGAATGGCCGCCTGCAATGCGGCGATGCGGTTACTGGAGGCCGGGTGCGTGCTCATGAACTCTGGCGGCGCGCCCTGACTGGCTTGACTCATCTTCTGCCACAGGCTGATCGCGGCGTTGGGGTTATAACCGGCCCGCGCTGCCAGCTCTAAGCCGATCAAATCAGCCTCGTTCTCGTTGCTGCGGCTGTTGGGCAGGGTCAAGCCGTACTGCACCACTGTGTCGGCCAGCGCCATGCTGGTCTGGCCCAACCCAAACAAGGCAGTGGCGCCCTGCTGGGCCACCTGGATGCCATAGGCCTTGGACATGGCCTCGCGGCCGTGTTCGCGCAAGGCGTGGGCAATTTCATGCCCCATTACCGCGGCAATTTCGTCATCCGTCAGCTGTAGTTTTTCGATCAGGCCGCTGTAAAAAATAATCTTGCCGCCGGGACCGCAGCTGGCATTCATTTCAGCGCTTTTAATCAAACTGACCTGCCATTGCCACTGGGCTGCATCCGGGCGAAAAACCGGCGCTTTGGCGATCAGCCGGGCGGCGATCGCATCGACCCGGCGCGCCATGCTGCTGCTTTCGTCCAGCACGTGTTTAGCCGAGGCTTCCGTGAGCGTTTGCTGATAAGCCTGCGCCGACAGCTGGTTAACCTGTTCGCTGGACAGCATGCTGAACATATATTGCTTGCGATCGACGCCCACGGCGCCGCCGCTGGTGGTGTTGATGGCCTGGCAGCCGGTGAGCAACAGGGCAGCGAACAGTCCGGTAAGACGAAGCGAGGCAGGCATGGGTCTTCTCCATTAAATAATGGCCGCATGCTAAGCCACTTCAGGGCCTTGCAACAATGTGACCCGTCGGCTGAATTTATGGCTATTCAAGGGTGGTGGTGGGCTGTGCCGGTCACTACGCCGGGGTTAGGCACTCCGGGCCATCCAGTGCGGGATCGTTGACCAGCCCGGCCAGCACCCGCTCGCGCAAGGCCACCGGCGACTGGCCGAGTAAGGTCAGCAAGTCGGGCAGCGGGGTCTGCGGGTCCAGCCAGGCGTCCTGGCCCTGGGCATCGAGAATCAACGGCCGGCGCTGATTGGCCGCCGCCTGAGTCACCAGCGCCACGCTCAGGTAGCTGTGCCCCTGCACCGGATAGGCTTCCCAGATGGCCGCTAAATACAGCAGCGACTCCTCGCCGCTCAACCAGTACGGTCGCTTGCGCACGGTGCCGCGCCACTCGTAGAAACCATTGGCCGGCAACAGGCAGCGGCGCAACCGAAAGGCTTCGCGAAACAGCGGTTGATCGACCAGGGTTTCTGCCCGGGCATGGGCCGGTGCGCGCGACAAATCAGTGAACCACGGCGGGGTCAGCCCCCAGAGCGCCGACGCCGCCTGCCGCTCGCCCTCCACACTACGCATCATCAGCACCCGACCCTTGGGCGCGATATTCCAGTGCGGCTGCTGATCGGCCGGAAAACCGGGCATCGCGGTCAGTGCAGGGGTCCAGCGAAACAGGGCATAACGTCCACTCATAGGGCAGCCAGATTCCTTTTTTTTCAGTTAACAAAATGGTACTCAACGCGCAAAAGGCTTAGCACAGCAAGGTGCCGGACTCGGCCTGCGGTTCATCACCCGGCAGCGGCTGGGCGGCATTGTACGTGGCGATCAGCTCACGCGCCTGGGCCGCCTGCGGGTTGTTCACCAGCAGCCCGAGCAGGCCGCCGACCGGCAGCTCGCCGATGGCGCCCAGCAGGTCACGGCCGGTCAGATGCGCCTCAATACCTTCACTGGCCAGCATGCCGATCAGCAATTGTGCCTCCAGCAGGTCTTGTGGCTCATAAATGCGCTGCATCAGTCATCCTCCGTGCGCACATCTAGCGTCCAGTCGACGCCATCGGTGCGCAGATCAAAGACGATGGGCCGGCAACACACGGAGCAATCCTCGATGTACTGCTGATCACCCCCAGACAAGTCGAGCAGTGCCTGCACCGACTCGCCGCAATAGGGACATTGATAGTGCTGGGTTTCAAGCATCGCGGTCTCCGCTGTGACTTCAAGTACAATATTAAGTCTAGTCCAGGCTCCTTGCGGGTCGACCTCTACCAAAACCGTTCTAACTACATGAGAGCATGATGGGCCAATTCGATTCCATCCGACCGTACAACGACGACGAAGTACCCGCAGTTCTGGCGCGCCTGTTGGCCGACAAGTCCTTTCTCGAAATACTCACGCAGTTTCGTTTTCCGCGCCTGGCCCACTCCTGCGGCTGGCTGCTCAAGCCGCTTATTGCCTTTCTTCTGCGCCGCGCCGCCAAGGGCATCAACAACGTGGCCACGCTACAGGACAAGGTCGAGCGCTATGTAGACCGGATCATCGACCACGCCACCGACGGCGTGACCTATTCCGGTGTCGAGCGGCTCACCGCTGGCAGCGCCTACCTGTTGCTGGCCAACCACCGCGACATTGTCATGGACCCGGCCTTCGTCAATTACGCGGTGTACCACGCTGGGCTGCCGACGCCACGCATCGCCATCGGCGACAACTTGCTGCAAAAGCCCTTTGTCAGCGATCTGATGCGCCTGAACAAGAGCTTTATCGTGCATCGCTCGCTCAGTGGCCGGCGCGAAAAACTGGCGGCCTTTCAACTACTCTCAGCCTATATCAACCATTCGATCCGCACCGATCAGCAGTCGATCTGGATCGCCCAGGCCGAGGGTCGCGCCAAGGACGGTGATGACCGTACCGATTCGGCGATCCTCAAAATGTTACATATGAGCCGCAAGAGTGAGCCCTTTGCCGAGGTGATTGCCGAGCTGAACCTGACCCCGGTGTCGATCAGCTACGAATACGATCCCTGCGATCAGGCCAAGGCCCGCGAGTTGTATATTCGCGCCACCACGGGCTGCTACGAAAAGGCCCCGGGTGAGGACGACAGCAGCATCGCCCGCGGCATCACTGGCTACAAAGGCCGGGTCCATGTGAGCTTTGCCGCGCCCATCGACACGCCCTTCGAGGACAGCAAGCAATTGGCGGCGCTGGTGGATCAAAAGATTCTGGCCGGCTACCGGTTGTTTCCGGCGCATTACCTGGCCTACGAAATGTGGAGCGAGCGCGATCCGGCCCTGACCGTACCGCGCGCCACCGAGCTGTTTGCAGCCTCCGAACTGGCCACCGCGCAAGTCCAGTGGCAAAAACGTCTGAGCGACTGTCCGGCCGAGCAGCGGCCGTTTCTGGTGGTGCAATATGCCAATCCAGTGCGCAATCAGTACCGGTTGACCGCCTCCTCGCCCTCGCCCTGACAGGCGTTTCTCTTGTTAGAAACGCGATGGAGAGTGCTCCGCTGTCAGGTTGCTTATGCAGCGGCGGCGACTCACCGAAATTGCCGCCCGCGTTTCCGACGAATACCGCAGTAGAGTACAAATTAATCGGCTAGACTTTAGGTGTGCCTAGACCCGCAACGGAAGTGCAATCAAGCGGGCCGAGTCTATATGCCGAAACAGGCTTCACTATTTCATGGAGGAATACCCCAAATGTTAGTTGCTCAACCTCAGGATCGCGATTACCTGAATGATGTGCAGAACGATGTCGAAGCGGTGATCGACGAACTTTCTATTAACGTGCAGGACACCCATTGGCTGGTCTACTGCGCCCTTGGTGGTCACGAGCACTACGACTTGCCAGTCAGTGACCAGTACAGCCGCTTGTGCATGCCGGACTTTTACACCCAGGCAGCCTGAAGATCCCAGCCCAGCAATGGTGCCAAGCCGAAAACCGTTAAAAAAGTAGAAAGCAAAAGCCCGGGTTAACCCGGGCTTTTTTATGCGCGCTTATTGCGTGATGGCACGCGACGCCAACGGTTTACTCGGTCAGCAGCTTGCCGATGGCTGGGTCCTTGAACGTGCGGGTCAGCGCGTCGCTGAGCACATCGCTGACCAGCTTGGTGTTGGTCTGCTGGTTTGGGGCCATGCCAAAGGTTTGCTCCAGCGAGGCGCCATAACGGCCGCTGTAACGACGGGTGGCGTTCTGCACATCGGCGCGGAAGGTGGCACTGATGGTGGCTTCGGTCACATACAGACCCTTTTTCGGTGACTGATACTTCAACTCTGCCAGCGTCAGCGTCAACTCCGGGGCGTTATAGGCGTTGGGCGTGGGTGTGAAGCCGAGCAGGCGCACGGCCGCGTTAGCCTGGGTTTGTAGCTTGGGCAGCAGATCCGCGCTGCTGACGCTCAGATTACTGGTCTCTGGATACAGACCACCACGGGTGCCCAGCAACGGCGAAGGTCGGCCGTCTACCACCCGAACCACGACTGGCTGACCCTTACCGACAGCCGTAAGTGGCGTACTCAATTTGGGTTGTGGGCTGAGTTGTTGCGGGCTGAGAACACAGCCGGTCAACGTCAGGCTAGTAACAGCAATCAGGCCAAACAACAGGCGATGCGGCAAGCTCATCTCGTCTCTCCATAAAAAGTGGGGCGCACAGTGCTGCGCAGTATAGCGACCGCCCGCCAACGCTGACAGGCTTGCGGCACATAGGCCGCACCTTGCAGCATCCTTCTCGTGGTTCTGCCGGGCGTCCTTTTAGCGGCCGGCAGCATCACCGACAGCTCATGGCTATCAGACTAATGATCTGCCAGCGGGAGGAAGAAAAATTAAGGCAAAGGATTAATTCCATGCGTTCACCGTTATAATCGCGCCCCGATCATAGGGAGTCTCCTGATCGGGCCTCGCACCTTTGCTGATACAACCGCTATCAGCCCCGCTCGCCCCAGAGAGTCGCCCACCTTGCGTTGCCCATTTTGGCAACGACCTGTTTGACGTTCATGCCTCCAAAAGAGCCTGAATTATCGGTTTTACAACTTCACAAGAGTGTGGTGAATACATGAAAACGCTCGCGACTATCAACAGCGCTCTAATTCCGCCTCTTTACGCTGAGTGCACATAGCGCCCGTCATTGATTGACCGGTGCCATTCAGGCTCGAGCCCTTTCAGGCCGAGTGTGACGCTGCCTATTGGGGAGAATTTGAAATGACTCAGCAAGAATACGATACCGTCGACGTAGTACTGGTGGGCGCAGGCATTATGAGCGCGACCCTGGCCGTGCTACTCAAAGAACTCGACCCCAACCTTAAGCTGGAAGTGGTGGAGTTGATGGACTCCGGGGCGATCGAAAGCTCCAACCCCTGGAATAACGCAGGGACCGGGCATGCCGGGTTGTGCGAGTTAAATTACACGCCTCCCGCCGCTGACGGCTCAATCGATATCCAGAAAGCCGTCAGCATCAACTCCATGTTCGAGGAGTCGAAACAGTTCTGGGCTTATCTGGTGAAGCAAGGCTTCTTTGGCACCCCTAAAAGCTTTATCAGCCAGGTGCCGCACCTGAGTTTCGTGCAGGGTGAGGAAGGCATCGCCTTCCTGAAAACCCGCTTCGCGGCGCTGACTCAGTATCACGGTTTCGCAGCAATGGAGTACACCGAGGACCGCGCCGTCATGGAGCAGTGGATGCCCTTGATGATGCCCGGCCGTCCCGCAGATGAGCCGATCGCGGCCACCCGCATATTGGCGGGCACCGACGTCAACTTCGGCACACTGACCCATCACCTGCTGAGTCATTTGACCAGCAAACCCGATGCCCGCGTCGAGTGCAGCCAAAAAGTTGTGGATCTGACCCGCTGCGACCAGGGTTGGCATGTGCGCATCAAGGATATGAAAAACGGAGGCCATCGCACCCTCACCTCCCGCTTCGTGTTTCTCGGCGCCGGTGGCGCAGCGTTGCCGCTGCTGCAAATGTCCGGCATTCCCGAAGGCAAAGGCTATGGCGGTTTCCCGGTCAGCGGCCAGTGGCTGCGCTGCGATAACCCGGACATCGTCAAGCAGCACCAGGCTAAGGTTTACAGCCAGGCCGCGGTCGGCTCGCCGCCGATGTCTGTGCCGCACTTGGATACTCGAGTAGTCGATGGCAGCACATCCCTGCTGTTCGGGCCGTATGCAGGGTTTTCCACCAAGTTTTTGCGCCACGGCTCAGTGCTCGACCTGCCACTGTCGATTCGCCCCGGCAATATCGGCCCGATGCTGGCCGTGGCCCGCGACAATATGGACCTGACTCGCTACCTGATCGGCGAGGTGCTGCAATCCGATGAACAACGCATGAAGGCCCTGCGACGCTTCTATCCAGAGGCCAAGGCCAGCGACTGGCGCCTGGAAATGGCCGGTCAGCGCGTGCAGATCATCAAGAAAGACCCGAATAAAGGCGGCATTCTGCAGTTCGGCACCGAGCTGGTGTCCTCGCAAGACGGCTCCATCGCCGCCCTGCTTGGCGCTTCACCGGGCGCCTCGGTCACCGTGTCGATCATGCTTGATCTGCTCCAGCGCTGCTTCCCCGAGCAAATGCTCTCGACGCAATGGATCAACAAACTCAAGGAGATATTCCCGGCCTTGGCCAAAGAGCTGCAAGCCGATCCGGCGCTGTACCAGCAAGTCCAGAGCCACTCCGATCAGGCCCTGCACCTGTCGGTTGAGGACAGCGTGAGCGCCGAACTCGCCTGAGTTCTGCTCCACCGCACTCCAAAAAAACCGCCTAGATGGGCGGTTTTTTTTGGCGCTACACCCGTAAGGAGCTGATCGCAAGCCGGGTAAGTTTCAGCCCACCCATACTCAGGTTTAGCGGCGGTGTACTAAAGCTCGCCATAGCGCACGCCGACCATCACGCGCGGCAGTTCCTTGCGCGAGCAGGCGGGCCGGCAACATCGACTAAGGCAACAGCTTCGCCGCTTCGATTAGCTCGATATAGGCCTGGGCCTGACGCTGGTCCTGGATCAGCGCGATAAAGTCGCGGCCTTGGGCGTCTTGGGCATTCAGGTCATAGCCGGCGGCGACGAAAAAGCCCAGAAAGCGCTCGAAATCATCGAGACGCAAACCGCGGTAGGCTTTGTGCAGCTTGTGCAAGGACGGTGCAGTGGCATCCGTCGGCTCCACATCCAAGAACAGCTTGATCGGCTCGTCGCCAATCTCCTCGCCAATCACCTGCTTCTTGTCTTTACGCATCATCCACTCCAACCGAGTATTTTCACGGGCCAGCAGTTTACATCCCTTTGACCGCATAAATGCCCGGCGCATTGCGCCAGTAGCCCTTGTAGTCCATGCCGTAGCCGAAGAGAAAGCGGTCGATGCACGGCAGGCCGACGTACTCGGCTTTCAGGTCGGGACGCGCCTTGCGCTCGTGAGTCTTGTCGATCAGCACGGCGATATGCACCTTGGCCGCCCCGGCATGCTGGCAGAAATCGATAATCGCCCCCAGGGTATGACCTTCATCGAGGATGTCATCGATGATCAGCACCTCGCGGTCAACCAGCGACACTTCCGGCTTGGCCTTCCAGAACAGCTCGCCGCCACTGGTTTCATTGCGATAGCGAGTGGCGTGCAGGTAGGACAGCTCCAAGGGGAAATTCAGTTTGGGCAACAGCTTGCCGGAGAAGATCAGGCCGCCGTTCATGACACAGAACACCAGCGGATTACTTTCAGCCAGATCGGCATTGATCGCCACGGCGATCCGCTCGATGGCCGCTTCGACCTCGGCTTCGGGGTAGATACAGTCGGCCTGGGCCATGACGCTGCGAATATGCGCGAGATCGACGGACATAGCATTTCCTCTGGGTGGGAGTGGCGAGCCGCATCAGCATGTTAAGCGGGGCGAGCCTCGCATAAGCCGATAGGCCGACGTCGAGCGCCGATAAAGGCAGCCGACTAAAAGTCGGCCACGGTACTGATCCGCCTGCTGCAGGGCAAGTCCTACGGCGCCCCGCTCGTCCTGACAGCACGCGTTGCCGTGCATTTAATGCCGGCGTCGGCGGACTCGCCAGACACGGCCGACACAGCCCGAGCCAAAAATGGATTAATCTATCGGCACTTTTTTGCCTGCCCCGCCGGAGACTCTTGCCATGACCGTCCGTGAAATCCATCACCCGCTGATCCGCCACAAACTCGGTTTGATGCGCCGCGCCGATATCAGCACGAAGAATTTTCGCGAACTGGCCCAGGAACTCGGCGCTCTGCTGACCTATGAAGCGACCCAGGATCTGCTCCTGGAAAGCTACGAGATCGAGGGCTGGTGCGGCCCGGTGCAGGTGGAAAAAATCGCCGGCAAGAAGATCACCGTGGTGCCAATCTTGCGCGCTGGCATTGGCATGCTCGACGGCGTGCTCAGCCTGGTCCCGGGCGCCAAGGTCAGCGCCGTGGGTATCGCGCGCAATGAAGAAACGCTGCAGGCACACACCTACCTGGAAAAACTGGTGCCCGAAATTGACGAACGCCTGGCCCTGATCATCGATCCGATGCTGGCCACCGGCAGTTCCATGGTCGCCACCATCGACCTGCTGAAAAAAGCCGGCTGCAAGAATATCCGCGCTATGGTCCTGGTTGCCGCGCCCGAAGGCATTGCTGCGGTGCAGCTGGCGCACCCCGACGTGCTAATTTTCACCGCCTCCATCGACCAGCGGTTGAACGAGCGCGGCTATATCATTCCGGGCCTGGGCGATGCCGGCGACAAGATTTTCGGCACCAAGCAGAAGGATTTCTGATTGATGCACGATCCACTCAAGGAACCGCTCTGGCGCCAGGCGCTGGCCGGTTCACAGATGCTCTTCGTGGCCTTCGGTGCGCTGGTCTTGATGCCGCTGATTACCGGCATGGACCCCAACGTGGCGTTGTTTACCGCCGGGCTCGGCACGCTGATTTTCCACCTGGTGACCAAGAATCAGGTGCCGGTGTTTCTGGCCTCCTCCTTTGCCTTTATCGCGCCGATTCTTGCCTCAAAAGCCGACTTCGGCCTGCCGGCGACGCTCGGTGGCCTGGTCGCTGCGGGCGTCGCCTATATGCTGCTGGCCGGCGCGGTAAAGCTCAACGGCACTGGCTTTATCGACCGACTGCTGCCGCCGGTGGTGATCGGTCCGGTGATAATGGCCATCGGCTTGGGGCTGGCCCCTGTCGCCGCCAATATGGCGATGGGCAAGGCCGGCGATGCCAGCGTGCAACTGGTGCCTTATAACATCGCGCTGATGATCTCCCTGCCCGCGCTGATCACCACTCTTGTGGTGGCCGTGGTCGGCCGCGGGATCTTTCGTCTGGTGCCGATCCTAAGCGGCGTCGCCGTGGGCTATGCGCTGGCCGCGTTCTTCGGGGTGATCAATTTCAGCCTAGTAGCCGCTGCGCCCTGGCTGGCATTGCCGCAGTTCGTGGCCCCGGAACTGCACTGGGGGGCGATCCTGTTTATGTTGCCGGTGGCCATCGCGCCGGCCATCGAGCACATCGGCGACGTACTGGCGATCGGCACCGTGACCGGCAAGAACTACCTGAAAAAACCCGGTTTGCATCGCACCCTGCTTGGCGATGGCCTGGCCACCTCCGTCGCCGGCATGCTCGGCGGCCCGCCCAACACCACCTACTCGGAAGTCACCGGCGCAGTGATGCTGACCAAGAACTTCAATCCGAAGACCATGGTCTGGGCGGCAGTCATCGCCATGCTGCTGGCGTTTATCGGCAAATTTGGCGCGCTGCTGCAAGGCATTCCGGTGCCGGTAATGGGTGGCATTCTCTGCCTGCTGTTCGGTTCCATCGCGGTGGTGGGCCTCAATACCCTGATCCGCCATCAAGTCGATCTGTCCGAGGCGCGCAACCTAGTGATCGTCGCGGTGACTCTGGTATTCGGCATCGGCGGCATGGTGATCGGCGCCGGCGATGTCAGCCTCAAGGGCATCTCGCTGTGCGGCATCGTCGCCATCCTGCTCAACCTGCTGTTGCCCGGCGGCAGCGGCTGGCACAGCAAAAAGCTGAGCGACGAGCAGGCCTCGTAACGGGCCGGCTGGCGCTTCAGACCGAGGCTGCCAGCCAGCGGGCTGCTCGCTTCGCTCCGCGGCCGAAGGCGGCGGACCAAGGGCCAGCTAAAAACGCCGCGCACCCTGCGAGGCGTTTTTAAGCGATGTACACGTTAACTGTTGCACCTCGCTACTCGTAGAGTGGGCTTCAGCCCGCCGCCCCTGAACGCTGCAATAGTGCTGGGTTGTCGCTCTCCCTACAAAAGCACTGCGTCTAATCAACCGTTAACGCAGGCATAGCTAAGACAAAAACGCCTCGCACATTGCGAGGCGTTTTTTCATCTATTCAGCGGCGCCTGAACGGTGCCGCCCAGGGCGCCACCGGTTACAACGCTTGCGGCGCGCGCTCGCACAGACGGGTAAGCGCGCTGACCCAGGCCGGATGATCGTTCAGGCAGGGCACCAGCAGCAGTTCTTCGCCGCCGGCGGCGAGAAAAGTCTGCCGGCCGCGGTCGCCGATCTCTTCCAGGGTTTCGATGCAATCGGCAACGAAGGCCGGGCACATCACCAGTAACTTCTTCACACCCTGTTGGGCCAGCTCCTGCAAATGAGCCTCGGTGTAGGGTTCGATCCACTTATCACGACCCAGGCGTGACTGAAAGGACACCGACCATTGCTCGTCCTGCAGGCCCATGCGCGCGGCGAAGGCGTCACTGACATGCAGGCACTGGGCGCGATAACAGGTCGCCAGTACGTGCGGCGACGCCGTGCGGCAACAATCCGCGGTTTTCAGACAATGCTCGCCCGAGGGGTCACGCTTGCGCAGGTGGCGCTCCGGCAACCCGTGATAGCTCAGCAACAGGTGGTCAAAGCCTTGTTCCAGGTGCGGCTTGGCGCTCTGCACCAAGGCATCCAGGTATTCCGGCTCGGCATAAAAAGGCGCCAGCGTGGCAAACCGCATATCCAGTTGTTGCTCGCGCACCACCCGCTCGGCCTCTTCGATGACCGTGGTGACCGTACTGTCGGCGAACTGCGGATAGAGCGGCGCCAGGGTCACCTGACGAATGCCGCGGGCGGCTAGATCGGTCAGCACGGTCTGCAGCGACGGCTCGCCATAGCGCATGGCCAACTCCACCGGACCCTGCGTCCAGCTGGCGCTCATCTGCTCGCGCAGGCGCCGGCCGAGCACCACCAGCGGTGAGCCCTCTGGCCACCAAATCGAGGCGTAGGCATGCGCCGAGGCCGCCGGACGCTTGATTAGAATCAGCCCCACCAGCAAGCGGCGCAGCGGCCAGGGCAAATCCACCACATACGGGTCCATCAGAAACTGGTTGAGGTAACGGCGTACATCGGCCACCGAGGTGGAGGCCGGCGAGCCCAAATTAACCAGTACCAGTGCGTGTTCAGTCATGCAAAATCCTGTGAAATGCCAAGTGTGAAATGCTAAATGTGAAAAGCTTGCTCAGGCACGCCCGAGTAGATCATCGAGGGCCGCCGGCAAGGTACTAAAGCGAAAATTGAAACCGGCCTCAAGCAACCGCTGCGGCACGGCGCGCTGACCGCCCAGCAGTAAGCCGGACAACTCCCCCAAACCCAAGCGCAAGGCAAACCCCGGCAGCGGCAACAGCGCCGGGCGATGCAGCACGCGCCCCAGCGCCCGGGCGAAGTCGGCATTGCGCACCGGCTGCGGGGCGCAGGCATTATAAGGACCCTGGGCGTTATCGTGCTGCAGAAGAAACTCGATCAGGGCGATCTCATCGGCCAGGTGAATCCACGGCATCCATTGCCGGCCCGAGCCGATCGGCCCGCCCAGGCCAAGCTTAAACGGCAGCAACAGGCGCTTAAGAAACCCGCCGTCCGGCGCAAGCACCAGCCCGGTGCGCACCAACACCACGCGAATACCCAGCGCCTCGGCCTGCTGGGCGGCGGTTTCCCAAGCGGCGCACAGGTGCGCGGCAAAGTCGTCGCCGGGAGTGGTTTGCGCCTCGTTCATTTCACGCTCGCCGGCATCGCCATACCAGCCCACCGCCGACCCCGAGATCAGCACGGCCGGGCGTTGCGTGCGGCTTTTCAGCCAACTCACCAATTGCTCAGTCAGCTCGATACGGCTGGCCAACAGCAGCGCCCGACGCTTGTCGCTCCAGGGCCGGTCGGCGATGGGCGCGCCGGCCAGGTTGATCACCGCGTCCAGCGGTTCCTCGGCTATTTCCTGCAAGCCGCCGATTCCGCGCACCTGGGCACCGCACAGGCTGGCGACCCGTTGCGGGGTGCGGCTCCACACGGTTAGCTGGTGTCCCTGGGCCGTTAACTGCTGGCACAGCCCGCGGCCAATCAATCCGGTGCCTCCGGTTAGCAAGATATGCATGACAACCTCCAGTGAAGAAATGAAATGCCCAGAGCCACCGATTCAACTGCTTTTTTAGCCACGGTGACTGTCCTACCCTTAAACAGACTGCTTGGCACAAACGTTAGTGCGTTGGCTTTTGCAATCAAGCTTTTGTACGGACACACACCGTGGCACATTTAACTTATACATAAGAGCATTAACGTATAAGGTTTGTCTAAGATAAAGTCTACTCGCCCAGATTAAGAGGTACAGCATGAGTGCGCCCATTGCCATTATTGGCACCGGCATCGCCGGACTCTCTGCCGCCCAGGCCCTGCACGCCGCCGGCCAGGAAATTCACCTGTTCGACAAGAGCCGCGGCAGCGGTGGCCGTATGTCCAGCAAGCGTAGCGACGCTGGCGCCCTGGATATGGGGGCGCAATATTTCACCGCCCGCGATCGCCGCTTCGTGGACGTGGTGCAGCAATGGCAAGCCCGCGGCTGGGTCGCCGAATGGACGCCCAACCTCTACCAGTGCAATGCCGGCACGCTGCGCGCCTCGCCCGATGAACAACTGCGCTGGGTCGGCACGCCGCGCATGAGCGCGATTACCCGCGCTATGCTCGGCGCCTTGCCCGTAACGTTCTCCTGCCACATCACTGAAGTCTTTCGCGGACCCGAGCACTGGCACCTGCAAGACGCCGACGGGCAAACCCACGGCCCATTCAGTCATGTGCTGATCGCCACGCCGGCGCCGCAAGCCAGCAGCCTGCTGGCGGCCGCACCGAAACTAGCCGGAGCCGCCGCCAGCGTGGCAATGGAGCCAACCTGGGCGGTCGCATTGGCGTTTGAGCAGCCGCTCGAAACCCTGGTGGAGGGCTGCTTTGTCCAAGACAGCCCGCTCGATTGGCTGGCCCGCAACCGCAGCAAACCAGGTCGCGAGACGCACCTGGATACCTGGGTCTTGCAGGCGAGTAGCGAGTGGAGCAAAGAGCAGCTGGATTTGCCCAAGAACGCGGTGATCGAACAACTGCACGGCGCCTTTGCCGAACTGATCGGCTGCGCCGTGCCCGCGCCGAGCTTCAGCCTCGCCCACCGCTGGCTGTATGCCCGGCCGGCCACTGCCCACCAGTGGGGCGTATTGGCTGATGCACACTTGGGCTTATATGCCTGCGGTGATTGGTGTTCGTCGGGCCGTGTGGAAGGCGCCTGGCTGAGCGGCCAGGAAGCCGCGCGCAAAATCCTTGAGCACCTGCAATGAACCGGCTCAACCCGCGCAAGCTGCTGCTGTCGAAATGGACCGCAATTCAGCCGCTAAACCGCGAAAAACACTTTTTGGTGACCGAGCTGTTTTGTGACGAGGCAGGCAACGTACTGGCTATCGAACTGCAAGCGGTGCTCAGCCAACGCAATGAACGCCTCGATTGGCGACTGCTGCAGGATGCGCAGTGCTGGCAAATGGGCTGGCGGTGAATCCCGCGCGCCCATGAAAGCCCGTTAACAGCACGCGCCTATTTAACAGGCCGAGCGTGAGCAGGTAGATGGCCGCATCGGACAAGATATGACTCGACAGGGCGGCGCCCAAACCGCCTATAAAAACCTGGCGGTTGCTGATCGATCCGCCACACAACTTGTACAATAAAACTTATTTGTACAAATAACTTGACCCACGCAAGCCCCCCTCTATTATGAGCATAAGTTGTACAGCACAAAATAGCTGTACAGGTAATGCACGGAGGTTGCGCCATGTCAGCGGTCTTATCCAGCAAGCCCACCTTGGGCATAAGTGCCTGCCTGCTCGGTAATGAGGTGCGCTACAACGGCGGGCACAAGCAGTCGCAGCTGTGCAGCAAGATCCTCGGCGAGCATTTTGAGTTCATCGCAGTCTGCCCCGAAGTGGCCATTGGCTTGGGCGTGCCTCGCGAGCCAATCCGCCTGGTTGGCGACCCCGCAGCACCACGAGCGGTCGGCACGCGGCAGCACGAACGTGATCTCAGCGCCCCGCTGGCCGCTTATGGTGAGCGCATGGCTGGCGAGTTGCAGGGCATTTGCGGCTATATCTTCATGCAGAAATCGCCTTCCTGCGGCTTGGAGCGGGTCAAGGTTTATCAGGACAACGGCTCGCCCAGCACGGCCGGCGCGCGCGGCATTTACGCTGCGGCTTTTTGCGCACGCCACCCCAATTTACCGGTAGAAGAAGACGGCCGGCTGAACGACTCGGTGCTGCGCGAGAACTTCCTCAGCCGGGTCTTTGCCTATGCCGCCTGGCAGACCCTGCTACAAGAGGGACTGACTCGCCACCGCCTGCTGAACTTTCACGCCCGCTACAAATACCTGCTGATGGCCACCGACCCGCAGCATTACCACGCGCTCGGCCAGTTGCTCGGCAACCTGGCCGAGCAGCCTCTGCAAGAGCTAGCGCCGCGCTATTTCAGCGAGCTGATGGCCGCATTGAAAAAGTGCGCCACCCGCGGCACTCACAGCAATGTGCTGCAGCACTTGAGCGGTTACTTCAAGCGCGTGCTGTCGGCCGATGACAAGGCCGAACTCAGCCAGTTGATCGAGCAATACCGCACGGGCCTGGTGCCGCTGGTGGTGCCGCTGACCCTGCTCAAGCATCACCTGCGCCAACACCCCAATGCGTACCTGGCCGAGCAGCGGTATCTGCAGCCGCATCCAGAAAACCTCAGCCTGCGGAACGCCCTGTGAGCATGGACGAGATGACCCAACCGGCCGCGCCAATGCTTGAGCTGCCCGAGCAGTCCATTCAGGATCAGCCCGCACAGCCCGAACGCGACGCCGCTGCGAACACTCTCAGCAGTTATCAAGCGGCCCTCGCCAGCGGTCTGCTACCGATCCGCGAAGTCGCGCGCAGCACCGGCGTCAACGCCGTCACCCTGCGCGCCTGGGAACGTCGTTATGGCCTGATCGTGCCGCAGCGCACGCCCAAGGGTCATCGGCTGTATTCCCCGGCGCATGTGGAGCGCATCCAGGCGATTCTCACCTGGCTTAATCGCGGCGTCTCGGTCAGCCAGGTTAAGGCTCTACTGGATACCCGCGAGCCCAGCGCACTGAGCGCTGACACTCCCTGGGAAGAGTTGCGCCAAGAATTATTGCAGGCCATCGGCGCGCTAGCCGAACGGCGCTTGGACGACGGATTCAACCAGGCCCTGGCCCTGTATCCGCCGGCGATTTTGTGCGAGCACCTGCTGGTACCGCTGCTGGCTGACCTGCAACAGCGCTGGCAGAGCCAGTTCGGCGCGCAGCTGGAACAGGGGTTTTTCTACTCCTGGCTGCGCAGCAAATTGGGCGCGCGCATCTATCACAACAACTGCCATAACTACTCCAGCCGCCAATCTCAGAGCCCGGCAGCGCCGGCCGCGCCGCTGTTGCTGGTCAACCTTTCGAACCTGGCGTTGGAACCCGGTCTGTGGCTGTGCGCCTGGCTGGCCAGCAGCGCCGATTGCCCGGTACAGGTGCTCGACTGGCCGCTGCCCGTTGGCGAACTCCAGCTGGCCATCGACACCTTGGCTCCGCGCGCCCTGCTGCTGTATTCAAGCCAGGCGCTGGATGCGGCGCAGCTGCGCCAACAGTTGCCGCGCCTACACGACAGTTGTCCGGTGCCGCTGCTGCTGGCCGGCGCCGCCGCGCAGATCCATCACCAAGAACTGGCCGGCCTGAGCGCGCTGCACCTGGCCGACGACCCGTTAAGCGCTCTGCACAGCCTGCTGCGCCAGGGCCTGCTCGACTCTCGAGCCCGCTAACTGGCGACAGCAGCGACTCCGGCCAGCGCCAACTCTCGACTGGACTGCTTTTAAATAGGATTAATGATGCGGCAACTGATCTGGTTTCGAACCGACCTGCGCGTGCAGGACAACACCGCCTTAGCCTCCGCCCTCAGCGCCGGGCCGACGCTGGCGGTCTTTGTGCTCAGCCCCGAGCAATGGCTGCGCCATGACGATGCGCCGTGCAAGGTCGACTTTTGGCTACGTAATTTGCCGCACCTGTCGCGCGCCCTCGGCGAACTGAATGTGCCATTGCTGATCCGCCACGCCGACACCTGGGATGAGGCGCCGGCGGTGCTCGCCCAGCTGTGCCAAGAACAGCGCATCGACTGCCTGCAGTTCAATGAAGAATACGGCCTGCACGAAAGTCGTCGCGACCAGGCGGTCAGCCAGGCCATGGCTGAGCGGGACATCAGCGTGTGCAGCCATCTGGATCAGCTACTGTTCAAACCCGGCAGCCTGCTCACTCAATCGGGCAGCTACTTCAAGGTCTACAGCCAGTTTCGCAAGCGCTGTTATGAGCAGCTGCACATCGCCCTGCCCAGTTTGGTGCGCGTGCCGGCGGCGCAGACGCCGCTCGAACTCGCCAGTGATCCGCTGCCCAGCAACGTGGCCGGTTTTGCCACGCCCAGCGCCAGCCTGCGCCAGCACTGGCCGGCCGGTGAAGCCGAGGCCCAGGCACGCTTGGAAGGCTTTGCCGCGCAGCACATCGATTATTACCTTGAGCAGCGCGATCTGCCGGCGACTCCTGGCACCAGCCAGTTGTCTGCCTATCTGGCCGCCGGCGTGCTCTCGCCGCGCCAGTGCCTGCACGCTGCGCTGATCAGCAATCGCGGTGAGTTCGACAGCGGCAATCCTGGGGTGATCACCTGGATCAACGAGCTGCTCTGGCGCGAGTTCTATAAACATATTCTGGTCGGCTACCCGCGAGTTTCGCGCCATCACGCCTTTCGTCCGCACACCGAGGCGCTGCCTTGGCGCCAGGCGCCCGACGAGCTGGCCGCCTGGCAACAGGGCCGCACCGGTTTTCCACTGATTGATGCGGCTATGGCCCAGCTGCTGGCCACCGGCTGGATGCACAACCGTCTGCGCATGGTGGTGGCGATGTTTCTGACCAAGAACCTGTTGATCGACTGGCGTGAGGGCGAGCGTTTCTTTATGCGCCAGTTGATCGACGGCGACCTGGCGGCCAATAACGGTGGCTGGCAGTGGAGCGCCTCCACCGGCACCGACTCGGTGCCATATTTCCGCCTATTCAATCCCCTCTCGCAGTCGGCCCGTTTCGACGCCGACGGTCGCTTTATCCGCCACTGGTTGCCGCAACTGAGCAGACTCAGCAACAAACAGCTGCACGATGCCAAGGCGTTGGCCGGCCAGGCCGCGCACGTCGGCGGGCTGTTCGGCGGCGCCGATTATCCGCCACCGATGGTCGATCTGCGCCAGAGCAGGGCCCGCGCCCTGGCCGCGTTCAAACAGCTGGGCGAACCGCTGAGCTACGTAGGAGTGCCGCAATGAGCGACATCAAGCCCTCTGATCCGCTTCAGGAAGCCGGTGATTATCTTCGCCGTTTCGCCTACGCCTTCGCCGCCTTGGACGCGCACAACCTCGACCGGCTGGGCGAGTTGTACAGCGCAGACTTACTGTTTACCGATCCGCTGCATGAAATTCGCGGCTTGCCAGCTATGAGCCACTATTTTGCGCAGCTGTATGCCCAGGTCAGCGAGTTGCACTTCGATTTTCATGGCATCGATCCGGTGGGCAAGAGCGAAGGCTATCTGCGCTGGACGATGCGTTATCGCCATCCGCGCCTGAATGGCGGGCGGCCAATTGAGGTGCCGGGCTGCTCCCATCTGCGCTGGCACAGCAAGGTCTATTACCACCACGACTATTTCGATGCCGGCGCCCTGCTCTATGAGCAGCTGCCGCTGCTGGGACAAGTGATTGGCTGGCTGAAAAGGAGACTGGTATGAGTGAGGTAAGGCGAATCTGGCTGACCGGCGCCAGCAGCGGCATCGGCGCGGCCCTGGCCGAAGAATTGCTGCAGGCCGGCCATCGGCTGGCCCTGAGTGCTCGCCGGGTGGAGCCGTTAGCCGCGCTGGCCGAGCGTTATCCGCAACAGGTGCTGGTGGTGCCCGGCGATCTGGGCGAGGCCGCCCAAGTGCGGGCCATCGGCCAAACTATCACCCAGCAGTGGGGCGCCCTGGATAGCGTGATTCTGAATGCCGGGACCTGCGAGTACCTGGAGGTCAAGGCCTTCGACGCCAGCCTGATCGAGCGGGTGCTGCGGACCAATCTGCTGTCTGCCAGTTACTGTATCGAGGCGGCTCTGCCGCTGCTGCGCCTGGGTAACCGGCCACATCTGGTTGGCACCGCCAGTTCGGTGACCTTTTTAGCGCTGCCCCGGGCCGAAGCCTACGGCGCCTCCAAGGCCGGTCTGCGCTATCTGTTCGAATCCCTGCGCATCGACCTGGCAGCCGAAGGCATCGACGTCAGCCTGATCAGCCCGGGCTTTGTCGACACCCCGCTGACCGCGCAGAACGATTTTCCCATGCCCATGCGCTGGCCGGTGGCCAAGGCCGCCCGGCATATCGCACAACGCCTGGACAAGCGCCCCTACGAGATCGCCTTTCCCGGCGCCTTTATCGCCGCCCTGATCCTGCTGGCCCACCTGCCCAAACGCCTGCAACTGGCCCTGGGCAGACGCCTGGCCCGTTCGGGCCACGCCTGAGGAGGACCCTGGATGAAAATCGCCATTATCGGCAGCGGCATTGCCGGTCTGACCAGCGCCTACCTGCTTAATCGCCGCCACCAGATCCAATTGTTCGAGGCCAGCGATTGGCTCGGCGGCCACACGCATACCGTGGATGTCGAGGTGGACGGCCAGAGCTACGCGCTGGACACCGGTTTTATCGTGTTCAACAACTGGACCTATCCCAACTTCATGCGCCTACTGGAACAGCTTGGGGTGGGTTTCAAAGCCACCGAAATGAGTTTTTCGGTGTGCGATCCGGCCAGCGGCCTGGAATACAACGGCAACACCCTCAACAGTTTGTTTGCCCAGCGGCGCAATCTGTTGTCGCCCGGGTTCTGGGGCATGCTGCGCGACATCCTGCGCTTCAATCGCCAAGCCCTGGATGATCTCGAACAGGGTCGCCTCGCTGCCGACACTCAACTGGGCGACTATCTGCAACGCAACGGCTATGGCCAGCGTTTTATCGAGCACTACATCGTGCCGATGGGCGCGGCCATCTGGTCGATGCCGTTGAGCGATATGTTGCAATTTCCCGTGCAGTTGTTCGTGCGCTTCTTCAAGAACCACGGCCTGCTGTCGGTCAGCAATCGCCCACAATGGCAGGTCATCGAAGGCGGTTCGCGCAGCTATGTGGCGCCGCTGAGTGAATCGTTCAAGCAGCACATCCGCTTGAATTGCCCGGTGCTACGGGTCGAGCGCGATGCCGACGGCGTGACGCTGCACAGTGCCGCCGGCGCAGAGCGCTTCGACAAGGTGGTCTTCGCCTGCCACAGCGACCAGGCACTGGCCCTGCTGGCTGAACCCAGCGCCGCCGAACAAAGCATTCTCGGCGCCCTGCCCTACGCCGACAACGAGGTGCTGCTGCACACCGATACTCGCCTGCTGCCTAAACGCCGCCTGGCCTGGGCCAGCTGGAACTATCGCCTGGGCGGCCCGCCAGAGCGTCCGGCGGCCCTGACCTACGCCATGAATATCCTCCAGGGCATTCAGAGCGACACCACCTTCTGCGTCAGCCTGAACCAGAGTGCGGCCATCGACCCGAGCAAGATCCTCTCGCGCCATCGCTACGCCCATCCGCAATACAGCCTGGCCGCCATCGCCGCCCAAGCCCGCTGGAAGGAACTGCTAGGGGCGCAGCACAGCTACTACTGCGGCGCTTACTGGGCCAATGGGTTCCATGAAGACGGGGTGGTCAGCGCCCTGCGCGTGGTCGGCGCGTTCGGAGAGATTCTGTGATGAACATCCACAACAGCGCCCTGTATAGCGGTTGGGTCAGCCACCGCCGCTTCAGCCCCAAAGCCCACAGTTTTCGCTACCGCATGGGCCTGCTTTATCTGGATCTGGATGAGCAGGATGCGCTGCTGGCGCTGTCGCCGTTGGCCGGGCGCGGGCGCTTTGCGCCCTTCGGCTTCCGTGAAAGCGACTACCTGCCGCAGTTCACTGGCCAGGGGATGCGCCTGATCGACGCGGTGCGCCAGCAGGTCGACGCGGCACTGGGTCAGGTGCCCGAAGGTGCCATCTGCCTGCTGACCCAGCCACGCAGCTGGGGCCTGGCGTTTAATCCGGTGAGCTTTTTTTATTGCCATGACCGCCAGGGACGGCTCATGGCGATCCTCTGCGAGGTCAGCAATACCCCTTGGCACGAGCGTTACCACTATGTGTTGCCGGTCACTGGCACGGGCCATCAGCAGGTAGCGGTGACCAAGGCGTTTCATGTCTCGCCTTTTCTGCCACGGGACGTGGAATACCGTATGGCCTTCAGCCAACCGGGGCCGCGTCTGGGCTTGCAGATGGCCGATTGGCAGGGCGAGGAAAAACTCTTCGATGCCAGCCTGAGCCTTGAGCGCGTAGAGCTGAACCGCCGCAACCTGCACAAGCACTTGCTGAGCTTTCCCTGGATGACCGGCAAAACCGTGCTGGCCATCTATTGGCAGGCCCTGCGCCTGCTGCTCAAACGCACGCCGATTTTTCCCCATCAAGCAGTAGAAGGTTCTTCCCGAACCGGCCACCTGACGTCAAAGGACGCTCCCGATGAAAACCTCTAGTCTGGCCAAACCCCAGGTGCGCAGTGGCCATGGCCTGGCCGCTGGCCTGCTGCGCCGCGCCGTATTCAAGCAATTGCGCCTGCTGCGCCATGCCCAACTGGTGGTTATCGAGGGCGATCAACGGCAGGTCTTCGGTCAGGCAGGCGCCGCGCTACAAGCCGAGATCAGCGTGCAGGACCCGGCGTTCTGGGGCATGGTCGCCGGCAATGGCTCGATCGGCGCCGGCGAAGCCTATATCCACGGCTACTGGAGTTCCCCAGACCTGACTGCGGTAGTGCGGGTATTTGTCAGCAATCTGGACGTACTGGATGCCATGGAGAGCGGTCTGGCCCGCCTCGGGCGACCGTTGATCAAGGCTTTGCACTGGCTCAATCGCAACAGCCGCCAGGGCTCGCGCAAGAATATCGAGGCTCACTACGACCTGGGTAACACCTTGTTCGAGCAGTTTCTCGACCCGACCATGATGTATTCCGCCGGGCAGTTTCTCAGCCTCGACGACAGCCTGGAGCAGGCCCAGCTGAACAAGCTGGAGCGAATCTGCCAGAAGCTCGACCTGCGGGTCGAGGACCATCTGCTGGAAATCGGCACCGGCTGGGGCAGCATGGCGATCTATGCGGCGCAGCACTATGGCTGCCGAGTAACGACCACCACCCTGTCCAAAGAGCAGTTCGCCTACACGCAAAAACGCCTCCAGGCGCTGGGCTTGGAAGATCGCGTAACTCTGCTGCTCGAGGACTACCGCGACCTGACCGGCCAGTACGACAAGCTGGTCTCCATCGAGATGATCGAGGCGGTGGGCCACCGTTTTCTGCCCACCTATTTCAAGCGCTGCGCCGAGCTGCTCAAGCCCCAAGGGCTGATGTTGCTGCAAGCTATTACCATTCGCGACCAGCGCTATGAGCAGGCCAAGGGCACGGTGGACTTTATCCAGCGCTACATCTTCCCCGGCGGCGCCCTACCCTCGGTGCAAAAGATGCTGCAGATAGTGAGCCGCGACACCGATATGAACCTGCACCACATGGAAGACTTCGGCCTGCACTACGCACGCACCCTGCGTCTGTGGCACGACAACCTGCGCCACGCGCGCTGCGAGTTAGAGAAGCTGGGCTACGATGACTATTTTTACCGCCTGTGGGAGTTTTACTTCTGCTACTGCGAGGGCGGCTTTATCGAACGCAGCATCGGCACCGCCCAGCTGCTGCTGGCCAAACCCGCGGCACAACCCGCACCGTTGCTAGGACGTTTCAATGCCTGAGCTGACCGTTAATCGCTTGTTTTTTTGCCCAGCGCATTCCCCGCACATGCCAGCAAGATTGGCGGCATGCGCCCTGCGCGAGTGGCTTTTTTGCGCCGCGGTTGCCGCGCCGCGGATTAACGATCACACCGCGCGATGAAACGCTCGACGCGTAAATTAATCGCCAATGCCCTGCTGTTTCAGCTTGGTTGGTTCGCCTGCGTGTTCAGCCCGGCGCATCCCGGGTTGCTGCTGGTGCCGCTGTTGGCGTTGGGCATCCACCTGTGCTGGATCAGCAGCTGGGCCGAAGAAGGCAAGCTGCTGGTTAGCGTGTTGCTGGTGGGCAGCGCCCTGGACAGTTTTTTGCTGCACCTGGGCCTGTTCGATTTTGGCCAGCCGCGATTGTTGATTCCGCTCTGGCTGGCGCTGCTCTGGCCGCTGCTGGCCAGCACCCTCAATCACTGCCTGGCCTGGACCGCGCGGCCCTGGTGGCGCGCCAGCCTGCTCGGCGCGATCGGCGCACCGCTGTCCTATTACGCAGGTGCGCAACTGGCCGGGGTCGGACTGCCGCTGGGCACCTGGCAAACCCTGGCACTACTGGCCGTGATCTGGGCGCTGGTAATGCCGCTGCTACAGGCATTTTCCCGGCTGTACCGGTTACAAGCGGCCCGTTAGGCGGCGCACAGTTTTTTTCGCCAGACCTCGCCAGAGCAGGCATCGTTAGGCGCCAGCCTGCTCGCGCAGCATTGTTTATAGCTATGTACCCGGTATGGGTTGGCGCGGGTGGATCGTGGACAAACATCCCGTAGGAGCGGATTTATCCGCGAGTTTCTCAGCTGAATCGCGGAAAAATCCGCGCCGCCAACAGCCGCCACCCTAAGGCACGCGCCCGGCAAGAACCTCGGCCACGGGTCGGTTGTTACAGCCGGCCGCCGGCGACTGATTTACACTGCGCGCCATGACGACCGACTCCCCCCGTATTCCCCTCACCGCCCTTGAACCCGAGCCTGCCGTGACCTGCTCCAATTGCGCAGCGTGTTGCTGCCAACTGGAAGTCATCCTGCTCAGCGAGACCGGCGTGCCCAAGCGCTATATCGACATTGATGACTGGGGCGGCGAGGTGATGCGCCGGCTCGATGACGGCTGGTGCGTGGCCCTCGACCGCGACAGCATGCGCTGCAGCATCTACGAGAACCGCCCCTGGGTTTGCCGCGAATTCGAAATGGCCTCGCCCGAATGCCTGGAAGAACGCAGTGGCCTGTCGACAATCTACCAGTAGCGCCCGCTACAGATCGAGTCGGTAGTGCAGCGAGACGACTTCGATTCCATCGTTGGGCTGCTGCAGGCCGGCATTCGAATAGTGGATGATCCGCAGCCCGACCTCCTGACCTTGGCCGAAGCGCAGACCAGCGCCCAGCCGATCTTCAAACTGAAACGACGAGCCCAGCTCCCGGTCTTCGAGCTGAGTGTTTTCGAATGCGGCAATGCCGATGCCGGCCTCCAGATAAGGCCTCACCTGCTTGCCGGCGAATTCGTAGACCAGTACCGGGGAGAACGACAACGAGTGGTTGCTTGAGCCGCTGTCGCCATCCCAATAGCTGTAGCTGGCATCCCAGTAGCCCGTCAGGCGCCCGGTCTCGCTCTGCCACCAACTGCGGTTGAAATCCCATTGCAGGCCGGCGCGCAGCACGTGTGTCGACTCACTCGACTGGCCGGCGGCAATACTGATTGCCGCCGCATGGGCAGCACCTACAGGCAGCAGAAGCGCTGCGGCCAGCGCGGTAAACGTCCAGCATCTGATCATCGATAGGTTCCTTCTTCGCCACTATTCAGCGTGTTACGTCGGTCCAACGTGCCACGCGCAGCCAACTCAGCCGACCTGCTGGCGCCGGTTAAATAAACCTTAGTCGACTCCACTCATACCGGCGGCTAATTGCTGAAATAGTTCACCGGGGCCGTACTGCCCCACAGCAGCGGCAGCACCTGGGCCAACTGCTCGACGCTGGCGCTGCTCCAGAACCGACAGTCGTGCGCCGGGCCACTGGCCAGCAATCCGCGCCCCTGTAACAGACGCTGCAACTGACGGGCGACCGCAGGCGCGGTGTCGATCAGCTGAATATCGGCGGGCAGCAGTTCGCGCAACAGCGGTTTGAGAAAGGGGTAATGGGTGCAGCCGAGAATCAGCGTATCGCAGCCCTGATCGAGCAGCGGCTGCACAAAACCGTGCAGCAACTCGCGGGTCTGCGGGTCCGCCAACTGGCCCGTCTCGATGCGCTCGACCAGTCCCGGACACGGCTGGGTGATGACCTGCACATCACTGGCGAAGCGATCGAGCAAGGCGGCGAACTTGGCACTGTTCAGCGTGCCGGTGGTGGCCAACACGCCGACCCGACCATTGCGGGTCGCGGCGGCGGCGGGCTTGACCGCAGGTTCCATGCCGACAATCGGCAAGTCTGGGTAGCGCGCCCGCAACGGCGCAACCGCCGCCGCCGTGGCCGTATTGCAGGCGAGTACCAGCGCCTTGATGCCGTGCTCCAGCAGAAAATCGGTGATCCGGCAGCAACGCTCAAATATATACGCGGGACTTTTTTCCCCATAGGGCACATGCCCCGAATCGGCGACATACAGCAGGCTTTCAAGGGGCAGGCAGGCACGGATTTCGCCCAGCACCGACAGCCCGCCCACGCCGGAATCGAAGACCCCGACCGGCGCCCGACAGGCTGCGCCGGGCGTGCTCAGGATGTCGAGTTCATCCGCCATGGCGCGCGCCACAGACGCTGCAGGCCGGATCGCGCTTGACCCGCAGCTCGCGAAAACGGCTGCCCAGGCCATCGATCAACAGCAATCGGCCCACCAGCGGCTCGCCAAACCCGGCGAGCAGTTTCAGCGCTTCCAGCGCCTGCAAGCTGCCGACCAGCCCCACCAGCGGGCCGACCACACCCGCCTCGCTGCAGGTCAGTTCGGCTTCGCTGCCGTGCCCGTACAAACAGTGGTAGCAGGGGCTGGCCGGATTGCCCGGATCGAACACCGAGAGCTGGCCTTCCAGGCGAATCGCCGCGCCGCTGACCAGCGGTTTGCCGGCCGCCACGCAGGCGGCGTTGACGGCTTCACGGGTGCCAAAATTGTCCGAACAATCCAGTACCAGATCCACCGCTGCCACCACATCGGCCAAGGAATCGGCATCCAGGGCGGCGCGCTGGGCCAGCAGGCGAATATCCGGATTCAGCGCCGTCAGCCGCGCCAGCGCCGAGTCGACCTTGCTCAGGCCGATGCTGGCGCTGTCGTGCAGTATCTGCCGCTGCAGATTGGTCACCTCCACCGTATCGAAGTCGGCCAAATGCAGCTCGCCGACCCCGGCGGCGGCCAGGTACAGCGCCACCGGCGAGCCCAGCCCGCCGAGGCCGACAATCAACACGCGGCTGTGTTTTAGCCGCAACTGGCCGTCGATATCGATCTGACTGAGCAGAATTTGTCGGCTGTAGCGCAGCAGTTCGGCGTCCGAAAGTGACTGATTCATAGCGGCCATTGCCCCACTGAAATACGTTGATGACCGCCCAGGTCGCGGCGACTGTCCACAGAGACAAAGCCGCGCTGGCTGAGCAACTGGCGCACCGCCTCGGCCTGCTCGAAGCCGTGTTCCAGCAGCAGCCAACCATTCGCCCGCAGATGCACTGGCGCTTGGGCGATGATCAGGCGCAGATCGTCCAGACCATCGACGCCCGCCACCAGGGCGCTGGCTGGCTCGAAGCGCAGATCGCCCTGACTCAGATGCTGATCGCCGGCAGCGATATAGGGCGGATTGCTGAGAATCAGCTCAAAGCGCTCACCGGTCAGCGCACTGAACCAGTGGCTGTGCTTGAAATCCGCGTTATCCAGCTGCAAACGCTGGCGATTGCGCTCGGCTAAGGCCACGGCAGCGTCCACCCGGTCGACGCCGGTCAGGCGCCAGGCCGGCCGTTCGCTGGCCAGCGCCAAGGCGATGGCGCCGCTGCCAGTGCCCAGATCGAGCACCCGCGCCGGGCTGGCCGCGAGCACCTGCAGGGCGGTTTCCACCAGCAGTTCGCTGTCCGGGCGGGGAATCAGGGTATGCGCCGCGACTTCCAGATCCAGGCTCCAGAAGCCCTGGCGGCCGAGGATATACGCCACCGGCTCGCCAAGGCGGCGGCGCTGCAGGTCGGCGGCAAACTGCGCGGCCTGTGCGGCGCTGACCTGGCGTTCGGGCCAGGTGTGCAGATGGCTGCGCGACTTGCCGAGGACCGCCGCCAGCAGCAGCTCGACGTCCAGCCGGGCGCTGGGCGAATCCGGCAAATCGGCATTATTGAGCAGCGTTTCAATGCTTGGCATGAGTCAAACCGTAAGAGGGGGTGATAACCCATCAGCCCTTTTGTGATGGATTCAACATATAAGCCGGCGTGCAGCTCAAGGCTTCGGTCCGCGCCGCGCACCCTGCAGGCGACTCAATCGCCGCGGCATGCTGCGCATCACGCTGTATCGATCCACCTAGCCGGAAGTATGGCGCAGGCACGTCTAGCCGCCCGACAGGGCTCAATCGCCCAGAGCGGCCAGCTGGTCAGCCTGGTATTCCACCAACAGCGGTTCGATCACGGCCTCCACGCCACCGGCCAACACCTCGTCCAGGCAATAGACGGTCAGGTTGATGCGGTGATCGGTGACGCGGCCCTGGGAAAAATTGTAGGTGCGAATGCGCTCGGATCGATCGCCCGAGCCCACCAACAACTTGCGGGTATCGGAGATGTCCTTGTGCGCCGCGGCGTCCTGCTGGTCATTCAGCTTGGCCGACAGCCAGGCCATGGCCCGCGCCCGGTTCTTGTGCTGGGAACGCTCTTCCTGGCACTCGACCACGATGCCCGACGGCAGGTGGGTGATGCGCACCGCCGAGTCGGTTTTGTTGATGTGCTGGCCGCCGGCACCGGAGGCGCGATAGGTGTCGACGCGCAGGTCGCCCGAGTTGATCTCGATGGTCGCCTGTTCTTCCGGCTCGGGCAACACCGCCACAGTGCAGGCCGAGGTATGAATACGGCCCTGGGATTCAGTTTCCGGCACGCGCTGTACGCGGTGGGCGCCAGACTCGAATTTCAGTTTGGCGTAGACATTTTCACCTTCGACCCGGGCAATCACTTCTTTGTAGCCGCCATGCTCCCCGAGGTTCTGCGAGAGAATCTCGACCCGCCAGCCGCGTCGTTCGGCATAGCGCGAATACATGCGAAACAGGTCGCCAGAAAATAGCGCTGCCTCGTCGCCACCGGTGCCGGCGCGCACTTCGAGAAACACATTGCGCCCGTCATTGGGGTCCTTGGGCAGCAACATGCGCTGCAGCTCAGCCTCTAGCGCAAGCAGCTGGGCCTTGGCCTCGCTAACCTCGTCGGCGGCCAGCGCGCGCATCTCCGGGTCGCTGTCCTTGAGCAACGCCTGGGCACCGTCCAAATCGACCTGTACCTTGCAGAAGCCCAGGTAGACGCGCACCACTGGCTCAACGTCGGCGTATTCCTTGGAATAGCCGCGGAATCTATTTTGATCGCTGATCACTTCGGCATCGCCGAGCAGTGCCGTGAGCTCTTCGAAGCGGTCGTGCAGGATATCCAGTTTATTCAGCAGGGAGGCTTTCATTGCGGTGATTTATCCGTCGACCCCTGATCGAGGGCGAAAAGTTCTTGAGCCAGCGCCAGCGCATCACTGCGGCCGGCGGCGGAGAGTTTTTTCAGCTGCACGCTGGGCACATGCAGCAACTTATTGGTCAGCCCGCGCGCCAGCTGAGCCAGCACCTCTTCGGGTGCATGCCCGTTGGCGAGCAAGCGCTGGGCCTTGCTCAGTTCTTCATCGCGCGACTGCTCGGCCTGCTGCCGAAAGGCCTTGAGCACATCCACCGCGGCCAGCTCACGCAGACGCAGCATAAAGTCATCGGCACCCGCAGCGATCAGCTCTTCGGCAGCCTGCGCGGCGCCCTGGCGACTCTTCAGATTATCGGCAATGACCTCCTGCAGGTCGTCGACGCTGTACAGATAGACGTCATCCAGATCGCCCACTTCGGGTTCAATATCGCGCGGCACGGCAATATCGACCATAAACATCGGCTTGTGCTTGCGCAGCTTCAGCGCAGTTTCCACCGCCCCCTTACCGAGAATCGGTAGCTGACTGGCAGTGGAACTGATCACGATATCGCTGTTGACCAGCTCCTGGGGAATCTCCGAGAGCAGCACCGCGTGCGCGCCGAATTGCTCGGCCAACAGGCTGGCGCGCTCCAAGGTACGATTAGCCACGACAATCCGTTTGACGCCCTGCTCATGCAGATGGCGGGCAACCAAACTGATGGTTTCGCCCGCACCAATCAGCAGCGCCTGGCTGCGGTGCAGGTCACTGAATATTTGTTTAGCCAGACTGACCGCGGCGAATGCCACCGATACCGGATTTTCGCCGATCGCAGTGTCGGTGCGGACCAGTTTGGCGGTGCTGAAGGTGGCCTGAAACAGCCGCCCAAGCAACGGCCCGACAGTGCCTGCGCTGCGCGCGACCGCATAAGCCGACTTCATCTGGCCGAGAATCTGCGGTTCACCCAACACCATCGAGTCGAGCCCGCAGGCGACGCGCATCATGTGCCGCACAGCTAATTCGTCCTGGTGGATATACACGCAGGCCTGCAGGTCAGAATATTTCAGCTGGTGGTAATCCGCCAGCCAAGTCAACACCGACTCCGCGGTCAGACTGTCCTGCTCCAGGTACAGCTCGCTGCGGTTGCAAGTGGAGAGGATGGCCGCCTCGCGACTGCTGGTCTGTTGGCAAAGTTGCTGCAGGGCCTCGATCAACTGTTCAGGGGTAAAAGCCACGCGTTCGCGAACGTCCACTGAGGCAGTTTTGTGGTTAATACCGAGAGCGAGAAAAGCCATGCACGATCGCTGTTAGGAATGGAAGCCGGCAATTGTCCTACTTCGCCACAGGCAGAACAACTACCGCTCACTATTGGCCCGGTTACGCCACTTATCGTACGCCCCAGTCAGCGCACTTGATCAACCTTGGCCCCATGGGTTTGCCCAACGGCTTGTGGCATGATGATCCGATCGCAAATCAAGTCGCCTCTTCTATATATGACCAGATCCTTTTCGTTGCTCGCCGTCCTGCTGCTGCTAGGCGGTTGCCAAAGCTTGAACCTCTCCGCGCCAGACGGCACATCGCCGCCAGTCGAGCCCGCGACGGTGGCCGAAAGCCCGCCGCAAACGCCCGCCTCGTTTAGCCAGGAGACACTGCTTGCCCTGCTCAGCGCCGAACTGGCCGGGCAGCGCAATCGCTTTGATATTGCCCTGAGCAATTACGTAGAGCAGGCCAATGCGACCCAGGACCCCGCGGTGGCCGAACGCGGTTTTCGCATCGCCGAGTACCTGGGTGCCGATCAGGCGGCCCTCGACATGTCGCTGATTTGGGCGCGCAACGCCCCAAAAAACCTCGAAGCGCAACGTGCCGCGGCTATCCAGCTGGCACGAGGTGGCCGCTATGACCAATCCATGTGGTACATGGAAAAAGTCCTGCAAGGCCAGGGCGATACCCATTTCGACTTTCTTGCGCTGTCCGCCGCCGAGACCGATCCGGACACCCGTGCCGGCCTGCTGCAAAGCTTTGATCGCCTGCTGAGCAAATACCCAAGCAACGGCCAGCTGCTGTTCGGCAAGGCACTGCTGCTGCAACAGGACGACCAGCCTGAGGCCGCGCTGGTCCTGCTGGAACGCCACCCGGCGAGCAACAACGATATCGCCCCTCTCCTGCTACGCGCCCGCCTATTGCAAAGTATGCAACGCAGCGCCGATGCGTTGCCGCTGCTGGAAAAGGGCATTGCCCAGCATCCAGATGACAAACGCCTGCGCCTGACCTATGCGCGCCTTCTAGTGGAGCTAGACCGCCTAGACGATGCCCAGGCCGAGTTCGCCAGCTTGGTGCAGCAGTTCCCTGAGGATGACGAGCTGCGCTTCTCACTCGCCCTAGTCTGCCTTGAAGCCCAAGCCTGGCATGAGGCTATTGTTTACCTAGAAGATTTGGTCGAACGCGAAAGCCATGTCGACGCCGCGCATTTCAATTTGGGCCGCGCCTACGAAGAGCTGCACGACTCCGACAGCGCCCTGCGGGAATACGCACTGGTCGGCCCAGGCAACGATTATCTGCCCGCACAACAGCGCTTGAGCGAGCTGCTGATTGTCGATAATCGTCTCGACGAAGCCACCAGCCACTTGGCCCAGGCACGGGAAAGCCAGCCGGACTATGCGATTCAGCTGTACCTGATCGAGTCCGAAGCACTGACCAATAACCAGCATCCCGAGCGCGCCTGGCTACTGATCGAGCAAGCGCTGAGCGAGTTTCCAGAAGACCTCAACCTGCTGTACACCCGCGCCATGCTGGCGGAAAAGCGCAACGACATTGCTCAACTGGAACAAGACCTGCGATTTATTCTCGAGCGCGAACCCGACAACGCCATGGCCCTCAATGCGCTTGGTTACACCTTGGCCGACCGTACCACGCGCTACGCAGAAGCCAAACGCCTGATCGAGCAAGCGCTGCAGCTCAACCCGGACGACCCGTCGATTCTCGACAGTCTCGGCTGGGTGAACTTTCGCATGGGCAATTTGCCAGAAGCCGAACACCTGCTGCGCCAAGCCCTGGAACGCTTTCCCGATCACGAAGTGGCCGCCCACCTGGGCGAAGTGCTGTGGGTTTCTGGCCAGCAGCGCGAGGCTCGAAAAGTCTGGAGCAGGGCCCTCAAAGACCAACCCGACAGCCCTGTTCTGCGCAGCACCCTGTTGCGCCTGACCGGCTCCGAGCAGCCCTAGCCCATGCGCACCTTTATTGTGTTCGGCTTGCTCATTCTGCTCAGCGGCTGTGCTGGCTTCACCTCCCGCGAGGTACTCCAGGGCCAGGGCGACCCGGCACTCTGGCAAGCGCACAAACAACAATTGAGCGCCCTGGATGCCTGGCAGATTGACGGCAAGGTCGGTATTCGGGCGCCTCAAAAAAGCACCGGGAGCCGCAGTGGCAGCGCCACGCTGTTCTGGCTGCAGCGCCAGGACTATTACGACATTCGCCTTTCCGGACCACTGGGTAGCGGCGCGGCGCGCCTGACCGGCAGGCCCGGCCAGGCCACCCTGGAAGTCGCTAACCAGGGCCGCTATCAGGCCGAATCGGCACAAGCACTGCTGCGCGAACAGCTCGGCTGGAATCTACCGGTTGCGCATCTGCTGTGGTGGGTACGCGGCCTGCCGGCACCGAGCAGTAAGAGTCGCCTAACCCTGGACGGCGCCAGCCATCTGGCGCACTTGACGCAAGATGGCTGGCAGGTCGAATACCTGCGTTACACCGAACGTAACGGCTACTGGCTGCCCGAGCGCTTCAAGCTGAGCGGCCATGATCTCGAAGTCACTGTCGTCATCAAAGGCTGGCAACCGCGCCAGCTTGGCCTATGAACGATCCAGACAAGCAGCCCACGGACTGCCTGAGATTGCCCGCTCCGGCCAAGCTCAACCTGATGCTGCATATCCTCGGCCGCCGCGCCGACGGTTATCATGAATTGCAGACGCTGTTCCAGTTTCTCGACTACGCAGACGAACTTGGTTTTGCACCACGCACCGACGGCGCCATCCACCTGCACTGCAACCTGCCTAGCGTGCCCCACGACAGTAACTTAATCGTGCGCGCCGCCCGCCTATTGCAGCACTCCAGCGGCTGCGTGCTGGGCGCTGATATCTGGCTGGATAAACGCCTGCCGCTGGGTGGCGGTATCGGCGGCGGCAGTTCGGACGCCGCCACTACCCTGCTGGGCCTCAATCACCTCTGGCAACTGCACTGGACGGCAGATCGGCTGGCCGCCTTGGGGCTAACCTTGGGTGCCGACGTGCCGGTATTCGTTCACGGGCAAGCCGCGTTTGCCGAAGGCATAGGCGAACGCCTGACGCCTGTCGAGCTGCCTGAACTGTGGTTTTTGGTGGCGGTACCACAAGTAGCAATCAGCACCGCAGACGTTTTCAACGATCCACAGTTGACACGGGACACGCCTGCCCTTACAGTGCGCTCCGTTCTGCAGCGAGGCGGTCGTAATGATTGCCTTCCAGTAGTTCAGGAGCGTTACTTAGAAGTTCGTAACGCTTTGATCTTGCTAAACAAATTTGTTTCAGCTAGATTAACAGGCACTGGTTGTTGTGTATTTGGGTCCTTCCCAAACAAAGGCGAAGCTGATAAAGTCGCCACCCAACTTCCGGTCTCGCTACAAAGGTTTGTTGCTCAAGGTCGCAACATTTCAATGTTGCACCGCAGACTACAAAGCTTGCATTGAGAAGTGAATGCTCGGCATTCAGTTGTACATCTATAGGGGCGTCGCCAAGCGGTAAGGCAGCAGGTTTTGATCCTGCCATGCGTTGGTTCGAATCCAGCCGCCCCTACCATTTTCTATACTCATCCAGGTATACCCTCAGCCGACAGGTAGTGCGCGTGTCCAAGATGATGGTTTTTACGGGGAATGCTAACCCCGATCTGGCGCGACGGATCGTACGTCAGCTGCATATCCCACTTGGCGATGCCTTGGTGGGACAATTTTCCGATGGCGAAATCAGTGTCGAGATCAACGAAAACGTTCGCGGTAAAGACGTCTTCCTGATCCAGCCGACATGCGCGCCCACCAACGATAATCTGATGGAACTGATTGTGATGGCAGACGCCTTCCGTCGTTCTTCAGCGTCGCGAATCACCGCAGTTATCCCCTACTTTGGCTATGCCCGCCAGGATCGCCGTCCGCGCTCCGCTCGTGTGGCTATTAGCGCAAAAGTGGTGGCTGACATGTTGACCGGGGTCGGCATCGACCGAGTTCTCACGGTAGATTTGCACGCCGACCAGATTCAGGGCTTCTTTGATATTCCGGTAGATAACATCTACGGCTCTACCGTATTGGTGGATGACATCGAAAGTCAGCGCTTCGAAAACCTGATGATCGTATCCCCGGATATCGGAGGCGTAGTGCGAGCTCGCGCTGCCGCCAAATCCCTCGGCGTGGACCTGGCAATCATCGACAAGCGTCGTGAGAAAGCCAACCAATCCGAAGTGATGCACATCATCGGTGACATCGAAGGTCGCACCTGCATCCTAATCGATGACATGGTCGATACCGCCGGCACGCTCTGTCACGGCGCCAAGGCATTGAAAGACCACGGCGCAGCCAAAGTCTTCGCCTATTGCACTCACCCGGTGCTCTCCGGTCGCGCCATTGAAAACATTGAAAACTCCGTGCTGGACGAATTGGTAGTGACCAACACCATTCCGTTGAGTGCCGCTGCACAAGCCTGTGTACGAATCCGTCAATTGGATATCGCACCAGTCGTGGCTGAAGCAGTGCGCCGCATCAGCAATGAAGAATCGATCAGCGCGATGTTCCGCTAAGGGCGTCAATCCTGGCTAACAGCGTGTAGAACGAATACTGCCCCGCCTTGTGCGGGGCTTTTTGCCGAACCGCCCGAACGCCGGTCGCAGGCGTTACAGGCGTTTTCGTTATTTTGGAGATCCACCATGCACGATTTTAATTTGAATGCTCAAGCGCGTTCCGACCTGGGGAAAGGTGCGAGCCGCCGCCTGCGTCGCCTCGCCGACCAAGTACCTGCAATCATTTACGGCGGCACAAAAGCCCCGCAATCGATCAGCATGTCAGCTAAAGAACTGTTCAAGCTGCTGGAAAACGAAGCCGCCTTCAGCCACATGATCAAGCTCAGCGTCGACGGCAAGGTCGAGAACGTACTGATCAAGGCCATGCAGCGTCACCCTGCCAAGGGTCACGTTATGCATACCGACTTTCTGCGCGTTGTTGCCGGCCAGAAGCTGAACGCCCACGTACCGCTGCACTTCCTGAATCAGGAAAACAGCGTTGCCGTTAAGCAGAGCGGCGCCGAAATTTCCCACACACTTGCAGAAGTCGAAGTGGCCTGCCTGCCTAAAGATTTGCCAGAATTCATCGAAGTCGACATGGCCTTGATCGAAATCGGCCAGATCATTCACCTGTCTAATCTCACCGCTCCAAAAGGCGTTGAGTTCGTGGCATTGGCTCACGGTAACGACCTGGCAGTAGCTAACGCTCACGCCTCGCGCGTTGTGAAAGAAGACACCGAAGAAGGCGCCGCCGAGTAACACTCGCCGCGCCGGAAAACAGCCGAGGCGCATGCGCGACTTGGCTGCTTCCAAGAAAGGGCTCCCGTTGTGACTGCCATTCAACTGATCGTCGGCCTGGGTAATCCAGGTCCTGAATACGAACAGACCCGGCATAACGCGGGGGCCTTTTTTGTTGAGCGCCTGGCCGCGAGCCAGGGCGTTAATCTGAACACCGAACGTAAATATTTTGGTCTGACCGGGCGTTTCAGCCATCAGGGCCAGGATGTTCGTCTGCTGATTCCCACTACCTTCATGAATCGCAGCGGCCAAGCCGTCGCGGCGCTAGCCAATTTCTATCGGATTCCGCTGGAAAGCATATTGGTCGCCCACGACGAACTGGACCTGCCACCTGGCGTGGCCAGATTCAAGCAAGGCGGCGGGCATGGCGGACATAACGGCTTGCGCGACATCATCGCGCAGCTAGGCAATCAGAACACCTTTCACCGCCTGCGACTCGGCATCGGCCACCCTGGCGACAGCAGCAAAGTCACCGGCTTCGTACTCGGCCGCGCCCCGCGCAGCGAGCAGGAGAAACTCGATGCTGCCATCGACTTCGCTCTCGGCGTGCTGCCCGACGCGATTGCCGGACAATGGAGTCGCGCGATGAAGCTGCTGCACAGCCAAAAAGCCTAAAGTATTTTATTTCTATAGAAGCTCTACATGTCTACAGCCGTTCTGCAGAGCTCATTTCTACCGAATTCATCTGCGCGAGGAATACACCATGGGATTTAACTGCGGCATCGTCGGCCTGCCCAACGTCGGCAAGTCCACCCTGTTCAATGCCCTGACCAAAGCGGGCATCAGCGCGGAGAACTTTCCTTTCTGCACCATCGAGCCGAACACCGGCATCGTGCCGATGCCGGACCCACGCCTCGACGCGCTGGCCGCTATCGTCATTCCCGAGCGCGTGCTGCCGACCACCATGGAATTCGTCGACATCGCCGGCCTGGTCGCCGGCGCGTCCAAGGGCGAAGGCCTGGGCAACAAATTCCTCGCCAATATTCGTGAAACTGACGCCATCGCCCATGTGGTGCGCTGCTTTGAAGACGATAACGTGATCCACGTTTCCAACACCGTCGACCCTAAGCGCGACATCGAGATCATCGACTTGGAACTGATCTTCGCCGACCTCGACAGCGTCGAGAAGCAACTGCAAAGGGTCACGCGCAACGCCAAAGGCGGCGACAAAGACGCCGCTGCGCAAAAGGATCTTCTGGAAAAACTGATCGCGCACTTCAGCGAAGGCAAATCGGCGCGCAGCCTGCTTAAACACTTGAACGAAGATGAGCAGCAGCTGATCAAGAGCTTTCATTTGCTGACCGTAAAGCCGGTGATGTACATCGCCAACGTCGCCGAAGACGGCTTCGAGAACAACCCGCTGCTGGATGTTGTGCAAGCCATCGCCGACACCGAAGGCTCCATCGTGGTGCCTATCTGCAACAAGCTGGAAGCTGAAATCGGCGAACTTGAAGACGACGAAAAAGCCGAATTTCTTGCTGATCTTGGCATGGCCGAGCCGGGTCTGAATCGAGTGATCCGCGCCGGTTACGAGCTGCTTAACCTACAGACTTATTTCACCGCTGGGGTCAAGGAAGTGCGTGCCTGGACAGTACGCATCGGTGCCACTGCACCGCAAGCCGCCGCCGTGATCCACACTGACTTCGAGAAAGGCTTTATCCGCGCCGAAGTCATCACCTATGACGACTTCATCCAGTGCAAAGGCGAGGCCAAGGCTAAAGAAGCCGGCAAATGGCGCCTAGAAGGCAAGGAATACATCGTCAAGGACGGCGACGTCATGCATTTCCGCTTTAACGTCTAAGCACTTGATCGGACGTGTCTATTTTATGATGATTGGCTTGACAGCCAGGCCTCTGACGAGAATAATGCGCGCCTTGTCGGCTACGTAGCTCAGCTGGTTAGAGCATAGCATTCATAATGCTGGGGTCCGGGGTTCAAGTCCCTGCGTAGCCACCAAACAAAATAAGGGTTTACCGAAAGGTAAGCCCTTTTTTGTGGGCGCTTAATTTACCGATTGAAATCCTTAATCCCCTCAGATTTTTTTCGCGATCAGATTTTACGTAGCAACGTGCAAAAAGGCGTTTCCCCTGATCGATATTCGAGCAGTTTGATCAAACCGTCTTTTTCAATAGAATCGGTCGGAAGCTGCCTTTGGCGCTGGTGGCTCAAACGGGTCAAGTGGGTTGCAATCAAGCGACCAGTTAGCCTGCAAAAATACAATTGATCGCGTACCTCGGAATCCCATGATCGACATCCACAACATCACCGCTTACCAGCAACAAACCCGCGTATTTAACAATTTTTCCCTACACATCGGTGCGCATGAGCGCATGGCTATCCTCGGCCCCAACGGCGCAGGCAAGAGCACGCTACTCAAGCTGATTGACCGCGAACTGTATCCGCTGGACCAGGACGATAGTTGGTTGAAACTGTTCGGTGATGACCGCGTTAACATCTGGGAACTGCGCAGCAAGATCGGCTTTGTCTCCCAAGACCTACAGGAAGATTACACGCCTTACACCAGCGCCCTCGACGTGGTGATTTCCGGTTTCTTTGGTGCCATCGGCAGCCACGGCCACCTGCAACCAACGCCGGCGCAGATAGCCCTGGCCAAAGAGCAGATGGCCGCAATCGGTCTCGTCGGCATTGATGAGAGCATGTTCCAGCGCCTGTCCACCGGTCAGAAGCGCCGGTTGTTGCTGGCCAGAGCGTTGGTGCATAAGCCGCAGGCGCTGTTTCTCGACGAGCCGGCCAGCGGCCTCGACATGGGCTCAGGCCTAGCACTGCTGACGTTGCTGCGCAGTTACTGCAGCACAGACCGTGCAATGATCATCACCACCCACCATATCGACGAGATCATTCCGGAAATCGAGCGCGTGGTATTGCTCGACCGCGGCAAGATTGTCGCCGATGGCCCCAAGGCAGAGATCCTTACCAGCGAGAACCTCTCGGCGCTGTACCAGACTCCGCTGCGCGTCACTGAACAAGATGGCTGGTATCGCTGCTGGCACGGATGAAAACATACAAGAGAGGCTGAGGCTTTTCCAAGCGCGCAAGTCGATTTAGCGCTCCCTAAAGCTCTGCCGGTAACGGCTGGGGGATAGACCCAGCCTACGGCCGAAATGAAAGCGCAAGGACACTGACGAGCCGAAACCGGCCAACGCGGCGATGCGGTCTATGGGCTGCTCGGTGCTCTCCAGCAGGCGTTGACTCAGGGCCAGTCGCTCGGCCAGCAACCAGTCGCCTACCGTGGTGCCGGTGAGCTGACGAAAATGTCGAGTGAAGCTGCGCCGGCTCATCAGCACCTTGTCCGCCAGGCTATCCAGGCTGTGCGCCTGATCTAGATTGGCCCGCACCCAGTAGAGCAGATCGCTGAGGCGGCCATCGCTGGCCGTCGCTGGCAGCGGTTGCTCGATGAACTGTGCCTGATCGCCCTGGCGATGAGGCGGCACCACTAAGTGCCGCGCCACCCGGTTCGCCGCTTTGGCCCCATAGTGCTGACGCAACAGATGCAGGCAGCAGTCGATGCCGGCGGCGGTGCCGGCAGAGGTCAGCAGCTTGCCATCGTCGACGTAGAGCACGTCGGCATCCAGACGCACTGCCGGGAAGCGCTCGGCGAACTGCTGCGCCCAGGCCCAATGGGTGGTGGCCTGGCGCCCGTTGAGCAAGCCAGTCTCGGCCAGCACGAATGCGCCCAGGCATAGCCCCACCAGTTGAGCGCCGCGCTCATGGGCGGCGACCAGCGCATCGAGTAGCGCCTGCGGTGGACGTTCGGACGGGTCGTGCCAGCTCGGTACGATGACCGTCTGCGCATCACACAAAGCCTCTAAACCATGCTCGACGGTCAGCTCGAAACCAGCGGTAGTGCGCAGCCTACCCGGCTCGATCGCACACACCAGCAGTTGGTAGTTCAGCTCGCCAGGCAAAGACTCACCGAACACCAGGCAAGGCACAGACAAGTGAAAAGGGCTGATCTGGTCGAACGCGATCACGGCGACGCGATGGGGCTGCATGGCTGGGTTCCTGATAGAGGCTTGGCCCGATCTTAGCGCAGTTTGACTATCGGGCCACTCACGGCCGATACCAACGCTGGAGAACAATCTATCGCACCCCACCGACTAAGGAGTAGCGACATGACGCAACAGCCGAAACGCGCACTGATCGTAATCGACGTGCAGCACGAATACGTCAGCGGTAACCTGCGCATCGAATACCCGAACATTGACCTGTCCCTTGGCAACATCGCTAAGGCCATGGATGCCGCCCACGCCGCTAACATTCCAGTCGTAGTGGTGCAGCACTTCGCCGCCGCCGACTCTCCGGTGTTCGCCCGCGGTAGCCAGGCCGCCGAGCTACATCCGCTGGTGGCCGAACGGCCGCGCGACCACCTGATACAGAAGGCCATGGCCAGCGCCTTCGTCGGTACCGATCTCGGCCAATGGCTGCGCGAGCATGAGATCGACACCCTGAGCGTGGTCGGTTACATGACCCAGCATTGCGACGACTCGACCGTGCGCCAGGCCCACCACGAAGGCTGGCAGGTCGAACTGCTGCACGACGCAACGGGTTCGCCGCCCTACCGCAACAGCCTGGGCGCCGCCAGCGCCGAGGAAATCCACCGGGTGTTCAGCATCGTCATGCACACCGGCTTCGCCGCGGTGGTCAGCACCGATGAGTGGCTGGACGCACTGGACAGCGGCGAAATCCTGCAATCGGACAACATCTACCTGTCCAACCAGCGCGCCATCCAGGATCGCTGAGTCGTAGCCTCGGGCCGCGCACGCTCCAGGCGTGGCCTTGCTTCAGCCGGCAAGGCGCCTGACCCGCCGCGCTTGCATGGCGCGACATGCCCAAATCCCCCAGCAGAATGGAGTGGCGATTTACTTCTGCGACCCGCACAGCCGGCAGCGCCGCAGCAACGATAACGTCAAAGATCTGATCCGGCAGTAGTTGCCCTAAACAGCCAAAAAGCGTTGGATACCCTTGCCTTGCAAATGAATAGGCACCCGCGCAAACGATTCGACTTTAAATACCCGACCGAAGTCATGGGTTAATTGATGCAAAAGACCATGACAATGCGGCATCATAGGCCAGCCTCAATTCAATAACCGTGTTGCACTCAGCTCCTGCAGCCGCCCTTCCTATATTCACAAACACTTGTGTGCCGCAGGCAAGCTTGTTCAGGAGCGGCTCATCCATATACGTTGCAGCGTTGCGCCGTACAGTCGGGATGGCGGGCATCACTATGCCGACCCTGTTGCGTGCCCAAATCCAATCCAGATATAGAAGCCATGCACGCATTATTCAAAAAGTATACAGAGTCGTCTCTCATACTCCGTATCACCATTGCCTTGATACTGGGTATCGCCGTAGGGCTGTTTGCCGAGCAGTCGATCGTTGACTGGTTTGCTCCCCTGGGTGAACTTCTACTGAGACTGTTGAAATTTCTGATCGTCCCCATTGTGTTGTTCACCCTGATTGTGGGTGTGAACCAAGGAGATGCCAGTGGGGTGGGACGACTTGGCAGGAAAACCATTGCCTGGTATTTGCTGACGACTGCCATTGCCATGATTGTGGGCATAGCCGTAGCGTCCGTTTTTTCTCCGGGCGCCGGTATACAGCTTGCTAGCGATGCCGTGGTCGAGGTCGAGGTGAAGAATCAGGCCAGTATCGTTCAGGTTCTTCTCAGTATTGTTCCGGACAATTTGTTTACCGCCTTTGCTCAGATGAACATGCTAGGCATCATATTTACCGCGGTAACCTTTGGCCTTGCACTGCTAAAGCTGCGCGAATCTCCGGTTTATGGAGATGCCGCCAGACAGGTGCTCATAGTTGTCGAGGGGCTCAACGCAGCGACCATGATGATCATGCGCGGCGTGCTGCATTACTTGCCTATCGGCATATTCGCGATCGTCGCCAGTACTGTTGCCGAACAAGGAACCGCCACTATTACGTCGTTGGCAGGCATGGTCTTGGTGCTGTATGTCGCTTTATTCGTGCACGCAGGTCTGTATTGTTTGGCCATGCTGCTATCGGGCGTCAAAGTCGGCCATTTCATTCGGTACGCAAGAACACCCATCGTCACCGCCTTCGCCACTCAGAGCAGTTCTGGCACATTGCCGATTACCATGAATGCGGCCAGTAACATGGGGCTCTCACATCGGGCGTATAGCTTTATTTTGCCTCTGGGAGCCACGATCAACATGGATGGCGCGGCGATTAGAATCGCGATTTCGGCCGTCTTTGCAGCCAACGTGATCGGCGTACCGCTGGATCTGATGCAGATGGTGCAAATCGTAATCGTTGGCACGCTGGCAACGATAGGCACGGCAGGTGTACCTGGGGCCGGGATCATCATGATCGCCACCGTATTCGCTCAAGTGGGTTTGCCGATCGAGACGGTTGCCCTGCTCGCAGCGATTGACTCACTGGTTGGCATGGGGGCTACCGCATTGAATGTAACCGGTGATTTGGTGGGCGCCGCGATCATCAGTCGCAGTGAAAAAGACGAAGCCACTGAGTCCGCGATCCTGATACGGCACTGACCCGCCCGCCTGGCAATTACTCCAGTCGCTTACGCTGCCGTAACGCCTTATCCTGCCCGCGCACTGCGCCACCGAGGGACAGTGGCCAGCAGCAAGCCGGCGAAGATCAGCGCGGCGCCGAACCAGTGATACGGCTGCAGGCCTTCGCCCAGCAGCAGCCAACCGAGCAGCGCGGTGAACACCGGCATCAGGTAATTGACCAGGGTCGCCTTGGCGGCGCCCAGCACCAGCACGCCGTGGTTCCACGCCAGATAGGCGACCAGTGAGGCAAAGACGGCGGTGTAAGCAATGGCGCCAAGATTGCTCGGCGTCAGCGCAAAGCCCCCACGCATTGCGTATTCGATCAGGTAGAACGGCAAGATCATCGGCACGCCAAGCAGCATCAGCGCGCCGAGCAACACCAGCGGCGGCAATGCCAGGTGCCGCGCCCAACGGCGCAGCAGCAAGGTGTAGAGCGCCCAGACGACCACCGCCAGCAGCATCACTAGGTCGCCTACATTAAACGACAGGCTCACCAGGTTGCTCCAGTGCCCGCGAGCAATCACCAGCAGCAAGCCCAGCGCCGCGACCGCCATTCCCAGCCAGGCCCGGCGCGTCGGCCAGTCGCCCAGCAGCAGACCGGCGCCGAGAAAGGTCGCCAGTGGCAGACAAGTATTGACCAACGCCAGATTAATCGCCGCCGTGCTTTGCGCCGCCGTGTAGAGCAGCGAGTTGTAGCTGGCCACGCCCAGCGCGGCGACCGCTAGCAGGCGCCAGCCGCCTTGGCGCAGCTGCGCGCGCTGGCGCCACAGCGGCACACTGACAAAAGGCAGCAGCAACAACAACGCCAGACTCCAGCGCCAGAACGCCAAGCTCAGCGGCGGAATATTGTCGTGAAAAGCGCGAGCGACCAGGGCATTGCCGGCCCAACACAGGCAGGCCAGCAACAGGCCGACCAGCGCCAGCGCCGAACGTGATGGCACCTCTTAGCTCTGCCCGAGCGGACGCAGGCGGTATTGCTCCGGCAATTGCTCGGGACTGCGGATGGTGACATTCAGGTTTTTCCAGCGGCCATCCTTGATGCCGTAAATGCAACCATGCACCGACAGTGGTTGGCCACGGTGCCAAGCATTCTGCACGATGGTGGTGTGGCTGACGTTGGCCACCTGCTGAATCACATTGAGTTCGCACATGCGATCAACCTGCTCTTCCTCGGTCGGCAGCTGCGCCAAGTCTTTGCGGTGCTCGTAATACAGGTCACGGATCGAGCGCAGCCAGCCGTCAATCAGGCCTAACTGCTCATCCTGCATCGAGGCGCGCACACCGCCGCAGCCATAGTGGCCGGTGACCAGGATATGTTTGACCTTGAGCACATCGACCGCGTACTGAATCACCGACAGGCAATTGAGGTCGGTGTGCAGCACCACATTGGCGACATTGCGATGCACAAATAAATCACCCGACAGCAAGCCGACTATTTCATTGGCCGGCACTCGCGCATCCGAGCAGCCTATCCATAAATATTCGGGAACTTGCTGGCGCGCCAGCTTCTCGAAAAACGCCGGATCATCACGCTTAATCGACTCTGCCCAACGCTCATTGTTATCAAACAGATGCTGTAAATCACTCATACCCGCTGCTCCCAAATACCCGACGCACACAATACGGAGCTGCTGTGGGTTTTGACAAGCCGCTGACACGCTAAACAATGCCACCGCATGCACGCGCAGCATGGTGCGAGCCGGAGGTTATTTATGGGTATCGGAGCACGCGTGGTTGGCGAATACGGGCGCAGCGAACGCGCAGACCAACAGGCGGAATCATCCCCCCTCACTTCGGTCCATTGAAAGGACAGCCCTCGGCACACCCACTCTCGGAGACTTCGCCATGGCCCGCGCCCCGCATTCCACCCACACACCACCAGCCACGCCTAACGACGATCGACACCCGCTCAGCAATTCGGGCAAGGCGCAGTCGGCTCCAGGCAAACCACCCGCAGAAAAAATCACCCCTGAAATTCCTGCCGGCGCGAGTCTGGACGAAGCTGAACTAGCCAGTGATGAGCCGATCAATTCGGGGCGCGATCGCAAACCTGGCCCGTTGAAAAAATAACCGCGCCGTATTACGTGCCGGTATTAATAGTAGAAAATCAGGTTTTTTCGGTCTTACCGGTGCATGCGCCACTTACTCGAACAGCGTGCAAGCCATCACCAGCGCATCTTCGTTGCCGCCCACGGCAGGGTAATAATCGCGGCGCCGACCTACTTCGTTGAAGCCATACTGTTCGTACAGGCGATAGGCGGCCAGGTTGCTAGCACGCACCTCTAGAAAACACTCGCCGGCGCTCAGTTCCAGGGCACGACTCATCAGCCGCTCCAGCAAACGCAGTCCCAGGCCACGCCCCTGGCTTTGCGGTTTGACGGCAATATTGAGCAGATGCGCCTCGTCGATGATCACATTGATCACGCCATGGCCCACCTGCTGGTCACCCTCGAACATCAACCAGCAGTCATAGGATTGCAGGCTGTCGAGAAAAATACCTCGGGTCCAAGGATGGCTAAATGCGGCGTACTCGATCTTCAACACCGCTTCCAGATCCGCCTCGGTCATCCGGCGAAACGATAAAACTTCACTCATGTGCAACTTCCCAACGGTGCATGACGCGGCGCATGGCCTGCCACAGCTCGGCTTTACGCGCCGGCTCGTCGATTAATAATTCCAGACCCGGCAAGACCCAGGCAGCGCCCAAACCGTCGATCTGCAGTTCACGGTGGTAGAGATCGGCGTCGCCTGCACCGGCAAAACGCACGGCCGGCAAACCGACCAGCCACAGGCAGCGACAGCCGCCCTCTTGCTCCAGTCGCGCGGCGATAAACCCCTGCACATATTCCAGCGCCGCCTGCGGGCCCTGGTCCAGCGAACCGCGCCTGAGCAACGGCCAGCGCACCGGTTCGCCGAGCAGTTGTGGGCTGTCTGGCAAACCAGCGGCGCGCAGCAGATCCCTGAGCAGGAGGTAGGCTGGATCGCGGCGGGTAAAAGCGTCACCCGTGGGCAATTCGACCAGCAACACGCACGGCCCGGCGCGCAATAATTGCAGAGCAAAGCGCGGTGGCGCAGCGGGCTTGTCTTTGAGCGGCGCAGTTGCGGTTTTGACCTCGACAGCAGCGCTGGCGTCGACCAGCGATTGGGCCGCCGCCTGAGCCGTAGGCAGCGCGCTTACGTTGGGACGCGGCAGCGGCGGCCTCACCCGCGTCTCAACCGCCAGTGGCGTCGCCTGCGCGAGCGACGTCGGGCTAGGCGGAGAAGGCGCCGGGCGCGCAGCGAGCGCTGGCAACGGCTCATCCAGCGCTAGTGGCTCAGGCGCATCGAGCCATTGCGCCGGCGAAGGTGCCGCGAACGGCAAGGCCATGCGGGGCAGCCAGCAGTCCACCTGCATGGCCGCCAGATAAGCACGTCGAGAGGATTCGCTGATCAAACGCCAGCCACCTGCGGATGCGCCTTGCCAGCAGCCTGCATCAGGTTTAGGGCATTGATATAGGCTTTGGCCGACGCCACCAGAATATCGGTGTCGGCGCCATTGCCATTGACGATGCGCCCGTTTTTCTCCAGACGCACCGTGACTTCGCCTTGGGAATCGGTGCCCTGAGTGATGGCGTTAACCGAGTACAACTGCAGGTTGGCGTGCGACGGCGCGATCGACTCAATGGCCTTGAAAATCGCATCCACCGGACCCGAGCCCTGGGCAGTGGCCTTCAGTTCGTTGCCGGCAATGCTCAGCACCAACTGGGCCTGGGGCACTTCGCCAGTTTTGCTGGCTACCTCCAGGGTGACCAATTTGAAGTGTTCCGGTGCATCCATGGCCAGCGTGTCGGAGACCAGCGCCTGCAGGTCTTCGTCAAATATCTCGTGTTTCTTGTCGGCCAGTGCCTTGAAGCGGGTGAAGGCCGTATTCAGCGCTGTTTCGCCGGCCAGCTGGATGCCAAGTTCCTCGAGACGCGTGCGAAACGCGGCGCGCCCCGAGTGCTTGCCCAGAACCATTTTGTTGGCATGCCAGCCAACCGACTGGGCGCTCATGATCTCGTAGGTTTCACGGTGCTTGAGTACGCCGTCCTGGTGAATCCCAGCCTCGTGGGCGAAGGCATTGGCGCCGACAATCGCCTTGTTCGGCTGCACGGCAAAACCGGTGATCCCGGAAACCAGCCGCGAGGCGCTGAGAATCTGCGTGGTATCGATGCGGGTCTCAACGCCCAGCAGGTCCTGGCGAGTCTTGATGGCCATGACGATTTCTTCCAGCGCGGCGTTGCCGGCCCGCTCGCCCAGTCCGTTGATTGTGCACTCGACTTGACGCGCGCCCGCCACCACGGCCGCCAGGGAGTTGGCCACGGCCAAACCGAGATCGTTATGGCAATGCACGGAGAACACCGCTTTGTCGGCGTTGGGAATGCGCTCGAGCAACTGGCGCATGGTTTCGGCAAACTGGTGCGGAATTGCGTAGCCGACGGTGTCCGGAATATTGATGGTGCTCGCGCCGGCGTCGATGGCGGCCTCGATGACGCGGCAGAGAAAATCGATCTCGGAACGCCCGGCATCTTCGCAGGAAAATTCCACGTCACTGCACAGATTGCGCGCGCGCTTGACCGCCTTGACCGCCTGCTCAAGCACCTGCTCGGGCTGCATGCGCAGCTTGTACTGCATATGGATCGGGCTGGTGGCTAGAAAGGTGTGAATACGTCCGGAGTTAGCGCCTTTGAGCGCCTCGGCGGCACGATCAATATCAGCGTCCACCGCCCGCGACAGGCTGCACACGGTGCTGTCCTTTATCGTTTCGGCAATCAGCTTAACCGCCTCGAAGTCGCCTTGGCTGGCGATGGCGAAACCGGCCTCGATGACATCGACACGCATGCGCTCCAGCGCCTTGGCGATGCGTAGCTTCTCTTCCTTGGTCATCGACGCGCCGGGGCTTTGCTCACCATCGCGCAGGGTGGTGTCAAAAATGATCACGCGCTCGTTGTTGCTCATGCCAGGCTCCTCGCGGCCCCTCGTCAAGCGAGTGGGCTCAGGCTAATAGTGTCGCGGCGTTCGTCAGCCGGCACATTAAAGCTGGAATTGTCACCGCAAACGCGACAGGGGAAAAGACCAAGGCGCAAATCACTTTTGCAGCACGATCTTCGGCGCCCAGCTCATCCATTCCTGACTGGCCTCGTCATGCAGGGCGAAAGTTCGCCCTGGCTGCGCTGGGCCGCCCATTTGCGGGTTATTTGGGGTAGCAAAAGCGATACCGCCTTCCAGCAACGACTCCAGAGACTCGGTACGCACCTTCACTCCCTTGAACAGGCTCGCGTCCACACCGATGCCGCTGGCATTCCAGAACTGGCTGGCGCTGCGTACCAGCGGCGCATACCGCGGTTCTATCAGCACATGCACCAGCACCTGATTGGAGGTTGGGCCTAGTTCGATGTGGGTCACCTTGCCGACTGGAATCTCGCGATAACTAACCCGCACGCCGGGTTTTAACGAGCCACGCCGCGGTGCGCTGAGCAGCAACTGCAGCCCCGGCTCACGAGAGGAAGTGGTCGGTGCGGCGCTCAAGGCGCTAAACCGGGTTTGCGCCGCCCCACCTTTGACGGCAGGCTGAACTTGCAGATACGGGCCACTGACCAGAGTGTCCAAGTTGGCCGTCCGGACCAAGCTCAGCTCAGGTTTGACCACCCAGAATTGACTGCCGGCGCGAGCAATATGCGCACCGGCCTGGGTGATCCGGGCATTCAATTGCACCGCTTGCAGATCGTCGGTCAACTCGACGCTTTCCACCTTGCCTACATCCAGACCCTTGAAGCGGATCGGTGTGCCGGGGTGCAAACCATCACCGCTGCTGACCTGGATCTGCACTTCGACTCTCCGCTGCAATGCCAACTCCCGGTTAGCGTGCAGGGTAAAACCCTGCACTCGCTTGGCGGAAACGCGGGCCTTGGCATCCGGAGTCTCGAAGGCGATACCGCCGGAGAGCAGGCTTTGCAGCGATTCACTCTTAACCTCAATCCCGGACAGACCGCCGGTCAGCGTGATGCCGCTGGCATTCCAGAAGCGTGTCGAGCGGTTCACCAGACCTACATAATCGGGCTGAATATGCACCCCGAGCACCACTCGCTGGCGATCCCGAGACAGCTGATAACTCTGCACCGAGCCCACCTTGAGTTGGTGATAGAGAATCGGGCTGCCCACTTCCAGCGAGCCCAGGCTGTCGCTGAACAGGACCATATGCAGCCCTGGCGAACTGAGGTCTAGCGGTGGCGGCTTGGAGCGGGCAATGAAGTCACGGCTCGGCGCCGCGCCCTTCTCACCTGGGCGCACGGCGATATAGTTGCCCTTGATTAGGGCTTCCAGGCCGGTGATCCCAGCCAGACTGATCGACGGCTTGACCACCCAAAACTCTGCGCCCTCCACCAGGTATTCCTCGGTCAGCGGATCGAGTATTAGCTCGGCGCTAGCGCTGGCCAGATCAGCATCCACCACCAGATTCTTCATGGTGCCGACCTGAATGCCTTTAAATAGCACGGGCGTGCGACCCGACTGCAGTCCTTCAAAATCACTTAACTGAACTTTCACCTTGATCCCAGCTTGCGCGGCATCGAAGTCTTCATACAACCGAAAGGGCAATGCAGGGTCGGTAGCCGGGCTGTCTTGCCGATGCTCCGGTGTAGCGAACGCAATACCGCCTGCAAAGATGCTGGCCAGCGACTCGCTATGCACCTTGATGCCGGACAGGCCAGCGTCCACGGTGATGCCGCTGGCGTTCCAAAAGCGCGTATGTTTGCGCACCAGGCCCGCGTAAATCGGCTCGATGAACACCTCAATTTCGACGGTCTGCTGATCGCGGCCGAGCACATAACTCTTCACCCAGCCGACCTTGATCTGCTTGTAAAACACCGGACTATTGCGGTTCAACGAGCCCAGCCGTTCGGCCTTGAGGGTCAGGTGCAGGCCGGGCTGAGTGTCGGAGAGCGGCGGCGCTTCGGACAGCGCCTTGAACATGAGTTGAGGCTCGCCAACACTGGGACTGACGGCAATGTAATTACCCGTGACCAAGGTTTCGAGTCCACTGATACCTGCCAGAGAAACGCTCGGTTTGACCAGCCAGAAACGCGTGTCGCTGCCTAGGGATGATTCGACCTCTCGGTGCATTTCCAGGGTAGCGACGACACCTTGGTTCTTGCCTTGCTGATCCAATGCCAAGGCCACCACTTTGCCAATCGGCATACCCTTGTAGATCACCTCGGTTTTGTTGATTTGGATGCCCTCGCCACTTTCAAACAGCACCTGAATTTCAATGCCCGCTTCGCTGTAGGCGCGCCAACCTAGCCAACCGCCGATCAACAAAGCCAGCAGCGGGAGTATCCATATCACCGACCAGTTGGATGCAGGTCGAATTGTCGCGGCAGGCAGGTCAGTCATGGTCGGCATCCAACGTTGTATTATCCCAAATCAGGCGCGGGTCAAAGGTGATGGCCGCCAGCATGGTCAGCACCACCACGCTGGCAAAAGCAACCGCGCCGAAGCCGGCTTCGATTCGTGCCAGGCTGCCAAAATCAACTGCTGTCACCAGAACTGTGATAACAAAAACATCAAGCATCGACCAGCGGCCAACCCATTCAAAAAAGCGATACATAAGAATGCGCTGACGTACCGACATCGGTTGATGGCGTTGCACTGAGTACAGCAGCAGGGCGATACCGACCAGTTTCAAGGACGGCACCAGAATACTGGCGATAAACACCACCACGGCGATGGGCAGCATGTCGTGCTGGGCAAGCGCGATCACGCCCGAGAGAATGGTATCGGGCTGGCCTTGGCCCAATGAGCTGACTGACATGATCGGCAGCAGATTTGCCGGGATATACAGCAGCGCTGCGGTGATCAACAGAGCCCAGGTACGCACCAGACTGTTAGGCCTACGTCCGTGCACCGCGGCACCGCAACGACTACAGGGCTGCTCATTCTGGCTAGGGACCTGGCGGTTCAGCTGATGGCACTCGTGGCACAGGACCAACCCAGCATCAATCGCCCGCATAGCCATCCTCCTCCGATAACGCCAGCCATATTTGCTGGGGCGACATGCACACCTCTAACCAGATCTGCACCACTATCAAACCAATAAAACAGCCCAAGCCGACACCCAGGCTGAGATCTGCTATGTCCATCAATTTTACGATAGCCACCAGAATACCCAATAGATAAACCTCGAGCATTCCCCAGTCGCGCAGATGATGATAAATACGGTAAAAGAGCAAGCCATAGGATCGCCCAACACGCCAGCGAATGCTCAACAGCACCAATAACTGACAAAGCAATTTGAACAGCGGAATGGCCATACTGCAGAGGAAGACCACCAGTGCCACGCTTTGCATGCCGCTGTTATAAAGACTCAGTACCCCGCCCCACATGGTGTCCCGGGTCGAATTACCAAGTAAATTGAGGCGCAGAATCGGTAGAAAGTTGGCCGGAATATAGAGCAATAGTGCAGCCAGCACTAAAGCCAAGCTGCGCCCTAGAACCTGTGGGCGATGGGTAAATAGCTCGTAATCACAGCGCGGGCATTGCGCCTGCTCACCTAAGGCCAATACGGGCTTGCGCATTAACAGATCACACTCGGGACAGGCAGCCAACTCATGCAAATGAAGTTCGGGTAAGGGACGAAGCGCAGAGAGGTCAGTCATCAGCAAAACGCTCGCAAAAGAAGTGTCTATTCTAGGGTAGATTATTCATATTTTCTTCGATTGAGTGGTTGCCTGACTATGGACCACTCGAGCGGGCATCCAACTTGATGAAGACTTAGCTGCGAGATGGTCAGACGTAATTTGTGTTTGTCTGGTTATGTTGGTCTCAATGATTGTCACGTCAGTTATTTTCTGGGGTCATGGCATTGGCCCGGTCTACACCAGCTGATCTCACTGCCTATCGGGCGTAAGTGTCTGCTTGTTGTTTCCATCGCCCAAAAACAAACCCCCCAGCCGCTTGCGCGAGTGGGGGGTTTGGAATTCAAGCTTGACTATGACCTACTCTCACATGGGGAAACCCCACACTACCATCGGCGATGCGTCGTTTCACTACTGAGTTCGGGATGGGATCAGGTGGTACCAACGCTCTATGGTCGTCAAGCAATTCGGGTGGAGTGTCG